>Ga0302314_10000963_pt1 | contig 53703 bp, 68 predicted proteins | sample III_Palsa_N2_3_FD_200533 | JGI IMG/M metagenome (GOLD analysis project Ga0302314, IMG submission 200533) | Peat permafrost microbial communities from Stordalen Mire near Abisko, Sweden - III_Palsa_N2_3 | ecosystem: Environmental > Terrestrial > Soil > Palsa > Peat permafrost | place: Sweden... | reverse complement strand
CGCAGCTGAGCCCGGCCCGCCCGAGCCCGGCCCGCCCGAGCCCGGCCCGCCCGAGCCCGGCCCGCCCGAGCCCGGCCCGCCCGAGGCCCCCGCCGCCCGCCCGAGCGGCGCTACGGGACCGGGACCGTGAACCAGAGCTCGGGGCGCTCCCACGTGGTCAGCGGGGGCCTGGCCGGCACGGTGCCGGTGCGGCGGGCACCGGCACGGCGGTAGAACGCCTCGGCCGGCGGATGGGAGACCACCCGCACACCGGCCAGCCCGCACTGCCGCGCCCGTTCGATCATGTGCGCCACCAGCAGCCGGCCGACCCCCCGCCCCTGCGCCCGGTCGGCCACGAAGAGCATGTCCAGCTCCGGCGGATCACGGATCAACGCGTAGAAGCCGAGCAGGCCGGCGTCCTGATCGGCGGCCAGGAAGACCAGGTGCTCGGCGATGTGGGCAGGGGTGACCTCGACCGCGGCGATCGCCTCGGCGTACACCCCCCGGTAGCCGCCGGACGCACGGCACAGGCGCGTGAGCCGCTGGGCGTCCGCGCCCGAAGCCCGCGTGATCGTCACCGGTCCCGGACCGGGAAGCCCCGGGCGTGCCGTGGAAGCCATGCGGGTTCCGCCGAGTCCTTGAGGATCGCCCGCCGCCGGACCGGCAGGGCGCGGGAGTGCCAGTGAACCACTCGGCCGACACCCACCGCACCCGCCCGCACCCGCCCCGGCCCCACCGCCGGAAACCCCGTGGAACCGGGCGCGGGCCACGCCGTACGCTGGCGCGATGAGCACCCGTGCCTTCCGGATCACCGTCCGCGGCGTCTTCGACCAACTCAGCGGCGAGCAGCGCGCCGAACTGCTGGCCCACGCGGCCGAGCACGACGTGCTGCGGGCGGCCTTCACCACCGAGGGGCAGCTGTGCTACGACATCGCCGCCCGGCCCGCCTTCACCTTCCGCTTCCTGGACTCGGGCGAGGCCGAGGAGGACATCCCGCGGGCCGCCGAACGCGCCGAGGCCGCCGCCGAGACCTGGCTGACCGAGCGCGGCTACGGCTACAAGAACCTCAAGTCCCAGGCCCAGGACCTCTCCCAGGCACCCCTGGGCAAGCGGCAGCGCCGCGCCGCCGCCCAGCCGTGACGCGCGGAACCGGCGCACGGCGTTAACTCGTTCGGGTGAGTACCGGGTGAGGTGACGGCACGACGGCACCGGCGTCGGGACGATGAAAGGTGGCACACGTCCGCCCCGCGCTCCCGCCGAAGTGAGGTCCAGGCATGTCGAGCAACCAGACGGCGGCGTACGACGGCCCGCCCGAACCAGACGCCTCCCATGAACTGCACGCCTCCCACGACATACCCGCCTCCCGCGAACTGCGGGCCTCCTACGACCTGTGCGCGGCCGAGGTCGGACAGTTCCTGGCCCCGATGCGGATGGCCACCGAACTGCTGCCCGCCGCGCTGCGCCCCCACTTCCACGCCGTGCACGGCTTCACCGTGCACACCGACCGCATCGCCGACGAGGGACCGCGCGCCGACCGTCAGCGGCGGATCGCCCGCTGGCGCCGCGACACCCTCAAGGACCTGCGCGCCGGACGCAGCGAACACCCGCTGCGCCGGGCCTTCCTGGCCACCGCGCGGCGCTGGGACTTCGACCACGCGGTGATCGAGGAGTTCCTCGACGCCATCTCGGCCGACTGCCTGCGCCCACCCGCCTTCGAGACCTTCGCCGACCTGCGCCGCTACCTGCGGGGGGTCGCCGGCACCACCGCCGAGATGTGGGCCACGCTGCTGGGCGCCGAGGGACCGGACGCCGCACGCCTGTTCTCCGTGCTCGGCGAGGTCTGCCAGCTGGCCGACATCTTCGAGGACCTGCCCGCCGACCTCGCCGCCGGCCGCTGCTACCTGCCCCGCGAGGACCTGCGCCGCCTCGGCCTGGAGACCGACGACCTGCGCCACGGCCGCCCCAAGGAAGCACTGGACGCCTTGGCCGTCACCCAACTACGGCACTGGCACGGCCTGTTGGAACAAGCCGTACCGGTCACCGGGGCGGTGGCCGCCGAGCACCAGCCGTTCCTGCACAGCCTGCTGCTGGGCACCCAGCTCCAGTTCGACGAGGTCACCCTGCAACAGGCCCAGGTCTTCACCGACGGCGTCGAACCACTGACCTCGGCCGGCGCCGCGCGCCGCCGCCCCGCACCACCGAAGGCCGGCCCCGCCCCGGACCACGTCGCGGTGATCATGGACGGCAACCGGCGCTGGGCCGCCCAGCGCGGCCTGCCCGCCGCCCAGGGCCACCACGCCGGCGAGCGGGCCGCGCTGCGCCTGGTCAACGCCGCCGCCCGGCTGGGCGTGCGGCACCTGAGCATCTACGCGTTCTCCACCGAGAACTGGGGCCGCTCCCAGGAGGAGCTGACCGCCCTGTTCGACACCCTGGCGGACGGGATCGCCCAGGGCGCCGAGTGGCTGCACGACCTCGGCGTGCGGGTGCGCTGGTGCGGGCGGCGCGACCGCATCGAGCCCTCCCTCGCCTCCGCCCTGGCCCTGGTGGAGAGCATGACCTCCGCCAACGAGGCACTGTCGCTCACCGTCTGCGTCGACTACGGCGGACGCGAGGAACTGGCCGCCGCCGCCCGCGCGTTGGCCGCCGAGGCGGTCGCCGGGACGATCCGGCCCCAGGACATCGGCCCCGCCGACCTGGCCCGGAACCTCTACCTGCCCGGCCTGCCCGAGGTCGACCTGCTGATCCGCACCTCCGGCGAGCAGCGGATCAGCAACTTCCTGCCCTGGCACCTCGCCTACGCCGAGCTGGTCTTCGACCCGACCCCCTGGCCCGACTTCGGCCTGGCCCAGTTACGGCAGGCCGTCACCGCGTACGCCGGTCGCGGGCGCCGCTTCGGCGCCGACCTGCCCGCCCCCGCCGACCCGCCGCAGCCGGCCCCGGCCCCCTGAACCCGGAACCGACCCCGACCACGTCACCACGTCACCACGTCACCACGTCACCGCGTCACGACTTCGGCGGGTTGTAGACGCCCTGCGCGGTCACGTACGCCAGCACCGTGTCGGTGTCGAACGCGGGCTTGCCGAACGTCGCCGTGTACGCCGCCAGCAACTGCGGGGTGGCCCGCAGCGGCACCTCGCTGAGCTGGACCTGCACCGGCTGGCCCAGCCGCACCCCGTCGGCGGTCAGCAGGCCCTCGGCCAGCCCGCAGCGCACCACCGCCTGATGTCCCACGTCGACCCCGTTGACCACGCACTTCCCGGACGCCACCCCGTCCTGCAGCACGCTCTCCAAAGCGGACAGCTGGAAGCTGCCGTTCGGCGTCCGCACCGAGACCCCGCCGTCCAGGACGCCGTCGCCCCGCGCGGCGGGCAGGTTCGCCAGCGAGGGATCGCCGGTACCGGACCGCACCGGGAACCGCAGCGCCGAACCGGTGGAGTCCTGGACCAGCTCGGCCGGGGCCACCGCCTCGACCACCGCCCCGAACCGGTCCAACTGCGCCTGGGCCTGCGCGGTCCAGCGGACCTCGACCCAGCCGGAGGAGACCGTCCCCAAGCCGCTCCCCGCGGTGGCGGCGGACGCCGTCCCCGCCCCGGCGAACTGGGTCAGTAACGGCGCGGCCACGGCCGCGCTCAGCACCACTCGTCGCGACGTGCTCATCGGTGTGCACCCTCCTTCAGCCGCCGGGACATCCGCACCCCGGCCGCGCCGCCCGGTCCGCCGTGACTGTCCTTCGAAACTGTCCTTCGAACGCGCCGGAGCGGCGGCCATGTCCTGGCCCTGTCGTCACCGGCTCGACCCGACCCGTGACACCGCGCCCCGGGCGCCCTTTCGCCAAGGTAGGGGGCACCCGCACCCGGGCGCAGTCACTCGAACGAGTGAAGGGGGATCACGCGGCCCCCCACCACGAGCGGGCGCACGCCCCCGCCCCCACCCCCCGCCGCCGCACACCCCCGGCGCGGGCCTAGTGGGGGGTCGTGGTCGCCGCCCGCGGGAGCGGGGCGGGCAGGTGCTGGGTGAGGAAGAGGGCGGCGCGGTCCAGGGCCTGGTCGGCCTCGTCGAGGGCGCCGGCGAAGGCCTGGAAGACGTGCGGCGCCTCGGCGGTGACGTCCAGGACCACGTCCACCCCGGCGGCCCGGGCGCGGGCGGCCAGGCGGGTGGAGTCGTCCAGGAGTACTTCGTCGGCGCCCGACTGGAGCAGCATCGGCGGGAAGCCGGTCAGGTCGGCGAGGACGGCCGGGCTGAGCAGCGGCTGGCGCGGGTCCGCCCCGGCGAGGTACATGGCCCCGGTGTGCTCCAGGCCCCGGCGGGTGAAGAACGGGTCGACGCCCGCCTTGGTGTCCATGCTCCCGCCGGTGCGGGTGGCGTCCAGGCCGGGGGAGAAGGCCACGATCGCGGCGGGCAGCGGGAGCCCGGCGTCGCGGGCGGCGAGGCAGGTGGTGACGCTGAGGCCGCCGCCGGCGGAGTCCCCGGCGAACGCGATGGCCGCGGGGTCCTCGCCGCGTTCCAGCAGGGCGCGGTAGGCGCTCAGCCCGTCGTGGATCGCGGCCGGGAACGGGTGCTCGGGGGCGAGCCGGTAGTCCAGCGAGAACGCGCCGAACCCGGTCCTGGCCACCAGGTTCCCGGTCAGCGACAGCGCGGTGCGGGGGGATCCGGAGACGAAGCCGCCGCCGTGGAAGTACAGGATCGTCCCGGCGCGCGGGCCGCCGTCCGGCTCGACGCGCAGCGCGGGGCGGTCGCCGAGCTCGCTCTCGGTGGTGCGCAGCCCGTCCGGGACGGTCATCCGGGCCATGATCGCCCTGAAGGCGGCGCGGATCGCCTCGACCGGCTGGGGTTCCTCGGGTCGGGGCTGCCGCAGCATCGCGTTGATCCGTGCGCGCTGTTCCCTGCTCATCCGCCTGCTCCTGCCGCCGAGAGTTCATGTCGCGGCACTATATGCCGTGGCATCTAAGGTAGACTATATGCCGTGGCATCCAAAACGGGCGGACCCCAGGCAGACGAATCCGAGGCGGGCGGAACCCGGGGCGGTGGGGCGGTCGACCTCCCGGGCTTCTTCGCGGACCTGGTCCGCTGCGAGACGCGGCTGTACAACGCCCTCAACGACCGGCTGCGCGAACGGCACGGGATCGTCACCTCGCAGTTCGAGTTCCTGCGCTACCTGCGCGACCACCCCGGGGCCCGGGTGGCGGACCTGGCCGCCGAGTTCGCCATCGGCATCGGGGCCACCAGCAAGGGCGCGGACCGCCTGGAGCGGCAGGGCTGGGTGGCCCGCCGGCCGAACCCCGACGACCGCCGATCGTCGCTGCTGGCGCTGACCGACGACGGCCTGCGGCTGGTGGACGCGGCGCAGGAGACCTTCGCCGGGCGGCTGGCCGAGCTGACCGCGGGCGTGCTCGACGCGCCGCCCATGGCGGCCGCCGCGCAGGCTTTCGCGCACCTGCGTTCCGCCCTGGAGCGCGACCAGGTCGGCACGCCCACCGGCTGACGCGCCGCCGCGACCCGGCCGCGAACGGCCGCGCGTCGCGATCCGCCGGTCCGGGCGGTGACCCGCCCGGACCGGTCCGGGCGCCGCCCAGGGGTCTCGGGCCTCTCGGGCCCCTCAGGCGTTCTCGATGCGGCTGACGATCTCCTCGCACAGCTCGTGCGTCCGCAGCGCCCCGCGGGCGTCGAGGGTCCGCCCGGCGCGGACGGCGTCCAGGAAGGCGAGCACGACCTGCTCGATGCCGCGCTGCCGGGCGACGGGGGTCCAGTCGCCCCGGCGGCGGACCGTCGGGTCCCCGGCCCGGTGCTCGACGACCTCCGCGAGGTTGACCACGGTGAGCTTCGCGTTCCCGCCCGAGACCTCCAGCAGCTCCTCGGTCGATCCGCTGGCGCGGTCCCCGATGCCCAGCGCGGTGAAGCCGTCCCCGGCCAGCGTGAGGACCACGTGCTCAAGCAGCCCGCCCCGGCGGCGGGCGCGCACGTCCACGTGGTCGATCTCGCCGGGGGCGAGGAAGAGAAGGGTGTCCACGATGTGCACGAAGTCGTCGAAGACCATCGTGCGCGGCGCCTCGGCCAGGTCCACCCGGTCCTTGCGCAGCACGATCAGGTCGCGCGGGTGCCGGCTCGCCTCGACGTAGCCGGGGGCGTGCCGCCGGTTGAAGCCCACCGTCAGCGACCGGCCGCGCCGCTCGGCCAGCTCCACCAGGTGGCGGGCGCCGGCCAGGTCGTAGGCGAGCGGCTTGTCCACGTACACGTCGATGCCCGCGGTCAGCAGCCGCTCCACGATCGGGACGTGCTGGCTGGTGGCGGCGTGCACGAACGCGGCCCGGATGCCGCTGCCGATCAGTTCGGCCAGGTCCGTGAAGCGGCGGTCCGGGGCGATCCGGTAGGCCTCGCCCAGCCGGTCCAGCTTGGCCCGGTCACGGGTCATCAGCCGCAGGTCGAGACCGGGCAGCGCGCCCAGGACCGGCAGGTAGGCCTTCTGCGCGATGTCGCCGAGGCCGATCACCCCGACCGGGAGCAGGGGGTCGGAGGACAGGGTCTGGCTCATCGGCTCGGGTCTCCAGGGGCGCGGACGATCATGGGCGCACTCACCTTAGACCGCCCGCCGGCCGCCCGGGAGCCCGGCCCGGACCGCGTGGGCCGGCCCGGTCCGGCCCACGCGGTCACCGGCGGGGGCTGCTTCAGGCCGACCCAGGTCCGGGCGGAGGCGGCGGAGCCGCTGGTGGCGTTGCCGGGGAAGACGTGCCGGGACCGGGGGCCAGTTGTGGATCACCGGCCCCCGCCCGCCCGGACCGCCCCGCCCGACGGCTAGCGCTGGTCGTCCTTGAGAGCGTCGGTCAGCTGCCCGTCGACGGCCCTGATCTGGTCGCGGTAGGAGCGCAGGGTGGCTTCGACGTCCTTGAGCTGCCAGTCCTCGTCCAGGTCGGCCGAGGTGACGACCAGTTCGAGAGGGTTGTCCAGCGGCCGCATGTGCAGGCCCCGCAGCACGCCGAGGAGTTGGGCGACCCCCTTGTTCCCGCCGCGGGTGCCGTAGCCGGCGACGACCGCCGGCTTGTCGTGCCACTCGTGGTACAGGAAGTCCAGGGCGTTCTTCAGGACGGCGGGGTAGCCCCAGTTGTACTGGGGGAAGACGAACACGAAGCCGCTGTAGGAGCTGACGGTGCGGCTCCACCGGCGGGTGTGCTCGTGCTCGTACTGCCCCAGCGAGGCCATCCGCGGCTCGTCGAGCAGCGGCAGCCCGGCCTCGGCGAGGTCGAGCAGTTCGTAGCGCAGGACGCTGTCCTGCTGGATGACGGCGCGGATCCATTCGGCGATGCCGGGGCAGATCCGGGTCGGGCGGGTACTGCCGACCACGACCGCGACACGGTCGCCGTTCTGGGCCTGCTGGACGGGTGCTGCTGTCATGCCGACCAGCATAGTCGCCGATACTACGTGCCACAAACTACTTTGTGCGTGCCGCGTACGACCGTGGAGCGGGCATGACTCGGACGGGTGGCGTGGGGCGCGGCAAGGGATCAACGGTCAGGCCCCGATGGTGGGGCGGCTCGTCGAGAGGGCAGGTACGGGACGCAAGCGATTCGTCGGCGCGCCCGCCCAGGCCGCCGGTGCCGTCGCCGTGACGGTGACCGGCCCTCCGAGCGGCGTGGCCGCCTGCTGTCCCGGGGGCACGCACCCCAGCAGTTGGACGGTGACCGACGGCGACGGCAGCCCGCCGGCCGGGAACCAGCGGCTGGAGTGGACGGTGACCAGCGGGCCGACCGGCATCGGCGCGTGGATCGCGCCGTACGACCACTCGCCACCCCCGCCGAACGGGACGAACTGGAGGACACGGTAGGAACACTTCGAGCCTCGTTGCAGCAGATGATGCGGGACCAGAGCCCTTGACCGCCCGTGGCACCCCGGGGCGTCGGGTACCGATGTCTTGACCGGCCCTCTTGCAGGGGCCGGTGTCACACGGTCCGCCTGGTTCTCACAGGCTCCAGGCGGGTCCGTCGGGGCTGTCCAGCCGTGTGATCCACCTCAGCAGTCTGCCGAACATCGAGATCCAGATCATGCCTGCCAACGCAGCGCCGCACCCCCGGGGTTGGGCGGCGAGTTCTCCGTCTTTGGCTTCCCCGTACGAAGCGATATGGACGTTGTCATCACCGAGAGGCTGCTGAACAGCGTCTACATCGAGGATCCGGTGGAAGCCGAGCCATACAGCCTTGGATGCTTCGCTGGGGTACATCATCCAGCAGAGAGAAAAGATCAATGAGTAGCGAGAGCAAGTACGTCAAGGACGCCTCTGTCCTCCCCGTCACCTGGCTCAAGGGCAGTGCCAGCCAGGGCAACGATCAGTGCGTCGAGATCGGTTCGGCCGGCGACGCGGTGTTCATCCGCGACTCCAAGAACCCGGCTGGCCCCGCGCTGGCCTTCACCCGTGCCGAGTGGATCGCCGCTCTGCTCGGCGCCAAGGACGGCGAGTTCGACGGGATCTGACTGCGCCCGCCTGACCGAGGGCCCCGGCTGGACGCCGTGACGCGGTGTCCGGGCGGGGCCCTGGCAGCCGCTGCTCATTCCCGGCCGTCAGCAGGCGCCTCCCGGCCTTGGGGCCCCGACCGCGTGGGTGGAGGCGGGGCGTTGCCTGCGTTGGTTTGCAGGGCGCTGATCAATGTATTGATCCGGTGATGGGTGGAGCCATCCCACGCGGCTGCGGGGACGCCTCCCGCCTGCGGCGTTTGGCGATGGCAGCCGGCGCGCTGACGGTCGTCTGTGGCTGTCGACCTCGGCCCCTTGGCCCACCTCGCGGGTGACGGATCTGGCGGACTGACACCGTGCCGTGTGCGGCAGGTCTACCGTCGATGCGTCATATCACCCAACAGAAAGACATGTTCAGTGAGTAAGTACATCGAAGACGCCTCGTCGCTGCCGGTGACCTGGCAGAAGTCGCGCCGCTCGGGCAACGCGGGTAGCTGTGTCGAGGTCGCGACCGCCGGCGCGGACGCCGTGTTCATGCGGGACTCCAAGAACCCGACCGGTCCCGCGCTGGCCTTCAACCGCGAGGAGTGGACGGCCTGGCTGCTCGGCGCCAAGGACGGCGAGTTCGACGGGATCTGACTGCGCCCGCCTGACCGAGGGCCCCGGCTGGACGCCGTGACGCGGTGTCCGGGCGGGGCCCTCGGCAGCCGCTGCTCATTCCCGGCTGGTCAGCAGGCGCCTCCCGGCCTTTGGGCCCTGGCGCGCTCGCGCGGGTGGGGGAGCGTTGCCGGGGCCGGTTCGCACGAGCAACCTGCCAAGGCCATCACGCGACCATCCTGGCCAGCCACTTCACGATGGCTCGGCCTGATCCGCGGACCGTCGTCCGACGCCTGCGGCGAGGTGCCCGGCGGGCACTGGTCCGGGACCGCAACGGTCTGCCGATCTGTCGGCACCTCCGCCACCAACCCCCCCCGCGACACCTGACTCTGCGACCGCTCGTCCGGGGCGCCCGGCCCGCCGCGATGTGCGGAACGCCGTCACCGGCCGTGGCGCTCGCGGGGCAAGGACGCGCCGGCCGTCCACCGGCGGTCCGCCGGGTTCCGCGATCGCCCGGTGACCGGGCGCGGTGAACGGGACGCCCGCTTCACCCCTGCTCGTTCAGTTCGACAAACGCGCCGCCGAGGCCGGACATCCAGCGGGACCTCGACCGCGTCGCCGGACGCCGCGGCGCCCGGCCCGGCCGACCGGGCGACCCCGGGTCGGCGCAACTCGACGATCCCGGGTGAACTCCGGAGTGAACGGTTCTGCCGACGGGAGGGGCCGTGGCATCGCTGGTCCCGCCGAGTCCAGCGGCCCGTGGACGGCGGGAGTTGCGCTCTCCGGTGGACCCGCAGGCGTCAAAGCCGCGCCCCCCGGCGACATTCAGCCGTGCGTGGGTTTCTGAGAGCGCTGTTTTGACCAGCGCGCCACCGTGGCGGCCCCGTTGGGATGCCACGGGCGCCTTGCGGCGGCCGGAATGCCGGGGCCGCGTCGCGCAGGCCAGGGGGGACACGGGGCGCACAGTGACGTGAACAGTACCTCGAACTACTGATAGCGTTCGTGCGATCACGTTGTGTAATCACAGTTGTGTGCATGAAGGGCAAGGCAGATGCGCAAGCTTCACCAGATGGCATTTCTCACCGCGATGGTTGGTGGCCTGTCCGCCGTGAGCGGCGGCGTCGGCTTCGCCGACGCGCAGTACCCGGCGCCGCAGTCAGCCCCGCAGTACGCGCCGCCGCAGCAGGCCCCGCAGTACGCCGCTCCCCAGCAGGCCCCCCAGTACGCTGCCCCGCAGTACGCGGCCCCGCAGCAGGCTCCGCAGTACGCCGCTCCCCAGCAGGCTCCGCAGTACGCGCCGCCGCAGCAGGCCCCGCAGTACGCCGCTCCGCAGCAGGCCCCCCAGTACGCTGCCCCGCAGCAGGCTCCGCAGTACGCTGCCCCGCAGCAGGCTCCGCAGTACGCCGCTCCCCAGCAGGCTCCGCAGTACGCGCCGCCGCAGCAGGCCCCGCAGTACGCCGCTCCCCAGCAGGCCCCGCAGTACGCGGGACCCGCCGGTCCGCAGGCGGCCCCGAACTCCACGCAGGTCGCCCCGCAGATCGCGCCCACGGTCACGGCGCCGCCCCTGCCGTCGGCCCATCAGCTGGTGCCGCAGGTCTTCCACCCGGAGCAGGAGTGCGACCCGCAGACGGTGGTCCGGGCCAACTTCCCGATCGCCGTCCTCGGCGGCGAGTCCCAGACGCAGGGGGACACCTGCTCCCAGCTCAACAACGGCTTCCGGAACTGAGCGAGCAGCGGGAAACGCCGCTGCCCCACACCCGCGGGGCAGCGGCTCTTCGGGCAGGGCCGTGGCGTCACGGCCCTGTCCTCCAGCGGGTCCCGCCCGCGCGATGCCGCTGAACGGGCGGTTTCGAACGGCCTGGCCGGCCCCGTGGGAGCCGCTGCCGTTCCGTGTGCGACGAGCACGACGAAGGGCCTCGCTGGGCCGGGTCCTTTGTGGTGCTTGTCGTACACGGAACGGTGGATGCGGGCGCCGGTCGCATAGGAGTACTTCCTCGGCTTCCCGGTTGCAGCGAGCCGTTGCGGGTGTTGGCTGAGTGCAGCCATTAGCCTACGAATTGTCCGGAATGTGTAGGCCCGTCATGGGCCTTGTCCTTGCACGACATTTGGAGAACACATGCGCAAGCTCCACAAGGCGGCTGTCGTCGTCGCCCTGCTCGGCACCATCGGCTTCACCGGTGCCGGATCCGCCTCCGCCTGGGGCGGCTCGCAGGGGTCCGGCTTCGACGTGCAGCAGAGCGCCTCGTGCCAGTCGCACGACCTGAACCTGGACCTCCTGGGTGAGGTCGGTGTCCTCAACGGCCTGGCCGGCAACGCGCTGAACGGCGAGGGCAACCCGGGCGGGCAGGCGACCTCCCTCGGCTCCACCGCGGGCTGCAACAACAGCGCTTTCGGGCACTGACAGCCCCCAGCAAACGCCTGGAGCACGCAGGGCGTCGCCCGGTGGCGGGTCGTTCCTCCGGGAGCGGCCCGCGGTCCCGGGCGAAGGACCGCGGCCCGTACGCCCGATGGTCGAACGGGCCGCCCTCCGGCCGGACTGCCTCGCTCCAGGGTGCCGTCGCACAGTCGCGGCAAGTTCCCCCTCTCCCAGGCCCGACAGACACGGGTTTGGGTTCGTCATCGCCAACAGAGAAAACAAGGAGAAGACACATGCGCAAGCTTCAGAAGGTTGTCGTCGTCGCGGCCCTGCTCGGCACGGTCGGCTTCGCCGGCACCGGAACGGCATCCGCATGGGACGGTGGAGACCACTACAACGTGCAGCAGAGCACGTCCTGCAAGTCGCACGACCTGAACCTCGACGTGCTGGGCGAGGTCGGCCTGCTCAACGGCCTGGCCGGCAACGCGCTGAACGGTGAGGGCAACCCGGGCGCCCAGGAGACCGGCCTCGGCTCCCACATGGGCTGCAACAACAGCGCCTTCGGCGGCTGACAGCCCGCCGGCCGGTGAAGCCCGGTCTGTCACGCCGCTCGGCGGCCGAACGGGTGGCGCTGCGGCGGGCCGCTTTGCCGCAGCGTGGGGCGGGATACATATGCGGTTAGTTCGTATTCGAACTTTCAAGAGCTGCGCGGTTGTGGTCATGGAGACCGTGCCGGCAGTAACGGGATCCAAGAGGAGAAGTGCATGCGCAAGCTTCAGAAGATGGTCGTCGTCGCCGCCCTGCTCGGCACGGTCGGCTTCGCCGGCTCCGGGACGGCCTTCGCCCATGGGGACGGCGGCTTCGGCGGCGACCAGTTCCAGGTCCAGCAGAGCACCTCGTGTAAGTCGCACGACATGAACCTCGACGTCCTGGGTGAGGTCGGCGCCCTCAACGGCCTGGCCGGCAACCTGCTCGGCGGCGAGGGCAACCCCGGCGGCCAGGCCAGCAAGCTCGGCTCCACCATGGGCTGCAGCAACAGCGCCTTCGGCGGCTGACCGACGCCTTCGCGCACCCGAGAACGGGTCCCGGATCCCGAGCTGTGCACCGGGCGCCGGGGCCCGTTCTCTTCAACTGCCCCACTCGGACGCCGGGCCCTTCCGGCACGCGCGCTCGAACGCCGACCACAGAGGAACGCACCAGATGTTCAGCCGAAAGAAGACCGCAGCCGTCGTGTTCGCCCTGAGCGGCCTCGCCACGATCTGCACGGGCACCGCCGACGCGTACGCCGGGCAGACCCACACGTGCACGCACGACAGCCAGGGAAACCTCGTCTGCATCGACAAGGGTCAGAGCGACAGCACCTTCACCACCAGTGACGGCACGTTCCACGTCAACCAGACGCGGGACTGCACCACGACCACGCAGCCGACCGTGTACACCCCGCAGGTCGGGATCGGGCAGCTCGGAACGACCCAGGTCGGACCCACCGTCAACTGTTCGAACAGCGCTCCGACGCCCAAGGGCTTCAGGCTCCCCAGCTTCCGCTGACCCGGCACGACCGGCCCGCGCCGCCGCGCGGGCGTGCGGATGGCCGGACCGGGACTGCTCACCGGTCCGGCCATCCCCGCGCCGCCGCGGCGGCGCGGCCGTGTCACAGGCGGGTCGGCCCCGGGATGACGGGCTGCCGCGCGGTGCCCAGCCACTCGACCGGGTTGCAGTAGGGCAGTTCCGACAGCGGCTGGCCGGTGCAGAACCTCACGATCAGGTCGGAGAACTCGGCCATCCGCTCCACCGGGGCCAGATGGTCCGCCTCCTTGATGGTCGTGAAAGCCGCGGACGGCAGCGCCGCGGCCACCTCGCGTCCCATGGCGGGGGTGCAGAGCGTGTCGTGTTCGCCGGTGCACACCAGCGCCGGCACCGCGGGCAGTGGCTCGTCCCGGTACCACGCGTGGGTCATCAGGCGCGTGTTGTGCTCGGCCGACATCATGACCTCCTCGTCGGACTGCGCCATGAACTGCGTGTAGAGCAGCCGGGAGACGACCTCGCGCTTGTGGACCGTGCCGACGTCGGGCGGCGACATGAACCGCTTGACCAGCTCGGTGGCGATCTGGGCGCGGTCTCCGAGCTCCAGCATCCGTACCCAGCGCGGTACGGATTCGCTGTAGTCGTCAGGGATGGTCCTGGTCATCCCCACCAGGCCCAGCCGCTCCACGAATCCGGGACAGTGCTGGGCGAAGCGCACGGCGATGGCCCCGCCGAAGCAGCTGCCGATGAGGTTGACGCGCGGCATCGCCAGTTCCACCAGCATGTGCCGGACGTTCGCGGCCAGGAAGTCGATGCCGTGGTCGGCCGGCAGGAAGTCCGCGGTCCCGTAGCCGGGCAGGTCCACCGTCACCACCGTGCAGTGCTCGGCCAGCCACTTCTCGTGCCGCAGCCACGCGTAACGGTTCTGCGAGGACCCCCCGAGCATCACCAGCGGCTCGGTCCGCGGCCGGTCCTGGTGCACGATGCGGCAGTGGTAGGCGAACCCCTCGAAGGAGAGGGTCCGCTCCTCCACCCGTGTCGTCACCTGCTCCGCTGTCCGCCCCCTCTGGCCGGGAGGGGGTCCCGGCAGAGATGCGTGGCGTGCGGTGCCAACGTCAGAGCGCATGGAATCCCCAGAAGTGAGAGAAAAAGTACAGAACACCAATATCCTCCATACCGTCACTCATCCCTCTACAGGTCACCCATGGCGGGCGTGTCGGCACCCCCTGCGGGTGGAACAACTCAACGGCTCTGTCCCGTAATCGTTTTGCGCCGCCGGGCGCCGCCGGGCGCGCTGGTGGCGCGAGCGTCCGGCGGGCCTCGCCCGACCGGCCGGGGCGGCCCAACCCGGCCGGGTCGGCGAGGAGTTGCCGCTGCTGGACGGCGCCGGGCGGACGCGCCGACCGGGACCGCGGACCTACGGCCGCAGGCCGCGCATCAGGTTGGCGACCAGCCCGAGCACGAACTCCTCGGTGACCGGCTCGTCCGGGATCAGCAGCCGGTGGTAGCACGCGCCCCAGAGCTGGTCGACGACGATGCGCGGGTCCACGTCGGCCCGCAGCTGCCCGCGCCGCTGGGCGCGCTCCAGGGCCTCGACCGCCAGCCGCCGGCGCGGGCCCGAGTAGTGCTCGCGGAAGGCGGCCGCCAGGTCCGGGTCGGTCTGCGCCTGGCCGACGAGCTCGGCGACGACCCGCCCGGCCGGGGTGTCCACGGTGAGGTGGACGAAGGCCCGCAGCTGGGTGAGCAGGTCCGCCTCGATGTCGCCGGTGTCCGGGAAGGCGAGGGTGTTCTCGACCGCGGCGAAGTAGCCGTCGAGCGCGAGCGCCCCCTTCGGCGGCCTCGACGTCGCCGACCAGGCGTCGGCGGACGCCGCGATCGCCGCGATCATCGCCCACTCCGGCCGCGCCGCCGACACCGCCGTCGCCGACGCCTACGAGGCGCGCTACGCCGGGCTGTCGGAGCAGGTCGGCGCCCGCCTCGCCGAGATCACCCCGCCGGACGCCGACCCGGCCGAGGTCGCCGCCGCGACCGTGCGCGTCGTCGACACCCCCAAGGGCCGGCGGCCGTTCCGTGTCCACATCGACCCGGCGGACGACGGCGCCGCGACCGTCAACCGCGTCGGCGACCTGGTCCGCACCGCCTTCTACCGGCGCATCGGCCTGGACGACCTGCTCAGCCCGCGGGTCGGCTGAAGGGTCGAGGGGGGTCGAGGGGGCCGAGGGGCCGCCGCGCGAGCGGGGTGGCGGTCAGCGTCGGGTCGGCGGGGCGGTGCGAGGGCGGACCGCCGGCCAGGTGAGCAGCGCCCCCAGCGCGTATCCGAGACCGACCCACACCCCGTACACCCAGGCGGGCCGCGTCCCCCCGGCGGCCGCCAGCACCAGCAGCAGCGCGGCCGTCCAGCCGCTCAGGACCACCAGGCCGGCCCGGTCGATCCTGAGCAGCCGCAGCGCGGCCCAGCTCAGCACCGGCAGCACCAGCACCGCGAACACCCCGGCCAGCAGGGCCGCGGTGAAGTCCAACTGCTCGTAGGGAACCGGGTGTTGGCTCACCCGCAGGATCCACCCCGCGGTCGGTGTCACCAGCGCGAAGGCCACGGCGCCGGCCGCGCCGACCCGCCAGACCACCGCCGCTCGGAGGGCGACCCCGCGCCACGACCCCCCCCGCGCCACGACCCCGCGCCGAAGCGCCGTGCGCGGGTGCCGGGCCGCGCGGCCGAGCGGCCGCGCACGGCGCGGGCGTGGGCTGATCCCGGCTCAGTTGCCGCGGACCGGTTCCAGGGTGGCGGTGGTGGCGAAGATGCAGACGCCGTTCTGCACGGCGGAGAGCAGCAGCCGGACCTGTCCGGCGGTGTCCGCGGGCAGCGGCTCGGCCTGCAGCCAGCAGGGCGCGTCGAGTTCGCCGTAGCGGGTGAACTGGCAGTCGATGCCGACCAGGAGCATGGTCTGCGGGTAGGCCATGGCCAGGGCGGCCTGCCGGGCGGCCTCAAGCATCAGCATGCCCGGCACGTGGTCGACCGGGTGGTCGAAGAGCACCGGGTGGCCCAGGTCCACCCGCAGTCGCATGCGGTTGGGGTCGTCGGTGGCGGAGAGCACCACGTCGTGCAGGTACGCGCGGCCGACCCGGGCGGCGGCGATCGGCGCGGCCGGCGCGAGCGCCTGGCCGATGGACCGCTCCAGGTCCGCGTAGGCGCCGCGCAGCCGTTGGTAGATGGCGCGGGAGTGGTTGCCGAAGGTGGTGCGGGCCATGCCCACGGTCACCCCGGCCAGGAGGATGTCGACCCGCATGGTCATCGAGCACAGCCGACCGCCCCGGCGCACCACGTCGGTGCAGGTGATCCGCAGTTCGACCGCGTCCTCCGTGTCCTCCGCGGCCAGTTCGGCGGCCGAGGCGTAGGCGGCGCCGTCCAGGGTGTAGCCGAAGTCCGACCAGGACTGGCGGTGGTTCATCGGGGCGTCGTAGGCGCAGTGGCTCAGCAGCGGGATGGTCTGCCGGATGGTCTCGGCGACCAGCAGCGGGTCGGGCAGTCCACCCGTGGGGGTGTAGAAGCCGTGGCCGCGCGGCCAGCGGGCGGTGACGGTGTAACTGTCCTCGCCGGTGCGGCCCCAGCCGGTGAGCAGGACCTCGGCGGGGTCGGTCTTGTGGACGTACTGAGGCAGTACGGAGGTGAGGGATGGTGCGACGGACGCGTACGGAGCTGCTGTGGACATGGTCCCCCCAGGATCGTGTGTATGGACCCGAGCATGAACGTAGCGGGCTGACGCTTACGGGGAACAACATAAAGAGCGCTCGTTTTTTTGTCACCCCCCTTGGGCGGGAAGCAGCCGGACCCCTGCCCGGCGGCGCCGCGGTCCAGGTCAGGGTGAACCAGGCCATTGCGGGGTCAAGCTCCCACGGCAAAAGGGACGTTGTCGTGCCATGTCGGTCGTCGAAACCGGATCGCTGTCCAAGGTAAGAGATCCGGCGGGGAAAGCTGGCCGTCCGCCAGGGCGGCGGTTAGCATAAAGGTCGTCCTTTTTTTAGGAGAGGTGAGATGAGTCAGTCGAAGCAGGACCGAGCCATTCAGACCCGCGCCGCGATCCTGCACGCGGCTGCTGCGGTCTTCGACGAGTACGGCTACTCCGGGGCGAGCGTCAACAAGATCCTCGCGCGCGCCGGCGTCACCCAGGGCGCCATGTACTTCCACTTCGCCTCCAAGGAGGCAGTGGCCCGCGCCGTCATGAACGCCCAGGGCGACGACCTGGAACTGCCCGTCGGCAGCGAAGGGCTGCAGCGTCTGATCGACACCACCATGTACCTCTCCGTCCAGTTGCAGCGCAACGTGCTGCTGCGGGCGGGTGTGCGACTGGCCGTCGAGCAGGGCGAGTTCGGTGTCCGCGACGACACCGCCTACCAGCTGTGGGCCCGGCAGTTCGCCGAGCACCTGTACTCGGCCCGGATCCGGGGCGAACTGCTGCCCGACGTCGACGAGGCCGAACTGGCGAAGTTCCTGGTGGGCGCCTACAGCGGGACCCAGCTGTTCTCGCAGATCGCCACCGGCCGGGTCGACCTGCCGCAGCGGATCCAGATGATGTGGCGCTTCCTGCTGCCCGGCATCGCCACCCCGCAGATCCGCGAGCGCCTCAAGGTCCGGCCCTGGCGCGACCCGATCGCCGCATGAGCCGGCCGCTGGTCGCGATCACCGGCGCCACCGGCTTCATCGGTTCCGCCGTCCTGGCCGAAGTGCGACGGCGCGGCGCGGCCGTCCGCCACATCGGACGACGCCCGGCGGCGGGTCCGCGCCACGCCGACTACCAGTGGTTCCCGGCCGACCTGGAGCAACCGGAGACCCTGCGCGGCGCGTGCGGCGGCGCCACCGCGCTGGTCCACCTCGCCTCCTACATCGGCCCCGACCCGGGCCGCTGCCAAAGGGTCAACGAGGAGGGCGGCGACGCGCTGGCCGCCGAGGCCGCCCGCTGCCTGGTGCCGCGCCTGGTCCACCTGTCCACCGCCGCCGTCTACGGGCGCGGCCCCCACCACGGCATCGACGTCGACGAGGTGCCCCCCGAGCCGGTCTCGCCGGCCAGCCGAAGCCGACTGGCCGGCGAGGCCGCCTTCCGCCGCGCGGGCGCCACCGTCCTGCGCCCGGGACTGGTCCTGGGCCCGGGGGACTGCTGGGTCGTACCGGCCCTGGCCGAACTCGCCGCACGGGTCCCCGCCCGCTGGGACGGCGGCGACCACCGCCTGTCCGTGGTCGCCGTCCACGACCTCGCCCGGCTGATCGCCGAGGTCGCCCTGCGCGACGGCGCCCTGCCCGGAGTCCACCACGCCAGCCACCCCACCGCGCTGCGCACCGGCGAACTGATGGACGCGCTGGCCGGCCACGGCCTGGTGCCACCGCTGCGCGAGGACTGGGACTGGGACACCTGCGTGCGCCGGTTACACTCCAGCAGCGGTGAAGTGAGTGAGCGTCAGTTCCACTTGCTGGCCCAGGACCACTGGTACCGCAGCGATCGGATCTGGGCGGCCGCGCGCTGTCCCAGCGGGCCCCATCCGCTGCGGCGGATCGCCGAATCCGCCTCCTGGTACCGCGCCCACCTCGCCGACCGCGCCGACCGCGCGCCGGCTTAGACCGTTCCGTGCCCCGGCCGGGCGGAAGTCGAGGCACGACGAACCCCGACGGGTCGTCACCTCGCCGTCGCCCGGCTTCGTCACGGGTGGGGACCGCCTCAGAAAGATACAAAACGATCGCTTTGTTTTTTGGTCGATCCCCGCTACTGTCGCATCAGGCGCACTGCACCGCTCCCTGCCTGGCCAGGTGTCAGATGGCGTGTGCGGGGCCGGAGTTCCGGTCGCGTGAAGGTCCGGATGAAGAGGTGAAGGGCGATGGCCAAGCAACAGGAGAGGGCCGGGCGCACGCGTCGTGCGCTCATCGAAGCCGCGGCCGCGGAGATCGACCGCAACGGCTACGACCGCACCTCGCTCGTGCGGATCTGCCAGCTGGCGCAGATCTCCATGGGGGCCCTGACCTTCCACTTCCCCACCAAGGCGGAACTGGCCGACGAGATATCGGCGTTGGGCGGCCAGGCCACCCGCGCCGCGGTGGGCCGGGTCTCGGTCTCGGAGCTGCCCGAGTTGCAGGTCGTGGTGGAACTGACGCTGGCGCTGGCCCGGCTGCTGGAGGGGGACTCGCGGGTGCGCTCGGCGGCCCGGCTGGCGCGCGAGCGCCCCGAGGTCACCGAACCGTGGGTCGGCTCGTGGCTGCCGGCGGTGCGCGACCTGCTCGCCCGAGCCGACAGGGGTGGCCAGTTGCGACCCGGGACCGATCCCAGCGCGGTCGCCGCGCTGGTGGTGTACGTGATGGCCGGGGTGGAGGCGTACATCCGCGCGGTCGCCCCCGACGCGCCCGAGGGCGCGGCGCGGCCCTGGCCGCAGGGCCAGGACCGGGCCGTGGCGGGGCAGTTGGACCTGATCTGGGAGCTGGTACTGCACGGCATCGAGGCCGGGCCGGACTGACGCCGCCTCAGGGTTCGCGTCGGGCGGGTCGGTTGGTTGGAACTGCGCGCGGGGGGCTGTGCGCCGGGCGGTCGCCGGAGGGGCGACCCAGCCCCAGAAAACAAACAGAGTGCTCTGTATTATTCAGGGGACGGGCGGCCGGGCCACCGGGTCACCGTCGCCATCGCCCCGCACGAGGTGAACGCGCCGTCGGCGACGGCGGCGGCGGGTTCGACCCGGCCCGGGTCCGCTCCAGCGCCAACGGCCTGGCCGCCATGAGGGAACGCGCCGAAGCCGCTCGGCGGCGCCGCGCCGGGCGGCGGGTCAGCGCGGCGTCGGCCGGTTGAGGGTCTCGACGGTGTCGACCAGGGGAGCCAGCCGGGGGTCGGCCGCCGCGCCGTCGAGCGCCTCGCGCAGCGCCGCGTCGTGGGTGGGGCGGGCCTGGGCCAGCAGGGTCAGCCCGGCGGGGGTGACGTCGGTATAGATGCCGCGCCGGTCGGTCGCGCACAGGTGGCGGGTCAGCAGCCCGCGGTCCTCCAGCCGGGTGACCAGCCGGGTGGTCGCGCTCTGGCTGAGCACGACGGCGTCGGCGACCTGGTTCATCCGCAGGTGGCCACCCTCGCCGGAGTGCTGGTGGCTGAGCACGTCGAGCAGCGAGTACTCGCGCACGCTCAGGTCGTGGCGGCCCTGCAGGGCGCGCTCGATATGGGTCTCGATCCGGCCGTGCAGCAGCGAGAGGGCGTGCCAGCCGTGGGCCGGGCCGACGGCGGCCGTGTCGGTGACGGTCATGGCTCATCCTCCTCCCGCGACGCCTGCCGCGGCGTCCCTCGCGATGCGGCGGCGGCACGCGACACCCACAAACATACAGCGCCTGCAACCATTGCGTTTGCAAGTATACGGCGAGCGCAACTATGGCCATCGGAGCCTTCGGGATCGGAACCACCGAGTCCGCCGTCGTGGGCCTGCTGCCGCAGATCGCCGGGGACTGCGGCATCGCCATCCCCACCGCGGGCGGTCGGCGCCCTGCTGCGCGGCGGGGCCGTCGGCGCTTCGGATGCCGCGTGAGCGGGACTCTTGTCCTGGACCGCGAGGGACTGTCCAAGCTCGTGCGTCGCGAACCCGAGCTGACCGAATGGCTTTCGGCCGCCGAGGCTGAGGACATTCGTGTGGTCATGAGTTCGGTGACGCTCGTTGAAGCGCGCGACCCCCGGGTGAACCAGGCCCGGTTCGACGATGCCGTCTCGCGGGTGAACGTCATCCCACCGTCGGAGTCGATCGCCCGTCATGCGAGCAGGATCCTCTCAGCAGTGGGATTGCCCGGGCACACGTACGCCTTGGACGCCCTGGTGGCCGCGACCGCGCTCGCGTCTCCCGCTCCCGTCACGGTCCTGACGTCGGATCCTGAAGATCTGACCATGCTCTGCGGTCCCGGCGTGGCGGTCGTCAAGGTGTGAGTCGGGGTCAGCCGGAGGGGGCGTCGAAGCGGAGCTCGGAGGTCATCCGGGAGCGGTCGCCGCAGGGGACGGACGTCCGTCGCCCCGGCTGCTCCCCGGCGCCGGGCGACGGACGTACCCGGACCCCTGCCGCGCGTGCCCGGTCGGTCCAGGCCTCGGGCGGGTCGCCGACCACCGTGACGGGCACGCCCTGCCGCGTGAACTGCACGATCAGCGGCCACGCGAGGTCCGCCAGGATCCGCGCGTCGCCCTTGAGCGCGCGGGCCCACGCGTCGAGGTCGATGGTGACCGCGCCCCGCTCCTGTTCGTCGGCCGGCTGCGGCTCGGCGCCGCTGCCGCTCTCCAGCAGCAGGCGCCGGTTGGCCTCCAGGAAGTCGACCGGACGCGGCCGACCGCCTTCGCCGCCGCTGGTGAGGGCTCCGGCGACGGCCCGGCCGGCGCTCTGGGTGACGCGGGCCAGGTCGTCCATGGTCGGCGCCATGAAGTACCCGTCGATGTCGCTGGAGAGGATCCGGCTGATCGGGCCCTGGAAGTCGGCGCCGTAGCTGTCGTCGGTGAACTCGGTTGCGAGTATCCGGGCTTGGGGGAACTGGTGGCGCAGGAGGCCGATCAGCTGAGCGCTGGCGGGCGGGACCAGCACGATGTCGGCGTCCGGTCCGGCGCGGCGGATGTCCACGACGATGTGGCCGGGGCCGAGGCGCTGGGCGAGGGCCTCGCGGGCCGGCCGCTTGAGTGAGATCGCGGTGACGACGATGACCGGCCTGCCCGCGGTGGCCTCGCCGACCAGCGGCTCGCCCCGGACGTCCTCCCGGCCCCCGGGGACGGGAAGAGCGGGTGCGTCGGGCACGGTGGGCGCGGTGGGCGCGTCGGGCGTGGCGGGTGGCTTCGGCTGGAGGCGTTCGGGCCCGTTCGCGTGGTCGTGCCGCTCGTCCTGCTCGTCGGAAGCCATGGCACCCAAGACGCGCACCGCGACACCCCCGGTTCCTGCCCGGCGGCCCGGCCGGCGCCGTGCCCGGCAGTGCGAAACCAGTGGCCCGGCCCCCCGGGTGTTCCGTAGCGTGTCGGCCATGCCGACGCCCATCCTGTACTGCGGTGATCCGTTGAACCCCGGCCGCGTGGACGCGCACTTCGCGCCGGAGGCGCAGGAGGTCCGCGCCTGTGGCGGGGCGGTCGGGTTGATCGACCACGACGCGCTGATGCGCGGCGACGCGCGGCAGGCCGCGGCACGGGTACCGGCGGGGCTCGGGAACGTCTGGTACCGGGGCTGGATGCTCCCCGGCGACCGCTACGCCGCGCTGGCCGGGGCGCTGGCCGAACGCGGCACCGAGTTGCTCGTCACCCCGGAGCGGTACCGGACCGCCCACGAGCTGCCGGGCTGGTATCCGGCGTTCGCCGACATCACGCCCGCCAGTGTGTGGCGTCCCACCGAACCCGGTGAGCTGCTGGCCGCCCAGGAGCTGGCCGCCCTCGCCGCGCCCCTGCCGCCGGGCCCGGGAATCGTGAAGGACTACGTCAAGTCCCGCAAGCACGAGTGGGAGCGGGCGTGCTTCATCCCCGATCTCGCCGACGCGGCGGGGCTGGCCCGGGTCGTGCGGTGCTTTGTGGAGTCGCAGGAGGAGTTCCTGGCCGGCGGCGTCGTCCTGCGCGGCTTCGAGACGTTCGCGGAGCCGGGGTCCGTCGCGGCCGAAGTACGCGTGTGGTGGCTGGACGGCGAACCCAGGCTGCTCACGCCCCACCCGGACAGTCCGTTCGGGCGCGGGCCGGTGCCCGGTCTCGACCACATCGGGCCCGCGGTGCGGCGCCTGGGCTGCCGGTTCGTCACCACCGACGTGGCCCTGCGCACGGACGGGGTGTGGCGGGTCGTCGAAGTCGGTGACGGCCAGGTCAGCGACCTGCACCCGGCGGTCGGCCGGGCCGGTTTGGCCGCGCTGCTGGTCGGTCCCTAGCGCCCACGGCCGCGAGGGCCTCCGGCCTCGGGCCCGGGCCGTGGCCGAAGGCGCGTCGCGCCGGGACCGGCGGCGGTAGCGTGGGCGGCTGGTCGCGACGCCGGGAAACCGGCGGGTGGGCGTTGGCGGGAACCAGGGGAGGGCGCGTGCGGTACGGGATCGATGGTCCGGCCATGGGCAGGTTGGAGTGGCTGCTGGACGGCCTGGCCGGCCGGGAGCGGTGGGGAGGGGACGCGGCCGAGGTCCTGGCGCCGGCCTTCACCGCCCGGGTGGCGGCGGACGTCTTCGTGGCGAGCGTCCAACGCCGCGCGCCCGCCCACACGCCGCTGACCGTCCTGGCACTGGAGGCCCGCGGCGACACGGCCAGGGCACGCGTGCGCCGGCACGCCGACCCGGCCGCCGGTGCCACGGTCGACGTCGTCTCCTGCACGGTCGAGCCGGAGGCGCCCCACCGGATCGTCTCCGCCTACACCACCGGTCTCGTTCCCCACTACGTGACACCGCGACTGCCGGCGGACTTCTCGCACTACCCGCTGCCACCGGCCGCGGGGGCACGGCTGATCGTGTTCTCCGGTGTGCCGGGGGTCGGCAAGAGCACGCTGGCCGACGCTGTCGGATCGCGTCTGGGCATCCCGGTGTTCGCGACGGACTGGCTGCTCGGCGCCCTGACGCCGTTCGGCGGCTACCACCTCGACGACTCGATGGACATGGGTGTCGAACTCCTCACCACGCTCGCGCTGCGGCAACTGACGCTCGGCCAGTCCGTGGTCATCGACCATCCCAGCGAGGACGTGGCCGACCGCGAACGCTGGCGCGGTCTGGCCCGCCGCGCCGACGCCGAGTTCGTCGCGGTGCTCTGCGTGTGCTCCGATCCGGTCGCGCACCGCGCCAGACTGGAAGGACGCACCCGCGCCATCCCCGGCTGGCACGACGCCGGCGTGTGGTCGAACGCCCAACAGCGCCTGGCGGCCTTCCCGCCCTGGCCCGAGGACGCGCTCACCATCGACACCGCCGCCCCGCACGAGGAGAACCTGGCCGCCCTGCTCGCCCACCTGGCCGGGTGAGGACCAAGCCCGACAGCGGCGTTCGCCCGGCGGGGCCCCGGCACCGGGCCGGGCCGGTCCTGCTGCGCGACGAGACCGGCGTCGGGCACGGCCCGCGCGCGGTCTCCCGGCAGATCGGCCCGGCCGTCGACCGGCCGGGAGCGGGGGCGGACGGCGGCTAGCTCTGGGCCAGGGCCGTGAACTGGACCCGGCCGCCGTCGTCCGCCCCCTCGCTGACCGTGCCCTGCTGGTAGTCGCCCGCCGAGAAGTGCCCGGAGACGCCGACCAGGACCTTGGGGACGGCGACCGTGTAGCTCCGGCTCTGGTCGCCGGAGGTCGCGGCGAGGGTCAGCGTGCCGTTGCCGTTGTCGGCGACCCGGTAGGAGAACGCGGTGTCCAGCGGGACGCCGGTGAGCAGGGTGGAGAAGTCGGCCGGGGCGCTCGTGCCCGAGGCCACCATGACGTAGAGCCTGCCGGACTTGTAGTCGACCATCACGAAGGGCGAGGCGCCGCTGCCGCCGGCGTGCAGCTGGGCGACGCAGATCTCGGGGTTGCTCTGCGGCAGTCGCAGGATCCGCACGGTGGCGTCGAGCACGTGCTTCCCGGTGCCCACGGCGTACTTGTCGGCGGACTCCAGCTCGGTGCGCGAGTGCAGCGAGCCGGGAGTGGTGGCCGCCCCGGAGGGCGCCCAGAAGGTCAGCGCCCCGCTGCTGTCCTGGGTCAGCCAGGGGGAGATCAGCCGTGCCGGGCTCAGCACCTCGGCGTCCTTGCCGGTGGGCTGACCGGCCGAGTTGACGGGCAGCAGCAGGCCGTCCCAGCCGCTCAGGCTGATCGGGGGGCCCGCCTGCCCGGCGGCCTCCCCGGAGGGTCTTGCCGGGCTGGCCGAGGCCGCCGCCGCCACGCTGACGCCGGCGGCCAGGGCGAGCGCTCCGGTGGCCGCCACGATCCACTTCATTCGCATCATGCGCCGCAGCATATGGTAAAGCACCATAACTAGAAGCCGGTTCGGGAAAGCTTTTGGTCATGTCCACGCGGCGATCGGCCTTGCCGGGCGGTGTGCCGACGGACCGGCGGGGCAAAATCTCAACCTAAGGCGGAGGTTGAGATTTGGTGGGGCGCGCGACGGTCTGACCGTCGGTCAACCGGCGGGACGGGGGCCGTCAGCCGGCCTGGGCCGCGTCGTACTGGTCCTGTGCGGCGAGGATCGCGGGCATCGCGTGGTGCAGGTGCCCGATCAGGTCGAGCAGCTTGGCGGCGGTCTCCGCGCCGAGCGGGGTGAGCCGGTACTCGACGTGCGGGGGGATGGCCGCGACCACGGTGCGGCTCGCGAAGCCGTCGCGCTCCAGCGTGTGCAGCGTCTGGGAGAGCATCTTCTCGCTGATGCCGTCGACCTTCCGGCGGACCTCGCCGAAGCGCGCGACGCCGAGCTCGCGCAGCGCCGCGAGCACCAGGAGCCCCCAGCGGCCGGTGATGTGCTCCAGCGCCGGGCGGGACGGGCAGGCGCGCGCGAAGACGTCGAAGTCCTGCCCGGCGGCCTGGGGCTCGCCGCCCCGGGGCTCGGCGTCCTGGGTCGAAGTCTGCGCGTCAGCCATGCCCCCAGGTTATCCCAGCGCTAACCAGACAGCTAGCACTATCGAAAAGTTTGCACTTTCGATTGGTTAGTGCCATGCTCATCGGCATGACGAACCCCGTGATCTCCATCGCCTTCCACTCCGGCTACGGCCACACCGCGGTCCTCGCCGAGGCTGTCCGCGGCGGCGCCGCCGACGCCGGCGCGACCGTGCACCTGATCCCGGTCGACTCGATCACCGAGGAGCAGTGGGCCCTGCTGGACGCCTCCGACGCGATCGTCTTCGGCTCGCCGACCTACATGGGCACCGCGTCGGCCGCGTTCCACGCGTTCGCGGAGGCCTCCTCCAAGCGCTGGTTCGGCCTCAAGTGGCAGGACAAGCTCGCCGCCGGCTTCACCAACTCCGGCTCCAAGAGCGGCGACAAGCTGAACACCCTGCAGTTCTTCACGGTCCTGGCCGCGCAGCACGGCATGCACTGGGTCAACCTGGGCCTGCACCCGGGCTGGAACGCCAGCGACGCCTCCGAGAACGACCTCAACCGGCTCGGCTTCTTCCTCGGCGCGGCGGCCCAGACCAACACCGACCAGGGACCGGAAGGGGTGCACAAGGCCGACATCGCCACGGCGGAGCACCTCGGCCGCCGCGTCGCCGAGACGGCGAAGCGCCTCACCCCCGCAGCCTGACCCGCCCCCGCCCCCGGCGGCCGGGCCGCCGGTCGGGCGGGCCTGCGGGTCCGTGCGTCCGGCATCACCGGGGCCGACCCGCGACGGGCGGAAGGATCAGGCGCCCGCGGGTCCCTCCCCGGCGGGCTGATACGCGTACCCGTCCCACTCCCGGAGGACGCGCGGTTCCTCCGGGCGCACGTGGCTGGCGCCGCCGTGTTGTCCCCCGCCGGACGATGGTGACGGCGGGGCGTTGGTCAACGAACGACCCCGCCCAGCCATGGAACGGGACGCATGGGTGGACGGGGTCGGACAGAAGACCTGCCGGGGGTTTCAGCGGCTCTGCTTCGGGACGGGGTTGTCCGGGGTGTCGAGCCAGAGGTCCTGCCCGGTCGGCGTTACCGTCAGCCCGAACCGTTCGTGGCTGGGGCGGTCCTGGTCGGCCCACCAGCGGTAGGCGGCCTCCACTTCGCTCCAAAGTTTGCGCGGGCCGGACTGGTACACCTCGTACTCGGTGCGGTCGGGCAGGTAGTCAGCGGTGGCCCAGGAGAGCGTGTCCCGGCTGTAGATCCAGAGCGTGTACGCGCCGTTCTCGTACCGCTCCGCGCGCCAGAACGCGCCGGGCACTCCGGCCCCGACCACGAACTGGGTGAGCCAGCCACCGGTGTCCCGAGGGGCGAGCTCGGTCGTGCTCCTGGTCGCCCCAGCCGGCCATTTCTCCCCGTGCAGGTACTCCTCGAAAAGGGGTCGTTCCGTGCGCTGTTGACGGAGCCTCATGAAGGCCGAGCCCCGGGTGAACCTTCCCCGGGCCTCGGTGCCGTCGTGGTTGACCGTCAGCCGCACGATGTGCTCACCGCCGTACTCGGTGCCGAACGGGGCGACGATCACCGCGCCCGGGGTCGACTGCTCCAGCCATGCCGGAGGGATCTCCAGCACAGAGCAGGTCGCGATGATGCGGTTGTACGGTGAGCGCCTGACCCACCCCGCGCGGCCGTCCGCCACGACCACGGCCGGGGCCCGCCGGGCCCTGGCCAGGTTCGTCTTCGCGCCCCGGGCCACCTCAGCGTCGTACTCGATCGATACCACATTGGCGTCCCCGGCTCGGTGAGCCAGCAGAGCCGCGTTCCACCCGGTCCCGGTCCCGATCTCCAACACCCGGTCACCGGGCCGGACGTCCAGGTCCTGCAGCATGGCGAACACCATGCTGGGAAGGGAGTTGGACGAACTCGGCGTTGTGCCGAGCCCGTCCCCCTGGTGATAGCCGTCGTCCCACTGCGTGGTCAGTGGGACGTCCGAGTAGACCGCCCACCGCCAGCCCGCAGGATCCTCTTTGAGATCCACCACGGGGTTCTGCTTGGTGCCGTCCGCGATGCCCGGCCAGACGCGATCCGGCACGAACAGCGCACGCGGTACGGCGTTGAAGGTCGGGAGCCAGTCTGAGGAAAGCGCGCCGCTGGCCGCCAGCGCGGAGGCGAGCCCCTGGGGGCCCGCCTCCTCATGCGTGTCGGTCACTTGCCGTCCGCCGGGCCGGAGCCGTCCGAGGTATTGCCGCCCTCGTCGGAGCCGCCGCCGTGACTCGCGCCGCTGTTGCTGTCGTCCTGCTGGCCGCCGCCCTGGCCGTCGCCCGTGCCGCCGCCGTGTCCGCCGTCCGCCATCTCCGGTCCTCCTTGCCGGTTGGGCCCCGGTGGGCAGTTGCCGTGCCGGGGTGGTGCGCGGTCGCCTCGTAAGCCGAAGGGGCCGCCGGGCGACGACAGGTCGTCAGGCCCGTGACCCGGCGGCTACGCCCGCCGGGAGTTGAGATCCGTCCTGATCCACGACGGGGGAACACATGTCCCGGGCGGGAGTTCGGAGGGGCCCTCAATCGCCCTGATGAGCAAGGGAGCGCGTTCGGTGCGTCCGGCCTCGGCTGGTACGGCGGAGTGGTAATCGCTTTAGGGGAGGCCGCCCGGCGGGGACCCCACCGGGTCGGCGGCTCGTTCAGCACCGCTCTACTCATCGGCAACTCCCTAATCGCACAAAATCTCTCACACCACGAGAGCTCGACCTTGCCTTCGCTAGGAGGTTAGAAACAGGTTGGGGTAGGTCTCAATGAAGTTGCGCCTGGTTGCGGGGATTCACCCCAGGGCCTCGATGGCTTCCATGATCAGTTTCCGGGCCGGGCGCCCAAAGACCGCTATCCGGTGCAGGTGGGTGAACGCTCGTGCGTAGTCGCTGATCTCCCGTGGCTGGGTCACCGTGACCATGGCAGTCAGTAGTTCTACCTCCACGGACTCCTCATCAAGGAGGACAAACGTCTCCTGCGCCCACAGCTCACGGTCGGCCATGAACGGGATCACCCCCAGGGAGACAGGCGGAAGTGACATGACCGAGAGGAGATGACGCAGTTGTCCGGCCATGACCGATGCGCCGCCGTGGCCGGCCCGGAGTACGCACTCCTCGATAAGGAACGCGAACTGGTGGTTGCCCTGGCGGAGGATGCGGGCGCGGTCCATGCGCGCCTGTACCGCCTCGGGGACGTCGTTGGGGATGTTCTGGAAGCGAGTCACCGACTCCAATAGGGCTGTGGCGTACTCAGGAGTCTGGAGGAGCCCGGGGATGACCACGGAGCAGTACACCCGGAAGTTCCGCGTGCGTTCGTAGCGGGGAACGTACGACTCCTGTAGCGACCGCAGGCCTGTTCGCTGCAATCGACGCCATTCGACATACATGGACTCGACCGCGCGGAGAGCCGCGATCAGATCAGGGACCTGATCGTCTGCCGAGCAAGCTGAGCACCATGCCCGGATATCCGCCTCGGAGGGTGCGGACTTCCCGCTCTGGATACGGGACGTCTTGGCAGGGTGCCAGGCACACCGGGCGGACAGCTCATCTCCACTGAGGCGCGCGTCCTTGCGGATCTCGACCAGTCGATCGGCGATGGCCTTTCGGGCGGCGACCACGCTGGACGAGGGGGAAGAGGGCATGTTGGGTCTGTCTGTTGTGCTGGCCTACCCTTGTCAGGAGCAGATGGAGTAGTGCGCGTGCGGGATACCCCGCCGCCAAGCGGCCTCGAACGCGCTGGAGCACAGTTTCACCACGTCCGGTTCGTCGGTGTTCTCGTGCCCGATTGACTCGCCGTCCCCGGAGAAGTAGTTCCATTGGACGATCCGGTCATCGATCAGCCAGAAGTCGTTGCCCGGCAAAGCCAGGTTCGACGCCTGTCGCCGGGGCAGCCAGCGAACGTCCTCACCGATTGCCAGGTTCACCGCGGTACCGGCGTGCTCGTACCTCACGTACTGCGACACCGGTTCCGAGACGATCCGGAGCCGCCGCATCACGACACCACGTGCGACGGTGGGCCGGACGAGGTTCGTCCACTCCGCCCAGAAGTCCGAATCGGGATCGTCGTTGGAGACACCGGTTCGTTGCCAACGAGCGAAGTCCCCTGACTCTTCACTGGTCCCGTACGTGTCGCGCGTCTCCAGGTGGACGGCTGAGTGTTCAGCCGACTCCAGGATCGTCCTGAAGTCCTTTGCGCTCAGCGACATCGCACGCCTTCCTGATCAGCGGCACCATCCGTGCCGGAATCCGCACCAACAGCTCGTGGTCGGGCAACGGGCCGAACCTACCCGCTGCGGCCGTGGTCTCCTGGTCTCCCCTCGTGCCCTGGAAGACCAGATCGAAATTCTCCTCATCTACCAGCACTGTGGGGCAGTTACCCCCCTGAGACTCCGGGTCTTTGCCGATGAACCGTAGCTGCATGGTGCACTCCTATGTCCAGTCGGTTGCGGTTAGTTACACAGTGGTCACCCATACCCGTCACCCCACTTGCCGACACACGGCACCCTCGGCCTGGTAACGCCGAGCAGCGTGGCGGTAGACATGCCTGACCTGCGGAGAGGGAAGAAGGCAGATCCTTCAGCGGTCTGCGCGGCGAGTCATCCCCGGAGCTGTCCCCGTTCGTGACTCGAGGGCCCCGCAGGGGCCCTCCCTCGCCGTTCCCGCGGGCGGGGTCAGGGGGTGGGCTCGCGCTCGCGCAGGGTGGTGACGGCGTGGGCCGCTGCGGCGCCGATGGCGGTGTTGATCGCGACCTCGTCCGAGCCGGGGCGGGAGCGGGTGAAGACGGCGGCGGCGTACTGGCGGCCGTCCGGGTAGGAGATCACGCCGACCTCGTTGCGGACCACGCCGAGCAGGCCGCCGCTCTTGGCCGCGACCAGCGCCGGCGGCCGGAAGCCGCCGGCGATCCGGTGCCGGGTCAACTGCCGGGCCATCACCGAGCGCACGCGCGCGCACGCGGCCCGCGGGCCCGCCCGGTCGGTCCAGATCAGCCGGAGCAGGGTGGCCATGTCGCGCGCGGTGGTGCGGGTCCCCTTGCCCGGGGTCAGCGCGCGCGAGGCCTGCATCCGCGCGACGGCCTGTGCGTGTTCGTCGGGTGTCGCGGTGTCCGACCAGGTGACCGCGTCCCGCCAGTCGGCGCGGCCCATGTCCTGGCCGATGGAGTCGAGCATGGTCCGCAGGTCCGACTCCACCACCGTGCCGCCCAGCCCCAGCCTCGCCGCGGTCGCGTTGAGCGTGTCGACGCCGATCCGGCGCACCAGCGCGTCGGTGGCGGGGTTGTCGCTGATGGTGAGCATCAGGACGACGAGGTCCCGCCAGGAGATCTCGGCGTCGTCGTCGAAGAGCGACAGCCCGACCGGTCCGGGGGTCCGGTCGGCCGCGCGCAGCCGCACCCGCTCCCGCGGGTCCAGCCGGCCGTCGGCGAACCAGGTCTCCGCCTCCAGGGCGACCTGCACCTTGAACACCGAGGCCGGGACCACCGGCTCGTCGGCCAGCAGCGCGAACTCGGCCTCCCCGTCGAGCGACTGGACGCACAACGCGCCCTGGCAGCCTGCCTGTTCGAAGAGCGCTTCGATGTCGTCGGTCATGGAGCGGAGTCTTCCAGCGGCGCCCCCACCTCCGACAGTCCGCCCGCGGCGCCATGCGGCACCGCATAGCGCCATCGTCGTGCACTGATGGCACCACTGATGACCTGCATGGATGCCACTGTGCGCCATTAAGGCTTGCAGTGGTGCCAAAGTGGTGCCACTCTTAAGCCATGGAACTCACCCAGTACGTCGAAAGCCTTCGCCGCGAGCTGACGACCGCGGCCGAGGTCGGCGGCGAGGACGCCCGCGCGCTCGCCGACCGGCTGCTCCCGTCGCTCGACTCGGCGGTGCGGCTCACCCTGCTGGAGGCGCTGGTGGCCGCCGCCGAGGAGATCTCCGCCGAGCTCGCGCCCGGCGCCGTCGACGTCCGGCTGCGGGGCGGGGCGGCCGGGTTCGTGGTGACGCCGCCGCCGGCGCCCGCCGCCGCGCCCGTCGAGGCGGCGGCGGCCGGACCGGTCGAGGTGCGGCTGCCCCTGGCCGAGGGCGACGACGCCGCCATGGTCCGGATCAACCTGCGGCTGCCCGCCAACCTCAAGGCCCTGGTCGAGGACGCCGCCGCCGTCGGCGGGCTGTCCGTCAACACCTGGGTGGTGCGGGCCGCCGCCGCCGCGCTGGCCAACGAGGGCCGGCTCGGGACGCGGCCCGCCCCCGCCGGGCAGAAGTCCGACCGGGTCGTCGGCGAGAGCTACAGCGGCTGGGCCCGCTGACCCCCGGCACCGCCACCCGGCACCGAAGCACCACCGCGACCACCGCGCCACCCGCTGACCAACATCCTGCTGAGCCAAAGGAACCCGAGATGTCCCGCTCGACCTTCAACACCCCCGCCCCGATCGCCGTCACCCTCGACCTCTACGTCGCCGACGTCCGCTTCGCCGCCTCCGACCGCGCCGACACGATCGTCGAGGTCCGCCCCAGCGACCCGAAGAAGGCCGCCGACAGCAAGGCCGCCGAGAACACCCGCGTCGAGTACGACGAGGCCACCCGGACGCTGAGCATCGTCTCCCGGAAGCCCCGCAGCCGGTTCGTCAACTTCAGCAGCAAGCGCCCCGAGTCGATCGACGTCGTCATCCAGCTGCCCACCGACTCCGGTGTCCGCGGCGAGTCCGACCTCGGCGACTTCCACTCCGAGGGGGCCCTGGGCGCGGTGTCGCTGAAGACCGACCTGGGCGCCATACGGCTCGCCGAGACCGGCCCGGTGAACCTGCGCAGCGGCGTCGGCGGGATCACCGTCGAGGGCGTCAGCGGCTCCGCCGAGGTGCACAGCGGCTCCAGCGACATCCGGATCGGCGCCGTCGACGGCACCGCCGACGTCTCCGCCGGCAACGGGAAGGTGCGGGTCGGGGTGGTCACCGGCGCCGCGAACATCAAGGTCTCCAACGGTTCGGTGTCGGTGGACCGCGCGCTGTTCGACATCACCGCCGCCAGCTCCAACGGCGAGGTGGTGATCGGCGAGGTCGTGCGCGGCAAGGTGTTCGCGACCGCCAAGAACGGCAGCGTCGAGGTCGGCGTCCGCGAGGGCAGCGCCGCCTGGCTGGAGCTGAACAGCAGCGTCGGCCGGGTCTACAACGAGCTCGCCTCCACCGACGCCCCCGCGACCGGCGAGCCGGTCGACAAGGTCGAGGTCCACGCCGACACCAAGCTCGGCGACGTCACCATCCGCCGCGCCCCGCGCCTGGACCAGGAGATCTGAGCACCATGACACCTGCCACCGGCGTGACCACCGCCGCGATCTCGGCCCGCGGCCTGCGCAAGTCCTTCGGCGAGAAGACCGTGCTCGACGGCATCGACCTGACGGTCCCGCAGGGCACGGTGCTGGCCCTGCTCGGCCCGAACGGGGCCGGCAAGACCACCGCCGTCCACCTGCTGACCACCTACCTGCGTCCCGACGCCGGCGAGATCCGCATCGCCGGCCGGGACCCCGCCCGCGACCCCCAGGCGGTCCGCCGCACGATCGGCGTCACCGGCCAGTTCTCCGCCATCGACGGCTACCTCACCGGCCGCGAGAACCTGATGCTGATGGCCGATCTGCACCTGCTGCCCACCCGGGTCGGCCGCCGCCGGGCCGAGGAGCTGCTGGAGCGGTTCGAGCTCACGCAGGCCGGGGACAAGGCGGCGTCGACCTACTCCGGCGGCATGAAGCGCAAGCTCGACCTGGCGATGACCCTGGTCGGCGACCCGAGGGTGATCTTCCTTGACGAGCCGACCACCGGCCTGGACCCGCGCAGCCGGCACACCATGTGGGACATCATCCGCGGGCTGGTCGCGCAGGGGACGACCATCCTGCTGACGACCCAGTACCTGGAGGAGGCCGACCAGCTCGCGCACCGCGTCGCGGTGCTGGACGGCGGCCGGATCGTCGCCGAGGGGACGCCCGCCGAGCTCAAGGCGCGCATCCCCGGCGGGCACATCGAACTGTCCTTCGCCGGTCGCGCCGAACTCGACACCGCCGCCGCCGTGCTCGCCGCGACCGGCCGCGACGACGACGCGCTCACCCTCCAACTCGCCGGCGACGGCCGCGTCAGCACCCTGTGGACACTGCTGCGGCAACTGGACGACGCCTCGGTCGAGGTCGAGGCGCTCACCGTGCACACCCCCGATCTCGACGACGTCTTCTTCGCCCTCACCGGCAAGACGGGAGCCTGACGATGAGCACCATGACGCTGGACGGCACCCGCCAGGACACCGCCGACACCGGCTCCCACGCCCTGGTCCACGCGCGGATCATGCTGCGCCGCAACCTGCGGCACATGCAGCGCTATCCGTCGCTGACCTTGATGGTCACCCTGATGCCGCTGGTCTTCCTGCTGCTGTTCGTCTACGTCTTCGGCGGGACGCTCGGGTCGGGCCTGGGCAGCGGAATGCCGGCGGGCCTGCACGGCGGCCGGGCCGCGTACGCCGACTACGTCGCCCCGGCGATCATCCTGATGGCCGTGGTCGCCGCGGCGCAGGGCACGGCGATCGCGGTCGCGCAGGACATGACCGAGGGCATCATCGCCCGCTTCCGCACCATGGCCGTCGCCCGGTCCTCGGTGCTGACCGGGCACGTGGTGGGCGCGAGCGTCCAGACGCTGATCGGCGTCGTGGCGGTCACCGCCGCCGCGATGGCGGTCGGCTTCCGGCCGCACGGCGACGCGCTCGACTGGCTCGGCGCCCTCGGCGTGGTCCTGCTGCTGACCTTCGCCGTGACCTGGCTGTGCGTGGGCCTGGGGCTGTCGGCCAAGAGCATGGAGACCGCCAGCAACTCGCCGATGTTCCTGATGCTGCTGCCGTTCCTCGGCAGCGGGTTCGTCCCCACCAGCTCGCTGCCGACCGCGCTGCGCTGGTTCGCCGACTACGAGCCGTTCACCCCGGTCAACGAGACCCTGCGCGGCCTGCTGACCGGCACCAGGATCGGCGACAACCTGGTCGTCACGATCGCCTGGTGCGTCGGGGTCGCGGTGCTCTCGTACGCCTGGTCGCGGCGGCTGTACGAGCGCGAGCCGAAGCCGAGCTGAGCCGCGACGGCGCGCCGTCGGCGGGACGGGTGGGGCCCTCGGCCGTCGAGGGCCCCACCCGTCCCGCCTTGGCGTGTCACCGCACCGACGGGCCTGGCGGCGGCGCCCGGCGCTCGCGGTCAGGCGGCGAAGAGCCCGGACAGCGTCCGCCCGGGGCGGGGGCGTTCCGTGCGCGTGAGGTCGCGGGCGAGCCGGACCAGCTCCCGCGGGGTGAGGTCGTCGAGCGTGCGCCGGAAGTGCCCGAGCAGGTCGGCCGCCGCCGCGTCCAGCGCGGCCTCGCCGACGGGGCGGGCCGACAGCCCGTCCCCCTGCAGCAGGAGTGCCCGCACCAGGGCGTACAGCTGGGCGGTGCCCACCTCACGGATGGTCAGCGACAGGTGGACCGACGGCGCGTCACCGACGGCGGCGGCGGAGTGCGCGAAGCCGCGCGGCACGTAGAGCACCTCGCCCGGGCGCAGCACCGTGTCCAGGACCACCTCGCCGAGGTCGCCGTCCACCCGCTCGGGCTGCCAGTTCCCGTCCGCCGGGCCGCCGTGGACCCGCCACCGCTTGTCCCCGTGCATCTGGACCGCCAGCACGTCGGCGTCGTCGCGGTGCACCGGGCGGCCCTGGGTTCCGGGCGGGGTGAGGAAGCAGAACGCCTCGACTTGGCGCTCGAAGCGCTCGGCGAGCCCCTCCGTCAGTTCCCTTACCCCGGCGTGCCACTGGTCGAGGTAGCGCAGCAGCAGGGTCGCCCGCTCCCGCTCCACCAGCCGGCGCACCGCCTCGGCGTCCACGTACCCTTCGACGATCTCGCCCAGCACCACGCGCGGGGCGCAGAACCGGTCCGAGGGCACCTGCTCGTGCTCGTGGACGAGCTGCGCGTACGGGGTGGTGAGCAGCCCCGCGTCGAGGATCCGGTCCAGTTCGGCCATGCTCAGCAGGTCCACCGGGGGGTCGTCGGGGCGCAGTACCGCAGGCGCCTTCCGCCACTGTCCGGCGAAGAACGCCGTTTCGTCGGGCACGCATCGTGCGAGCCAGTCCATGATTCGCTCCCTGTCTCCGGTCGGGTGGTCCTCAGACCGTCGGACGGCTGCTGAAGGCGTACGGCCGGGCGCGTTCCAGCAGGTACTGGGGCGTCACGTCGCACAGCCGCCCGCGCAGGTGGTCGAGCAGGTCGGCCGCGGTGGCGAGCAGCGTGTCGTCGTCGAGGGGGCGCCCCGGCAGGACGAGGTCCTCGGCGAGCAGCGACAGCAGGGCTGTGCGCAGGTGCTCGGCCCCGGCGTCGCGGACGACCACGGTCAGGTGGGCCGAGGGCGAGCCCCCGACCGCCTCGGCGGTGTGCGCGAACCCCCTTGGGACGTACAGCACTTCGCCGGCCCGCACGACCGTGTCGAGCAGCGGCGGGCCCGGTTCGTCGACCCGGACCGGCTCCCAGTCGCCGTCGCCGGGCCCCGGGTGCACGTACCAGCGCTTGGCGCCGCTGAGCTGGATCACCAGCAGGTCCCCGTCGTCGCGGTGCACCGGCCCGTGCCGTCCCGGCTGGCTGAGGAAGTAGAACGCCTCGACCAGCCGCCCGAACCGGTCGGCGATGTCGGCCGTGAGCGCGCGCACCCCGGCGTGCCACTGGTTGACGTAGCGCAGTTGCATGGTGGCGCGCTCGTCGCGGATCAGCTCGCGGACGGCCCGCGCGTCGGCGTACCCCTCCATCGGGCGGCCGGTGACCACCCGCGGCGGGCAGAACCGCTCGTCCGGGATCTGCCCCTGCGCGGTGTAGAGGCCGACATAGGGTGCGCGCAGCAGCCCGCCGTCCAACAGCGCGTCGAGGTCCGCGAGGGTGAGCACTTCGAGCGGCGGGTCGACCGGCCGGAGCAGCACCGGTGCCTTGTGCCAGTAAGTGCCAAGGAGTGCCTCCGGGTCGGGGACGCACCGTTCGAACCAGTCCATGGCCCGCCTTTCCGTTCAGGGGGACCCCGCCGGTCCGCTGACCGGCGGGGTCGGGTCGTCGCCGGCGACTGCTAGATGACGTCGGGGTAGCAGTCCCCGCAACGCGCGTCCACCTGCGAGTGCTTGGCCGGTGACCCGGTGGCGTGCGCGGCGGCGGCCGGCGCGAAGACCGCGCCGCCGATGACCGCGACGGCGGCGACGGACAGCGCCGCGCGCTTGGACACCAGGGCGTGCCTGGACGGCGCCGCGTCCTTGGAGACGTTCATGCGGAACTCCACTTCCTCGGGTGGCGGCGGTCAGCCGCGTCGGACCCGGCCTCAGATCTGGGGCCGAGAACGATGATCAACGGCTGTGCGGACCGCGAGAAGGCCCCATGACGTGATCCATATGACGGCGCCCGGCGTCTTGACGGGCGGGTCCGGGCGGGTCCGGGCGGGTCCGGTCGGGTCCGGTCGGGTCCGGTCCTGGCCGGTCGGTCAGTGGCGGTCGGCGAGGGCGTCCGCGTACTGCCCGTCGGTGACGGGCTCCAGCCAGGTGGTGCCGTCGCCGTCGGCGTCGCCCACCACCAGGGCGATGTGCGCCATGAGCGCGGTGTCGGTGGCGCCGTGCCAGTGCTCCTCGCCGGCCGCGCACCTGAGGGTCTGCCCGGCGCTGACGCGCGCGACGACGCCGTCACGGGTGCCGACCAGGCCGACGCCGTCGGTGATGTACAGGACCTGGCCCAGGGCGTGGGAGTGCCAGTTGGTGCGGGCGCCGGGGGTGAACCGCACCAGGGCGGCGGCCAGGCGGGCCGGCTCGGTGGGCGTCTCGATCATGTTCAGGTAGACGTCGCCGGTGAAGCGTCCGGCCGGGCCCTTGAGGGTGGGGGTGGCGGTGATGTGTTCCATGGCTCTCTTCCTCGGTGTTCGTCGGTGCTGCCTGGTGTTCCTTGCTGTTCCCCGGGCCGGGGGTCAGGCGGCGTCGTCGTGGGCCAGGTCCCCGCCCAGCTCCCGCGAGGCGTCGGCCTGCGCGAGCAGTTCGCGGGCCTTGGCGGTGACGGCCTCGATGGCGTCGGCCCCGGCGACGAAGCGGGCCGGGGGCCGCTCCTGGCCGGTGAGGGTCAGCAGGGCGGCGGCGAGCTTGACCGGGTCGCCGGCCTGCTGCCCGTTCATGGACCGCCACGCCTTCTCGGTGGCGGCGGTGCGCCCGGCGTAGTCGTCGATCGACAGCTCCGCCCACGTGGTGGAGGCGTCGACCAGCAGTTCGGTGCGGAAGAAGCCCGGCTCGACGACCGTGGTGCGGATGTTGAACGGCTCGACGTCGTGGCGCAGCGACTCCATGAAGCCCTCCAGGCCGAACTTCGCGGCGGCGTAGGCGACGCAGAACTCGATGCCGACCAGGCCCGCCAGGGAGGAGACGGTGACGACGTGGCCGTCGCGCTGGGCGCGCATGACGGGCAGCACCGCGCGGGTGACGTTCATCGGCCCGAACAGGTTCGTCTCGATCTGCCGACGCAGCTGCGCGTCGGAGATCTCCTCGAAGTACCCGGCGTAGAAGTTGGCGGCGTTGTTGACCAGGACGTCGATCCTGCCGAAGCGCTCGACCGCCGCTTGGACGGCGCTGTGCGCGGCGGCCGGGTCGGTGATGTCCAGGGCGGCGGCCAGCAGGTTGTCCTGCTCGCCGCCGAGCGCCTCCAGGACGCGCTCGGGCCGGCGCCCGGTGCCCACCACCCGGTGGCCCGCGGCCAGGGCCTGGCGGGCGATGTCCGCGCCGAGACCGCGCCCGGCGCCGGTGATCAGGAAGACCTTGTTCACGAGGGGATGCTCCATTCGGATGACGAGGGGAAGAGGGATTCAGCCGGCGTCGCGCTCGTCGGCGATCGTCTTGAGCTGGTTGATCGCGGTCATGGCGCTGGGCCAGCCCGCGTAGAACGCGAGGTGGGTGATCGCCTCGGACAGCTCCTCCACGCTCAGGCCGTTGTCCAGGGCCGTGCCCAGGTGGTGGCCGAGCTGCTCGGGGCGGTAGAGCGCGGCCAGCACGCTGACGGTGACCAGGCTGCGGTCGCGCGGGGACAGCCCGGGGCGCTCCCAGACGTCGGCGAACAGGACGTTGTCGGTGACCTCGACGAGCTTCGGCGCGATCGCGGCCAGCTCCCGGGGTGCGGACTGCTTCGGCATGGGGCGTCCTCCTGGATCAGTGACGTGCTGAATCGGTACGGGGCGGTCTCCGGCGGGGGCGGTCCCCGCGCCGCGCACCGGGGCGGCGCCACGGGTCCGCAGCCGCCGTCGTTGTCCAGGTAATCGCAGATCAGCGGGGTGGGGGAGGGCCTGGCCTTCCAGGTACTGACAGGGCCCCCCAGCGCCGCCGCGCCCGGCCTAACCTGGAAAGGTGAGCACCGAGAGCGACATCCGCGAGTTCCTGGCCACCCGCCGCGCGAAGATCACCCCGCAGCAGGCCGGGCTGCCCGCCTACGGCGGCAACCGGCGCGTCCCGGGGCTGCGCCGCGAGGAGGTCGCCCTGCTCGCGGGCGTCAGCATCGACTACTACGTCCGCCTGGAGCGCGGCAACCTCGCCGGAGCCTCGGAGGAGGTGCTGGACGCCGTCGCGGGCGCGCTGCGGCTCGACGACGCCGAACGCGCCCACCTGTACGACCTGGCCCGGGCCGTGGCCCGGCGGCCCCCGCGCCGCGCCCGGCGCGCCCGCGGTCCGATCCCCGACAGCGTCCTGCGGGTCCTGGAGTCGATGACCGACTCCCCGGCCTTCATCCGCAACGGCCGCCTCGACATCCTCGCCGCCAACCGCCTGGGCCGCGCCCTGTACTCCCCGCTCTACGGCGACCCGTTCCACGGCGACCCGTTCCACGGCGACCCGTTCCACGGCGACCCGTTCCACGGCGACCCGTTCCACGGCGACCGGGCCCACGGCGACCCGTTCCACGGCGACCGGGCCCACGGCGACCCGTTCCACGGCGACCGGGCCCAGGAGCCGGTCAACATCGCCCGCTTCCAGTTCCTGGACCCGTGCGGCCGCGACTACTTCCCCGACTGGGAGGAGTCGGTGAACACCACCGTCTCGCTGCTGCGCACCGAGGCCGGGCGTGCCCCGCACGACCGCGACCTGACCGGTCTCGTCGGCGAACTGGCCACCCGCAGCGAGGAGTTCCGCACCGCCTGGGCCAAGCACAACGTGCGCCTGCACCACACCGGCCGCAAGTCCTTCCGCCACCCCGCCGTCGGCGTGCTCACCCTCGACTTCGACGCCATGGAACTGCCCGCCCAGCCCGGCCTGACCCTCACCGCCTACAGCGCCGCGCCCGGCACCGCCGACCACGACTCGCTGGCCCTGCTGGCCAGTTGGGCCGCCACCGCGGACCGGACCGGCCGGTCGGCGCCCATCGGCAACGGCCCGGCCTGACCCCGGCCCTCCTCAGGGGGTGCGGCGCGGGCGGGGGGTGAAGGTGGAGTGGAAGATGGTGGAGGCCGCGCCGACGGCCACGGCCTCGCTGCTGTTGACGGAGCGTTCGGCGCGGACCCGGCGCAGCCGCCGGGCGGTGGGGTAGGCGTTGGCCGCGTGCTCGATCTCGGTGAGGTAGACGTCGGCGACCTCCTCGGTGAAGAACGGGCCGCCGATCACGACCAGGCCGATGTCCAGCAGGTCGATCACCGCGAGTACACCCTTGGCCAGGGACTTGGCGGCCTGCTGGGTGGTCAGCCGCTGGTGGCTGCCCTTGCCCGGGCGGGCCTCCAGCACGGGCGGGCCGTAGCTGCCGGGGTTGCGCTCCGGCAGCGGCTCGGGCCGCCCGGAGGCGTCGGTCCGGCCCAGGGTCACCGCGCAGAGCCGGCCGGACTCGCCCGCGTTGGCGGTCAGCCCCCGGTAGAGGTCGCCGTTGAGGAACAGCCAGGTGCCCACCCCGGTCCCCAGGTGGAGGCAGACGAAGTCGCGGGCCCGGCCGCCCCGGCTGCCCCGGCCGGTCCAGCGCTCGCCGACCGCCGCCGCCGAGCAGTCCTTCTCGATCACGATCGGGCACGGGAAGCGCCGCTCCAGCAGGGTGCGCAGCGGGACCTCGCGCAGCACCGACATCAGCGGCGGGTCGAGTGTTAGTGCGACAAGGTCCCTCGCGAATTCTTCCCGACATGGCTGTGACCTGCACGGATGACAGGTCGATGGGCGCCGGTTCGGCGCCGTGCCTGTAAGGGAAGTCCTTGTGCGCCGCCTGGCCCGCGCCGCCCGGGTTTCCGTGCCGGGTGGCCGGGTACGTGCTGTGCCACCGGACGTGGGGATCGCGGGCGCCTGTACTGGTGGACTCCCGGCGACGGGGGCACCCTGTGAGGGGACACGGCCGGCAAGGGCGCGGGCGTCCCGCGCGCGCCCGGTCGGCCCGACGTCCGCGACCGTGTGAAGGAGTCCCCGTGATCCAGGTAGGTGACATCCGCGAGTGGCGCACCCATGACGTCGTCGACCCGGACGGCCACAAGATCGGCACGCTGGAGGCGGTCTACGTCGACACCGGCACCGACGAGCCGGCCATGGCCACCGTCCAGATCGGCCTGCCCACCCGCCACCGCCTGGTGTTCGTCCCCCTGGGCGAGGCGACCGTGGGCCCCGGGTACGTGAAGGTCAACTACGCGAAGGCGCTGGTGAGGGACAGTCCCGCGATCGGCACCGACGACATCCTGCCCGCCGAGGACGAGGCGGCGGTCTTCGAGCACTACGGGCTGGCCTACGCCCCGGGCGCCGGCGGCGAGCGCCGCCTCGCCCGCCCCTGACGCCCGCCGACCGAGGAGCCCGCCATGGCCCTGTTCCTGCTCGTGGTCATCGTCGCGATCGCCCTGGGGCTGGTCGGCGCGGTCGCCCACGGGCTGTTCTACCTCCTGGTCGCCGGTATCGTCCTGCTGGTCGCCGACCTGCTCTTCTTCGGCGCCCGCTACACCCGCCGCGGCCGCGCCCACCGCTGACCGCCCGGATCCCCGGCGATCCGGACCCCGAAAAGTAACAGTGCTTATATAAGCACTGTTATAATATTGGGCATGACCACTCCAGAGCACGCGGACCACGCGCCCGACCCCGCCGCCGACGACCCCACCACCCAGAGCCTGTGGCGCCCCCTGCGGCTGCTCCAGGCGTCCATGGACGCCGACATCGGCCGGATCTACGCGGAACGGCAGATCGACGGGCTCAAGCCGAGCTTCGTGATGGAACTGCTCCGGCTGCACGCCCGCGGGCCGATGACCATCACCGAACTGGCCGAGTCGGTCGGCCGGACCCATTCGGCCCTCAGCCAGAAGGTCGCCGCGATGCGGACCGCCGGCTGGGTGGAGACCGTGGCCGGCGACGACGCGCGCAGCAAGAAGGTGGCGCTCACCGACCACGCCCGCGCCGTCGTCGGCCGACTGGCGGCGGAGTGGCGGGCCACCGAGGCCACCGTCGCCGAGATCGAGGCCGAGATCCCCTACGGCCTCACCCGGGTCGTCGCCGACATCGAGCGGGCCCTGGAACGCAAGAGCTTCCACGACCGGATCGCCGGGAAGCTCGCGCAGGACCCCACCTGGGAGTGAGGCGGCCACCGCCGAGGCCTGCGCCGCCGGCGACCCGGGGTGACCGGGGAGACGGGCCCGGCGGTCCGGGCCCGCCCCCGGTCAGGACCCGATACCGGCGGCGTAGCGCAGGCCGCCGAGCAGGTGGCGGCGGAACGCCGGGTCGGCGTAGGCCTCGTCGGTGTGGCCGAGGGCGGTGTAGAAGGACCGGCCGCCGCCGTAGTCGCGGCACCAGGCCAGCGGGTGGACAGCGCCCATGGTGCCGCCCTGGTACTGGCTCTCGTCGATGGTCAGCAGCAGCCGCGCCGACGACGGCGGCTGGCCGCGGAAGTTGTACCACTCGTCGTCGAGGGTCCAGCGCGGGCCCAGGTGCGCGGTGGCGTCGTGGTCGCGGTCCGCGACGTCGACGCTCGCCCGGCTGAGCGGCGGATGCCCGTCGAAGCGGGCGCCGACCAGGCCCTCGTAGTAGGGCCAGTCGTACTCGGTCCCGGCCGCCGAGTGGACGCCCATCCAGCCGCCGCCGTGCGCCAGGTAGTCGCGCAGCGCCTCCCGGCCCCGGTCGTCCAGGACCTCGCCGGTGGTGGACAGGAACACCACCGCCCGATGGCGCCGAAGCCGGTCGGGAGTGAAGGCCGACGGGTCCTCGGTGGCCAGGGCGGTGAGGCCGAGGCCGCCCGCGAGTTCGGTCAGGGCCGTGATCCCGGCGGGGATGGAGTCGTGCCGGAACCCGGCCGTGCGGGTGTAGACGAGGATGCCCGTCCGGTCGTCGCCGGACGACCCCTGGATGACGTCGGAGATGGCTCTGCTTTCCCTTCGGACGGCGGGTGATGGGCGGCCGACGGGGACGCGGGGATCCCGGCGCCGGGGCGCCGAGCAGGTCCGTGTCCACCCCGGGCGACCGCGCGAACGCCGACCGCGCACCTGTGCCACTACCCTCTGACGTCGGCGAACCCGCGTCAAATCCGGCCCCCCGCAAGCCCGGACCCGCCCGGACCGGCGCCCCGGTACTCCAGCGAAGCGGCCCGCTCCCAGTGGTCCTGCGGACGCGGGAGGTCGGCGTACAGCTGGGTGTGGAGGATCAGGGCGTGCCAACCCTCATCCACGACGCGGCTGGGTGCCATGGCGTGGCTGGGGTTGGAGCCCCCGGCGACGACGAACTTGATGCCCTCGGCGACGATCCGCTCGGCGAGGTCGGTCTCCACCCCGGGGTTGTTGTCGAGGACGGTCTTGACGACGCTGGTGAAGGCGTCGGTGGGGAGCGTCTCCTTGGGATTGGGCGGTGCGCGGGTTCAGCACCGCGTCCGTTTGTCCTAGGAATATCGTGCGCCGGTCGATCGAGCCCGTCAATAGGACTAGGACTAGGCTGACCGTCAAGGAGGATCACAATGGACACACCCGCCTACCAGCGCCTCGCGGACCTCTTGCGCACCGCCATCATCCAAGGCGACTATCAGCCCGGCGACACACTGCCCAAGCTCACCGACCTCATGGCCGAGCACGGCATCGCCAAGCAGACCGCCAGCGAAGCCATCGCCGTCCTGGAAGCCGAGGGGCTTGTTGAAGCGATCCGCCGGCGCGGGACCGTCGTCCGCGCGCGCCCCACCCCCCGGCGACTCACCCGCGCCCGGCAAGTGTTCCGTGACGACCGCGGCTACTACTTCGACCCCACCGCCCAGCCCTGGGTCGCCCTGGAGCAGCCGACGGTCATCTGGGGCCGGGCGCCCGCCGACGTCGCCGCCCTCCTCGGCGTCGACCTCGCGCAGGACGTCCTGATCCGCGACCGGCTCATGGGCGACCCGACCAGCCGCAAGCCCATGCAGCTCGCCACCAGCTACCTGCCATCCACTGTCGCCCGCGGCACCCGGCTGGCCGAAGCCGACACCGGACCCGGCGGTATTTACGACCTCCTCGAAGGCATGGGACATCAGCCGCTCGCTTGGGGGGAGACTGTCGGTGCCCGCACGCCCACGCCGACCGAAGTCACGCGCCTCGCGCTGGCCAAGGGCGTGCCGCTGCTGCGTATCGTGCGCACCGCGACCGGGCCCGACGGGACTGTGCTGGAGATCAACGACACGCGCATGTCGGCCGAAGAGTTCGAGATCGGCTATTCAATCGCACGGCATCTGTCGGCTGAGCTGGGCTGATTGGCAGAAGCGGCCCCGCGTCCGGGAGGGCGCGGGGCCTTGCTCGCGGTCAGGGCCGCACGGCGCAGACGTCTTGCTGGAGGTAGTTCTCGTCGTTCTGGCTCGTGACCACGATGCTGCCCTGAATACTCGCGAGCCCGGACAGCGGCGCGGGCACCGTCGAATCGACCTGGCCGGTCACGGAGTCGGCGGTGACCTGCACGGAACCCTGATTCTCGCTGAACCAGTCGGAGCCGTTGTCGTCCGCGGCAGTCCGGGCGCCATTGCCCAAGGCCTCCGTGATGGAGTACGAGCTGCCGTCGGTGCCGGTGGCGGCCATCTGGTAGGTCACGCTGTAGGGGTTGCTGCCGGTGGGCGCGTAGGGCTGTTCCTGGTTGTTGAGGACGGTCGCGTCCACCGACGATCATGATCCTCTGCTTGCGGCGGCTCATCGGCCCTGGGGGTCGGCGGGGCGGGGTGGGCTGGCTCCAGGTGGGGGCCATGAGGCGGCTCCGTGGTGTGGGTTGGGAGCGCCACGCTGCCAGAGTGGTGGGGGAGTTGTGGGTCTTGTGGCTGGTTTGTGATCAGGGTGGCGGTCGGTCCGCCTTGCCCGTTGAGCCAGGCCGGGACGGGCAGCGGTGGCCGGATGATCGTCCACTCCGCGTCGGTGAGGTCGGAGCTGTAGCGGCGGGTCCGGTCGGGCTGGTCGGCGGCGTTCCCGAGCCGGTGTGTGCGAGGCAATCGCACGACATGCCGGAGTTGGACGCGGACGGATCGGGCACGCCGCAGTGGGACACGAGGGCCTCCTGGTTGTTCGTTGACTCGACATCACCGAACTGTGCAGGAGGCCCTTCTCTCATGCGTCGACCACCAGTCGATCACCCGAACGAGGCTAATGCGGACGGAAGTTCGAGTAGCGGCTGTGTCCCTCGGTTTGGGAATCGCTTCTGAGTCATCAGCCCGGACGACGTCGGCCGAACTCTCCCCACAGGCCGCACCAAGCCGGCAAAGTGCGCGCGTTCGGCACGTGACCGGAGCCGGTGGGGGCTTGCTGCCGGCCCTACGCCTGGGGCAGGGGCTGGACGGTGAGGTGGTAGTCCTGCGCGATCCGGCCGTCGTCGTCCAGCACCAGGAAGACCCGGGCGGCCCAGGCCACCTGGTCGGCCCGCGGGCCCCTGGCGTACGTCAGCTGGATGGTGAGCACGACGATGTCGCCGTGGACGGTGACGTGGTCGTCGTGCGTGACCCGGTACTCGCCGGAGGCGACGAACAGCCCGTACGCCTCGGCGAGCCGGTCCACCAGCCCGTCGTGGCCGCGGAACCGGGCGCCCTCGACGAACTCGGTGCCGTCCGGCGCCCACAGCTCGGCGACGGCACGCCCGCGGGCGGCGGCGTCCGGCTCGCTCCAGACGGCGACGTAGCGCTCCACGATGCGGTCGATGTCGATGTCGATGGCGATGGCGATGGCGGCGGTGGTCTGCGGCATGGTTGATCGGCTCCCTGTTTCCCGGGTGGCCGGCCGGGTGGTCCGGCCGTGGGCACCACCCTCCGGTCGGCCGTCGGGGGAGGGTCAAGCGGAGCGGGTCCGGCGAACCCTCCCCCTGGGGGAGGGCCCAGAATCGAGGGGTGACCAGTTACCTGTCGATCGGCGACTTCTCCCGCGCCACCCACATGACCGTCAAGACCCTGCGCCACTACCACGAGGTCGGGCTGCTGGAACCGGTCGACGTCGACCCGCAGACCGGGTACCGGCGCTACTCGGCCGAGCAGATCCCCACGGCCCAGGTGGTGCGCCGGTTCCGGGACCTCGGGATGCCGCTGGAGGGGATCAGGACCGTCCTGGCCGCCTCGGACGTGGAGACCCGCAACCGGCACATCGGCGCGCACCTGAGCCGGCTGGAGGACGAACTGGGCCGCACCCAGCGCGCGGTGGCGGCGCTGCGGGACCTGCTGACGCCGCCCGCCCCCGGGAACGCGCCGGGGATCGAACTGCGGAGCGTCGGCGCGGTGCGGGCCGCGGCGGTCACGGCGGTGGTCGAGGTGCGGGACGTGGGGGCCTGGTTCCAGGGCGCCCTCGGCGAGCTGTTCGCGACCGTGGCGGGCCAGGGGCTGACGCAGACCGGCCCCGCCGGGGGCGTGTACGCGGACGAGCTGTTCACCCTGCACCGGGGGCAGGCCACCGTGTTCGTCCCGTGCGAGGGCCGGGTCCGGCCGCTCGGCCGGGTCGAGCCGCTGCTCGTGCCGGGGGCGGAGGTCGCGGTGATCGAGCACTGCGGCCCGCCCTCCGAGGTCGACCGCGCCTACGGCGCGCTGGCCGCGCACGTCTCGCGGCACGCGCTCGCCGTCGACGGCCCGATCCGTGAGTACTACCTGGTCGGCCAGCGGCAGACCCCGGACAGCGCCCTGTGGCGCACCGAGGTCTGCTGGCCGGTCTTCCACACCGGCGCCGGTGCCGACGCGGGCACGGGCGCGGGTGCGGGCGCGGGCACGGGTGCCGACGCGGGCGCGGGCGTCAGCGGGCGGCGAGCCGCTGATCCGCCGCCGCGAGGGTGACGGACCGCCGGACCGCGTCCAGGGCCTCCGCCCGTTCCTGACCGGTCATGCGGGCCGGTCCGTAGGTGACCACGGGTTCCAGGACCTGGTAGCCGACGAACTCGAACATGCCGCGGTGGACGTGGAACAGGAAGTCCTCCAACGGCCCGAGGGCGCCGCCGGGCTGGAACGACTCCCGGGGCCCGCCGGTCGTCAGCAGCACCATGGCCCGCTTCCCGACGAGCGCGGCCTCGTCGAGGATCCCGAGGTCGCCGCCGAAGGTCGCGCCCATGACGAAGACCTGGTCCACCCACCCCTTGAGGATGGCGGGCACGGAGAACCACCACAGCGGGAAGGAGAAGACGAGCAGGTCGGCGGCGAGCACCAGGTCGAGATGGCTCTGCACGCGCGGGCTGAGCGTGCCCTGCCGGACCGCGCGCAACTGCTCGGCCTGGGGCTTGAAGTGGCCGTCCACCGGGGCGAAGCCGTCGCGGTCCAGGACGGCCGGCCACCCGTCGGCGTAGAGGTCGAGCACGTCGACGGCGTACCCGGCGTCGCGCAGGGCCGAGGCCGCGGTGGACATCTGGGCGGTGCTGAACGAGCCGGGCTCGGGGTGGGCGTGGACGATCAGCGCGGTGCGCGCGGCGGCGGAGGTCGACATGCTTCGATCATATCGACATATCTCGATCCGTCAATGGGATTCGGGTTCAGATGAGGTCGCCCAACTCCCGTGCCAGCCGCGCCAGCCGCTCCTCGTCGCGCCGGTAGTGGGTCCACTTGCCCACACGGGTGGGGCGCACCAGCCCCGCCCGCTCCAGCGTGCTCATGTAACTGGAGACGGTGGACTGCGCGAGTCCCGACTTCGCCTGGATGTGCGTGACGCACACGCCGATCGACTCGCGGTCCGCGATCGGCCGGTACTCGGCGAAGTGCGCCTCGGGATCCCTCAGCCACGCCATGATCTGCAGGCGGGCGGGGTTGCCCAGCGCCTTGAACACCTCGACCAGGTCCTCCGCATCCGATGAATCCGGTGAATCCGGTGCGTTCGATCCCGCGGTCGCGACCACAGCCATTCCTCCAAGCAATCGACACACCACGATATCTCGATAGCCGACGGCGCCGGGATGGGCCAGCATGGGCCGATGCTGACCGCCACCGCCCGCCGCGCCGAGGACCTGATCACCGCGAAGACCCGCCGGGACGCGGCGGCGCCGGTTCCCCGCCGGTCCCTGGGCGCGGAGACCGCCCGCTGGGGGCGGACCGTGGCGCTGCGCGTCCCGGCGCTGCGCGAGCTGGCGCCGTACAACAAGGCCCGCGGGGTCAACGAGGACGACCTGCCGCACCTGGACGCGATCTCGGCCTTCTTCTCCGACGCCGGGATCGTGCCCACCCTGGAGGTCTGGGCCGGCGACGCCGGTGACCGGCTCGGGGCCGCCCTGGCCCGGCGCGGCCTGTACGCGGGCACCGTCACCGCGACCCTGCACGCGGACCTGGACGGCCCGCGCCCCACCGCCCCCGGGCGCGGCCGGGTCACCGTCGAGGAACTCGCCGCGGACGACGACGACCCGCACTACCTGGCCGTCCTCGTCGCCGGGTACGGACTCGCCGGGGCGCGCCCGGAACGCCTCGCCGTCCTGCGCGCCGAACACGACCCGGCGGCCGTCCGGCGCTACCTGGCGCGCGTCGACGGCCGGCCGGCCGCCGCCGCCGGCCTCTACCTGGGCCCGGACGGCGCGCTGCTCGGCGGCGCCGCGACGCTGCCCCGGTTCCGCCGCCACGGATGCCAGAGCGCGCTGATCGCCCGCCGCCTGGCCGACGCCGGCCCGCACACCGACCTCGCCGTGGTGACCGTGGCCTACGGCTCGGCGAGCCACGCCAACCTCGAACGCGCCGGATTCCGCCAGACCCACACCCGCACCGCCTGGCGCCCGCTCCACCCCGCGTGCGGCGGCCGCGGCCGCTGGTGAGAGGACCGGCCCTTCAGGGCGCGCTTCCGGCGCCACCAGCGCCCGGCCCCGGCTGAAGGACCCCGGCCGTGGTCCGGGCGCGACGCCGCCGCCGGGGCCGGGTCACATCGGCCACATGCCGTAGTAGGCGCCGATCTGCTGCTGGTAGTCGACGTCGCCGGTGTGCTTGGCCCGTTCGAACTCGGGGGAGTCCTTGATCGGGGTCGAGGAACATTCGAGCAGCCATTGGCGGTAGCAGGGGTTCCGCTTCTGGAGTGAGCGTCTGATCAGACCACTAGCACATTCGAAGCCATGTCGAACGCTGTTCCAATCAAGCTGGTCGGTGGTGTCAGGGCCATGGCTATGGTCGCGCCGTGCCAGTGGAGTTTTTAACGGATGATCAGGCTGAGGCGTACGGGACGTTCGGCCAGGAGCCGACGCGCCCGGAGTTGGAGCGCTTCTTCTTCCTGGACGACGTCGACCGGGAGCTGATCTCCAGACGGCGCGGTGATCACAACCGTCTCGGGTTCGCGCTGCAGATGTGCACGGTGCGCTACATCGGCATGTTCCTGGAGGATCCCCTGGAGGTGCCGTGGGTGGTGGTCGAGCACCTGGCCGAGCAGTTGGGCATCGAGGACGTCTCGGCCGTCAAGCGATACACCGAGCGGGAGAAGACGCCGTACGAGCACGGCTGGGAGATCCGCGACGCCTACGGCTACTGCCTGTACGACGAGCACGAGACCGCGCGGCAGTTCCGTTCCTTCCTGCACGGTCGGGCCTGGGTGAACGCCGAGGGGCCGGTGGCGTTGTTCAACCACGCGGTGGCCTGGCTGCGGCGGCACCGGGTGCTGCTGCCGGGGGTTCAGCGGCTGGTGCGGGACGTGGCGACGGTGCGTGAGGCGGCGGAGCGGCGGCTGCACGCGACGGTAGCGAAGGCGGCCCACCGCGCCGACGCACAGCTTCCGGGGGACTTGGTGGCGCTGCTGGAGGTGCCGGAGGGCGAGCGGTTCTCGCGGCTGGAGGTGATGCGCCGGCCGCCGAACCGCTCGACGGGCACCGCGATGGTGAAGGCGATGGAGCGGGTGAACGAGATCGCCGCGTTCAAGCTGCGCAAGGTGCGGCTGGACCGGGTGCCGCCGAACCGGCTGGCGTCGCTGGCCCGGTACGGGCTGGGCAGCAAGGCTCCGCACCTGGCACGGGTCCAGGATCCGAAGAAGACGGCGATGCTGACTGCGGTGGTGCGGCACTTGGAGGCGGTGGCGGTGGACGACGCGCTGGACCTGTTCTCGCTGCTGATGTCGCAGCGGCTGTTCAGCGTGGCCCGGCGCAAGTCCGACAAGGAGCGGCTGTCGATGCTGCCGCGCCTGGAGAAGGCGTCGCGGCTGGTCGCCCGTGCGCAGAAGGTCCTGGTCGAGGAGTTGGAGCGGGTCGAGGAGCGCGGGGCGGACCTGGACGTGGCCGCGCTGTGGAGGGCGGTCGAGCAGGTCGGCCCGCGCTCGTACGAAGCTCTCAAGCGCGGCCGGCTGGCCCACGTCGACCAGTACTACGTGCGCGGCGACACCATCTCGGCGGCCAACGCCAGGCTGGTGGCAGCCCAGGCGCAGGTCCCGATCGTGTCGAACTGGGGCGAGGGGCTGGTGGCCTCGGTGGACGGGCTGCGGTTCGTGGTGCCGGTCCGCTCGATCAACACCGGCGCTTCGCCTAAGTACTTCGGGTTCAAGTCCGGAATAACATGGCTAAACGCTGTAAATGACCAGGTTTCCGGCATCGGGCAGATGGTGTGGTGCCGGGCACCCCGCGCGACAGCCTGTTCATCCTGGACACGCTGCTGAACCTGGACAGCGGGATCCGCCCGGAGATGGTGGCGACCGACAACGCCTCGTACTCCGACATGGTCTTCGGAGTGTTCAAGATCCTCGGCTACAGCTTCACGCCGCGTTTCAGGGACCTGGCCGACCAGCGGTTCTGGCGGGCCGAGGTCGCCGGGCGCAAGGGCTCGGACTACGGGCCGCTGGAGGCCATCGCCCGCAACAAGGTGAACCTGGGCAGGATCGTCACGTGGTGGCCGGACATGCTGAGGGTGGCCGGCTCCCTGGCCACGGGGCAGGTCCGCGCGTACGACCTGCTGCGGATGTTCGGCCGTGAGGGGCACCCGACCCCGCTGGGGGCGGCGTTCGCGGAGTACGGGCGGATCGCCAAGACGCTGCACCTGCTGGCGGTGGTGGATCCGGTGGACGACACCTACCGGCGCACGATGAACCGGCAGCTGACCGTCCAGGAGTCGCGGCACACCCTGGCCCGCACCCTGTGCCACGGCAAGCGCGGGCAGATCCACCAGGCTTACCGGGAGGGGCAGGAGAACCAACTAGGTACGTTGGGGCTGGTCCTGAACGCGGTGGTGCTGTGGAACACCCGCTACCTCGACGCGGCCGTGGAACAGCTGAGGGCGAGCGGGCACGAGGTCAGGGACGAGGACGTGGCCCGGCTCTCCCCGCTGGGCAGTGCCCATTTGAACGTCCTGGGCCGGTACTCGTTCTCGGCGTCGCAGCCCGGGGAGGGGCTGCGGCCTCTGCGCGATCCGGACGCGGCCGACGACGACCCGCAGGAGCCCGCCGGCGGGACACTGCGGTAGGAGCGGAACGGAAGACCGGTGCTGCTGCCAGAAAGAAGGAGGCCCCGGCGGCGCCTTCGGGGGAAGGGCGTCCGCCGGGGCGGTCGGGGCGCGGGTCAGCCGTGGGCGAGGTGGAGTTCGGGCAGGCCCGGGTGGCGCAGGACCTGCGCGGCCGGGGTGATGTCGAGGGTGAAGGTCTCGGGGGGCGGGCAGTCGGCGTCGTCGTAGGCGTCGAGCAGGGTCTCGGTCTTCTCCCACAGGCGGCGCGGCCCGCCCTCGCGCACCCGCCACTGCGTGCCGTCGCGGGTGAGGGCGGCGACGGAGCCGGAGACGACGTCGACCAGGTACAGCGTGTCGCCCTGGTCGCTGAGCTGGGCGTCGGGGATCGCGCACTGCACCAGGAAGCGGGTGAAGAACGCCTCGCTGGTGGCCGCGGTGATCCGCTCGGGGTGGTGGCGGGCGGGCCGGTCGGTGCTGCCCAGCAGTCGGGCCCAGTGCGCGGGGTTGCCGAACGCGGGAGCCTCCTGGGCGCGGGCAGCCATGAACGAGACGGTGCCCGGTAGCAGTGGTCCCGAGGCGGTGCCGTCGCCGTCGACGGTGGCCAGGACCCGGGCATAGCCGTGGAGCCAGCCGCCGAGAGTGGTCAGGATCTTCGCCCCGGGCCGGGTCTGGGCGAGCCAGGCTGCGGGCAGCTGGCGCACCGAGCAGGCGGCGACGATCCGGTCGAAGGGGGCGGTGGGCCGGTAGCCGAACAGGCCGTCGGCGACGGCGAGGTCGGGGATGTAGTCCAGGGAGTACAGGGCGTCGGCGGCCTGCCGCAGCCGGCGGTCGTCGACCTCGATGGAGGTGACGTGGTCGGAGCCCAGGCGCTGGCAGGCCAGCGCGGTCGAGTAGCCGGTGCCGGTGCCGACCTCCAGCACGTCCTGGCCCTCGTGGATGTCGGCGTCTGCCCACATCTGCACGACCAGGGACGGCAGAGTGGACGAGGAGGTCGGGGCGCCGCCGGACCGCTCGGTGGCGGTGTCCCAGTCGGGTTCGGTGCCGTCGAACTGGGTGATCAGCGTGGTGTCGCTGTAGGCGGCGGCGAGCCAGCGGCCGTAGTCGGTGGCCGCGGTGACGGGCTGCCACACCGTCAGGCCGTGCGGGCCCGACCGATCGGCGGGCAGGTAGAAGCCGGGGACGAAGCGGTGCCGGGGCACGGTCTCCACTGCTGCCCGCCAGGCCGGGTCGGACAGCAGTCCCTCGTCGGCCAGGGTGGCGGTCAGGTGCGCGCGCAGGATCGCCGCGTCGGTGTCGGTGGTGGGCGCGGTCATCGGGCCTGTTCCTCCTGCAGCACGTCGGCGAACGCCTCGGTGATGTCCTCGGCGTCCGGCAGCCACCCCCATTGTCCATTGCTGTTGCACTCGATCCAGGTCCAAGAATCGGGCGTGTGTGCGGGGCCGGTCAGGGCGAAGTCGAAGCAGCCGAAGACCAGCCCGAACACCAGCAGGTAGGCGAACATCTTCTCCGCGACCACCTCGGGCACGGTGACCGGGGCGTGGTCCAGGGCGTCCCAGTCGCTGTTGCGCCAGTCCAGCGCGCCGGTGGGGCTGGTGATCTGCTGGGCGAAGACGCGCCGGCCGACGACGGTCACCCGCACGTCGGCGGTCTTGGGGGTGATCTCGGCCTGGAACAGGTGCGCGGTGACCTCGATCGTCTCGTTGAAGGCGTCGGGGTCCACCCGCTGGGTCCAGATCGCCCCGGCCCGACCGCCGGCCGGGGGCAGGCCCCGGAACGTCTTGTAGACGACCGGGCCGTGCTCGGCGGCGAACTTCCGCGCCTGCTCGGCGTCGTTGGTGACCAGGGTCGGCGGGACGGTGAAGCCGAGGATGGCGGCGGTCTGCAGCTGGGCGGGCTTGAAGTCGGCGCGGGTGACGGCGGCGGGGTGGTTGACGTACCGGGCGCCGGGGAGGTTGGCCAGCAGTCCGCCCAGGCCGTGCCGGGCCTCGGCGGTCGCGAAGTCGCGGGCCTGCTCGGGCAGGTGCGCGAAGCGCTGGTGCCAGGGCGAGGGGCGGCGGTGGTAGACCGCCGCCACCCGCCCCAGGTCCAGCTCGCGGCTGGCGGTACGGAGCCGCCCGCCCCAGTGCGCCACCTGCCCGCCGATCACGGCTCCGAAGTGCAGGTCGGTGCCGAGATCGGCCGGGTCCACGCGCACGACCGGGACACCGCGCCGGTTCAAGGCGTCCACGACCCAGTCTGCGGTGACGTCCTCCAGTGCGGTGAGGACCAGGACGGTGGGCTCCATCACTCAGTCCGACTCGTAGTCGGTGGTGTGGTCGTCCTGGCTCTGCGGCTGCGGGTTCTTCCCGTCGCCGCCTCCCGACATCGAGGCGGTGCCGGTGGTCTTGCTGGTCCCGTGGCCGCCCATCTGCACGGTCTGCCCGGACCGGTCGGTGTAGCGGGCGGTCTGGGTGGCGGGGTCGAGCTCGACCCGGTCCCAGGCCGGGGGCGTGATCGCAAGGCGGTCGGTGACCAGCCCCAGCGCCCACGGCTCGCGGGTGTCCAACTGCTGCATGAGGTTGCGTCCTTCCATCGGACGGTCCCGCGCGGCCCCCCAGGGCCGCGCGGGGCGG
>Ga0302314_10000961_pt1 | contig 53760 bp, 50 predicted proteins | sample III_Palsa_N2_3_FD_200533 | JGI IMG/M metagenome (GOLD analysis project Ga0302314, IMG submission 200533) | Peat permafrost microbial communities from Stordalen Mire near Abisko, Sweden - III_Palsa_N2_3 | ecosystem: Environmental > Terrestrial > Soil > Palsa > Peat permafrost | place: Sweden... | reverse complement strand
GGCGTGCGTGCCGGAATTGGTGAGATACGCAAAAGTTCTGGATGGCCACCTGGCGGACCGCCGCTTTATCGCGTGTGAAAGGCTCACGATCGCAGACTTCGCTCTCGCCTCGATGGCGACCTACTGGCGGGAATCGGAAATGCCGCTGGAGGCGTTCCCCCATATCGTTCGCTGGCTCGACGCGTTGGCGCGTATTCCCGCGTGGGCTGATCCCTGGCCAACCAACCATTGTCCCTGACACCTTTTGTCCAAGTGAACTTGCCCCTGCTTTGCCCTACTCCGCCGCTTCGGGCGCGCCCATGCTCCCCTTGCTGTACATCCCGGAGCGATCGAAGCAGCAGGCATTGCGTTTGCCGCACGCGAGCTTGTCGCAAGCGGTGGCGATGCGCTTGCCGCGCGTCTCGGCTTTCTTGCCGGAGGTGATCCAGTGGATCCAGTCGCGTCGCGCCAACGGCGTGATGTCGGCCCATGTCGCCTTGGCGCCCGCGTTGGACGCCAGCGCCTTGCGCAGATCGGCGGGCACCTTGGGTTCGGGCTCCTTCCCCACCGGCGCGATCTCCAGCGCGACGCTGTCGCCCGCGGCGACACCGGCGGCCTCGCGGAAGGCCTTGTCGATCTTGAGCCAGTGACTGCCGTGGCCGTCCGGCTCCAGCGTGGCCAGGAATGGCTGGTCTTCAAAGCTGCCCTCGACGGTGACCATGCTCCGTGTCGGCAGTTTCGCGCTCGCGACCACGGGCAGCACCAGGAAGGTCCACGCCGCACCCCTGGGCGTCGCAGGGCGCGACAGCTTTGCCTTGAACTTGATCACCGCGGTGGATTTGGCCATGGCGGAACGGTAGCACCGGTCGACGTGATCGACGAAACTGGGACCGACGCGGCTGCGGCAATGCAAGCCGAGGAATCATCGAAGCATTCACCAGCGAACCCCAATCACGCGAGGATTCGACACATGTCACGTTTCCATTTTCTCCGCAGCGCCCTGGGCGCGAGTCTCGGCCTGGCTGCTGCCTGCATGTCGCTGCCCGCCTTCGCCAACACGCCGGTCACAGTGACCTTCGAGGCAAACAGTGTCTGGGCGCAGGAAATCGGCAACCTCAACCATTCCGACAACTTGCTCGATTACACGGTTGCGGTCGCGGCGGGCAAGACATTGCAGCTCAACCTCCTCAGCCGCAATCCCAACGTGCATTTCAAAGTGAAAGACCAGAGTCACGGCAAACTACTGCTGGACACCCTCACGACGGGTGAATCCACCTGGTCAACACAGAACGCGACAGCCACCACGTATGCGATCCGAGTCTATATTGAGCCTGCCGCGATACAGTCCGGCGATACGACGAAATACGCGTTGCAGATCGGGCAATTCGGGGCCGAAGACATGCAGCCGCCGACGACCGCAGTGACATTCGAAGCCAACAAACCATGGGCGGAACAAGATGGGACCTTGGCCTCCGGCGCCACCGCGCATAACTTCACCGTTGCCATCGCGGCAGGCATGACGATCAAGGTCAATCTCGTCTCGAGCAATCCCGGGGTGCACTTCAAGGTAAATGATCAGACCCATGACAAAAAGCTGGTCGACACAAGCACGGCCGGGGCGAACACCTGGTCCGAGTCGGTTGCGGCAGCGACGACTTACATGATTCAGGTGTACGTCGATCCAGCGGCGATGCCGTCCGGTCAAAAAGTACAGTTCGCCCTGCAGGTCGGGCAATACGCTTCTGGGGACACACAACCCGCGCAGCCCGCCGGCGCAACCACGGCCGCGCCGCCTGCTGCGGCAACATCGATGTCATCGCCTCCGGCCTCGACGTAGACAACGTTGTTTGAACTTCTAGCCATAGATCAACAAGGTCGGAGGAAACCGGGAGGAAACCGGGGTCAGAGTCGCCTTTCCGAAACCGGGGTCAGAGTCGCCTTTCCAAGGCGTCGGCCTTAAAGAAAGTGCACTCTGACCCCTGTTTTGCCGGCCCGCCGTCCCCTTATCAGCGTTCCGCTATCGGCGCGTTGTATGCTGGTTAGCGGCGACCATGTTGGCCGCGCGTTCGACCGGGGGGCGACGCCTGTGAATCATCATTCCACCTCAGCGTTGCTGATGTCGCTACTGATCGCGGTCGCCGTGTACCTCAGCTACCGGCACATCATGAACGCGAAAGCCCTGCTGCGGGACTGGGCGCAAGCCAATAACTTCCGCATCCTGCAAGCACGGATGTGCACGTTCACACCATGGCGGATGTACTTCACTACCTCGAAATACCAGATCGTCTACAAGGTCTCTGTGTATGACGAATCCGCCCATCGCATACGTGCCGCATGGGTGAGACTGGGCACGCGCGTCTGGGGCGTGATGGAAGGTGACGCGGTCGATGTGAAGTGGGAGGACGCCGATGAGGCAGCTCCACTTTGAAAGACATCCGCATGGGCTAGTTCTGCCAGATAGCCATCAAGAATTTTCCCTCGCACTTTTCCCGTTTGTTCCATCCGCATCGGCGATTCGACTTCGGTTGTCACGGTTCCTGGTGGCTTGGCAGCCTGCTTCCAACTAAGGGAACTAAGGGGACGGAGTGAGCTGGCCCAGTTAGCCACGTTTCGACACGGCCCGAGGTGCGGTTTCCCTTTCATCTCTCCCGCGGAATGAACCCCGGTAGGCCGGTGTCCACGACGCCGTTCAAACGGATGCTTGTCGCGATACCTTCCCGGATCTCCTGCAAGGCCTCGACCGGCAACGCAGTGATATCGAAATTTTCCCGGATATGGTCCGGATTTGTCGAAGTAGTCAGGAACGCGGTGCCGCGCTGGACTGCCCAGGCGAGCGCGACTTGCGCAGGCGTCTTGCCCACGCGCTGCGCGATGGCCTTGAGCACCGGATCGTCTGTCAGCCTCGGCTCCATGCCATGACCCAGCGGCGCGAAGGCGAGCAGCACGATTCCATTCTTCGAACAGAAGTCGAGCAACTCCCATTCGGGCAGATACGGATGGCATTCGACCTGCACGACCGCCGGCTTGATACGGGCGTTCGCGACAATCTCCTGCACCTGGTCCAGGCGGATATCCGACAGGCCGATGGACCTGCACTTGCCCTCCTCGACGAGACGCTCCATCGCTCGCCACGTATCCAGCAAGGTCACTCCGGTGTCATAGGCCGGCCGACCGTCTTCATCCTTTGGATACTGCTCATCGCCAGGCTCGAAAGCGAAAGGCGTATGGATCAGATAGCAATCAAGATAGTCAAGTTGCAGACGGCGGAGACTCGCCTCGACGGCGGGCGTGACGCGCTCCGGGCGGTGATTGTTGTTCCACAACTTGGTGGTGATGAACAGGTCTTCGCGTCGAACCGTGCCCTCCGCGATGGCCTCCTTTATCGCCTGACCGACCACATCCTCGTTGCGGTAGGCCTCCGCACCGTCAAGATGCCGGAATCCTACCTCCAATGCAGTTTTTATCGCCTGTTTGGCAGCGACACGATCAGGAATCAACGTACCAAAGCCAACAGCTGGAATCGCACCCGATCCATCGGCAAGAGGAATCGTCGTGTTACGAAGGGTGTCAGAAGTGTGCATGGTCATGCCCCTCTGCAGGGATCTGCTGCCGCGAAGTCGACGCAAAGCCATAAGCCAGAAGAGTCAGGCTAATTTATCGCTTTCCAAAAATAAACCCGATCCCTTACTTCTAGCGCCCACGTCCTCTTATCCACGGAAAACAGGTCAGATCGATAGATGTCGCGAAGGCGCGAAATACAGCCCCAGACACAAAAGAGCGATGCCGAGCGAGACGACCATCAGATTTCGTTTTGCAGAGGACCAATACATCGCTACGAATATGGGATAGGTGACAATCCATAGCGCAACCATGCCCGAGAGCCACAGAATCGATTTGCGCTTGGCCAGAACAATGGACCATACAAAACCGATCACCCAGATCAGACTACCCAGAGAACTCAATAGAACGCTTGCTGCAGCTAACAATGCCGCCTCAGGCAAAGCGAAGATATCCGTCGTCTCGTGCGTCAATTGAAAATTGACTGGCACGGCTACCCAGTGTGCTACCGGCTTGCCATTTTTCGTCGCGGGCCGGAACGACCATCGCGAGATACTCTGCAAAGCCGCTGCGTCCAAATCCGGGTGTCCACTGGATTTATCAATTTTTGCATCGACGGCACGACCGCTGCCGTCCACTTTGGCTACGACTAGAACGGTGCCTTCTTCCCCAGCAGACCTTGCCGACGAGGGATACTGGATTGGCGCGTGAATGATCGAGGGGTCGGTTGTGTCGACGGCTGTCTGAGCATGGGTGGACAAGCAAGCAACAAGTAGGCATGCCGCTACCACAAATTTACGAAACATCATGTCTTGTTCCCTGTTACACGAAGCGATCCGCCCGCACCTTCAGCACGAGCATGCGCTCGGATCGGGCCGCTTTCGCACCGCCTTCGAAGGCCAACTGTTGCGCCTGGTGGGATCGCTAAAAATCGGCCGCCTCCGGAACCCCCATCCGCCCGAAAAGTGCACTCTGACCCCTGTTTTGGAATCTACGTCTCATCCTCGTGTTTCTTAGTCACTAACGCTTTTACATCAAGGAAGCTGTCAGCCATGAAACGTCGAACTCTAGGCATGAGAGAGGCTTCTTGTTTCGAAATATTTTCAATAATGCGAGCCACTTCAGCTCGCTGAGTCGGCGTCAAACGGGAAAGTTCCACGTCCCGTTTGACCTCCTCTCGAATGCGTTGCCGGTTGATGCGAGTAAGGCGTCCTTGCTCATATTGATTGTAGGCCGATGAAAGCGCGGGCGTTGCGCTAGGTAAATATTTCAGCGCTAGCCATATGATCACGAATGGAGATGAGCCAGAAGCCAGACCAAGAGCACGCTCAGCAATCAGCTCCCAAGAGCCCTGCCGACACTTTGAAAAAGTAAAATGCCCTCTTTCACTACGAGCGTAGGAACGAAAGTCATCTTTACACGAGCGGCCATACAGATGGTCCAACAACTCTAGAAAAGCGGCAAAATCTCGCGCAACTATATTGGTTGATCTAATGCGTACGGTAAGACAAATCTTGCTATCGATATGCGCCTGATCTATGCCGGGCAGTATAGACATAGCAACAGAGCGAACCAGTGATGAAGAAATAGGAACCGGAAGACTGCTCATTTAAGTCACCCGTCGTGTTACGCCTGATAGCAGAAGAAACTGTCTAAAGATGATGGGGGCCGAAGCCCCCACCACGATTAGCAGCGAACTAAAAAGCAAAAATAGTCAGCCGTTTTCGGGTAGACCAATTTGCCAGTTCGATAGTGCTTGAAGCATTTAACGAACACCCACCGATACCCCGGTGGCGGGGGAGGACGTGACCCAGTCATGGGCTTGCTCCCAGGCGCTCCTTGACACTTCAGCCATCCCCACATCAGACTTTAGTTGTTGACACCGAAGACTGAGGGACAGGTAAAGCTCCCTTGGGGCAGCGCCAGAGACACCCCTTGGAATTCGGAAGCCACCTACTGTTCTAGCGGTAGGTGGCTTTTTTATTGATCCTCCAAACGTGCCGCAAGAGCTTTTTTTACCTTCTTTAGCATCGCCTCGACAATCAATAAGTCTTCTTCTTCAGCAACGACAATCGTAGAGTTCAGCCCAGGCCCCTTGAACGTGATCGCGTAATCAGCAGGGCCGAGCAGATCTGTTTTGGCCGTAGCTGGATTAGGGGTAAGAGCAGCCTGACTTGCGTCTTCGTCGGCGGAGCTACCATCTGGCACGCCCAAGTCAATTGGCGCCGCCATGATTGCCAAGACGTTCCCAGCTTCAATCATTCCTGCCTGATCAGCTCCCTCCAAAAAGTAAGCGCTGACCTTAGACGCCTGATCTTGAGGAACATCAAACTCCCGAATCAGTAGCTTCTCGAAGTGCTCAACCGGCAACGGCTTTCCTTCGAAGCGCTTATAAATCGCAAGGAACATGGGTGGTGATAGCAGTGCAGTCCGTAGAGCATTGCGCTTCTCGGCGTCGTTGTACGCTAACTTGTAATCGCGATAGATCTGCTGAACAGTCAATCTGCCGCTTTTTGAGCTAACCAACCCATACTTCACCGCTGCTGACATCAGCGCCGTGAAGGCACCGCCTTCTTTACGATTCAAGCGCTCCGCCGCCATCGACCCAGTACTAGAGCCACCTAAGCTGCTTACGGCATCGGCAAGTTCAATGCTATTCAGTAGCGACGCTCGTGGGTAATCGACAATTTTAGGCATGGCAAAGTCTCCGGTTTTATTTAGCTTAACCAGCTAAAAATCGGAAGTCAACTAAAACCTCGAAAAGCTAAAAACGAAAGGCTGATGATGGATTTATACCATCGGCAACTTCAACCCCTGCTCTTTGGCACACTCGATAGCATCCTCATACCCCGCATCCGCATGCCGCATCACCCCGGTACCCGGATCGTTCCACAGCACGCGCGCAATCCGCTTGTCCGCTTCCGGCGTGCCGTCGCAGACGATCACCACACCGGAGTGCTGCGAGTAGCCCATGCCTACGCCGCCGCCGTGATGCAGCGACACCCAGGTCGCGCCACCGGCGGTGTTGAGCATGGCGTTGAGCAACGGCCAGTCAGACACCGCATCGCTACCGTCCTTCATCGCCTCGGTTTCGCGGTTCGGCGAGGCGACGGAGCCGGAGTCGAGGTGGTCGCGGCCGATCACTACCGGCGCCTTCAGCTCGCCGTTGCGCACCATCTCGTTGAACGCGAGGCCGAGCTTGTGGCGCTGGCCCAGACCAACCCAGCAGATGCGCGCGGGCAGGCCCTGGAAGCTGATGCGTTCCTTCGCCATGTCGAGCCAGTTGTGCAGGTGCTGGTCGTCGGGGATGAGTTCCTTGACCTTGGCGTCGGTCTTGTAGATGTCTTCCGGATCGCCGGACAGCGCGACCCAGCGGAACGGGCCGATGCCGCGGCAGAACAGCGGGCGCACGTAGGCCGGCACGAAGCCGGGGAACGCGAATGCGTTGGCGAGGCCTTCGTCCTTCGCCATCTGGCGGATGTTGTTGCCGTAGTCGAAGGTGGGGATGCCCTGCGCGTGGAACGCGAGCATCGCCTCGACGTGGGTACGCATGGAGTGCTTGGCGGCGTCGCGCGTGCGCTGCGGATCGTTCTTGCGGCGCTCGAACCACTGCTCCAGCGTCCAGCCCTGCGGCAGGTAGCCGTTGACCGGATCGTGCGCGCTGGTCTGGTCGGTGACGGCATCGGGACGCACGCCGCGCTTGACCAGTTCCGGCAGGATGTCCGCCGCGTTGCCGAGCAACGCGATGGATTTCGCTTCACCCGCCTTGGTGTATTTCTCGATGCGCGCCAGCGCGTCGTCGAGGTCGGTGGCCTGCTCGTCGACGTAGCGCGTCTTCAGGCGCATGTCGATGCGGCTCTGCTGGCATTCGATGTTGAGCGAGCACGCACCGGCCAACGAGGCGGCCAGCGGCTGCGCGCCGCCCATGCCGCCGAGGCCGGCGGTGAGGATCCACTTGCCTTTCAGGCTGCCGTTGTAATGCTGGCGACCCATCTCGACGAAGGTCTCGTAGGTGCCCTGCACGATGCCCTGCGAGCCGATGTAGATCCACGAGCCGGCCGTCATCTGGCCGTACATCATCAGGCCCTTCTTGTCGAGCTCGTTGAAGTGCTCCCAGGTCGCCCACGCCGGCACCAGGTTGGAGTTGGCGATCAGCACGCGCGGCGCGTCCTTGTGGGTGGGGAACACGCCGACCGGCTTGCCGGACTGCACCAGCAACGTCTCGTCGTCGTTCAACTCGCGCAGGGACCTCAAAATCGCGTCGAAGCACTCCCAGTTGCGTGCGGCGCGGCCGATGCCGCCGTACACCACCAGCTCGGCCGGGTTCTCCGCCACCTCCGGATCGAGATTGTTCTGCAACATGCGGAACGGCGCCTCGCTGAGCCAACTCTTGCAGGAAAGCTCGGTGCCGCGCGGCGCGCGGATGATGCGGGTGGTATCGATGCGGGTGGGGGCGTTCATCACAAAAGGCTCCGGTGGGACAGACTTTGGAGTATAGGTCAGGCCATCGCGCCGGGCTTGTTGCGCTGCTCATGCCGTCGCGCAGGCGCGACATCTCGACGCGCACTCTATGAAGCTCTGACGCCTGTCGACGCTGCCCGCCCTTCAAGTGGATGCGTAACCGAACGCCATACCGGAACAAATGGCAGGTGCAGTGAAACCGGGCGCCGTTCGTCCACCGCAGTGACACCAGGGCCCGAGCGGCCGGGAGATGACCATGCACGATCCTTCCGCACCCGACACACCGCCAAACCGCCATCTCGGATCATGGGCATTGATTGCCGCCGTGGTCGCGGTCACCGCGGGCGCGTTCGGTTATGTCGGCGGCTGGCTGGCGCCGCAGCGGCTTACTCCCAAACGCATTGTTGACCAATTGCAGGACAACGCCGGCACGTTCGCCGGCTATCGCCGCAATCACGCCAAAGGCGTATGCGTGGTGGGCTATTTCCAGAGCAACGGCCAGGCCCAGGCGTATTCCGACGCACAGGTATTCGCACCCGGCCGTACCCTGCTGGTCGGTCGCTTCGCTATCCCCGGCGGCAATCCGTATGCGCCGGACAGCAGCGTGCCGATCCGCAGCATGGCGCTGCGCTTTGCGCAGGCCAACGGACAGCAGTGGCGTACCGGAATGAACAGCATGCCGGTGTTTCCGGTATCGACACCACAAGCCTTCTACGATCAGTTGAAGGCGCAGCAATCCGACCCGGCCACCGGTAAACCGGATCCGGCAAAAATCGCGGCCTTCTTTGCCGCGCATCCGGAAACCGCAGCGTTCCGTGCCTGGGCGAAGACGGCGAAACCGTCCGCCAGCTTCGCGACCGAAAACTACTGGAGCCTCGACGCATTCGTCTTCATTGATAGCGCCGGCAAGCGGCAGGCTGTGCGCTGGCGCATGGTGCCAGAAGCCACCGACACCGGCAGCAACGCGGGCAACAGCGGCAACCCGGACTATCTGGCGAGCGACCTGGCGCAACGTCTGTCGCAGGAGCCGCTGCGCTGGCATCTGCTGGTGACGCTCGCCCAGCCGGGTGACCCGACCAATGACGCCACGAAGGAATGGCCGGCCGACCGCCCCACGATCGACGCCGGTACGCTGGTGCTCGAGCACACCGAGCCGCAGGAAAGCGGCCCCTGCCGCGACATCAACTATGACCCGCTGGTGCTGCCCGAAGGCATCGAGGCCTCCGACGATCCGCTGCTGCCCGCGCGTTCGGCCGCCTACGCCGACTCCTACCTGCGCCGCACCACCGAGGAAGCCCATCTACCCGGCACCGCCGTCGCGCATCCAAAGCCGGAGGCCAAACCATGAAGTCCGACGTGAACACCTTCTCCCTGCCCGCACGGATACTGCACTGGCTGATGGCCGCCATGATTTTGGCCATGCTGTTCATCGGTGTCGGCATGGTGGCCTCCGTGTCCGAGCGCCATGAATGGCTGCTGCGCATCCACAAGCCGCTGGGCATCGCGATCCTGATCCTGGCCGTGGTGCGGCTGGCCGTGCGTCTGCGTCATCCACCACCCGCCTTGCCGGCCGATCTCCCCGCCATACAGAAACTGGCGGCGCATGCCTCGCACTGGCTGCTCTACATCTTGATGCTGGCGATGCCGCTGATCGGCTGGGCCATGCTTTCGGCCGGCGGTTATCCGGTGATGCTGAGCGATTCGCTGCGGCTGCCGCCAATCTTCCCGGTCAGCTCCGTCGCATTCGCCGTGCTGCGTCACATGCACAGCTGGTTCGCGATGCTGTTGTTCCTGACGTTTCTCGCACATATGGGGGCCGCGCTGTATCACGGGCTGATCCGGCGCGATGATGTGCTCTCGAGCATGGTTCGGGGCGAGAAGCAGGCTGAGGTGATCGAGCCGGCCACGCTGCCCTGATGGCAAAACGTGGCCTGGCTCAAGCCGTTGCGCCGGGCCGATCAGCCGTGTGGCTGCCCCTTGCCAGCCAATACCTGGTTGCCCGAGTGGGTCTGCAAGGTCAGCGCCGCGCGCATGCGCGTGAGCCTCTTGGCCATTGCCGGATCGCTGCTGAAGTGTGTAGCGAAGTACTCGACGGTGTCCTTCAGTCCGGCCCGTGGCTGCTGCTCTTGGATGGTGGCGCGCAGTATCCAGCCATACGGATTTTCGGGGTGAGCCTTGATGAGCTGGTCGGCAACATCCCAACCCTTGTCCCAGTCATGCGTCCAGTACACGAACATTTCGCCGAGCTGCGACAACGACCATAGATCGCTCGGATCGAGCGCAAGCGCCGCGCGGTAATCCTGTTCGGCATGCGTGTAGTCGTTCAGTGACTCATAGGCATGGGCACGAACTTTGAGGGCGTCCGCGTTGCGAGGCGACGTCGCGATCAACTGACTGGCCTCGGTCAGAGCCCACCCTGCCTCGTCAAAATCGACCAGGGCAAACGCGCGACGAACCCGCTCTTCGTCGAGACCCTGGTTGAAGCGCAACGCCTCAGACAGATAGATCACCGACATTTCAAGATGCATGCTGCCGCTCGCGGCATTTCCGGCCTTGGCGAGATCGGTGCTGAGGGCGACCTGATCGAGCGCCGCCGGGTATGCGGCCAGCTCGATATCCTTTTCGCACTCACAGTTATTGGCCTCATAGAACGGCTGTCTCGACTGCAGCAGTATCAGCAAGGGGTTACCCTTCGCATGGGCCTGCGCCTGATCGGCGAGATGTTTCATGGCCATCAACGAACCGCCCCACTTCGGTTGATCCAGCCACATCTGCATATCGTAGATGGAGTAGTTATCCGGCGCGATGGCGAGCCCACGCCTGGCGGCATCAAGCCCATAGGCCCGACCGAGGCTGAGGCCACCGGCATTGACCATGGCCGTGTAAGCGGGCGTAACCCGCGGATCCAGTTCAATCGCATGACGCAGGTCGGTATCGGCCTGGGTCAGCAGCTTCTCCATCGCGTCGATACTGCTTTGCGGCGTGTTCGCAATGTACTGCTCACCACGTGCATCAAAAGCCATCTGCACATAGGCATAGCCGCTGGCAGCATAGGCGTATGCGCTGTGCGGTGAATCGCGCTTCCACGCGTCCAGCGTGGGGCGGATGTCGAACGAGCCGTTATTGAAATCCTCGTAATACGTCCGATCGAGCAGCCCGTGCAAATCGGGTTGCGTCAACTGAGCCTGCAAGACCTGCGCAAAACGTTTGTCGACTTCCGCGGCATGACCGCTCTGAATCAGGCTTTGCACTTCGGTGAACGGAATCACCGGCTGGTAACGGTAATGGCAGTAAGCAGCAACCGCCTCATGCGACCAATGGCTGCGGGGTGGATCCGGATAAGCGAGGCAGCGTTGCAGCGGATCCTTGATCACCTCGGCCTGCTTGGCCGCGACCAGGAACGTATTTGCCTCTTCACGCGTGAACAGGTGACGCTTGGCAGGATCCAGATGGATTGGCGCAGACTGCTGAGCAAACTGGGCGCTGAGCTGGCTGGCTTGCTTCATCCCCGTGATAAATGCCCATCCCCACTCGCCAATACCAAGCAGGACGATCGCCACAATCAGCAACCAGCGTGGACCTGAACCCATGTCGTGCCTCCCCCAGGCAGATGAGCCGCGACAGTAGCACCGGCTTGGGGCCGATGTCTGTTGGGCTTGCCGGCTTGCGCGATGAGCAAGCCGATGGACTTTTGTCACGCATGCCATCCCGGACAGCGAAGGCGATATGCATCAAGAGCCGAGACGGTTTCTTCGCGCAACCTTCGCACGAAGTGGTTTGTAGTGAGGTCAGACGTTGCCGATTTGCGAGGTTGATGGGCGAAGATGATTTGCGAGGTAGTATTTCGCGCCAGCCCGGCGCGGCAACCCATCGTTCAATCCCTTGCATGAGTCCATGCAGAACCCAGAGGATGCCCAACATGAGTACTGCATCGCCGAACGGGCCATTTGTCATGGTGGTGGAAGACGACATGCTGATCGCGGCAACGCTGGAAATCGCGCTTGAGTCGAGGGAGTATCGGATGCTCGGCCCAGCCTCCACCGTGGAGGAGGCCCAACGGTTGCTTGAGAAGTCCGAACCGGACATCGCGCTTATCGACTACCGGCTGGCCACGGCGACGACCGAAGAGCTGTTGCCATCGCTCAAGTCACGACGCATACCGGTATGTGTACTGACCGGAGCGGATGAGTTGCCGCCAGCCTATGCGGGCTGCACCGTACTTAAAAAGCCCTTCCGGCTGAATGCGCTGCTCGATGCACTGAAAGAGGCCACGCCGAACTGATCGGCTGCGCGGAAGGCATGCGCTGCGGTCAGGCGTGAGCGATCGGCATCCTGAAAACAAAGCATGTGCCGTCTTCGCTGGTTGATGAAACATCCAGGGAACCGTGGTGCGCCTTCGCCACTTCGGCTGCGATGTACAAGCCAAGCCCAAGTCCCGGTTGCGGAGCCTCTTCCGCGCCACGGTTGAATGGCTGGAAAAGGCGGCCAATCTTGTCAGGCGGGATCGGCGGGCCCGCATTGGTCACGGACAATTCAAAACCATCTTTATCACTCATCGCCGTGACGGATACCGGCTGATCGGCAGCGCCATGGGTCATAGCATTGTTGAGCAGGTTCGCCAGCAATTGCGCGATGCGACGCGAATCGGCATTGACCGGGCGCTCGATAGCCATCGCCACCCGGATCTCCCGGCTGGGGTGACTTTCCTGCACTTCGGCAATGACGTGGCTTAGTTCAATGGCCAGGTTGTCCACTGGTTGAAGTGCCACCGGGATACCGCCGCCAAGGCGTCCCCGTGCAAAATCGAGGATGTTCTCGATCATCTCGGCCATTCGGTCGCAGCTGCGCTGGATGTGCAGGGCGACACGCTGGCGACGACTATCCGAATCCGCCTGCAGAATGTCGGCGCCTACCCGGATCGCACTCAGCGGACTGCGCAGGTCATGCCCGAGTACCGCGATGAACTGCTCGCGCAGCTTCGCTGTCTGCTGGGCATCCTGCAGTGCGCTGGTGCTTTGTTCATGACGTTCCTCGGACTCAAGCTCGGCAGCGATCAGCTTCGCAAACAACTGTAGCGTCTTGACGACGTTCGGATCGTCCAGCTTGGCTGGCAACGGGTCGAGCGCGCACAGCGTGCCGAAGAACTCGCCGTCGACCCGGAAGATCGGGATCGAGACGTAGCTTTCGAAACCATACATTTTCGGTACTGGATGCTGGGCAAATCGCGGATCGCTGCTGGCCTCACCGAAGATCACCGGCTTATGGTGCTGCCGGATCTCGTTGCAGATCGTGGATTCCAGCACCAGCTCGCCACCGGCTTTCAGGCCGAAGTCGATCAGGTCATAAACCGCGCAGGCGGTCCATTTCGTATCGGTAACACGGGCGATCGCTGCAAAGCGCATGCCTGTCGTATGCGCGACTGTCTGCAGGATTGTGGGTACCGAACCAAGGCGGCCGATTGCCGCCACATCAGCGGCAATCGGTCGGCTCATCGAAATACCATCGCTGCCATCTGTGCGCATGCGGTAGAGCATACCCCCTGTACGGGATAAGTCGCTGGAGTACCGAACATCCAGCGGGTTATCCTGCCGCCTCGGTTCAATCGGAATGAAGCCCATGCGAGCAGTTGGACGAGTGGTTTTCAGTACCTTGCTTGCCTTGCTCGCCTCGACCTGGGTCAGTGCAGCGCCTGACACTACCGACCCCGGCCACGAACAGGTCGTGGCCTTCGCCCGGCTTTACGGCGTGGTCCGTTATTTCTATCCGGGCGATTCGGCACAAGGCATCGACTGGAACCGATTCGCCGTGGCGGGCGTCACCGACGCTCAACAGGCGCATGGCCGTGCCGACCTGCAAGGCAAACTGAGCGCACTGTTCGGGCCGCTCGGTCCGGGCATCGAGATCGTTCCGGCTGCTGCGACATTTCCCGCGCTGCCGGTCGAGACCGCAAAGCAGCCGCTGGTCACCTGGCGCTACCTCGGCTTTCCGGCAAAGAACACTCCCTACGCTGGTGAAAGAACGTCCCGCGGCGGTGGCGACCGGTTCGTCGGTCTTGCCAGCGAGCTGGATGCACAACCGCTGCTGGGCAAGACCATCCGTCTGCGCGGCAGCATCAAGGCGTTGAACCAGTCCACCACCTCGGGGTTGGGACTCTGGCTGCGCGTCGACCGCAAGGGCAAGCCGCCGGGCTTTTTCAGGAATACCGATGACAGCCAGGTACATGATCTGGCATGGCATGACTATGTGATTACCGCGCCTGTCGGCACCGACGCATCGATCCTGGCGTTCGGATTCACCATGAGTCTGGCCGGCGACGCGAAGGAACCCGCTGCCGCCTTTCGAAACCTGACGCTGGAACTGAGCGACGGACACGGCGAATGGACGCCGGTCGCGATTCCCGATCTCCGTCTGGCGCAGAAGCCATCGCGGGTATGGTTTCTGGTCGGCAGTGTCGCCACGGACAACACGAACCTCTCATGGCAGCAGACGGGTGCTGAGCCGGGTTATCTGGTTCTGCAGCAGCATGGTGCAGCAGTTGATCGGGCGCTGTTCGATGCGCCGCCCGTAGCCGGCAAGACCGCAGAGTTTGCGCTCGGCGCTGGCTTGAACGCACGCGTCGCGTTGACACTGACGGACGCGCAGGCGCTGCCGTCACCGGATCGTGCCGCGGCGCTGCAGGCACTCAAGGCACGCCTCGCCGGCATGCCCGATCCAAAAACCTCCATCGCGTCCGGCGCCGTGCGCGAGGCCGATATCGTGGTGACCTGGAATGTGTTCCGGCACTTCTATCCGTACTGGGATGCGATCCACGTCGACTGGGATCGTGAACTGCCACGGGCGCTGGCTGCTGCGGACCAGGCGGATTCCAGAGCCGCCCAGAAACGCGTACTACAACGCCTGCTCGCTCCGCTTGAGGATGCTCATGGCACCGTGGCTGATACTACGGAAAAGAAGTGGCGCAGCCTGCCGATCACGCTGGAGCCGGTCGAGCATCAATGGGTAATCGTTGCCACCGGTGTACCCGATCAGGCCAAGGTTGGCGACGTCATCACTTCGATCGATGGAGTGGCCATGCCGCAGGCGCAAGAACAGGCCGAGGCGCTCGCTTCCGGCCAGCCGTCCTCGCTTGCCTGGAAAGCGCTGCAAGGCCTCCAGTGGGGGCCGGAATCCGAGTCACATACCTTTGGCCTGAAGCACGCCGATGGATCGGTCAGTACCGCCGCGCTTGCGTACGCCGAACAGACGCCACCGGCTACGGTTCGACCGGCACCGATCACCGAACTGAAACCGGGCATCTGGTATGTGGATCTGGCGCGTACCGACATCGCGTTGTTCACGGCGAACCTTGCGCAACTGGCCGGCGCACGCACGGTGATCTACGACGTACGTGGCTACCCGAAAGATTTCAAGGTCAGCACGACCCTTCCCGCATATCTGCTCGATCACGCCGAACACGCAAAGTGGCTGCACGTTCCGCGTTACGTCGGCCCGTTTGGCGAACTCGCCGGCTATACGGATATCGGCTGGGACATCCAGCCAGCAGCACCGCATTTTTCGTCGCGTACGATCTTCCTAGCCGACGGCCGCACGATCAGCCAGGCCGAGGCGGTCATGGGCTATGTGCAGGATGAAAAACTGGGAACGATCGTCGGGGCGACCACGCGCGGAGTGGATGGACAGATCACTTCGTTCGAAGTCCCACTCGGATTCCGGCTGATCTTTACCGGCATGAAGGTCACGCATCACGATGGCGTCAGCCGCTATCACGCGCTCGGCACCGCACCGGATGTGGCCGTACAGCCGACGATCGCCGGTATACGTGCAGGGCGCGACGAAGTGCTGGAGGCGGCATTGAAACTGGCGAAGTGATGCCGGAACAGACTGGTTTCTGACCAAACATTGATGTCCGAAAACGGCGAGTCTGATCTCGTGCCCAGTGCTAACCTGCAGGCATGTCCGAACCATCGATCGCCACCCTGCCTTCCCACGCCGTCTGCGAAAAGGCGCGGCTGAGCCGCGACGCGCGTTTCGACGGGATGTTCTTCACTGCCGTGACAAGCACGCGCATCTATTGCCGCCCGGTGTGCCCGGCACCATCGCCGAAACCGACGAATATCCGCTATTACGCGAGCGCCGCAGCCGCAGAAGCCGCGGGCTTTCGACCTTGCCTGCGCTGCCGCCCGGAGTTGGCTCCCGGCAATGCGATATGGCAGCGCGGTGAGCATGTGGTGGCGCGTGCACTGAAGCTGATCGACACAGGGATGCTTACAGATCATTCGCTGGAACAGCTGGCGACGCGGGTCGATATCGGTGCGCGGCAGTTGCGGCGATTGTTCGTGGAACATCTCGGCGCACCGCCGATCAATGTCCACACGACACGTCGCCTGCTGTTTGCGAAACAACTACTGACCGAGACCGCGCTGCCGGTAACCGAAGTGGCGCTTGCTTCGGGCTTTGGCAGCTTGCGTCGCTTCAATGCAGCATTCCTGCAAGCGAATCGCATCCCGCCGCGCGAGCTGCGTCGGCATCCTCGTGCGGTCGTCGGCGACGCCCTGGTGTTACGGCTCGGATATCGGCCGCCATACGACTTCGAGACCTTGCTGGCATTCCTGCGCACACGTTCGCTGCCTGGCGTGGAGCTGGTCGATGAGCACAGTTATATGCGCGTGTTCGGCGCCGCGGATGCGCCGGGCTGGCTGCGGCTGAGTGCTTGGCCCAAAGGCGAGCATGCACTGAAACTGGAACTGCACTGTCCGCAACCGGCGCAGCTGTTGCCGGTGGTGACGCGATTGCGGCGGATGTTCGACCTCGATGCGGAACCCCAGGCGATCGCCGCCACACTCGGTGCCGGCGGCGTGTTGAAGCCACTGCTGCGCAAACGTCCGGGACTGCGCCTGCCGGGCGGCTGGGACGGTTTCGAGATCGCGGTACGTGCCGTGCTCGGCCAACAGGTCAGCGTCGCAGCGGCGCGCACGCTGGCGACACGGATCGTGCATCGTTACGGCGAGCCGTTGGCGGCGTCGCTGTTGCCTGGACTCGAATGCCTGTTCCCCACGCCCGAACGGTTGGCCGAGGCGGACCTGCGCGAGATCGGCGTGACCACGGCACGTGCCGCGACGATCCGTGGTATCGCGCAGGCACTGCTGGACGGCCGTATCGATTTCCGTGCGGAGCAGCCGCTGGACGAATTCGTGGAGCGTTGGGTCGCCCTGCCCGGCATCGGCGAATGGACCGCGCATTACATGGCGATGCGTGCGATGAGTCATCCGGATGCATTCCCCGCCGCCGACCTGATCCTGCGCCGCGTTGCCGCGGGCGATGCACCCGAACTGAGCACGAAGGCACTTATCGCGCTGGCCGAGACGTGGCGCCCGTGGCGCGCCTATGCGGTGATGCATCTTTGGCGTAGTGCCAGCGATGCAACGCTGGCGAAACGGAGCAAACCATGAGAGCTGAAAAAATCCATTACGACGACATGCTCACGCCGATCGGCACGCTACGCCTGGTGGCCGATGCATCGGGCCTGCGCGAGGTGTGGTTTGAAACCAATCGGCATCAGAAGTCAGCATCGTCGTCATGGGTGCATTCGTCCAAGGCACTGGCGTTCGCACGCGTGCAGCTGGAGGAGTATTTCGCCGGTGCACGGCAGGTATTCGATGTGCCGCTGCATCCACTCGGCACACCGTTTCAGCTAGCTGTGTGGAAGGAACTCGAGCGGATTCCCTATGGCATCACGATCAGCTACGGCGAAGTGGCCCGACGCATCGACCAACCCGCCGCCGTACGTGCCGTGGGCGCCGCGAACGGCCGCAACCCGCTGCCGATCATCGTGCCCTGCCACCGCGTGATCGGCAGCAACGGCAGCCTCACCGGTTTTGGTGGCGGCCTGCCGACGAAGCGCTATCTGCTGGCGATGGAAGATCGCATCGCGCGCGGAGACCTGTTTGGTGACCCGCAGTAGGTCGCTGGCACGCCTCCCGAGATCTGGCCCCTCTTCGTCATTCCGGCGCAGGCCGGAATCGCTTCATCCGCAGCGAAGCCGGCCATCCATCAGTGATCAAAAGAGAAGCAAGTGCGATTCCGGCCTTCGCCGGAATGACGACCCTGAGCTAAAGCAGCCACTCAACCGCCGCTGGTCGATGCCGGCTGAGTCTGCGGCACGACACGCGGCAGGTCGGCAGCATTCTCCTGCCACCGCGTGATCGGCAGCAACGGCAGCCTCACCGGCTTTGGTGATGGCCTGCCGACGAAGCGTTATCTGCTGGCGATGGAAGATCGCGTCGCGCGAGGCGATCTGTTTGGTGACCCGCAGTAGGTCGCTGGCACGCCTCCCGAGATCTGGCCCCTCTTCGTCATTCCGGCGCAGGCCGGTATCGCTTCATCCGCAGCGAAGCCGGTCATCCATCAGTGATCAATAGAGAAGCAAGTGCGATTCCGGCCTTCGCCGGAATGACGACTTGGGGGCTGCAAGACTGCACGACTGCTTGACTGCTTGACTGCTTGATTGCTTGATTGCTTGTTGATGCTGCTCGGTCTTACCCGATCTTGACGCGCCGAAAATTCATTGTATACACTGTATACATGAAGAAACTCACCACGCCGGAAAAGATCCTGCGCGCCGCGCACAAGTTGTTTGACCGGGAAGGTCCCGAGGCCGTTACGATGCGACGCGTGGCGGAAGCCGTCGGCATCACGCCGATGGCGATCTACCGGCATTTCGCGAACCGCGAGGCGCTGCTGAAACGGCTTTCCGACGACAGCTTCAACGCAACCGCAAAGCAGTGGAAGACGATTGCGCAGCATCCGGATGTGGAGCAGCGGCTGCTTTCCCTGCTCGATCCCATTCTCGACTACGCCCTGGAACATCCGCACCTGTTCGACCACGCGTTTCTTGCACCCCGCGACGACGCGCGCCGCTTTCCCGAAGACTTCAAGGCACGTCGCTCGCCGACCATGAATGTCTCGGTCGACATCATCAGCGAAGCGATGCAGCAGGGTGTGCTCCGGCAGGACGACCCCTGGGGCGTGTCGATGACAGCGTCGGCGCTGCAGCTTGGTCTCATCGCGCTCTACCGCGCAGGCCGTTTCAGTTATGACGAGGCGGAATTCCGCCAATTCTATTTCGATTCCATGAGGAGATTGATCGATGGCATCAAGATTTGACCTCTCGAAGTGGGTGATGGTGCTGGCAGCGATCGCGCTGTCCGCTGCGGGCTGGTGGTTCGGTGCGCAACTGCATCCCGTGTGGTGGGCGGCATGGCTCGCGCCGTTGCCGATCCTGTGGCTGGCCACGCGCACGCGCGCATCGGTGGCCGCCATCGCGGCCTTCGTATCGTGCCTGCTAGGGGTGACTTCCCAATGGCATTACGCTAGGGACTTGTTGCATCTGCCACTGTTCGTGATTGCGTTGCTGCTATGTGCGCCGGGAGTGATCTTCGCGCTGACGGTGCTGCTGTATCGCCGGCTGTCGAATCGCGGGCGGTATTTCGCGGCAGCGATGTCGGTGCCAGTGCTGTGGGTAGCGATGTACTACCTCAACAGCGTGCAATCGCCGAATGGCACCTGGGGCGATCTCGGTTATACCCAGCTGGATGCGCTGCCGGTCATCCAGATCGCCTCGCTCACCGGCCTGTGGGGTATCGGTTTCCTGGTGATGCTGTTGCCTGCCAGTGCCGCCGTGTTCGCCAACCGGCAGGCGCCGCAGCGCGAGCGCTGGCTGACCCTGGGTGTCGCCATCGCCGTGGTCGCGCTGGCGCTTGGCTATGGCACGTGGCGACTCGGTTCCGATGCAACGGCCCGACAGGTTCGCATCGGCCTGGTGTCGATAGCCGGTCCGATACGCCCCGCCGTTGACTCACCCAAGGGCCAGAATCTCGAGCAACGCTATGTGACCGCGCTGGACTCACTCGGCCAGCAAGGCGTGCAGATGGCGGTGATCCCCGAAACCGTGCTGGCACTGTCGAAGGCCGAGCTGCCATCGCTTGCCGCCGTCGCCACGCAGTACGGCATGACCCTGGTCGGTGGCATGGACTATCAGCCCGAAGGTCAGACGGAACGCAACGCCTCAATGGCTTTCGATGCGAAGGGCGATGCTCCGACTCTGTATTTCAAGCATCACTTGATGCCCGGCTTCGAAGACCGCTACAAACCAGGCGACGGCTACACACTACTGCCCGGCGACAAACGCGTTGGCCTGACGATATGCAAGGACATGGATTTCCCGGCGATGGGACGCAGCTATGCCGCGCGCAACGTGCAATTGCTGCTGGTGCCGGCGTGGGATTTTGAGGCGGACGGCTGGCTGCACAGCCGCATGGCGATCATGCGTGGCGTGGAGAGCGGCTTTGCGATTGCCCGTGCTGCGCGCGATGGTGCGCTCACGCTCAGCGACGACCGCGGCCGCGTGCTGGCGGAGGCTCCGAGCAATCTGGATGCCGATGCCAATGTGATCGGTACGCTGCCGCTGCGCGACACGCACACGCTGTATTCACGCTGGGGCGACTGGTTTGCGTGGCTGGATCTCGCCGCCTTGATCGTACTGCTGGGACTGGCCCTGCGCCCCACGCGCCGCCGCTGAAGCGGCCGTTCAACCGCCGCCTGTCGGTGCCGGCTGGGTTTGCGGCAAGACACGTGGCAGGTCGGCCGCGTTCTGCTGGCGATTCAGCAGGTCCTGCTGAGCGGCACGATCGCGATCCTGCTGCGCGCGGTCAGCCTGTTCGATCTGCTGCTGCGCCTGCGTATTGTTGGCCAGCGGGAGCTTGGCGTTGTCCGACACGTTCTGATGCAGCTGCTGTTGCTGCTGGCTCTTCTGCAACTGGTCACGCGTCTGCTGCTGTTGCACGGTCTGCTGGAACTGCGCTGATTGTGCCTGCATGGCACAGGCCACGCCGAGGGGCGAAAGTGCAAGGACTCCGGCCAGCAGCGTATGCGTCACGGGGAAGTGCTTGATGACACGTGTAATGGTCATGACAGTGCGCGATCATCTGGGATGGTGATCGCATCGTAGGACTGCATATATGAAAATCCCGTTTCGCCTGCTGCTGTGTGCCCTGGTGGCATTCAGCGCCGGTTGCGCCACCCAGCAACCGGTCACGCCGTCACCCGTCGCGACGACCGCCAGCTCGTCCACGCCGCTGCTGCTGATCTCCATCGACGCCTATCGCTACGACTACATCGACCGCGGCCTCAGCCCCACGTTGGCAATGCTGGCGAAGAGCGGCGTACACGCAGCGTCGATGCAGCCATCGTTCCCGTCGCTGACGTTCCCGAATCACTACACCATCGTCACCGGCCTGTACCCGGATCACCATGGCATCGTCAACAACACGATGTTCGATGCGCAACTGGGCAAGTTCTCGCTGGGCAACCGCAAGGCCGTCAGTGACGGCCGCTGGTGGGCCGAGGGCACGCCGATCTGGGAGACCGCCGACGCGCATGGCCTGCGCACCGCGACGATGTTCTGGCCCGGCGCCGAGGCGGATATCCATGGTCACCATCCGGATGAGTGGATGCCCTACAACGGCAAGGTGACACCGGATCAACGGGTGGAGCAGGTGTTGGCGTGGCTGGACGAGCCAGCTGCTCAACGACCGACGTTCCTCACCCTGTATTTCGATGCGGTCGATCACGCCGGCCACAAATACGGGCCGGATACGCCGCAGGTGAACGATGCGCTGCGCGAAACCGATGAAGCGATGACGCGACTGGTGCAGGGACTCAAGCAACGCGGCCTGTTCGACAAGATCAACCTGATCGTGCTGGCCGATCACGGCATGGCCAGCACTCCGCTGCCGAACAGCGTGCTGATTGACCAGCTGATCCCGCTCGACCAGGTGCAGACCGTGGCCATGGGCATCCTGGCCGGCTTCAATCCCAAGGACGGCAGCACGAAGGCCGCCAGTGATTTCGCCACGATCGAGCACCAGCTCGAACAGCCGCAGCCGCACATGCAGTGCTGGGACAAGACCCGAGTGCCGGCGCGCCTGCACTACGGCAGCAATCCGCGCGTGCCGCAGCTGCTGTGCCTGGCCAATGTCGGCTGGCGCGTCACCACCACCGATTACCTCGCCAGCCACACGGGTGACATCAGCATCGGCGAACACGGTTACGACAATGCCGATCCGCTGATGCAGGCGCTGTTCGTGGCGCACGGCCCGGCGTTCCGGGTGAATGCCAAAGTGGGCGCGTTCCCGAACGTGGACGTCTATCCGCTGATGACACACCTGCTCGGCCTGCCGGCCGCCGCGAACGATGGCGACTACGATGCGGTGAAGGACATGCTGAAGCCGGCGGATCGCTGAGTCGCGCTCAGTCGGGCCCGTTCAGTCGGGATAGTTGCTGACCTCGATCAGGTTCTGGTCGGGGTCACGGAAATACACCGACATGATTGGTCCGCGTGCACCGGTGCGCGGCACCGGGCCTTCGAGCACGGGCACGTCGCAGGCATGCAGGTGTTCGATCACTTCATGCAATGGCACCGAGGTGATCAGGCACAGGTCGCCGGAACCAGGCGTGGGATGCTCGGCTTTCGGTTCCAGCTCGTGCCGGTACTGATGCAGGTTGATCTTCTGCACACCGAACAGCAGCGCCCTGCGGCCGGCACCGAAACTGATCTCCTGCATGCCCAGCACACGCGTATAGAACGCACACGTGGCGTCGACGTCAGCCACGGTAAGCACGAGATGGTCGAGTGCATCGATCTTCATGGCATCGCTCCCTTGCTCATTGGGGTGGGCGGCGTCGCCACGTTCACCAGTGGTGGCAGCGTGAACAGGCGCAGTGCGATCAGCAGACCGGCCAGCACCAGCACGCCGACGAACAGTGCCACGCCATTCCAGCCGTGTGCCGCGTAGAACAGGCCACCGCTGGCACCGGCCACGCTTGATCCCATGTAGTACGAAAACAGGTACATCGATGAAGCGTGTGCCTTCGCGACACCGGCGCGACGTCCGACCCAGCTGCTGACAATGGAATGACCGCCGAAGAAGCCGAAGGTAATCGCCACGATGCCGAGCATGATCAGCAGCAGCGGCCGCATCATCGTCAGCATCACGCCAACCAGCATCAGCGCGAATGCTGTCCACAACACCTTGCGCCGCCCGAGCTGGCCGGCCAGATGGCCCATCCACGCCGAGCTGAAGGTGCCCACCAGATAGATGCCGAAAATCAGTCCGACCACCGCCTGGCTCAGGTTGTACGGCGGCGCCAGCAGGCGGTAACCGAGGTAGTTGTAGACCGTGACGAATGCGCCGAGCAGCAGGAAACCTTCGGCGAACAGCCACGGCAGGCCACGGTCATGGAACATGCCGGTGAAACGCCCCAGCAAGAACCGCCAGCGCAACGGTTGCGCCACGAAATGCCGCGACGGCGGCAGCGCGAACCAGAAGATCAACCCGGCCAGAATGCCGATCACGCCAACCACGCTCACCCCGAAACGCCAGCCGAAGAAATCGGCCAGCACGCCGGTGATCAGCCGGCCGCCCATGCCACCGACCGCACTGCCACTGATGTACAGCCCCATGCCGAGGCCGATCGACTCGACGTGCATTTCCTCACTGAGATACGTCATCGCTACTGCAGGCAAGCCGCTCAGGCTCAGGCCGAGCAGCGTGCGCACCACCAGCAATGCGGACCAGCTGGGCATCAGCGCGGTCACCAGCACCAGCAACGCGGATGAAAGCAGCGACGCGACCATCACCGACTTGCGCCCCCATGCATCCGACAGCGCGCCGGCAAACAGCATCCCGAACGCCAACACGCCGGTGGTCAGCGACAGCGACAGAGCGCTGACCGCCGCGCTCACGCCGTAGTCGTGGCTGAACTCCGGCATCAGCGGCTGCACGCAGTACAGCAACCCGAACGTGGCGAAACCGGCAGCGAACAGCGCGAGGTTGGTACGCCGGAACTCAGGCGTGCCGTGGTGGATCGTCGGTATGGCGTCAACAGTCATGGCAAGGATCCGCTCAAGCGCCCAGGCAGTATGCCAAGACACGCGATTACGGCATACGTCTGGCGTGCAGCAATCATCCCTTCATGACGACACGAGCGTCGATGATGCCGCTGACGGTTACCTCGACGAGGTATCGGCACTGCGTGCAAAAAACGCCACGATCAGCCCGAACAGCAGCATCGCCAACAGATTCTCTATAAACGCATGCGTGGTGAAATGCACCTTCGGCCATGCCGCGGAAAGTGGCACGACCACGTATTCCATCACCAGGAACACCACCGCGCCGTAGAGCACGCCGGCGATCACCCAACGCCGACTCAGCCAGGCCAGCTGCCGCGCGGCAAAAACAAAGATGGCTGCGATCAGCAGTGACATGGCCCATTGCAGCACCAGCCCCAGCAGCGAGACCGGTATGCCACCCTGGAACGCGGCCTTGCCCAGCAATCCGCTGGCAATGGCGCGCAGGATGATGAAGGGGCTGATCCCGTTGATCAACGATGCAGCACCGATGTCGATCGTGCCGGCGATGAAACCGCCATAAAGGATCGCGATCAGTGTGGATGAGCGTGTGTCTGTCATGGGCGATTACCTACCGGGCCAGAGTCATGCGGCGATTGCGAGGTGAACTGCACTTCCTGCCATCAGTGCCGCTTCGGCGTGGCAATGCAGCGGAACCTACCCTTCCGGCGGGTAGGTCTGCCCGGGATACGCCACCGCACCCGTACCCACATGTGCCAGCAGTCATGCTGCATCCGTGAACGCACTGACCACGCATGCACGATCGTTATTGCTGCACAGCTTCAAGCGGAATGCGTGTCTGGTGCCTGCCAGACCCAGCGCTCTACATGCGATGCATCGTCCCCCTGGCCATCCATGGCGAACACGACCGCGCGGCGCGGCGCCACACGAAGTTCGGCACCGACCTGCAAACCCAGTCGGGCAACGTCTTCACCACCGACATCGACCTCCAGGACCTGCTTGATCGAGGGAACATCCAGTTCCAGATGGGCCACGCTGCCGGCCAGATATATGTGCCGCAGCCGGGCCGTCCATCCCGGCCGGGATGCCGACACGCCCAGGGACAGATGTTGCGGGCGCACGTAGGCAACCGCATGCACATGGCGATCGCTCCATGGCGCGCCTTCCAGCACCCAGTCACCTGCGACCAAGCCGTGATTTGTACACGTGAGAGGAAGCTTGTTCACCTTGCCGATGAACTCGCAGACGAAAGGTGTTGCCGGCTGCTGGTAGATCTCTTCCGGTGTACCGACCTGTTCGATGCGACCGTGGTTCATCACCGCGATGCGGTCGGCGAGCTCCAGCGCTTCTTCCTGGTCGTGGGTGACGAAGACCGTAGTCAATCCCAGATCCTCGTGCAGCTCACGCAGCCAGCGACGCAAGGTGACCCGGACCTGTGCGTCGAGTGCACCGAAAGGTTCATCGAGCAGCAGCAGGTCCGGCTCGACCGCCAGTGCACGCGCCAGCGCGACGCGCTGGCGCTGGCCACCGGACAACTGCGTCGGATAGCGGCTGCCATAACCATCCAGTTGCACGCGTTTCAGCAACTGTCCCACGCGATCGGAGATGTCTGCGCCGGATGGCCGTGACTTGCGTGACCGGACGCGCAGCCCGAACGCCACGTTCTCCGCCACGGTCAGATGCCGGAACAACGCGTAGTGCTGGAACACCAGCCCGACCTTGCGCTCGCGTGCCTGCGCGGCCAGGAAATCACGGCCATGCAACTGCGCCGTGCCGCTGTCGGGATAGTCCAGCCCCGCGAGGATACGCAGCAAGGTGGTCTTGCCTGATCCCGAAGGTCCGAGCAACGCGAGAAATTCGCCGGGCGCAATGGCCAGACTGACGTCATCCAGTGCCGCGGCACCGGTGAAGCGGCGGCTGAGGTGCGAAAGTTCCAGGGTCATGGTGGGTCTCAATGACCGCCGGGCGCATGCGCTGCAATCTCGTTGCCGTAGCGCCATTCCAGCAGTGTCTTGGTCGCCAGTGTCAGCAACGCCAGCAGCGCAAGCAGGGTCGCCACGGCAAAGGCACCGACGTAGTCGTACTCGTTGTAACGCATCTCCACCTCCAGTGGCATCGTCGTGGTCAGGCCGCGGATATGCCCGGAGACGACGGACACGGCACCGAATTCGCCCATCGCACGGGCATTGCACAGGAGCACGCCATACAGCAGTGCCCAGCGGATATTCGGCAAGGTCACCCGGAAGAACATCTGCCAGCCACCGGCCCCCAGCACGCGGGCGGCCTCCTCTTCATCGCTACCCTGTGACTGCATCAGTGGAATCAGCTCACGCGCAACGAAGGGCAATGTGATGAAGATGGTCGCCAGCACCAGGCCTGGAACCGCAAAAATGATCTTGACGCCGTGCTGGTCGAGCCAGGGGCCGAACCAGCCCTGTGCGCCGAACAGCAATACATAGACCAGGCCGGAAATTACCGGCGACACCGAAAACGGCAAGTCGATGAAGGCGCCAAGCAGCGCCTTGCCGCGAAACTCGAAACGGGCGATCGCCCAGGCGGCCGCCACGCCGAACACTACATTCAGCGGTACGGAAATCGCTGCCACCAGCAAGGTCAGGCGGATCGCGGACAGGGCTTCACCCTGCCCGATGGTTGACAGGTAAGCGTGAATGCCCTGGCGAAGCGCCTCGACAAACACCACGACCAGAGGCAGCAACAGGAAGATCACCAGGAAGCCGGTTGCCGCCAAGATCAGCAGCATTCGCGCGATCCGGCGCGGCCAGCGGAGTTGTCGCTTCAGTCCATTCATCGCGACGGCTCCGCCCAGCGTCCGCTCCAGCGTTGCAGCAGTGAAATCAGGATCAGCAGCACAAACGAGGCGAGCAGCATGACGGCACCCAGTGCCGCGGCGCCCGCGTAGTCGAACTCCTCGAGTTTCTCCACGATGAGCAGGGGCGCGATTTCCGAGTGCATGGGGATATTGCCGGCGATGAAGATCACCGAGCCGTATTCGCCGACCGCTCGCGCCAGTGCCAGCGCGAAACCGGTCAGCAGCGTCGGCAGCAGCATCGGCAGGATCACCCGGAAGAAGGTCTGCATGTGGCTGGCGCCCAGACTTTCAGCAGCCTCCTCGACATCGCGATCCAGGGATTCCAGCACCGGCTGCAGCGTGCGCACGACGAACGGGAAGCCCACGAAAACCATCGCCAGGATCACCCCCGGTGGCGCATAGGCAATCTGGATACCCCATGGCGCAAGCCATCGGCCCAGCCAACCGTTGGGCGCATACAGCGCCGTCAAGGCGATGCCGGCGACGGCTGTGGGCAGCGCGAAGGGAAGATCGACGAGCGCATCGAACAGACGCCGTCCCGGAAAGCGATAACGCACCAGTACCCATGCCACCAGCAGGCCGAAGCCAGCGTTGATCACGGCGGCGAGCAACGCACCGCCGAAGCTGAGCCTGAGCGCTGCCAGCGTGCGCGGCGAACCCAGCAGACGCAGCATGCCGTCCATACCGATCCCTGACGCCTTCCACGCCAGTGCCGCCAGCGGCAGCAATACGATCAATCCCAGATACGTCAGTGCATATCCCAGACTGAGCCCGAAGCCGGGCAGGATGCGCCGACGCATGGCGACCCTCAGTGCCCCGGACCGATCTGGTCGAAGATGGCGCCATCGGCAAAGAACTTCGCCTGGGCCTGGCGCCAGTCACCGAACACGTCGTGGATGGTGAAGGTGTTGACCTTCGGGAACTGCGCGGCGTACCTGGCCGACACCTCCGTCAGGCGCGGCCGGTAGAAGTTCTTCGCCTCGATGGCCTGCCCCTGCGGCGAATAGAGGAACTTCACATAGGCTTCCGCCACGCCCCGGCTGCCATGCTTGTCGACATTGCTGTCCACCACCGCGACCGGTGGCTCGGCAAGAATGCTGATCGAGGGCACGACGATGTCGAACGTGTTCTTGCCCAGCTCCTGCTGTGCCAGCAGCGCCTCGCTTTCCCATGCCACCAGCACGTCGCCGACGCCTCGCTGTGCAAAGGTGTTGGTGGCACCGCGGGCGCCGGTGTCCAGTACCGGCACGTGCTGATAGAGCGCCTGTACATAGGCTCTCGCCTTCGCCTCGTTGCCGCCAGGCTGCTTCAGCGCATAGCCCCAGGCGGCGAGGAAATTCCAGCGGGCGCCGCCGGAGGTCTTCGGGTTGGGCGTGATCACCTGGATACCCGGCCTGATCAGATCGGCCCAGTCCCTGATGCCTTTCGGATTGCCCTTGCGCACCAGGAAGACGATGGTGGATGTGTACGGCGATGCGTTGTCCGGCAGGCGCTTCTGCCAATCTTTGGCAAGCAGCCCATGATCGGCTACGGCATCGATGTCATAGGCCAATGCGAGCGTTACGACATCGGCAGACAGCCCATCGACCACGGAGCGCGCCTGCTTGCCGGAACCACCATGGGACATCTGGATCGTCACGGTATCGCCGTGCTGCGCCTTCCATTGGGCGGCAAACGCCGTGTTGATATCGCGATACAGCTCGCGGGTGGGGTCATATGACACGTTCAACAGCGTGACATCCCTGGCATATGCCGGTGCGATGGAGAACACACCGAGCAGGACCAGCAACACTTGGAACCTCTTCATGGCGATCTCCAGTCAGCAGGCAGGAAAGTCAGCCTAGCCATCGCATCGGTTGCCGCGAAATTCTCAAAAGCCATTTGCTTATGTCCGATGGCTTACATCGCTTTGCCACCGTTCCGTCACGCAAGCGCCTTGCCGCCGAACGCCAGTGATCCGCTGAAGGCCGGCACATGGCCGCTTCCGCGCCAGTCGCGCATCACAAACACACCAACATACAAGTATTTTACATGCGTGCATTTGGACGTCTTTACATCTATGCGTCCATGGCTACTGAAATCCATTCATGGGGAAGGTATGGGTTGGAATATCCATATGTCAACGCTTCATTTTTCTTGGCGCATTGCCCATGCACAAACTTGAGGCACCACAGAACCTCCATCAGAGATTCAAATGACTGGTCTCAAATACATCCTTCTCCCCGGCCTGCTGCTGGCCCAGGTCGCTCATGCCGACGACACCACCAGCACCTATGTCAACACGCCATATATCGGACTGCGTTATCGCGACAGCACGTTGCATCAGGACAATCTGGCGGATACCGGCCATGCCCATACGCTGCGACTGCAGCTCGGCTACCTGTGGGCACTGACGCCGCATCTCGCCGCCTATGCGGAAGGAACGAAGGTGTGGTCCCTGTTCGGGCAGCAGTACAACGACACGACCGGGCGACGCACGCCCTACCCGGCCGAACCTGATCCCCGCTCGACCGAGCTCAGCAGCGCATGGCTGGGTTACGACGACGGGCAGTTCGGCATCCGTGCCGGGCGGCAGTACCTGAACCTGGACGACAAGCGCTTCTTCAGCTCCAACGCCTGGCGGCAGAACCCGCAATCCTTCGACGGCGTCACCAGCTATCTGAAACTGGGCAGCACGACCACGCTCGGCCTCGACTGGATCGACCAGGTCAACCGCACCGTAGGCGCAGATTTCCCCGACATCAACCAGCGTCGCTGGAAACTCGACGGGCAGCTGTTGCATCTGGACCAGGTATTGCCGCTGGGCACCCTGACCGCCTACGGTTACTTCATCAAGAACTTCACCTTGACCACCAATTCCGTGCGCACCGAAGGCGCACGCTGGACTGGCAACGTGCCACTGCAGGGTGGTTCCACCAAGTTGAGCTGGACACTGGAAGGCGCGCATCAGAACAACTACGACAACAACCCGGCACGCTTCAGCCTGCCCTATCACTTCTTCGAGGTCGGCTATGGCCTGCCCGCACTCTCGGCGCGGCTGGGCGAGGAGTCGCTCGGCGGCAACGGCCACACCGCATTCAACATCGCTTATGGTTCGGGGCACAGCTTCGATGGCTGGGTCGGTGTTTTCAGCATTCCTCCCCACGGCCTGCTTGATCGCTATGGCGGCGTCTACGGCGACCTGTCCTGGCATAGCCTGACATGGCTGCTCACCTACCACGACTTCGAGCCCGTGACCGGTAGCGGTTCGCGCTATGGCGACGAGGTCGACTTCGGTCTACGCGCCAACCTCGATGCCCGTCTCAGCCTGGAACTGCAATACGGCGACTACCACGCCAACAGCTTCAGCGTGAGCCAGCGCAAGCTGTGGCTACTGGTGGAATATCGCTATGGGAAGCAGCAGATCTGACAGCACCTCGCCAAAATCAGGCGCTTCGATCACTGCGCAAGGCGCGCACCGCTTCATCATTGCCAGCCGCACCGCGCCCACTGACCCAGCCGAACAGCGCGATGCCGACGATGATTGCCAGCGCACCGAACAGCGCATAGCCGTGCGGCCACGCCTCGTCGAGAAACAGCACGCCGAGGAAGGTGGCGAACAGCAACTCCGCTGCCTGCATTGCCTCGACCGCCGCCAACGCAGTCGGCTCGCGTCTCACCATGTCGGTGGCGCGGAAGAACATCACCGTGGCAATGGTGCCCGACGACAACGCCACGCCACCGGCCAGCAGGGCTTCGCGCAGCGTCGGCGGCCCGATCGTGCACCACGCGATGGCAGCAAATAGCAGCCACAACGGCCAGCTGCACAGCGTCATGCCGAAGACCCGCTGCACGGCGTTGATATGGCTTTCGCCGTGCTCCAGATGCAGCAATAGCTTGCGATTGCCCAAGGGATAGGCAAATGCGGACAGCACTACCGCACCGATCGCCAGCCAGTCGCCAGCATGCAGTTGTCCCTGCGCATGGCCCCACTGCAAGGCGAACACGCCAGCAACGATCAGCGCACCGATCGCCAGCGTGCGCCACGCCAATCGACGCCGCTCATCGCGGTAGATCAACGGCGCCAGCAGCGGACCGGCCAGCACCGTGGTCTGGAAGCTGCCGGCGATCAGCCAGGACGGCCCGCTGCTGGCCGCCCAGGTCAGCGGGATGCCGAACAGCACGAAACCCACACTGCTCCAGGTCAGCCAGGTGCGTGAATGCCGGCGCAGTTCGCGCGGCAATTCGCCGAGACCTCCCTGCATTGGCAGCACCAAAGCCAGCAATGGCAGCGTGATCAGGTAACGCAGGATCACCGCCCACGCCCAATGGCCGCCACCGGCCACCAGGCTGCGATTGAGCACATAGGTCAGCGTGAAGAACAGCGCCGAACACAGCGCAAGACCAACGGCAGCAAGCGAAGACGAGCGCATGGAAAATCCGGTGAATGTCACAGCCACCGCAGTGTTGCAAATCAATCGCCGATTGCGAAGCACCCGGTAGTCGCAAGAGCCCGCATTGGCGTGACTTCGTGCACAGGCCTGCTTCCTGTGCCGGGTGCAGACTAATGCCAACCCTCGTGGAGAAGCGATCATGCAAACGTTTCGGCTGGCATCGGCACTGGCATCGTTTGTCGCTTTGGCTTTACAGGTATCGGCGCTGCACGCGATGGAAGCATCGCCAGCACTGCGTGATCAGCTGTTGGCGATCACCCAGGCTTGGGTGGATGCGATTCCGTCAGGCAGGCAGGACGTATGGCAACGCACGCTGGCCGATGATGCCGTGCTCATCGACGAGTTCGGCCGTATCCAGCACAAGAAGGATGCGGTGGCTTCACTGCAACCTTTCCCGACAGGCTTTTCGGGCAGCATCGAGCTGCGCGATCCGCATGCACAGCAATACGACGACACAGCGCTGCTTCGCGTCGAAGAATACGAACGCGAGACGGTTTTCGACCAGAAATTTTTGGTGCGCTATCAGTCGCTGCTCACCTTCGTGAAGCAGGGCAGCGTATGGAAGCTGGCCGGCTATGAGGACGTGACGATTCCGACACCACTGCCGAAGCTGATGGTCAGCGGACTCACGCTCGGCGATTACACCGGCAACTACCGCTATGGGCCCGATCGTGCATGGTCGGTCAGTGTGAAGGATGGTGTGCTTGGCTACGTCACCAAGGCAGGTCGACCGTTCAATCGGGTCGAGCCGATTGCCAGGGACGTATTCATGGGCACCGACGATGAAAGGAACCTGCTGATCTTCCGTCGCGATGCTGCCGGCCATGTCACCGAACTGATCGAACGACGCAAATTCAACGACCTGCATCTTGCGCGCGAAACCGGCGCAGGCTGAAACCCGTCAGCCAAACGCGCCGCAGGTTCGAACTTGGCGTGGACGGTACATCGGCTGGTCTAGGCAGACTCTGCCAGCGGCAGCTGCAGATGCACTTCCAGTCCGCCACGCATGCCGTTGCAGGCGTAGATGTCGCCGCCATGCACCTGTACCACGCGCTGCACGATCGCCAGGCCCATGCCATGGCCGTCGGCGCGCGCCGCGTTGCTGCCGCGGAAGAACGGCCGGAACAGGAATTCCAGTTCGGCATCGGGCACGCCCGGGCCCCGGTCGCTGATGGACAGTTCGGCCACGCCCTTCCCTTCGCGCACGGTGAGCTCCACGCTGCCACCTTCCGGGCTGAACTTGATGGCATTGGCGATCAGGTTATCCAGCGCGCGCTCCAGCAGCAGCGCACTGCCAAGCACGATGACTGGCTGGCTCGATACGAAATGCAACTGGACTTTGCGCGCGCCTGCCTCCAGCTCGGCGCGCGCGATGCAGCCACGAATCAGCTCGAGCAGCTCCAGGCGCTCGCGGTTCATGCCAGGAATGCCGCCTTCCAGGCGCGACAGCGTCAGCATTTCCGCGGTCATGCGATCGAGCCGGCCGATCTCCTGTTCGGCCTGGCGGAAATACGAATCCGCTTCTGCCGCAGTGGTGCTGCGCTGGGCAAAGTCGAGGATCAGATGCAGCCGTGCCAGCGGCGAACGCAGCTCGTGCGACAGGTCCTGCAACACGCCACGATCGTGTGCCACCAGCGCCTCGATGCGCTCGGCCATGGCATCAAAGTCGTAGGCGAGTTGCGCGATCTCATCGTGTGCCATGCCACCCTGGCGGCCAACCCGGGTCGAAAGCTCGCCGGCAGCCATGCGTCGGGTCGCGTCGCGCAACGCCTCGACCGGTTTGGCCACGCTGCGCGCGACCCACCAGCCCAGCAATCCGATGCACAACAGGGACAACACCAGCTGGATGCTCAACAGGATGGTTTGCCGGGTCTGCGGATTCAGCCTCGTATGCGTCCTGCTGAAGGCCACCAGTTGCCTGACTTGACCGTCGTCGCCGGTGACCTGTTGCACGGCGACGTAGATGCCTGGCCATGGCTGCAGGACGATGTCCCGGTTCGCATCGAGCCAGCTGGGCAGCGATTTTTCGATGGCCGCATGCAGGCGGATCGGATACAACGCGCCTCCCTTTTCATAAAGAGTCGCCTCGATGCCTTCGTGCCGCTGTTGCTCGGACCAATCCGCCAGGGCCGCCGCGCCACCGCTTTCATAAGCCTGGTCGGCGCCTTGTGCCAACGCCACCCAGTTGATCTCCCTGGCCGTGGTGTATTCGATGAAACCCCGCGTAAGCAAACCACCCAGCAGCAGCACCAGCAGATTGGCCACGCAGAACCAGATCAGCAGGCGCCAGTACAACGAACTTCTGAAAGGGTTCATGCCGCACCCACGAGCAGCACGTAGCCTGCGCCGCGCACTGACTCGATGCGCGGCGATTGTGCCGAGGCCTCCAACAGCTTGTGCCGCAGCCGGCTCACATGCACGTCGACGCTGCGATCAAAACGCTCCAGCTCGCGCCCAAGTGCGATACGCGTCAGCGCGGCCTTGTCGACCAGTTCGCCGGCGCGCTGCGCCAGCGCCAGCAACAACAGGAATTCGGCGCCGGTCAGCGACAACTCCTTCTCGTCGGCATACGCGCGCCGCTCGCCGGGTTGCAGACGCAGCGTTCCCACCTGCAGCATTCCAGCCGCGACCGGCGTATTGCGCCGCAACTGCGCACGCACCCGGGCCAGCAATTCACGTGGCAGGCAAGGCTTGGCAAGGTAATCGTCCGCGCCCAGTTCCAGTCCGATCACCCGATCCACCGCTTCGCCGCGAGCGGAAAGCATGATGACCGGCAAGCGGTATTGCAGCCGCAGCTCGCGCAGGGTATCCAGACCGTCTCGGCCCGGCATCATCACATCGAGGATCAACAGGTCAGGCCGCTGCGACTGGTTGCGCAGCTGCGCCAACGCTGCCTCGCTGTCATGGGCGACATCCACGACAAAGCCTTCACGCTGCAGGTATTCGGCCAACAGGCTGCACAGTGCGCGGTCATCGTCGACAATCAGGATTCTGGACATGGTGGCCGCTTGGTTTTCAATCATTCAAACCGTGTGCGAGCACTTACTCCACGGTCTTTACCCAACTTTACCCTTCGGTAAAGAACATATACGCAGGATGGTCGTCTAATGGGTGCAAGACATCATCCCCACAACGACAAAGGTACTTCCCATGCGCAAGAGCATCTCTCTAGGCCTGATTCTGGCGTCGGCCGTGGCCGTCACCACATTCGCTGCCACGGCACAGACCGCCGGCCAGCACGGCGGCTGGCACTCCCACGGACATGGCCAGCTGATGGCCCTGAACAAGCTCAACCTGACCGATGCCCAGCGTGCCAGCGTCAAGCAGATCATGCAGACGAGCTTTGCCCAGAACAAGACGCAGCGCCAGGCACTCGGTCAGCAGCGCAGCGCGTTTGAATCGATGACCCCGGACCAGGTGGGCTACCAGGCCGCCGCGGCCAGCTTGGCGCAGGCTGAAGGCACTGCTGCCCAGGCACGCGTGCAGCAGCGCGCCGCGATCACTGCACAGGTCTACGCCGTACTGACCGCACCGCAGAAGGCGCAGCTGGCAACCTTCAAGGCACAGCAGCAGGCCCGCAAGGCGCAGTGGCAGCAGTTCAAGGCGCAGCACCCGGTGTCCTCGACGACCTCGCAGGCAACAAACTAAGCAGTCAGCGGCAGGGAGTTGCGCCAGCGGCAGGGTTGGCGCAACTTTTTTGAACAACTTTGCAAATCGACGCTAGCTGGCCGATCAGCAATCAGTGATTCCGCCAGTAGCCGCCGACCCAGACATGCGTCGGGCCCCAGTACCCAGGCACCCAGACACGCGCCGGGTAACCGCGGGCTGGCACCACCACGCAGCCGGTGAGGGAAGCGCTGCCGATCAACAGCAGTGCGGAAACAAGCAGGATCGAGATGATGCGACGCATGGGACACTCCTGTTGGGGATGTGTCACCAAAAACGCGTGCGCCATTTCCGCGATGACCTGAGCGCCGACCTGGCGATGGTTGGCGTTCATCTCGATCACTGGGAGCTGAACAGGAAAGCTGTCAGTTTCAGCGCAAAGCCGCCTGGCTCGCCCAATCACCTCCATCGCGAAACACTGAACAGAACCGTGGGTCAGCTACCGGCCAGTCGTGCCACCACGCCACGGTAACGGGCGGCAATACGCTCCTCATCACGATGACGGAAGTCGCGCACCTGCCAGCGCCCGCCGGCCATCACGTCACGCACCAGCGGCGTGTTGCCGGCGAACAGGAAGCTGTCGAGCATTGAGCGTGCATCGCGGGCAACCAGCAGCGGCGAGGTTTCATCCAGCACGATCAGGTCGGCACGCGCGTCCTCTCGCAATTCGCCGACCGGCAGGCCGGACGCCTGTGCGCCGCCATGCAACGCGGCCCGCCATAGTGTCTCGCCCACGCTGTCACCTTCATGCCGCGCAGCGATGTTGCGATGGCGTGTCTGCAGGCGCTGGCCGTATTCCAGCCAGCGCAGTTCCTCCACCGGCGAGATCGAGATGTGCGAATCCGAACCGATGCCGAGTACGCCAGCGGCATCGAGGTAATCGGCCAGCGGAAACAGGCCGTCGCCAAGATTCGCTTCGGTAGTGGGACATAAACCCGCCACTGCACCGCTGCGCGCGATCCGCGCAGCTTCTGCCTCGGTCAGGTGGGTCGCATGCACCAAGCACCAGCGCGCGTCGACTTCGGCGTGATCAAACAGCCACTCCACCGGCCGTGCGCCCCGTGTAGCGAGGCAGTCCTGCACTTCACCAATCTGTTCGGCGATATGGATATGGATCGGGCAGGTTTTTGCCATGTCGCTGGCGAGTACTTCGCGCATCGCCAGCTCCGGCACTGCGCGCAGTGAATGCAAGGCGATGCCGACGCGCAAGTCATCACTCTCATGCCGGCGCAGTGTTTCCAGCAGGCGCAGATAGCCGTCCACCGCATGACCGAAGCGGCGCTGCCGCGCAGTGAGCGCGCGACCATCGAAGCCGCCGCTGATGTAAAGCACCGGCAGCAGGGTCAGCGCGATGCCGGCTTCGTGTGCCGCCTCGATCAGCGCCAGCGACATCGTCTCCGGCTGCGCATACGGCGTGCCGTCCGGCTGGTGATGCAGATACTGGAATTCGCAAACCTGGGTGTAGCCCGCCTTCAGCATCTCGACATAGAGCTGGGCGGCGACAGCTTTGAGCTCGTCCGGGCCGATCGCGGCAGCGAACGCGTACATGGTCTCGCGCCAGCTCCAGAAGCTGTCGTCGACCCTGCCCTTGCGTTCGGCCAGCCCAGCCATCGCACGCTGGAATGCATGCGAATGCAGGTTCGGCATGCCGGGGAGTACCCATGCCCCCAGCGGCTCGACTGAAGTGGCCGCGGGCTTGACCAGGCGTCCAGCCGCATCGACGCCAAGCATGGCCTCAGCTTGCCAGCCACCGGGTTGCCAGAGCTGGCCGGCCTTGAAGCTGCGGATGGCTGCGCTATCACTCATGAACCTGCTCCCGTTCCGGTGTCGCGCAGTGTAACCGGACTGATGACATCCTCTTCACCCGGGCCTCCGCCGCCGTATGCATAATCGTCTGATGGCCAAGAAGACGAATGAGCACACTCCCAAGCTGCTGTTGCGGCAGGCGACTCCTGCCGACGTGCCGGCCCTGGTCACACTCACCGGACGAATCTACACCCTGGAATGGGGCCACTCGGCGGAGATGCTGCGCTCCCAACAAACGCACTTCCCCGAAGGCCAGTTCGTGGTGGAGTACGAGGGCACGCTGGTCGGCTACTGCGCCACGTTCCGCATCGACGAGGCCACCGCACTGGCACCGCACACGTGGATGCAGATCACCGGCGGCGGCATGGGCTCGCGCCACAAGCCTGACGGCGACTGGCTGTATGGCATGGAAGTGGTGGTGCATCCGGATTACCGCGGCATGCGCATCGGCCAGCGGCTGTACCAGGCACGCAAGCGCCTGTGCATCGACCTGAAGCTGCGCGGCATCGTGTTCGGTGGACGCATCCCGGGCCTGGCCAAGAACATGCAGCGCTACGGCAGTGCCGAGGCGTACGTGCAGGCGGTGGTGGAAGGCAAGCGGCGCGATCTCACCCTGAGCTTCCAGCTCAACAACGATTTCGAGGCGATCGGACTGCTGCGCGCCTATGTGCCGTCCGACTACGATTCGCTCGGCTATGCCGTGCACCTGGTATGGCGCAATCCACGCCTGCTCGACCATCCGGACATGCCGTCGATCCCCTCGACGCAGCGCCTGCCCGATTCGGTGCGGGTGGCTTCGGTGCAGTATCAGCAGCGGCGCATCAAGTCGTTCGAGGAATTCGCCACCCACGTCGAATACTTCACCGACATCGCCGCCGATTACAACGCCGACTTCGTCACCTTCCCCGAGCTGATCACGCTGCAGCTGCTGTCGATCGAGAACGAGGAGTTGTCGCCGTTCGACACGATCCGCAAGCTCAGCCAGTACACGCCGCAGGTAAAGGAACTCTTCAGTCATCTGGCGGTGCACTACAACATCAACATCGTCGCCGGCTCGCATCCGACCGAGCAACCGAACGGCGACATCCACAACGTGTGCTACGTGTGCCTGCGCGACGGTTCGATCCACGAACGCGAAAAGCTGCATCCCACGCCGAGCGAGCGCAACGTGTGGAACATCACCGGCGGCGACAGCGCGGCGACGGTGCTTACCGACTGCGGGCCGATCGGCGTGATGATCTGCTACGACTCCGAATTCCCCGAGGTTGCCCGGCATCTCGTCGATCAGGGCGCGCTGATCCTGTTCGTGCCGTTCTGCACCGACGTGCGCGAGGGCTATCTGCGTGTGCGCTACTGCTCGCAGGCGCGGGCGATCGAGAACCAGTGCTACGTGGTGCTGTCCGGCAACGTCGGCAACCTGCCTGGCGTCAACAACTTCGATATCCAGTACGGCCAGAGCTGCATCCTCACGCCAAGCGACTTCCCGTTCGCACGCGACGGTATCGCCGCCGACTCCACGCCGAACATCGAGACCGTACTGTTCGCCGACCTGCGGCTGGAAAGCCTGGCGCGCGCGCGCAATGCCGGTGCGGTGCAGAATCTGAAAGATCGCCGCTTCGACCTGTACGAGACGCGCTGGCGGCCACGCTGATGCGAAAATCCTGTAGGAGCGCACCCTGTGCGCGATGTCTTTGCCGGCATCCCGACAAAAGCGCTCGCGCACAGGGTGCGCTCCTACAGGCGAGACTAGGTCTGCGATAATCACGCCATGTCCGAATCACCCGAACCGGTATCGAAGTCGTCGAATCCGCGCCTGCAGGCGTTGCTTGGCCACGAATTCTTTGCGCCGCACCAGTGGAAACGTCGCCTCGTGCTGTGGTCCGGCGCCGTGCTGGTGGCACTGGCTGCGATCCTGTTTGCCAAGGCCAGCAACTGGGCTTATGAGCTTTTCCAGCACATCCTCAGCCATGGCGTGTGGATTCCGCTGATCCTGACCCCGGTCGTGTTCGGCCTGCTCGCCTGGGTCACCGAAGGGCGCCTGCGCGCCACCCGCGGCAGCGGTATTCCGCAGGTGATCGCCACTCTGCATATCGAGGACGAGGGCTTTCGCGAACGCATGCTGTCGCTGCCGATTGCTGCCGGCAAGATGGCACTGACCCTGATTGCGCTGGCCGTGGGTGCCTCGATCGGACGCGAGGGGCCGACCGTGCATGTCGGCGCCAGCCTGTTCCACTGGCTGGGTCGCCGCTTCGGCTTCACCGATCCCAAAGCCGCCTCGCGCTTCATCCTCGCTGGCGGTGCCGCTGGTATCGCCGCGGCGTTCAACACACCGCTGGCCGGCGTGATATTCGCGATCGAGGAACTGGCTGGCACCTTCGAGCATCGCTTCAGCGGCCTGCTGCTGACTGCGGTATTCATCGGCGGCGTGGTGTCGCTCGGCATCATGGGCAACTACTCCTATTTCGGCAGGGTGCAGGCCAACCTGCCCCTGGGTCATGCATGGCTGGCGGTGTTGCTGACGGGCGTCATCTGCGGCCTGCTGGGTGGTCTGTTCGCGCGCCTGATCCTGCTCAGCCGGCACGGGCCACTGGCATACATCGGCCGGCTGCGCGCGTATGCGCCGGTGCTGTTTGCCACCGGTTGCGGCCTGGCGCTGGCCTTGATCGGGGTGCTGTCACACAACACGGTCTACGGCACCGGCTACGATCAGGCGCGCGCTTTCGTGCAGGAAGCTGCCACCACCCCGGGCCAGAGTTTCGGCATCGCCAAGCTGCTGGCGAATGTGGTGTCGTATTGGGCTGGAATTCCTGGCGGCATCTTCTCGCCCGCACTGGCGGTTGGCGCCGGCCTCGGCCACAACATCGCCTATTTCCTGCCAGGCGTACCGGCCAGTGCGGTCGTGCTGCTGGGCATGAGCGCGTATCTGGCCGGCGTCACCGGTGCGCCGCTGACCTCGGCGGTGATCGCGATGGAGCTGACCGACAATCAGGACATGGTGATCCCGATCATGGCTGCATGCCTGCTGGCCCGTGCGGCGGCCTCGCTGTTCTGCCCCACGCCGGTGTACAAGGATTTCGCCGAACGCATGGTGCAGGACTTCGAACGGCAACAGGCCGCGCATGCTGAAAGCAACGAGAAGGTCAGACTGGAAGCCGAGGCATTGCAGCACGTCGGCAATACCAGCGCCTTCGACGAGCCGGCCACTCCGCTGGATGACGTGGGCGATGAGCCATCCAGCAAGCCATGAGCGCAGCCACGGAGTCACCGGAAACATGAGCGAGCCACGCTGGGATCGGTTGCTGTTGAATACCACGCTTGCCACCTTCGTTGGCGACGCCCCCTGTGGCTTGATCGAACACGGTGCCATCGCGCTGCATCACGGTCGCATCGCCTGGATCGGTCATATGGATGCGCTGCCGGCTGCGCCGAACGAGCTGGCCGTGACAGTGGAATCGCTGGATGGTGCGCTGATCACGCCGGGACTGATCGACTGCCATACCCATCTGGTGTTCGGCGGCGATCGTGCGCAGGAATTCGATCTGCGCTTGAACGGTGCCAGCTACGAGGAGATTGCGCGCGCCGGCGGCGGCATCGTTTCCACGGTCAATGCCACCCGTGCCGCCAGCGAGGAGCAGCTGTTCGCGCAGGCGCTGCCCCGCGCACAGGCCCTGCTCGCCGACGGCGTCACCACGCTGGAGATCAAGTCCGGCTATGGCCTGGAGCTGGAAAGCGAGCGCCGCATGTTGCGGGTGGCACGGCGCCTCGGCCGGGAACTGGGCATCACCGTGCGCACCAGCTTTCTCGGGCTGCATGCGCTGCCGCCGGAATACCAGGATCGACGCGCCGACTATGTGGCATTGGTCTGCGATGAGATGCTGCCGGCGCTGGTCGCTGAGGGCCTGATCGACGCGGTAGATGCGTTCTGCGAAGGCATCGGCTTCACCCGCGAGGAAACCCGTCGCCTGTTCGAATGCGCGAAACAGCTGGGGCTGCCGGTGAAGCTGCATGCCGAGCAGTTGTCCGACCTCGATGGCGCCGCGCTGGTCGCCGAATATGGCGGCCTCTCTGCGGATCACCTGGAATACCTGAGTGAATCGGGCATTGCGGCGATGGCCGCCGCCGGCACCGTTGCCGTGCTGCTGCCCGGTGCGTTCTACGCGCTGCGCGAAACGAAACTGCCGCCGATCGCGCTACTGCGCGAGCATAGTGTGCCGATCGCGATTGCCACCGACTGCAATCCCGGCACTTCGCCACTGCTGTCACTGCGGATGGCTGCAGGGATGACCTGCACGCTATTCCGGCTGAAGCCGGAGGAAGCGCTGCGTGGCGTCACCGTGAACGCTGCACGTGCGCTCGGCCTGCACGATCGCGGCATATTGGCCGTCGGTCAGCGTGCCGACCTGGTGGTCTGGAAGGCGAAGCGACCTGCTGAACTGTGCTACTGGATTGGCGGCTCGCTGGTGCGCGAAGTCTGCGTCGGCGGCGAATCAGTCACGACCTGACGCTTCGATGCGCTGAACCAGCGCGTCGAAAAATGCCGGCGGCAATTCAGCATGCACTGGCACCCGCCACCAGTGCGGCTGTGCGAAGCGCTGGCATTTCACCGCATCCTTGTCGGTCATCAATACCGGTAGGTCATCGGCAAAGGCCAGATCGGCTGCTGCGAACTGATGATGGTCGGCAAACGCATGCTCGATGACTTCGATGTCCAGCACGCGGAGGCTGTCGAAAAATCGCTGCGGGTTGCCGATCGCTGCCACCGCATGCATCCGCTGACCGCTGAAACTGGCCAGTGCTTGGCGCCGGCCGTCGCCCAGCGCCACGACATCGCCACCGCGCAGCTGCATCAGGTATTCGCCTTTCTCGGCGACGCCGCCATTGCTGACGCGCAGATCTACCCGCTGCAGCCGGCTCATCGGTTCACGCAATGGACCGGCTGGCAACAGCCTTCGATTACCGAATCGGCGCGCGCCGTCGATTACGCAGATCTCCATATCGCGCGCCAGCCGGTAATGCTGCAGACCATCGTCAGCCACCAGCACATTGCAGCCGGCGGCGAGCAGCAACCGTACTGCAGCAGGACGATCCCGTCCCACCGCCACCGGCACGCCACTGGCGTGAATCAGGCAGGGTTCGTCACCGACTTGTGCCGGGTCGGGTGCATCGCCCAGCAGCAGTGGCTCGCGCTGGCTGCCACCATGGCCGCGGCTGACCACACCGGGACGATAGCCGCGCGCACGCAGGGCTTCGACCACGGCGATGGTCAACGGTGTCTTGCCGGTGCCGCCCACGCTGAGGTTGCCAATGACCACGACCGGCACCGGCAGGCGCACGCTGCGCAGCACACCAGCTCGATACAGCCAGCCACGCAGGCGAACCACGCCGCTGTAAAGCGCCATCAATGGCCACGTCCACCAGGGCGACTGTGCACCGCCGTACCAGGCTGATTCGAGCGTATCGATCAGCGCCATGGTTGATCCTCAATCGCCAGACTGTTGATCGGCATGATCGTGGAACTGCATCCGATGCAGTGCGGCGTACTGACCACCGAGCGCGATCAGCTCAGCATGCGTGCCACGTTCAATGATACGGCCATGGTCCATCACCGCGATCTGGTCGGCGTCTTCAACCGTAGAAAGTCGATGCGCAATCACCAGCGTGGTGCGGTCTTTCATCAAACGCTGCAGCGCCTGCTGGATCAGTCGCTCCGATTCGGTATCCAGCGCACTGGTGGCTTCGTCCAGCACCAGGATCGGCGCGTTCTTGAGAATCGCGCGGGCGATCGCAAGGCGCTGGCGCTGGCCACCGGAAAGCGTGTTGCCGCTCTGGCCAATCTGGGTATGGATACCCTGCGGCATGCGCGCGATGAATTCCATCGCATTGGCCGCCTCGGCAGCGGCGATGATGTCCGCCTCGCTCGCGCCGGCCAGTTCGCCATAGGCGATATTGTTGGCCACCGTGTCGTCGAACAGCACCACGCTCTGCCCGACCCAGGCGATCTGCCGGCGCAGTGAGGCCAGTGTGTAAGTCTCGTAATCCTGGCCATCCAGCATGATCTGTCCACTAGTCGGCGCGTAAAAACGTGGCAACAGGCTGACCAGACTGCTCTTGCCGCTGCCGGAACGGCCGACCAGGGCGGTCACCGTGCCCGGTGCGCAATGCAGATCGACGCCGCGCAATGCCTCTGCCTCACTGCGCGGATAGACCAGCCGGATGTCGTGCATCGACAAGTCACCACGCGCGCGATCCAGCACCAGCGTACCGCGGTCTGGCTCGGGCGGAAGGTCGATGATCTCGAACAGATCCTCGGCTGCGGACAAGCCACGCTGCACGTTGGCCTGCACGTTGGCGAGCCGGCGCAGCGCTGGCAGCATCATGCCCATCGCTGTCAGCACGGCCACGAACACGCCGGCCGACATTTCATTCAGCACTTGTGGCCGTGTACCCATAAACACCAGCGCGGCCAGCGCACATGCGGCCACCAGCTGGATGGTGGAGCTTGATGCTGCATTGGTCGCTGCGATCTTCAGATTCAGCCCGCGGGTGCGTCGGGTGACCTCATCGAAGCGCTTGCTCCCATGGGTCTGACCACCGTAGACGCGCACCTCGCGATGCGCACCGACCGATTCCTCCACCGTACCTGTGACCGAACCCATCGAACCCTGAATCCGCCGGCTGATCTGCCGGTAGCGCCGACTAACCACGGCAGCGATCAATGCGATCGCCGGCACCATCACCAAAAGCACCGAAGTGAGATAGACGCTGTTGTAGAGCATGACGCCGAGCATCGCGATGACGGTGAATCCGTCGGTCACGACCGTTTTTATGGCATCGGTCGCTGCGGCGGCCACCTGTTCGCTGGTATAGGTAATACGGGAAATCTGCTGCCCCGACGGTTCGGCACCAAAAAACGCTGCCGGCAGTCGCAGATAGGCATCGAAGACATTCTGCTGGATCGCCTGCACCACATGGCGACCCATGTACGAAATGCCGTAACTGCTGACAAAGTTGCCGATTGAACGCACCAGGAAAAGGGCGATGATCCAGATCGGCATCCAGAAGATCAGATAAGGATCTTTCTTCGTGAAAAGGTCATTGGTGATGATTTTGAACAGATCCACGAAAATCGCCTGGCCGCCGCCATCTGCCAGCATGCCGAACAGCGAGATCAGGCCAACCACCCAGTAACGCCGGGTAAATCCCAACAACCGCTTGTAGATGCGCCAGGATTCCGCATCCCAGATCGTGGTCTTCTTGTCGCTCACTGATCCACGCCCGGCTTGCTCGGCGTGGTGGCGATCGACAGCTTGGTGAAGCCGAGCTGGCCCAGCGCGTCCATCGCGGTCACCACGTCCTGGTTCGGCGTCATCGCATCGGCACGGATCGTCACCGGACGGTCGCGATCGGTGCCGGCGTTGCGCGCGATGGTCTGCTTGAGCGGTTCGATGCCCTCACCCATGACTTCATCGCTGCCCACGTAGAAGCGGCCGTCACGGTCGATCATGATGGTCAGCGCCGGGGCATTCATGTCGCGATCCTGCGCGCTGGCCTTGGGTAGCGTCACCTGCAGGCGCGAGTGCTGTACGAAGGTGCTGGTCAGCACGAAGAACATCAACAGGGTCAGCAGCACGTCGATCAACGGGATCACGTTGATCTCGAAATCATCCCCACGGCGGTCATTGCTGATACGCATCGGTGCGCGCTCAGCCTGCACTCGGCGCGGACGGCGCCGGCGCGCGGCGCGCCCGTGTCGGGGCCGGTGTCGCGGTTGCGGGCTGCGTCAGGGTCAGGTCGTCAAGCAACGCGGTGGCCTGCTTCTCCATCTCCACGCAATAACCCGCCACACGCGAGCGGAAATATCGGTGCAGCACATACGCCGGAATCGCTACGGTCAGTCCGGACGCGGTGCAGATCAGCGCCTCGCCGATGCCGCCAGCCATCTTGGCGGGATCGCCGATGCCGCCGGCCATCACTTCCATGAACATGCGGATCAGGCCGATCACCGTGCCAAACAGACCCAGCAGCGGGCCGATCAACGCGATCGTGCCCAGTGTATTGAGGTAGCGCTCCATCCGGTGGATCACGTGCCGCCCGGTGTCCTCGATGCGTTCCTTGATCAGTTCGCGCGGCTGGTTTCGTACTGCCAGCGCCGAGGCCAGCAACTCACCCAGCGGCGAACCGTTCGTCAGCGCTTCCAAGTGCGCCGGATACAACTGACCCGTGCGCGCCCACTCGCGTACCTCATCGCCCAGACCCGGCGGCAACACCGACTTGCGGCGCAGGGTCCAGCAACGCTCCAGTACGATCGCCAGCGCGACCGCCGAGCAGATCAGGATGGGCACCATCGCCCAACCTCCAGCCATCAGGATTTCCAGCACGTTTCGACCCCGTCTCACGACCTGTCAGAAAGCGCGCATGATAGCAGTCCCGCTCAGATGTACTGCGGCACGCGTGGCATTCCCTAGGGATACCCGACCTAGGTCAGCAGGTGCTCACTCGCGCCAGTAGCGCGGGTGCCGCCAGCGCCAGCCCTGCTCGCGCCGCGCCGGGGCATCGGCGGGAAAGTCCAGCGGGATCGCCCCCTCCAGGGCGGTATTGAACACCGGCACGCCGGCGTCGGCATAGCGCGTCAGCACCTCCGGCTTCGGGTGCCCGAAGCGGTTGCGCCAGCCCGCTGAGACCAGCGCCAATGGCGGCTGTACCGCGGCGATGAAGGCCGCGCTGGAGGATGTCTTGCTGCCGTGATGCGGTACCAGAAGCACCGGCCGCATCCCGGGATCAAGCGCCGCTGCCACCTGCGGCTCCACCTTCGAGCTGATATCGCCGGTCAGCAGCAGGCGGCCGCCGCGCCCTTCGACCAACAGAACGCAGGAGCTGTCGTTGTCCCGGTCACCGTTGCTTTCGGCCGGACTCAACACGCGAAAATCCACACCGTCCCATTGCCACGACTGCCCAGCGACGCACTGGTGCATCGGCAACTTCATCCGGGCCATCCGTAACGGTTCGCCGGTATAGCGCAGCGCCTGCGGGAAGGCGGTCACCACCGCCTCGGCACCGCCGGCATGGTCGTTGTCGCCGTGGCTGATCATCAGCATGTCCAGCCGGCTGATGCCCAACGCATGGATCGATGGCACCACCGCTGCCTCACCAAGATCGAAACCCGACGGATAACGCGCGCCGGCGTCATACACCAGCGCATGCTCGCGGGTCCGCAACAGCACCGACAGGCCCTGCCCCACATCCAGCACCCATACCTGGAACGCACCATTGGCCGGCAGCTGGCTTGGTGGCCACAGCAACGGCAGGAACAGCAGCACACCGAACCAGCGCAACGGCACGCCGCGCGGCAGGAACAGCCATAACGCTCCCAGCAACGCCAGCAGCAAGGCCCATGGCTGCACCGCCGGCAGGAACCAGTGCGCACCGGGCCAAGTCGCCATCTGTTCCAGCAACCACCATTGCGCATGCGCCAGTTGCGCGGCCAGCCACAGCACCGGCGTGGCCAGCGGTGGACACAACCCCAGCATCAGCATGCCGAGCAATGCACACGGCACGATCACGAAGCTGACCACCGGCACCGCGATCAGGTTGGACAACGCGCCTACCAGTGAAGCCTCGCCGAAAAACCACAGGGTCAGCGGCAGCAGTGCCACCGTCATCACCAATTGGCCCGTCGAAAGCTCGTGCACGAATGCGCGCAACCCGCGCCCGCGTGTCTGCAGGCACAGCATCAGGAATGACACACCGACGAATGACAGCCAGAAGCCGGCTGCCAGCACGGCCAGTGGGTCGAACAACAGGATCGCGATCATCGCCAGTGCCAGCGACTGCCCGCCACTGCTGGCACGCCGGTTGCAGCGTGCCAGCGCCACCACCGCGATCATCAGCAGCGTGCGCACCGTGGGCAACCCGAATCCGGCCAGTGCACTGTAGATGCCAGCCACCAGCAACGCGGCGGCAGCCTGCGCCTGCGGACGCGGCAACCACAATCCCAGCCGCGGCCACAGCCAATAAGCCAGCACGGCCAGCCACACACCGAACACCGCCGCCACGCCGACATGGAATCCGGAAATCGCAATCAGATGCGACACGCCGTTGGCACGCGCCACTTCCCAGTCATGCTGATCCAGCCCGCGCGTATCGCCGACCGAAAACGCCTGCAGCAGCATCGCATCGTGCGGATCATGCACGCGCGCGGCAATGCCGCGGGCAATCGCGTCGCGCACGCCATCGATGCACCAGTGTGGACCAGCAAGCTGTGCATTGGCCGGGTCGTCGCGCACATAGCCCGTGGCATGGATGCCCCGTTCCAGCGCCGAACGCTCGCTGTCAGCCACTCCCGGATTGAGCAGGCCACGCGGCCGTCTCAGTCGCAGCAGCAGGTGCCAGCGAGTACACGGCTGTAACAACGGCGCATCGTCATACCAGGACACTGTTACGCGACCACGCAACGCGATGGATTTGCCATCCAGCGTGGCCTGTTCTACCCACAGCGTGAAACGGCTGGCATCGTCACCAGCCTGCGGCAGGCCGGTGATGTTCCCGACCACCGTGATGTCCTGACCTTCCACTGCCCGCGGCAACCGCGCTTCCATCGCCGCCACGCCATGCCACGCAGCCCAGAAGATGCCGAACAATGCGCACGCCGACCAGCGCCAGCGCGGCAAGCGCCAGGCCAGCAACAACGCTCCGAACAGCAGCAGGCCTAGACACCAGCGTGGCGGCAAACTCGGCAGCCATTGCACCAGCAGCACACCCGACAACAACGCCAGTGCGCAGGTGATTGCTGCTGCTCGTGCCATGCCGCGCGCCCCGTTCCATCGTGGATGAGGTCGAGCCTAGCGTGGCCTTTGCGGTATCGAGGATGAAAAGCGTGTAGGCGTGTGCCTGTGTGCGGGATCGCATGCCTTCACCCATCTGCCGAAAAGTGCCAGGTCGGCTCCCTCCCCTGCTTGCCCCAGAAAAAGGGACTCCCTTCGGTCGCAGGGGGAGGAGCTAGACGGTCAGGCCTTCTGGTTTTCCTGCAGCACGCCGTTGTGCAGTACCAGGGTACGATCCATCTTTGCCGCCAGGCGAGTGTCATGAGTGACCAGGATGAAACTGGTGCCGATCTCCCGGTTCAGCTCAAGCATCAAGGCATAGACCTGCGCTGCATTGCCTTCGTCGAGGTTGCCGGTGGGCTCGTCGCCCAGCACGCAGGCCGGTTTGGTCACCAGCGCGCGCGCCACCGCACAACGCTGACGCTCGCCGCCGGACAGCTCCGATGGTTTGTGATGACCACGCGCACCCAAGCCCACCCGCTCGAGCAGAGCTCCCGCTTGCCGTTGCGCCTCGTCGATCGCGGTACCGCGAATCAACAACGGCATGCACACGTTCTCCAGCGCGGTGAACTCAGGCAGCAGATGATGGAACTGGTAGATGAAACCGAGCGAGCGGTTGCGCACGCGGCCGCGTTCGACATCGGAGAGTTTGGACAGCACGCGGCCATCCACCTCCACCTCGCCGGCGGTCAGCGTATCCAGGCCGCCGATGATGTGCAGCAGCGTGCTTTTACCCGAGCCGGAGGCACCGACGATTGCCATCGTCTCGCCACGCTTCAGGCTGAAGCTGACGTCACTCAGCACCTCGGTACGCAGGCCACCTTCGTCATAGGTCTTGGCGACATGGCTGGCGCGCAGCACGTTTTCGCCGGCTTGATTGGTAGCGGTCGGATTCATGGCAGTCTTATTCATAGCGCAACGCCTGCGCTGGCTGCGTGCGCGAAGCGCGCCACGCGGGATAGATGGTGGCCAGCAGCGAGAACGCGAACGTCAGCAATGCAACCCAGCCGACGTCATGCCAGTCCAGCCGGCTCGGCACCTCGCTGATGTAATAGACATCCGGCGACAGGAAGGTGACGTGGAAGGTCTGCTCGATCCACTTGACGATGCCGGGCAGCCTCCACGACAGCAACGAACCGAGTCCTACGCCGAAACCGATCCCGACAAACCCCACCAGCACGCCCTGCACCATGAACATGCCCATGATGCTGCGCGGCGTGGCGCCGAGCGTGCGCAAGATCGCGATGTCGGCCTGCTTGTCGGTGACCAGCATCATCAGCATCGAGATCAGGTTGATCACCGCCACCAAGATGATCAGCGAGAGGATGATGAACATCACCATCTTCTCCATCGACAGCGCGTGGAACAGGTTCGCGTTGGTGTCCATCCAGGTCTGTACCCGGTAAACCTGCCCCAGCTTGTCGGCCAGTTCGGTGGCGACCGGACGAGCGTTGAACAGGTCGTCCAGACGCAGGCGGATACCGGTGGGGCCAGTCAGCGAATTGAGCTTCTCGGCAGAGCCCATGCTGATCAGTGCCAGGCCGGAATCAAATTGTTCCATGCCTACTTCGAACAAACCCACCACATGGAAACTGCGCATGCGCGGCACGCCGCCCATCGGGGTGGCGCGCATTTCCTGCACGACCATGGTCACCTGGTCACCCACGCCGACGCCAAGTGTCATCGCCAGGTCCTTGCCCAGCACGATGTTCCAGCTGTTTGGAGTGAGCTCGGCAAGGCTGCCTTCGACCATGTGCTGGCCGATCTCGTCGACCTTCGACTCCTGCGCAGGCTCGATGCCGCGCACCAGGGAACCGCTGGTGCGCTGGGCCATCAGCATCGCCTCGGTTTCCACGTACGGTGCGGCGCCCAGAACATGCGGGTTCGCTTCGGCGATCTGCAGTGCACGCGGCCAGTCCTGCACGCTTTCGCCTACGCCGGAAACCGTGGCATGCGACACCGCGCCCAGGATGCGCGACTTCATCTGGTAGTCGAAGCCATTCATCACCGACATCACCGTGATCAGCGCGATCACGCTGATCGCGATGCACACGATCGACACGGTGGAGATAAACGAGATGAATTGGTTGCGGCGCTTGGCACGCGTGTAGCGCAGGCCGATGAAAAGTTCGAGCGGTCGGAACATGGGTGGGTCGCTTGTGAGAATCGCAGGGCGGGCCGCCCGGACAGGCATTATCAGGTATTCGATGAGACCGCGCTGCAGCGGTGAAGTTGCCGGAGCAGCCAGGCCATGGGGATCAGAGCCGTGGCACCGCCTCACCTGGCTGTACCGTCGCCAGCCGCATGCGCAGGCGCCGGCGGATGTCCGCGTCACTGTTGTCCGGTGCCAGCAGCAAGACCTGCACGCCTTGCCCGGCCGTACTCAGACGCAGCAGCACGAAGCTACCCAGAACCCGGAACGACGTCAGCACAGCAGGCACATCCTCGTGATCACTCAGGTGCAAAGTCCAGTCGTTGTCGGCGCTCCAGCCCGCAGCCACCACCGGTGAAACGGTCATCGTGCGCACGGACTGCCATGTCGCCAGCAACACGCAGACGATCAACAGCGACTTCAGCCAAAGCGCCAGTGCACACAGCACGACAGCCAGCACGACCAGGATGGCGACGACGATCAAGATCCGTCGCAGCAGTCGCGACGGTCGGTATTCAAAGCCGATGGCGGGCGCGGATGTCATCGATGATCACCTGCCAGTCGGCCCGCGACGGGCGTGCATGGCCCATCACCCAGTCCCACAGATCCGGATCCTGCGCATCGAGCAGTTCGTCGAACGCCTGCTGCTGCGCTTCGTCGGCGCTGGCAAAGTGCTCGTCCAGCCAGCCACCGAACAAGGCGTCCAGCTCGCGGGTACCGCGGCGAGTGCGCCAGCGCAGGCGCTTGAGACGTGCTTCATCCATCACTGAGTCGATCGGTATCCATGAGCGGGAAGTGTAGCCGCTGCACCCGAACGCGACAGGCCGCACATGGCGGCCTGTCGTTCTCGAACGATGCGCAGCGTGATCAGGGCGAGCGACGCTCCACCATCAGCTTCTTGATCTCGGCAATCGCCTTGGCCGGGTTGAGGCCCTTCGGACAGGTGCGCGTGCAGTTCATGATGGTGTGGCAGCGATACAGCTTGAACGGGTCTTCCAGATCGTCCAGGCGGGCACCGGTAGCTTCATCGCGCGAGTCCACAATCCAGCGGTAGGCCTGCAGCAGGATCGCCGGACCGAGATACTTGTCGCCGTTCCACCAGTAGCTCGGGCAGCTGGTCGAGCAACACGCGCACAGGATGCACTCGTACAGGCCGTCGAGCTTCTTGCGCTCTTCCGGCGACTGCAGCCGCTCACGATCCGGCGCCGGGCTCTGTGTACGGAGCCACGGCTTGATCGAGGCGAACTGTGCGTAGAAGTGGGTCAGGTCGGGGACCAGATCTTTCACTACCTGCATGTGCGGCAGCGGGTAGATCTTCACGTCGCCCGACGCACATTCCGAAATCGCCCGGGTGCAGGCCAGCGTATTGGTGCCGTCGATATTCATCGCGCACGAACCGCAGATGCCTTCGCGACAGGAACGGCGCAGCGTCAGGGTGGGGTCGATCTCGTTCTTGATCTTCAGCAGCGCGTCCAGAACCATCGGCCCGCATGCGGCCAGATCGACCTCGTAGGTATCGATACGCGGGTTCTGACCGTCATCCGGCGACCAGCGATAGATGCGGAAGGTGCGCGGATTCTTCGCACCCTTCGCCGGATAGTGCTTGCCCGGCTGGATCTTGGAATTTTTGGGTAGCGAAAACTCTGCCATGTCCTGAACCCTTCAATCTTCTGTTGGAGGGGCATCGGCCCCGACCGCACAACCTTAATGATGTAGCGCCTTCGCGGCCGCAGCCGCTCCTCGCAAGATCAGTAAACGCGTTTCGCCGGCGGTACCACTTTGACCTCATCGGTCAAGGTGTACATATGCACCGGGCGGAAGTCGAAGCTGCTCTTGCCGGCTTCGTCCACCTTCACCAGCGTGTGCTTCTGCCAGTGGACGTCATCGCGATCGGGGAAATCCTCGCGCGCATGACCACCGCGGCTCTCCGGCCGCTGTTCGGCCGAGTGCATGGTGGCGACAGCCTGATCCAGCAGGTTGGCCAGCTCCAGCGTCTCGATCAAGTCGGAGTTCCACACCATCGAGCGATCGCTGACGCGGACATCCTTGAACGACTCGCGCACGGCAGAAATCTTCTCGGAACCTTCCTTCAACGTAGTACCCGTACGGAATACCGCCGCATCACTCTGCATGATGCGCTGCATCTCCAGGCGGATCTGCGCGGTCGGCTTGCTGCCGTTGGCGTTGCGCAGGCCATCGAAGCGGGCGAGCGCCTTGTCCAGCACGTTGGTCGGCAAATCCCGATGCGCCGTCTCCGGCTTGATCAGCTCGGCGCAGCGATGCGCCACCGCGCGACCGAACACCACCAGATCAAGCAGCGAGTTGGAACCGAGACGATTGGCGCCATGCACCGACACGCAGGCTGCCTCGCCGATCGCGAACAGGCCCGGCACGATGGCATCGACATCGTCGCCCTTCTTCTGCACGACTTCGCCGTGGTAATTGGTCGGGATGCCGCCCATGTTGTAGTGCACCGTCGGGATGACCGGAATGGGTTCTTTAGTCACATCGACGCCGGCGAAGATGCGCGCCGACTCGGCGATGCCCGGCAGGCGCTCGTGGATCACATCCGGACCGAGGTGCATCAGGTTGATGAAGATGTGGTCCTTGTGCTCGCCGACGCCGCGACCTTCGCGGATCTCCATCGTCATCGCACGGCTGACCACGTCGCGCGAAGCCAGATCCTTCGCGTTCGGCGCGTAGCGCTCCATGAAGCGCTCGCCCTCGGAGTTGGTAAGGTAACCACCCTCGCCACGCACGCCCTCGGTGATCAGGCAACCCGCACCGTAGATGCCGGTCGGATGGAACTGCACGAACTCCATGTCCTGCAGCGCGAGACCCGCGCGCAGCACCATGCCGCCACCGTCGCCGGTGCAGGTATGCGCCGAGGTGGCGCTGAAGTAGGCACGACCGTAACCGCCGGTAGCCATCACCACTGCGTGACCGCGGAAGAAATGCAGGGTGCCTTCGTTCATGTCGAGCGCAAGCACACCGCGGCAGACACCTTCAGCGTCGAAGATCAGGTCGATCGCGAAATATTCGATGAAGAAGGTGGCGTCGTGCGCCAGCGCCTGCTGGTACAAGGTGTGCAGGATCGCGTGACCGGTACGATCGGCCGCGGCGCAGGTGCGCTGCGCGGTGCCCTTGCCGTAATGCGTGGTCATGCCACCGAACGGGCGCTGATAGATCTTGCCTTCCTCGGTACGCGAGAACGGCACGCCGTAATGTTCCAGCTCGATGATCGAGGGAATCGCCTCGCGGCACATGTACTCGATCGCGTCCTGGTCACCGAGCCAGTCGGAACCCTTGACGGTGTCGTAGAAGTGGAAGCGCCAGTCGTCCTCGCCCATGTTGCCGAGCGCGGCGGAGATGCCGCCTTGCGCCGCCACCGTGTGCGAGCGCGTCGGGAATACCTTGGTGATGCAGGCAGCCTTGAGGCCCTTCTCGGCCAAGCCGAAGGTAGCGCGCAGGCCTGCGCCACCGGCGCCGACCACGATCACGTCATACAGATGTTGCCGGACTTTATAGGTATCTGACTTGTAGCTTTCCATGAACTCTCGGCCTCGCGTCTTATGGGGTCAGCGCAATGCGCAGCACGGCCAGCACGCTCGCCAGCGCGCCCAGCACCGCGAGGAACTTGATCGCCACCAGTAGCACGACTTCCTTCCAGCGGGTATGCACGTAATCCTCGATCACCACCTGCAGGCCGAGCACGGCATGCCAGAACATGGTGAGCACGAATGCGATCAGCAGCAGCGCGTTCCACGGCTTCGCCACCGCCGCATGTGCCGTGGCGTAATCGGCATGCAGCAGGCACAGCACGGTGGTGACAAACCAAACACCCAGCAGCACCAGCGCGGCGGCGGTCACGCGCTGTGTCCACCAGTGGCCCACACCCGATTGAGACGAGCCCAGTCCAAGTGCGGTCTTCAGCGGGTTACGCAAATCCTTCGCAGTCATGCCGCACCTCCGGCCGTCAATACATAAGCCCACACCAGCACCGTGAGAACGATGCTGCCGGCCACCGACAGCCAGCTGGAGCGCACGAACTGGGGAATCGCGTAACCGGCACCGGCATCCTGGATCAGGTGACGGATGCCGTTGCACAGGTGGTAGAACAGCGCCCA
>Ga0302314_10000959_pt1 | contig 53813 bp, 51 predicted proteins | sample III_Palsa_N2_3_FD_200533 | JGI IMG/M metagenome (GOLD analysis project Ga0302314, IMG submission 200533) | Peat permafrost microbial communities from Stordalen Mire near Abisko, Sweden - III_Palsa_N2_3 | ecosystem: Environmental > Terrestrial > Soil > Palsa > Peat permafrost | place: Sweden... | reverse complement strand
CCATCAATATCGACAACTTCAACGAACGATTCATTACGTGCTCCCCCGAACGATCCCTGGCGCCATTCTTGGTGTTGCCGCCGTGACGGCTGCTGCCCCAAACGAGATGCCACTTTAGTTATATGCAGGCCAATCAACAATAGGCGGGGCGAATACTTGCAATGCATTGCTGCAGTGCGTTCTCACCGCCGCGGTGCATTCAGTGCTGGCTGGCCGGGGATTTGGCACGCAACGCATCGAGTTGCTTCTGCAGCTGGGCGATCGCCTGATCCTGCTGCTGCAGGCGCTCGCTGGCCCGCTTGCTATCCGATTCCTGGCTGGTGACAGCCTGTTCCAGCCGCTTCACCTCGACCTGGTGCTGCACCAGGCGCTGCTGCGCCTGAGTCAAGGATGCCTGTGCGGCCACCGGTTTGGCAGCTGTATGCGACGGCGGCTTGCCACCGTCCGCCCGTGCTGCCGGGACAGCCATGAACCCAATCAGACCAGCGAGTAACCAATAACGCATCTCAGAGATAGTCCTCGATCAGCAGTTCGGCGATCTGCACGGCATTCAACGCTGCGCCCTTGCGGATATTGTCCGAGACGATCCACAGGTCCAGCCCGCGCTCATGCGAGATATCTTCGCGGATGCGGCCCACGAACACCCCATCGTTGCCGGCCGCCTCGCCCACCGGAGTCGGGTAGCCGCCCGGCTTGCGCTCGTCCACCAGCACCACGCCAGGCGCCTGCCGCAGCAGTTCGCGGGCCTGTTCGGCGGTGATCTTTTCGCTGGTCTCGATATGCACTGCCTCGGAATGGCCATAGAACACCGGCACGCGTACCGCGGTCGGGTTCACCTGGATCGACTCGTCCTCAAGGATCTTGCGGGTTTCCCACACCAGCTTCATTTCTTCCTTGGTGTAACCGTTCGGCTGGAAGTCGTCGATCTGCGGGATCACATTGAACGCGATCTGCGCCGGGAATTTCTTGCCCGGTTCCACGCTTTGGAAGTTCAGCAACGCCGCGGTCTGCTTGCCGAGCTCCTCCATCCCCGTACGACCGGCACCGGATACCGACTGGTAGGTGGCCACATTGATCCGCTCGATCTGCACCGCACGGTGGATCGGCGCCAGCGCCACCAGCATCTGCATGGTCGAGCAATTCGGGTTGGCGATGATGCCGCGGCGGGTGTAATCGGCGATCGCGTGCGGATTGACCTCGCTGATCACCAGCGGGATGTCGTCCTGGTAGCGGAACTCCGAGGTGTTGTCGATCACTACCGCACCGGCCGCGGCTGCGCGGGGCGCATGCACCTTGCTGACCGAACCGCCGGCCGAGAAGAACGCGATATCGACGCCTGCGAAGTCGTAGGTATCCAACAACTGGACGGTGATCTGCTGGCCACCGAAGGTGATTTTTCCGCCCGCCGAGCGCTCGCTGGCCAGCGGCACCAGTTCACTGACCGGAAAGTCCCGCTCGGCGAGGATCGCCAGCAGGGTCTCGCCTACGGCGCCGGTCGCACCGACCATTGCCACCTTGTAACTGCTCTTTTTGCTCATGATCCGCTTTCGATGGAGTGGGATGACGCACGCGGCATGGCGTGCGGTAGGGTCCGTCAAGTATACGTCTGGACGGCTAGGCGGCCAGACGTCATGTCAACTGGTGAGTACTTCTGGATTGATCAGTGTCGGCGGATGCCCGGCCTGCGGCCCGCAACCCAGCGCTGCGATCAGATTGTCGGCCGCCAGAGTGGCCATGGCGCGGCGGGTATCTTCGGTGGCGCTGGCAATATGCGGGCTCAGCACGACATTCTCGAGCGCGAGCAGATCCGCATGCACCACCGGCTCACCCTCGAACACATCAAGCCCAGCTGCGCCGAGGCGCTTTTCGCGTAGTGCTTCTGCCAACGCCGCATCATCGACGATGCCGCCACGGGCGATGTTCACCAACACGGCACGTGGCTTCATCAGTGCCAGTTCGGCAGCACCGATCGCGTGGCGGTTTTCCGAAGTGAACGGCAACACCAGTACTAGATGGTCAGACTCGCGCAGCAGGGTCGGCTTGTCCACATAGCGGGCGCCGCAGGATTGTTCCAGCGGCTCCGGCAGGCGATGCCGGTTGTGATACAGCACCGGCATGCCGAAGCCCTGCGCACGTCGGGCGATCGCCTGACCGATCCGGCCCATGCCGAGGATGCCCAGCGTCTTGCCGTGCAGGTCGACACCAAGCCAGTCGTCGAACCGCATGCCATGCCATTGCCCTGCACGCAGCCAGCGCTCGGCTGAATTCACCCGGCGCGCGGCCGCCAGCAGCAAGGCCCAGGCGTAATCGGCCACACTTTCATTGAGCACCTCGGGCGTGTTGCTGGCGATGATGCCAGCGCGGGTAATCGCGGCGATGTCGAGGTTGTTGTAGCCGACACCGAGGTTGGCGATCGCCTTCAGCCGGTCATTACCCTCGAGTACGGCGGCATCGACCCGATCATTCAAACCCAGCAGGGCGCCGTCGAATCCAGCCAGCGCTTTCTTCAGCTGCTCAGTGGGCCGCTTCTGGTCGGCAGTCTCTGCCACCACCTCGAAATACTGTTCGAGTTTCGTCACGATTTCGGAAAAAAGTGGGCGTGATACCCATACACGCTGCTTGCTCATGTCATCGTGACCTCGTCGCTGGGGATGAACCTCATTCGACCACTCATCGTGGCGAACAGGATCAGGGGATTCTTGGCGTGACGACCCCGACGTCGCCACATTGCGCACGATGGCGCAGCGCGTGATCGATCAGCACCAGCGCCATCATCGCCTCGGCGATCGGGGTGGCACGGACGCCGACACAGGGATCGTGGCGACCCTTGGTCATCACTTCGGCGGGTTCGCCAGCCAGATTCACGCTGTGGCCGGGAATCAGGATGCTCGAGGTGGGCTTAAGCACGATCGAAGCGGTCACCGGCTGGCCACTGCTGATGCCACCGAGGATGCCGCCGGCATGATTGGAGGCAAAGCCGTCCATGCTCATTTCATCGCGATGCTGGCTGCCATGCTGGGTGACCGCTGCGAAGCCGTCGCCGATTTCCACACCTTTGACCGCGTTGATCGACATCAGTGCGCTGGCCAGATCGCCGTCGAGCTTGCCGTAGATCGGCTCGCCCCAGCCGGGCGGCACACCATCGGCAACCACATTGACGCGGGCACCGACTGAATCGCCGGATTTGCGCAAGGCATTGATATAGGCCTCCAGCGCCGGCACCTGTGCTGCATCCGGCCAGAAGAACGGGTTCTGCTCCACCGCTTCCCAGTCGAACGCATCCGGCGTGAGCTCGCCGATCTGCGCCAGATAGCCACGTACGCTCACGCCGTAACGCTCGACCAGCCACTTTTTTGCGACAACAGCGGCAGCGACGCGCATGGTGGTCTCGCGCGCCGACGAACGGCCGCCGCCACGCGGGTCGCGGATGCCGTATTTCTGCCAGTAGGTGTAGTCGGCATGACCGGGACGGAAGGTCGACACGATGTCGCCATAGTCCTTGCTGCGCTGATCGGTATTGTGGATCAGCAGCGCGATCGGCGTACCGGTGGTCTTGCCTTCGTAGACCCCCGAGAGGATCTCCACTTCGTCCGCCTCATGCCGCTGCGAGGTATAGCGGCTCTTGCCGGTGGCGCGGCGATCCAGGTCATGACGGAACTCTTCGGCGCTGATCGGCAGTCCGGGCGGACAACCATCGATCACGCAACCGATCGCCGGCCCGTGGCTTTCGCCGAAAGTGGTAACAGTGAAGAGCTTGCCGAAGGAATTGCTGGACACGTGGTCTGGACGTCCGAGGGAAACCGCCACAGCTTAGCGCGATGGCGTGCCGTTCGGGTCAGTGGCGGACTGCGCGGTGCGCCATTCGCTGGCCAGCATGGCGAACACCACGTCATCGACCCACTCGTCGTGCAGCCACAGGCTTTCGCGGTGATGCGCCTCCTGGCGCATGCCCAGCGCACGCAGCATGGCCATGCTGGCGAGATTGCGCGGATCGACCGAGGCGCGGATGCGATGCCGGCCCAACTGGCCGAACACCAGTTCGAACAGCGCGCGCACGGCCTCGCTGGCGTAGCCGCTGCCCTGATGGGATGACGCGATGCTCACGCCGAATTCCACCGAATCCTCGAACGCCTCCGGCACGCGGATGCCGAGGTCACCGATCAGCGATCCATCCGCACGCAGGCGGATCGCACGCTGGAACCAGTTGCCCGGCGTATCCAGCGAGGCGCCTGCCTCGCGTTCGATGAAATCGATGGCCTCGGCCACGCTGGCCGGCCGCCAGCCCTGGAAACGGGATACCTCCGGATCGGCGCGATAGCCGAACAACGCTGCGGCGTCCGCTGGCTGCAGGGCGTCGAGCCGCAAGCGCGGTGTATGCCATCCCATGCGCCGGATTCCCTCAGACGGTGCGGCGCGCCGCAGCAGCTGTACGAATGGTCGCAGCATGCTCGACCAGGTCGCGCCGCTCCAGCGCGAAGATGCCCATCTGACCGACCTTGAACTCGATCCAGATGAACGGGACTTCCGGCAGTAGCGCGGCCAGCGCGTGTTCGCTCTCGCCCACCTCGACGATCAGCAGGCCGTCGTCGGTCAGGTATTCGGCAGCCTCGTCGAGCATGCGCAGGCACAGATCCAGTCCATCGACGCCCGAGGTGAGGCCCAGTTTCGGTTCGTGCGCATATTCGCCCGGCAACGCGGTGTACTCGTCCTCGGTGACATACGGCGGATTGGAGACAATCAGGTCGTAGCGACGCCCCTTCACTCCTGCAAACAAGTCCGACTGGATCGCCTCGACCCGGCCCTCGACATGCTGGAACACGATGTTCTCGCGCGCCAGCGAAAGCGCCTCCTCGCTGATATCGACGATGTCGACTTGCCAGTCCGGGTTGTACTCGGCGATCGCGATGCCAATGCAACCCGAGCCGGTGCACAAGTCCAGCACGCGATCGATGTGACGCTCGTCCAGCCACGGTGCGAAACGCGATTCGATCAGTTCGGCGATCGGCGAACGCGGCACCAGGGCACGACGATCGCTCTTGAATTTCAGCCCGGCGAACCAGGTCTCGCCGACCAGGTAGGCCACCGGCAGACGCTCGCCGATCCGACGCTCAATCAGCGCCAGCACGTTCTCGCGCTCGGCCGCGGTGAGCCGACCGACACCGTATGCCGGCGGGATATCCGGAGGCAGGTGCAGACTCGCCAGGACCAGGTGGGTAGCCTCGTCAATCGGGTTGTCATGGCTATGCCCGAAGGTCAGCCCGGCAGCCGAGAAGCGACTGGCGCCATAACGGATGAAGTCGATGATGGAGGCGAGTTCGGCAGTCACGGCGATCCAGAGTGCGGCGATGGGCCGGGCATTATAAGGCCTGAAACGACGCCGGCTGGCTCATATCAGCCATCCACCTCAACCGTTCGCCCTGAGCCTAGCGCAGCGGAGCCGAAGGGCACTGCCGGAGAGTAGTGCGCTGAACACGATGACGCCCCTTCGACTTTGGTCCTGCGGACCTACGCTCAGGATGAACGGTGTGGAGATACATCTATACTGGGCGGATGACTTTCAAAGTATTCCTGCAGTACATCCTGCCGCATCGCGCCCTGTCGCGCCTGGTCTATTGGGCCACGCGCTGGACCTTCGCGCCGTGGAAGAACTGGCTGATCGGCACCATCGTGCGCAACTACAACGTGAACATGACCGAGGCGGCGCAGCCTGATGCGCTGGCCTACCAGCACTTCAATGCGTTCTTCACCCGCAAGCTGCGCCCCGACGCACGCCGCGCAGACAGCGATCAAGCCGCCGTGCTTTCACCCGCCGATGGCAAGATCAGCCAGTCCGGCGCGATCGTCGATGGTCGCATCTTCCAGGCCAAGGGACAGGACTACACGGCCGCCGAACTGCTTGGCGACGAGGCGGCCGCGGCACCGTATCGCAACGGCAGCTTCGTTACCGTCTATCTGTCGCCACGCGACTACCACCGCGTGCACATGCCGCTGAAAGGAACGCTGAAGGAGACCGTGCACGTACCCGGCCGCATCTTCAGCGTGGCGCCGTTCGCGGTGGCGGCGATCCCGCGACTATTCGCGCGCAATGAACGGCTGGTCTGCCACTTCGAGGGCGAACACGGCCCGTTCGTGGTGGTCTTGGTGGGTGCGATCCTGGTCTCGTCGGTGGCTACCGTCTGGGATGGCTTGGTGATCCCGCCGTACGCCTCGTCGATCCGCCGCAAGTCGTTTGCCGGGCAGAACATCACGCTGGAACGCTTTGCCGAGATGGCACGCTTCAACATGGGCTCGACCGTGATCCTGCTGTTGCCCGAGGGCTCAGCCACACTCGACGCCCTGCAGCCGCAGCAGCCCGTGCTGGTGGGACAACGGCTCGGCCACGGCTGACCCGAACTAGCCCTGCAGCAGGTTCCGGGCCGTCGACCCTGGAAAACTGACGCCATGCGTCATTTTGTGACGCTTTACGCGCATTCGTCAGAACGTCCCCGCTACGCTCGCGTCTTCGCCGCACGTCATTGCTGCCGAATTCCAGCGCCGAGGGGATCCATGCAACTACTCACTTCATTCTTCGTGATGATGCGCACGCGCCAGCTTGGGCGCCAGTTCCGCGGTATCGAGCGCAGCGTCCGGGCGCTGCCCAAACGCAGCCATACGCGATTGAGCATGCTGACCCTGCGCGAGATCGGCCAGGCTTCACGCAGCGATTTCCCGCACCTGTACGGCACTTCGCCGGAAGCGCGTTACCTGCCCTGGGGCCAAGGCACCGAAGCCGGTTACGAGCGCGCCTGCTCGACCAATCCCGAAGTGGCGCTGCGCGGCATCGCGCTGTGGCTTGCGGTGGCCTACCACGAGACCAAGAATTCCCCGCACGCCAGCCTGCAGCCGCAACATCGACAGCTGATGCAGCTGCTACGCGAGTTGAAGGAAGTTCATAGCAGCGGCAATACAGCGGAAAGCTGGATGCAGACCAGCGCGGCAGCCTGAAATCAGACCGCCGCGTGTCGTTTCACTGGCAAGCCGGCAACTTCAGTGTCTGCCCGACAGCAATGTGCTGGTGCCTGAGTCCGTTCATCTCGGCGATTTCCTGCACGCTTGAGCAATGCAGGTTGCGCACGATGCTGACCAGCGTGTCGCCATGACGAACCTTGTAGTTGCGATCCTTGCGTACCGCCAGCAGCGCGGCCTGCTCCGGCGGGGGAGCCTGCACGACCGGAACCACGGCACTGTGCAGGTCGTGCGCGAGGATCGGCCACGGACCATCGACGCAACGCGCCGCGTATGCCTGCTCCAGTGACTTGGGCAACTGCAGCTGCGCGCCCATCGGCTGCGTCACTTGTGGATCCAACCGCGGATTGAGATTGCGCAAGGTCCGAAACCAGCCATCCGCCATGCCACCAGCCGATCCCAGGCACACGGTCAACTCGGACAGCGACGCCGGCTGCTTCAGCGTGATCATGGTTGGGGCACCGTCGATTCTGGGGAACCTCAGGTTGTAGCTGTCCGGATGCAGGAACAGCCACGCTGCAGCAAGCACGGATGGCACGTAGTCACGGGTTTCCTGCGACAGCTGGTTGTACACGCGTGGGTCGTAGAAGCTCACCGAGGTGTCGTCGCCGACGGCGCGGCGCATGCGGCCCTCGCCGCCGTTGTAGGCGCCGATGGTGAGTTCGAGGTTGTTGTTGAAGATCCCCAGTTGTTCGTTGAGGTATTCGGCATTGGCCCGCGCTGACGCTGACGGATCGAAACGCGTGTCGAAGCCGTTGTCCATACCCAAGCCGAAGCGCATGCCGGTGGCATACATGAACTGCAGCGGGCCGGCTGCACCCGAACGCGACACGGCATTCACCTTACCGCCCGACTCCTTTGCCATGATGCCGAACAGCAGCGCCTCAGGCAGGTCCGCCTTCTCGTACTGTGGCCACATCTGCGAACGCAGGTACTGGTAGTTTACGTAGGCATCCATCAATTGTGGCCGCCACTGGGTCAGCCACATTTCCAGCGCCGCCTTGACCGGACCATTCATCGCGATCAGTTCGGACAGTTTCTGCCCATGCAGCAGGGTCACGCTGCGCTGCGCTTCCGGCAGACTGGCCGCACCCGTCTTGCCCGCGGCCAGCGCCGCCTGCGAAGCATCGACATCGCCGTTCAGATCCTGGTCGTCGTCAAAATTGCCGTCCTTGAGGCGTAACAGATGATCGAACACCGAGAAGAACCTCTGCGGATCGCATCCTGGCGTATTGCCGCATTGCGCCGACGCCTGCTTCAGCCGGTCCAGCGAGTTGCTGAGCGTCCGCTGCGAGGCCTCCAGGTTGCCTTCGCGCGACTGTTGCAGGGCGGTCTCGTAACCCTTGCTGGACAGATCGAGCTGGCTGTAAAGCGCATTGACCTGGGCAGAGGGTCTGCCACCTCCCGTACTGGCGCAGGCGGCGAGCAACCCGAGCGACACTGCCAGCGGCATCAGGCGCAGGGAACGAACAGCGGTATGCAACACCATCACAGACTTCACCCGCGCAAAGCGTCCACCATAACCGGCGCGGCACTTCGACTCAACGCATCCGCACGACAGCTTGACCTTGTTGGCTACAATCGGGCGATCTCCAATGGATGGAACGCCATGACTGAAATCCTTACAGGACAGAAGAACCTGCGCGGACTGCCTGAAGTCCTCTTCGGCAACAAGTACTGAGCGGCCTACCCTCCCTCATGCCGAGAATCGAACTGATCGACCCGCAGCTGCCGCTGGCGCAGCAGTTGCGCGACGCACTGCGCTACCCGCTGCGGGGTGCCGCGCTGCCCGCCATCGCGGCATTCACGCTTGCCCATTATCTGGCGCTGCTCCCGGTGGCCGGCTGGTTTCTTGAACTGGCGATCTGGGCGACGACCTACATGTATGCGCTGGAATGCCTTCGTCATAGCGCCGACGGCTATGCGATGCCACCGGAATTCGCCGAGCCTGGCCATGGTGGCTGGGCGTTGGTGGCGATCCTGCTGTGGTCGATGGTACTGACCTTGCTGGTGAAGCTGAACTTCGGTGGTGGCACATGGGTCATCACACTGCTGATGGCCGTCAGCCTGCCGGCCATCGCCATGTCGCTGGCACTCGACGGTAGCGTCGGGCATGCCCTGAATCCGCTGACCTGGACCCAGGTGATGTCGCGTTTCGGCCTGCCCTACCTGCTGCTGATCGGCGTGCAATGCTTGATCGCGCTGATCGTTGGTGTGGCACAGATGGCCTTCGAATCCGCGTTCCCACGGGTAATTTCGCTGCCACTGTTCTACCTGGTAGCCAACTACGCCACCTTGTTCAACTTTCATCTGATGGGCGTACTGATCCATCAACGCCACGAACATTTCGGCCTGCAGCCGAAGGCGCATGTGCTGGCGCGGGAAATCCACCAGGATGCCGACCAGTACCTGCTGGATGAAGTGGCGGCCCTTGCGCCCGAACAACCTCAGGCCGCGCTCGAACTGCTGGTGCCACGCCTGCGTGAGCATGCCGCACCAGCCCCGGTGCATATCGCCTATCGCCAGCTGTTGAAGCGCCAAGGCCTCAACGACGCCCTGCTGGTACATGGCCAGATCTGGATGGCGGCACTGATCGCCCAGCGCGAATCACGCCACGCGCTTGGGGTGCTGCAGGAATGCTGCAGCATCGGTGCCGATTTCATCCCCGACGATCCGCGCACCTGCGGCGAGCTGGCTGACCTGGCTGCACGCTTGGGCATGAGCCGGCTCGCGCTCCGGCTCTGCCGTGGCTATCTAAAGCACTGGCCGCGCGACCCGCAGGTTCCGCATTACGGATTGCTGGCTGCACGATTGCTCGGTGAACACGCCGACCAGCACGCCGAAGCGCTACAACTGCTGGATCAGCTGGCATCGGCATGGCCCGATCATCCATTGCACACCGACATCAGCGCCCAGCGGCAGCGGCTGGCCAGCCCCGCATGAGCCGCTGGCGCCCACCTTCTCCCAGCTCTACCGCGATCATCACCCGCGAGGGCTTCGAGCGGCTCAAGGCCGAACTTGATCACCTCTGGCATGTGCTACGACCGGAAGTAGTGAAGGCGCTCGCCGCCGCCGCTGCGGAAGGCGATCGCTCGGAAAACGCCGAATACATCTACCGCAAGAAACAGCTGGGCGAAATCGACCGCCGCGCACGCTATCTGAGCAAGCGCATTCCCTCGCTCAAGGTGGCCGAGGGTGCTCCCAGCGATCGCAGGCTGGTGTTTTTCGGTGCGCGGGTCGAACTGGAAAATGTCGATACCGGCGAAACTCTGCGCTACCGCATCGTCGGCCCGGACGAAACCGATGCGAAGCTGGGCTGGATCAGCATTGACTCACCGATGGCACGGGCCGTACTCAAGAAACGTATCGACGACGAGTTTGCTGTCGAACTGCCTGGCGGACCAGCGCAGTTTTCGGTGGTCGTGGTGGATTACGATTGATGGCTATTTCACTACGTTGCGCTTCAACGCGTATATACACATATGGCAACCCAACATGAAGCACACATCCGATGAACCCATCGTTTTTCACTGCAATGTATGTGATCGTGAAAATCAGGCCGCCTTGCATCAACTAACACGAGAAGATCCCACCTGTAGCAAGTGCGGATCCAACGTGCGGTTGCGCTCCATCATTCAGATTCTCACCACGGAACTTTTCGGTCACAGTCTTCGTATTTCCGAAATGCCGCGGACGCAGGAACTGGTGGGCCTTGGCATGAGTTGCTGGAATGGCTACGCGAACCCGCTGGCTCGTCACCTGGCTTATCGAAACACTTACTATCATCAGGAGCCACGCTTCGACATCACCCGAATTGACCCCTCAATGGAGGGAACCTTGGATTTTGTCATTGCCACTGATGTTTTTGAACACGTCGAGCTACCTGTTTCCGTGGCTTTCGAAAATTCCAGAAAGCTTTTGAAGCCGAATGGTGTTTTTATTTTCTCGGTGCCATTCAGCCATCCGGGTGGCGACATGCAACCGACATTGGAACATTTCCCCGAATTGCACAACTATTCAATACAAGAAACAGATGGCCATTTCAGGTTGAAAAACACGACTCGCACAGGCGAAGTTCAATATTTTGATGATCTGGTATTTCACGGCGGTCCCGGCACCACCCTGGAAATGCGTCTATTTTCGGAATGGTCCATCATGAATGAAATGGAAAATGCCGGATTTCACGATGTAACGATCTATAGCGGCTCGGATCTTCGGCATGGCATTTACTGGCCTGAAAAATGGTCCGTTCCGATGGCTGCACGTATATACCCAAAGAATATTTGAAATACGCATGAGCCGCAGTTGGCTGTAATCAATCAGGCTCGCCAAGTCATCTGCATGCGAGCACCATCAATCAATCACGACTGCTCTACGCGAAGTTTTCATCGCCGCTTCTTCTTTATGTTTGTCGCTTGTCGCAGCGTCAAATTTTGGAAGCGAACAATGCGCCGAGCTTGACGATCGCACTGTTCGGCAGCAGGCCGACATAAGACGCGATGTCCAGAGAGACAATTTTCCCCTTGGCGCGGAACACCAGAGACTCAAGAATGAAATTGTTCATCTTTTCGCTTCTCAATGTCGCTGCATCACCGACACCGGCAATCTTGGTATAGCTACTGTCGTGCGACTTGAGGCCAGCGTCGAACATGGTCTTTATCCCGTCCGCATCTGCATCCATGTGCACCGAAACAGATACCTTCGCGCCTTCTCCCATGTTGTAGTCGCAGCCAGACCCCGCGACATTGGGTATCAGCTGGCCAGGCAGACCAAGCGCGCCGATCACCGCCGAAGCGGGTACGGCATCACACACACTCGCAGCCATGGCCGGCGTCACCGAGAACCCCATGCCGGCCAGTCCCAGGAACATGCACGGCCTGATCATCGATCGCATCTTGATACCTTCTGCACGCAAACCGTTGGAGGTACGGAACCGTACTCGCGCCTCCGCGGGATTTGCCACTACCCGAAGGGGATAGGCCAAAGGGGACCCGGGATCAATTCTGTTTGCGTTCCCGTCGAGCCTCGAACCGCCTGATAAATCTGCGCAGTTCGCAGTAGCCGCGATGACCTTCGTCCAGCAAAATGCACCCAGCACCCGCTGAAACATTACGGTAGATGCGGCAACAACTCGCGCGTGTCCCGCTGATAATCGCGCTCGATCTGCGCCAGCCTCGCCTGCTGTGCCTGTCGGCTCACCCACTGGCTATGCTCAGCCTCTTGCCGCAGCAACGCATATTGCATGTCCACGAATGGCTGCAGCACGTGATTGTTCTCTGGTGCAAAACCACCCAGGTCGGGGATGCGGGCCAGTTGGGCACGTTCGCGCGCACCTGTTTCCCCGGGAGCCTTGCCATAGGCGAGGATGAAGTCGGTCAGTTGGCGGCGTAGCGGTGCTGCCAACCCGTCACGCACCACGAGCACCCCGGACGGGATCAGCGGCGAACGCCAGATCACATTGAGCTGGGCAGCCTCGCTCGGGAAATGGCGCTGGAACAGATCCATGTCCGGATTATTGCTGCTGGCCACGTCTACCTCACCGTTGACTACAGACAGCAGGTTGCCCTGATGGTCAGCCACCTGAACATCGGCGAAAAAAGTGTCGGAATTGAGACCTCGCGGCGCAAACACATCGGCTTCCGGCACGATGTAACCGGTGACTGACAGGTGTTCGCTGCGGGCGTAACGCCAGTGACCTGGCTTGGCCAGCAAGTCGGCCACGCTGTGTATGGGGCTGTCACCGCGTACTACCAGCATGCCGATATTGCCCCTGGCACCATCGCTGCGCACGAACTGGGCAAATACCTGCATGTGCTGATGTGTCACCGCCTCCACGGCGAGCGTGCCTGAGAGGAACGCGATATCCACCTGCTGTCCGCCGATGGCCTCGGAGAGACCGGCGTAGCTGCTCACCGATACCGTAGTCACCGGATGGCCCAGCCGTTTCTGCAGTTCCTCCAGCAGCAGCCGCCATTGTTCCAGCGACTCGGAGGCACTGCCGATCGGCAGGATACCGAAACGGATTGGAGTCAGTGGCGCCGCCTCGCTCGCAGCCGCTGCGCTGCCGGCAGCGATCAACAAGGCAAGGATCAACCACTTCATGGCGAAATGGATCAGGCGTGCGCAACCGAGTCGACGGCGGCGCAGCCGATACGTGGCGATGTTCAATGACATGATTCCCCTGCACCGCCCCTTTCCGCACGTATATAGCCGCGATCGCGGGCCGGAGCAAGGCTCAGGGCAGAGCCGGGTACGCCGGCGGATACTCGCGTCCGGCACGCCGTGGCTGATAGCAGGCAGTCGCAAGATGAAACGCCTCGTCAACATTGCCGACGTGCCAACCTGGAATGCCCGCCAGCGGCAACGGCCGCAACTCCAGTGGATCGCACAGCAACCGGCCACCGACAATCGCTTCGGTGCAACGGGTACTCAGTTGCCTGACATCGGCGTTACCCGCGACCTGGAACACGACTGCCTTGCCTACCAGCAGCTTGTCCGGGTTCAACGCATGCTCCAGCAACGCGTGGCCAAACAGCTCCAGTTGGATCGAACCGTCGAGCCACGCCTGTCGCTGGCGCCAGAACAAACCATGCCAGTCGTGGGCATCCCACAGTGCCAGCAGCGCAGGATCTTGCAGCGTGACGATCACGCCGGCCTCATCGAAGTGGGTCATCGCATATTGCGGGCGCGAACGCAGCTTCGGCCCCAACCGCGCGATCTCGGCCATCTGGCGCTGGTTCAATGCCAGTTTCAATGCGGGGTAGCGCAACCACACCAGCGCGTTGAGCAGGTCATGCCAGTTGCCTTCGCGGGTGGCGATCTCGCCACGTTCGGCAATGCGCTGCTCGTAGTGCAGGCCATCGGCCAGCAATGCCAGTGTCTGCGCCACGAAGCGATGCCCCGCCTCTTTGGGCAGATAACTGTTGAGCTGCTCGATCGAAGGCCACGCATGACCTTGAAGCAACGCGGCGTACTCGCGCCATGCCGCCAGCGGCAGCCGATCGAACACCGCCGGCTCGACTGCCTCGCGCGACGGCGCGTGATAGCGCATGCGGTCAGCCGGCGAGGCGCGCGTGCAGGTCGTGCTCGCTGGCGCCTACCACCAGGACATCGGCGAACTGGCCCGGCTTGAGCTTGTGGCCATCGGCGATCAGCACCGTGCCGTCGATCTCAGGGGCATCTGCCGCCGAACGCGCGACCGCACCATCCGTCGTCACCTCATCGACCAGCACCTTGATCGTGCGACCGATCTTGCGCTGCAACTTCTCCGCGGAAATTTCCGCCTGCACCGCCATGAACTGTTCGAGGCGATCCTCTTTCAATTCCTCGGAGACCGGATTCGGCAGCTCGTTCGCCTTGGCGCCATCGACCGGCGAATACGCAAACGCACCGACGCGATCCAGCTCGGCCTCGCGCAGGAAGTCGAGCAGTTCCTCGAACTCGGCATCGGTCTCGCCGGGGAAGCCGACGATAAAGGTGCTGCGGATGGTCAGGTCCGGCACGACCTTGCGCCAGTTCTGGATGCGTTCCAACGTCTTGTCGATATTGCCCGGGCGCTTCATCAGCTTGAGGATGCGCGGACTGGCATGCTGGAACGGAATGTCGAGGTACGGCAACAGTTTACCGGCCGCCATCAACGGCATGATCTCGTCCACGTGCGGATACGGATAGACGTAGTGCAGGCGCGACCATACGCCCAGCTCGGACAGGCCCTCGCACAGCTCGGTCATGCGCGTGCGGTAGGTCTTGTCGCGCCACTGGCGCTCGGCGTACTTCAGGTCCACGCCGTAGGCGCTGGTGTCCTGCGAGATCACCAGCAGCTCCTTGACGCCACCCTTGACCAGCCGCTCGGCCTCCAGTAGCACCTCGTCGACCGGACGCGAGACCAGGTTGCCGCGCATCGACGGGATGATGCAGAAGCTGCAACGGTGGTTGCAGCCCTCGGAAATCTTCAGATAGGCGTAGTGCTTCGGAGTCAGCTTGACGCCGGTGTCCGGCACGATGTCGAGAAAGCGGTTGCGCTGCGGCGGCAGCGCGGTATGCACCGCGTTCATCACACTAACGTAGTCCTGCGGGCCGCTGATCGACAGCACGTCTGGATACGCCTCGCGGATCAGCGCCTCGCGCTTGCCGAGGCAGCCGGTGACGATCACCTTGCCGTTCTCGTGCAGGGCGGTGCCGATCGAATCCAGCGACTCCTGCACAGCCGCGTCGATGAAGCCGCAGGTGTTCACCACCACCGCATCAGCCTCGCCATAGCTGGGCACGATCTGGTAACCCTCGACCTTCAGCTGGGTAAGGATGCGCTCGGAATCAACCAACGCCTTGGGGCAGCCGAGGCTGACGAAACCGATCTTGTGTGCAGCCTGGGACATGAGCTTGGGTTACCGTGTTGCGGGCGCGGAAACAGGTGATTATACGTGAGCGCGCGGGCGCTGCCGCGGCAGCTAAGATCACGGCTTCGAAACCGCGAGCATCCAGCCATGGGCCAGCAAATCAACCTACCCACCACGCGCACTCAGTGCATCGGCGCATATCTGGCCCAGCCGCAGGGCAAACCGAAGGGCGGCATCGTGGTGATCCAGGAGATCTTCGGCGTCAACGCGCACATGCGCAGCGTGGCCGATCGCTTCGCCGAGCACGGCTATACCGCGATCGCGCCGGCGTTTTTCGATCATCTGGAAACCGGCGTGGAACTGGGTTACGACGAGGCCGGCTATGCCAAGGGCAAGCAGCTGGTCACCGAACTGGGGCTGGATCGTGCACTGGAGGATGTCGCCAGCGCGGCCGAGGCGGTCGCGTCGGCGGGCAAGATCGGTACGGTCGGCTATTGCTGGGGCGGCACGGTGGCGCTGCTGTCCGCATTGCGGCTGGGCCTGCCGTCGGTGAGTTACTACGGCGCGCGCAACCTGCCATTCCTGCATGAAGTGCCGAAGGCGCCGGTGATGTTCCATTTCGGCGAAAAGGATCAGCACATCACGCCGGAGATGGTGGCGAAGCATCGCGAACTCCTCCCGCAGATGGAAACCTTCACGTACCCGGCCGATCACGGTTTCAATCGCGATGTCGGTGCCAGTTACGACGAGGCCAGCGCAAAGCTCGCCTTGCAGCGGACACTGGCGTTTTTCGACAAATATCTGGCTGGCGCGTGAGCAAGCCCGGTTTCATGCTCGACGCCCGACTGGACGCAGATACGCGGCTGGTCGCCTCGCTGGCCCTGTGCGATGTGCGGCTGATGAACGACGCGCGCTTCCCCTGGCTGGTGCTGGTGCCACGCCACGTCGGACTGGTGGAGATCGCTGACCTGTCCGCTGACGTACAGACGCTGCTGTGGCAGGAAGTGAATCGCGCCTCCGCGGCACTGCGCACCGTCGCCCCATGCGACAAGCTCAACCTCGGCGCCCTCGGCAATATCGTGCGGCAGCTGCATGTGCACGTCATCGCACGTTGCGAGGGTGACCCGGCGTGGCCCGGCCCGGTGTGGGGTTACGGTTCCGCGCGACCGTATGTCGAAGCCAGTCTGACTGCACGACTGGATGCGCTGCGGCAGGCACTCGCCAACGCTGCCGGATGACACCGCGATGCCGCCGACCATCCAGTTCGAAGCGCTGGCCGAGGATGCCCTGCTGCTGCGTTTCGGCGAACGCATCGACATCGAGCTCAATGCACGCGTACAGGCTGCAACCGACTGCCTGCGACAGCGGTTGCCACAACTGGAATGCGTGCCGGCCTATGCCAGCGTGTTGCTTCGCTTCGACCCGCAGCACTGGTCCGGCGGCGACCCGCATCGGCAAGTGCAGGCAGCCGCCTGCGCGGCCCTGGAAGAACCAAATCCAGCCACCATCGCGCCACGTGATCTGGTGATACCGGTTTGCTACGGCGGCGAGTACGGGCCGGATCTGGCCGAAGTCGCCGCGCTCTGCCGGCTTGATGCACAGGCTGTGATCGCCCGCCACACTGCCGCTGACTACCACGTGGCGATGCTCGGTTTTGCACCGGGGTTTCCCTACCTGCTCGGGCTGGATCCGCAACTGACGGCGCCGCGCCGCACCGATCCGCGCCAGCGCGTGCCGGCCGGCAGCGTGGCGATCGGCGGTAGCCAGACTGGCATCTATCCGGAAGCGCTGCCGGGCGGCTGGCAACTGATCGGGCGCACGCCATTGCGCCTGTTCGACATCACGGCAGATACGCCGTCGCTGTTCGCCCCAGGTGATCGCGTGCGTTTTCAGGCGATCGACGAAGACCGATTCCGCGACCTGGCAGCGACCAACCCCGCGTGAACGTCACTGTCATCAAACCGGGATTGCTGAGCAGCCTGCAGGATGTCGGGCGCCCCGGCCATGCCGCGCTCGGCGTGGGCCGTGCCGGTGCGATGGATCCACCCGCGTGGCAGCTGGCCAATGCGCTGGTCGGCAATACCCGCGGCGAGGCCGCGATCGAGTGCACCCTGACCGGCCCCAGCCTGCGCTTCGAACAGGCCACGGTGATCGCGCTGACCGGTGCGACGATCACCGCTCGCGTCGGCGAGCACAGCGTGCCGATGTGGACCACATGCCACCTGCCCGCTGGCAGCGTGCTGCACCTCGGTGGCATGGCCAGCGGTTGTCGCAGCTATCTTGCGGTGCGTGGAGGCTTCGACGTGCCAGCGGTATTGGGCAGCCGCAGTAGCGACCTGCATGCACGCATCGGCTACGCGCACGGCCGGCCGCTGTGCGCCGGCGACGTGTTGCCGGTGGGTGCCGCCGCACGCCTACCCGGTTTACCAGCTGCCAACGACGTGCAGCCGCTGGACTGGAGCCTCGACCCACAACCCTGGTTCGACTTCGCCCAGCGTCCGCTGGCGCTGTTGCGTGGCAGCCACTGGTCGCAACTGGATGCAGCGTCGCAGCAACGGTTGCTGGGTGGCAGGTTTATCCTGAGCAAGGACAGCAATCGCACCGCCAGCCGTCTGGACGGCCCTACGCTGCAATTGCAGGCACCGCTGGAACTGATCTCCGAGGCAGCACTCCCCGGCACGTTGCAGCTGCCGCCGTCCGGCCAGCCGATCGCCCTGCTGGCCGAGGCACCGGTGACCGGTGGCTATCCGCGGATCGGCCAGGTCGCTGCGGTGGATCAGCCGCGGCTGGCGCAACTTCGCCCAGGCGATACCGTATGCTTCCGCGAAACCACGCTGGACGAGGCATTGGCCCGACTGACCGCGCGCCAGCAGCGCCTGACACGTCTGCTTGCCACGATCGCGCAACGGCTTGAGCAAGCCTGATGGAAACCTACTTGATTGAATCAACCAGCATGAACCGCATCGATCTCAACGGTGATCTCGGCGAATCTTTTGGCGCCTGGCGCATGGGCGACGACGACGCGCTGCTGGCCCTGCTCAGTTCGGCCAACATCGCCTGCGGCTTCCATGCCGGCGACCCGGAGATCATGCGCTACACGGTGGCGCATGCGGTGGCGCACGGTGTTGCCATCGGCGCGCACGTATCACTGCCTGATCTGCAGGGTTTCGGCCGGCGCGAGATGCATGTCACAGCCGCCGAGGCCTATGCGTTGACGCTGTACCAGATCGGCGCGCTGCACGCGTTCACCTGCGCGGCCGGCACCCGGCTGACCCATGTCAAACCACATGGTGCGCTGTACAACATGGCCGCGCGCGACGTCGTGCTGGCTGATGCTATCGCCCATGCCACACGCGACTTCGATCCGCAGCTGCGGCTGTTCGGCCTGGCCGGCTCAGTCCTGGTCAAGGCCGGTCGCGCGATTGGCTTGCCCGTGGCCGCCGAGGCGTTCGTCGATCGTCGCTATCGCCCCGACGGCTCGTTGCAGCCGCGCCGCGAAGCCGGTGCAGTGATCGAGGATATGGATCAGGCACTGGCGCAGGCGCTCGGGATTGCCTGCGACGGCGTGGTGCACACGCTGGATGGCCAACGCGTGCAGCTGCATGCCGACACGCTGTGCCTGCACGGCGACGGTGCCCATGCCGTGCAGCTGGCCCGCAAGCTGCGCAGCGAGCTCGAAGCAGCCGGCTTGCAGATCGCCGCGCCAGGCACCGCATGATGCCCTCAGCACGGCACGGCGGTGACCACTCATGAATTACTGGCCCCTGCTCGGCGTCGCGGTGATCGTGGTCGGCTTTCTGCTGCGCTTCAATCCGGTATTGGTGGTGGTCACCGCGGCGATCAGCAGCGCCCTGCTGGCCGGTTTCACGGTACCGGCCCTGCTCGCCCTGCTCGGCAAGAGCTTCGTCTCCAGTCGCATGCTGCTGATCTTCGTGCTGACCCTGCCGGTGATTGGCCTGCTGGAACGTGCGGGATTGCGCGAACACGCGCAACGCTGGATGGCCCGCCTGCACGGACTGACCCTGGCGCGACTGCTGATCGGCTACCTGTTGTTGCGCCAGCTGCTGTCCATGCTCGGCCTCACCGGCGTGGCCGGCCCCGCACAGACGGTGCGTCCACTGCTCGCGCCGATGGGCGAAGCGGCGGTGGAAAAGATCCTGCCTACGCTGGACGATATCGATCGCGACGAGCTGCGCGCAATCGCCGCCGCCACCGACAACATCGGCCGCTTCTTCGGTGAGGATGTATTCATCGCACTGGGCGCGGTGCTGCTGATCCAGGCTTTCTACTCGCAACACGGTATCGAACTGACGCCGCTGTCGATCGCATTATGGGCACTGCCCACGGCGATCGCCGCCTTCGTCATCCAGTCCGTGCGGGTATGGTTGTACCAGCGCCGGCTGCAGCGACGTGCCGCCGACGCACGCACCGAATCGGCAGGCTGAGCATGCTGCGCATCGAATACGCCTACTGGCTGATCGCCGCCTTCCTGCTCTATACCGGCCTGCGCAATCTGCGCGAACGGCATGGCTGGCACGCCGCGTTCTGGCTGGTACTCGGCAGCTTGTTCGGCGCTGGCGATTATGTGCTGGCGCAGCAAGCAACTGGCAACGCACTGCCGGCGCAGATCGCTGGGGCCGGGGTGATCTTGCTGGCGCTGCTGGCGCCACGCCTGCAGCGGCATCCACACGTCGAAAGCAGCAGCGCCGAACAACGCCTGCAGTCAGCGATCCGACTCGGCCACAGACTATTCGTGCCCGCCCTGATGATTCCACTGGTGACCCTGCTGGTGGCGCTGTTCGGCGCTCATCTGGCAATCGCTGGCCATCACGTGTTCGCGGCACCCCAGATGACCCTGACCGGACTGGCGCTGGCCTGTCTGGTGGCGCTGTTCGCGGCGGCGCAGGTGACGCGTGTACCGCTGCTCGACGGTGTGGCCGAAGGTCGTCGCCTGCTTGATGCCATCGGCTGGGCGGCGCTGCTGCCGCTTTTGCTGGCAGCGCTGGGTGAGGTATTCACGCGGAGCGGCGTGGGGGCGGCTATTGCTGCGCTGGCCAACACATTTCTGCCCACCGGCAGCGCCTTCGCCTGCCTGCTCGCCTTCGCACTGGGCATGGTGCTGTTCACCGTGATCATGGGCAATGCGTTCGCGGCGTTTCCGGTGATGATGGCTGGCATTGGCTTGCCTCTGCTGGTCCAGCAGCATGGCGCGCACCCGGCGATACTCGGTTCGATGGGCATGCTGTGCGGCTACTGTGGCACTTTGCTAACGCCGATGGCCGCCGACTTCAACCTGGTACCCGCTGCGCTGCTGGAATTGCGCAGTCCCTATGGGGTGATCCGCGCGCAGGCATGGAGCGCGCTGGCGATCCTGGCTACCACTTTCCTGCTGATGTGGCTGTTGGTATTTCGCTGAATTCGATGAGGCACCTATGAGCACAATCCTGCCAAACATCCTGCTGACCGGTTTCGATCCGTTCGGTGGTGAAAGCACCAATCCGTCATGGGAGGCCGTGCACGCGCTGCACGGCAAGCGCATCGGTGGACACCGGATCAATGCACTGCAGTTGCCGACGGAGTTTGCCGGTTCACTGCGTTTGCTGAAGGTGGCGATGCGTGAGCTGACGCCGGTGATCGTGCTCGGCGTCGGCCAAGCGGGCGGCCGCCAGCAACTGTCGATCGAACGGGTTGCGATCAATGTGCAGGATGCACGCATTCCCGACAACGCCGGAGCACAGCCGGTGGACGAACCGGTGATTGCCGGCGCCCAGGCTGCCTACTTCAGCACGCTGCCGATCAAGGCGATGCTGGCAGCGCTGCAGGCGCATGGCGTGCCGGCCGAGATATCGAACAGCGCTGGTACTTACGTCTGCAACCACATCGCCTACGCCATGCTGCATCTGGCGGGGAAACGCCGCGGCGTGCGCGCCGGCTTCATCCACATTCCGTACTCGCCGGCACAGGCGGCACCGCGGCACGGCGCCGCCAGCATGGCGCTGACTGACGTGGTACGCGGCCTGGAGATCGCCTTGCGTACCGCGATCGTCACACCGATTGATCGCAAGCTCGGCGCCGGCGCGCTCGACTGAGCGCAACACCCCTTCGTCACACGTCACCCACGAAAAAGCCCGCGGATTGCTTCGCGGGCTTTCGATGAAAAACCCCTGCGTTCGGTGCGGCCGGGATCAGTACTGCTGGGCGCCTGGCGTGTGATCCTGCGGCGGCGGGGCATCGGGCGTCGGAGCCCGCTCTTGGTGATCCTGCAGTGCGCGCGCCTTGGTGTCCTGCGGGTTGATTTCGGTCAGCGTGCCCTTGTTGTCGTAATACGTGCGGAACCCATAGTCGAGCTGCAGGCGTGCCATGTACTGCAGATGAATTTTGCGGATCTTCGAATCGTCGCCATTCTGCAGCAGCACAGTCTTTGGCAACTTGCCCTGATCCTTAAGGTAGGCGAAGTGACTGCCGAGGTCGACCGCCGACAGCACGGCACCGTCAACCACGAACTGGCCTTCCTTGTAGGCCTGGATGGTGGCGTCGAACTGCCCCTGCATCGAAGCTGTGGTGACTCCCTTGGTGCCACCGAAGTGACAACCGGCAAGCAGCAACGTGCTGCCCAGCATGATCGCGGCGGCGGCGCGCGTCAGCAGTGTGGAAAAACGGATCATGCAGGTCTCCTGAAGTTCAAACCGTTGAATCAATAATCGTGGGGAGTGTAACGCCGGATCGTGATGGGGGCAGCTGCGGCGGATGCCCGCCATTCAGCCACCGGCCTTCGACAGACCTGTCCGGCTCAAGTTCGCGGCAAGGTCACGCCCTGCTGGCCCTGGTACTTGCCGCCGCGATCCTTGTAGCTGGTCTCGCATTCCTCGTCGGATTCGAGAAACAGCATCTGCGCGACGCCTTCATTGGCGTAGATTTTTGCGGGCAGCGGCGTGGTGTTGGAGAACTCCAGCGTCACATGACCCTCCCACTCCGGCTCCAGCGGGGTCACGTTGACGATGATGCCGCAGCGCGCGTAAGTACTTTTGCCGAGGCAGATCGTGAGCACCTGGCGTGGAATACGGAAATATTCGACCGTGCGCGCCAGCGCGAACGAGTTCGGCGGGATGATGCAGACGTCTGCCTCGACGTCGACGAAGCTGGACGGGTCGAATGCCTTCGGGTCGACGATGGTCGAGTTGATGTTGGTGAAGATCTTGAACTCGCGCGCGCAGCGCACGTCGTAGCCGTAGCTGGAGGTGCCGTAGGACACCAGTTTCTGGCCATCACGGACTTTGACCTGCCCAGCCTCGAACGGCTCGATCATGCCATGGCTCTCGGCCATGCGACGGATCCACTTGTCGGATTTGATGCTCACGCGATCTCCAGTCTCAAATCGGGCTGCGGCTGGGCAGGAGCCCGGCCAAAGATGCTAAAAATACCACGGCGCGAGCCACGGAACCTTCCCTGGGCATCACGCGACGGACAGTTCCGTAGCAAGCGCCACCAGGACGCCACGCAATTCGGCGCAGCGCGCCCGGTTGCCCAGGATCGCCCCGACCTCACAGCCGGCGCCCGCCAATGGCACCGTCATGCAGGCTGATTCCAGCAACTGCGCTGACATGGTGCCGAGGATTTCGCGCAAGGCAGCCTGCGCATGAAACGAACCACGGCCGGAGGTATTCAGCAGCGCTACCGGCTTGCCCGGAAACTCCAGGCTACCGACCAGCCAGTCGAGCAGGTTCTTGAATGCACCGGGCACGCCGTGCGCATATTCGGGACAGGCGATCAGCAACGCGTCGCTGCGACCCACCGCACTCCGCAACGCCTGTACCGTGGCCGGCAACGGCTCGACTTCGTCATCCGGATTGAACAGCGGCAAGCTGCCGAGACCGGCATACAGTTCGAGTTCGAGCGTGTCCGGCGCCAGTTGCTGTGCTGCCTGGAGCACAGCCGTATTCGCCGAGATCCGGCGCAGGCTGCCCGACAGGCACAGCACGCGTCGCTTCATCATGCAGCGGGCGCGCCCTGTACCACGATCTTGCCCAGTCCCAGCGACTTGTTGCGTGGCTGGCTCGACAGTCGTCCGGCGGCATTGCGCGCAATCTCGCGGTATCGAGCCGTCAAATCAGAATCGGGCATCGCCACCACCGTGGGCGTACCGCCATCAGCCTGTTCGCGGATGCGGATATCCAGCGGCAACGAACCCAGATACGGCACTTCATACTGTGCCGCCATCCGCTCGCCGCCGCCCTCACCGAAGATGTGTTCCTCGTGACCGCAGTTCGAGCAGATGTGGGTGGCCATATTTTCCACGATGCCCAGCACGGGTACCTCGACCTTCTCGAACATCTTCAGCGCCTTGCGCGCATCCAGCAAGGCGATGTCCTGCGGCGTGGTGACGATCACCGCGCCAGCCACCGGCACCTTCTGCGACAGCGTGAGCTGGATATCGCCGGTACCCGGTGGCAGGTCGACGATCAGATAGTCCAATTGCTCCCAGCGCGTGTCGGTGAGCAACTGCATCATCGCCTGCGTCACCATCGGGCCACGCCAGATCATCGGCGTGTCCTCTTCCACCAGGAAGCCGATCGACATCACCGACAGCCCATGTGCCTGCATCGGGATGATGCTCTTGCCATCCGGCGATTCCGGCTTGCCGCTGACACCCAGCATGCGCGGCTGGCTGGGGCCATAGATGTCGGCATCCAGTACACCGACCTTCGCACCCTCAGCCTGCAACGCCAGCGCCAGATTCGCAGACACGGTGGACTTGCCCACACCGCCCTTGCCGGAGGCCACCACGATGATGTTCTTCACGTTCGGCAGTGGTCCCAGCGTGCCCTGCACCTTGTGCACGTGGACGCGGCTGGTAATCGAGACAGCGGCCGATTCGATCGCCGGGTCGCTCTCCAAGGCCTGCTGCACGCGGCCCGTCAGGCTCGCGATCGCACCGGCAGCCGGATAACCCAGCTGGATGTCCACCGACACCCTTCCCCCATCCACGCCGACCGCGCGCACCGCTGTCGCCAGCGGCGCACCGGTATGAGTGTCGATCAGGTCGCCGAGAATGCGGCGGACCAGCGCTTCGTTCGCCTGTGTCATGAAGACTCGCGGTAATGTGGGGACTACCCATTATGCCAGCCGGCATCATGGCATCGACTGACCCGGGTCAGCCGCCCGTGAGACGCATGGCGCAATGCAGCTTGACGCTTCCCGCAGGCCCCGGCAGGCTCCATCCATACGCTTTCGTACGGGAGGTCATCATGAAGCCATTGTTCCGACTCGCCATCGCCACCAGCCTGCTGCTGGGTGCCAGCGCTGCATTTGCCGCCAACGACACTCCTGTGGGGACGTGGAAACAAGTGGACGATGCGACGCACAAACCCACCTCGATCATCCAGATCACCGAAGACAACGGCAAACTGCAAGGCAAGGTCTTGCAGGTGATGAATGGGACCCCGGAAGACATTGCCCGTGACGGCAATCCTCCGAAGTGCACGCAATGCAATGGGACCAACAAGAATCAGCCGATCATCGGCATGACCATCATGTGGAGCGTCAGCAAGGACGATGACGTCTGGGACGGCGGCAAGATCCTCGACCCCAAGACCGGCAAGATCTACAAGGTAAAGCTCACGCTCACCGATGGCGGCCAGAAGCTGGATGTGCATGGATACATCGGCTTCGCCCTAATGGGTCGCAGTCAGGTGTGGGAACGGCAGTAACACGCAATCCGCCAACCGCTTTGCCCGTGTCATACCAAACCCCATGCCAGAGCTCCGGCATGGGGTTTTCATTGGCTGCAGGCAGGCCTATCAGGCTTATGTCCTACCTCATGCCGCTGCCGTCTCAGCCCGATGCACCGTCAGGCCATGCGCGCTGAATGTTGCACGCAGCGCACGACCGACATCGTGCTCGACCACCAGATGCTGCACTTCGTCGATACCAGCCACCCGATGCGTCGCCACGGTACCGAGCTTGTCGCTGGTGGCGACGACAACGACCTCACCGCTGGCCTCGACCATCGCCCGCTTCAGCAACGCTTCCTCGCTGTCGAAACCCCATAGCCCGCCGATCGCATCGACCGCGCAGGCGCCGGGAAAGCACAGATCGGCGCGCACCCGCCGAATCTCCTGCACCGCCTGCGCGCCGATGGCAGCACCAATCCGTACATCGACCCGGCCACCGATCAGCAAAATTTCGAAGCCTTCGCGCTCGAGCAGGATCTGCGCGATATCCGGTGCATTGGTCACCACGGTCAGCCCCAAATCCTGCGGCAGCACGGCGGCGATCGCCGCATTGGTCGAACCAGCATCGATCAGCAGCACCTGCCCCTGCCGCACCAGCGTCACCGCCTTGCGTGCCAATGCCAGCTTGCGACCGGCATGTTCCTGGCGCCGCTGCTTGAGCGGCGCCACTGCGGCGGACAATGGCAGTGCACCACCGTATACGCGCTTGCACAGACCTTGGGCCGCCAGCTCGCGCAGATCACGCCGGACCGAATCCTCGGACACCGCGAATTCCGCTGCCAGCTCAAGCGCCACCACACGGCCGCGCTGACGCAGTCGATCGAGTATCCATTGCTGGCGCTCCTGCGGCAGCATCTCGCCGGGATTCACCTTAGCCATGCTCACGCACCTGCGGCGATGCGGCGTCGAGCAAGCCCAGCGCAACCAGTTCGGCGCGCAATGTCGCGGCATCACGGAACTGCACCGCGTACATGCCGAGCTTCGCCGCCGCAGCCACATTGCGCGGAGCATCGTCGATAAAAACGGCGCGCTCCGCTTGAACACCGTAGCGGTTCAACAGTACGTGGAAGATCGCCGGATCTGGCTTGATTATCCGCTCCGCCCCGGACACCACGATGCCCTCGAATACCTGCAGGAACGCATAGCGCTCGAAGGCCAGCGGAAAGGTCTCCTGCGACCAGTTGGTCAAGGCGTACAGGCGCATGCCGCGCGCCCGCAGCTCATGGAGTATCGCCAGGCTGTCGTGTAGTGGGCCGCGCAGCATCTCGTCCCAGCGCGTGCGGTAGGCGGCGATCAACGCGGCGTGTTCGGGGAACTCCGCGCTAAGCAACCGGATGGCCTCGTCCCACGAACGCCCGGCATCCTGCTGCTCGTTCCACGACGAATCGCACACCTCGGCCAGAAATCGCTCCATCGCCGGCTCGTCATCGAACAGCGGGCGATATAGATAGCGCGGATTCCAGTCGATCAGGACGCCACCGAGATCGAAGATCACCGTGTCCACTGCCGCATGCCTGATTCCACGCTCGCTCATTTCGTCATCCTCGTTATGCATGTCATTCAACGCCGCACAATCCGCGCCGAGGCTGCCACCAGCACCAGCATGCCCGCGACCACGGCCAGCGCCACCGGCAGGTTGCTGGCATGGGCCAAGAAGCCGATCAGTGCCGGGCCGCTGAGCAGGCCGGCGTAACCCAGTGTGGTCACCGTGGCGATGGAAATGGCTGGCGGATTGCCCGGCAGGCGACCCGCCGCACTGAACATCACCGGCACAATGTTCGATGCGCCCAGGCCAATCAACACGAAGCCGAACAGCGAAGCCGGTGACCATGGCGCCATCGCCGCCAACAGGAACCCGACCGCTGCTGTACTGGCACCGACGCGCACCGCCCACACCGGACCCAGGCGCCCGACCACCCGGTCACCGGCCAGCCGGCCGGCCGCCATCGCCACCGAGAAACATGCGTAGCCGATACCGGCGGATGCCGCGGAGAAACCGCGGAAGTCGCGCAGCAACACGGCACTCCAGTCGAGCATCGAACCCTCGGCCAGGAAACTGACGAAGCACAGCACGCCGAGCAACAGCACCAGCCCGCGCGGTGAACGGAATACTGCCGTCCTTTCGGCTGCATCATCCACACTGGAAAGCAGGCTGCTGCGCTGGCTGAGCACGATCAGCGCCAGCAACAACGCGATCGCCAGGGCGCCGGTCCACAGTGGCAGGCCCAACGCCAGCAGCGCGCTCATGATCGCGGCACCAGCGAGGCCGCCGATGCTGAAAAGCCCATGAAAACCCGACATCAGCGCGCGACCGTCACGCCGTTCCACTTCGACCGCATGCGCATTCATCGCCACATCCACCGCACCCAGCATCACGCCGAAGTACAGCAGCGTCACCGTCAGCGTCATCACGTTCGGCACAATCGCCAGCAGTGGAATCGCCACGCACAGCAGCAGCCCGGCAACGCTGATCACCTTGCGGTTGCCGTAGCGATGGGTCAGCAGGCCGACCAGCGGCATCGACAGCATCGAGCCACCACCGAAGGCCAGCAACACCAGACCGAGACCCGCATCGTCCAGCCCTAGCCGGGCCTTGGCATATGGCACCATCGGCGCCCAGCTGGCCATGCCGATGCCGGACACCAGGAAGATAAGTCGGGTGGCGCGGGTAGCTGCTCCGAGCCGCTCGCGGCCCGCTGATCTTGATCCACTCAGCACGTTCGTTGTCCCATCCACATACAAAACATGCACAAATGTACATAAACACGTTAAATCATGCAACCAAGAAAATGTGCATTTCGAGATCAGCATCCCGCCTCGAACCAGTTGCAGTCGCATCAAACCCGTTGAGATCGATGCCTCGCGCAGGCCCTGATGTACGGCCAGTCGCAGGCCCGCATGCAATAATGCGCAGTCATTCTGGAGTGCCTGTCTGCCATGAGTCGTCGCCTGCTCGTCACCCACGCTTTGCCCTATGCCAATGGCCCGCTGCATCTGGGTCATATGCTGGGCTATATCCAGACGGATATCTGGGTGCGCGCGCAGCGGATGATGGGCAACGAAGTGCATTTCGTCGCTGCTGACGATGCCCACGGCACACCGATCATGCTGGCCGCCGAAAAGGCCGGCATGACGCCGGAGGCGTTCATCGCCGGGATCCGCGAAGGCCATGAGGCCGACTTCGCGGATTTCCAATTCAGCTTCGACCACTACCACACCACGCATTCGGACGAGAACCGCGAGCTGGCCTCGCTGATCTACACACGTCTGCGCGACAGTGGCTATATCGCCAAACGGAACATCCAGCAGCTGTTCGATCCCGAGAAGCAGATGTTCCTGCCGGATCGTTACATCAAGGGCGTATGCCCCAACTGTGGCACGCCGGATCAGTACGGCGACAACTGCGAGCACTGCGGCGCCACCTATGCGCCGACCGACCTGATCAACCCGTACTCGGTGATGTCGGGCGCCACACCGGTGCTGCGCGATTCGGAGCATTACTTCTTCGAACTGAGCAAGTTCGAGGGGCTGCTGCGCGACTGGTTCGCCGGCAAGTTCACCCATGGCAAGCCGGTGGCAAACAGCGGTGTCGCGGCGAAGCTGCGGGAATGGCTGGATGGTGGCCTGAAGGACTGGGACATTTCGCGCGACGCACCCTACTTCGGATTCCCGATCCCCGACGCACCCGGCAAATTCTTCTACGTCTGGCTGGACGCGCCGGTGGGTTACCTCGCCAGCTTCAAGGCGCTGTGCAATCTGACCGGACTGAAGTTCGACGACTTCCTCGGCGCCGACAGCACCGCCGAAATGCATCACTTCATCGGCAAGGACATCATCAACTTCCACGGCCTGTTCTGGCCGGCGATGTTGCACGGCGCGAACTTCCGCACGCCCACCGCGCTGCACGTGAACGGCTACCTGACGGTGAATGGCGCGAAGATGTCCAAGTCGCGCGGCACCTTCATCCAGGCGCGCACGTATCTCGACGCGGGGCTGCATCCGGAATTCCTGCGCTACTACTTCACCACCATGCTCAGCGATGCACCGGTCGATGTGGATCTCGACCTCAAGGCGTTCGAGGAGCGCATCAACTCGCACCTGGTCGGCAAATGGGTGAACATCGCCAGCCGCACCGCCGGCTTCGTGCAGAAGTTCTTTGACGGCAAGCTGGCCGATCATTTCGACGCCGAAGAAGCCGCGCTGTGGCAGATCCTGCTGTCGCATTACGACGGCATCGACCAGCTTTACGAAGGCGGCGAATTCGCCGAAGTCACACGGCGCTTCGTGCTGATGGCGGATCTGGTCAATGGCCACATCGCCGCCAAGGCGCCGTGGCTGATGGCGAAGGACGAAGCGCAGCGTGCCGCGCTGCATCAGGTGTGCTCGTTCGCGCTGGCTGCCTTCCGTCTGCTGGCTGGCCTGCTCAAGCCGGTGATGCCGGCCACCGTGACTGCCGCCGAGCAGTTCCTCGCCGCACCGATCACTGACTTCAACGATGCCCGTCGCGAACTGCACGGCCACACCGTCAACGCGTTCGAACCGTTGCTCGCCCGCATCGACCCCAAGCGCATCGCGGCGATGGTGGAAGCATCGAAGGAATCGCTTGGTGGCTCGATTACTGAAACCAAATCCGCGCCCGCCAAGAAATTCAAGGAACCCAGCAAGACCATGAGCGAAGCAGGCAGCACTCCGAACACCCCCGCCAGCGGTAACGTCGTCGATGGCGCCGCCATCATCGGCATCGACGACTTCGCCAAGCTCGACCTGCGCGTCGGCAAGGTCATCACCTGCGAATTCGTCGACGGTTCCGACAAGCTGCTGCGCTTTGAACTGGACGCCGGCCCGCTGGGCAAGCGACAGATCTTCTCCGGCATCCGCGCCGCCTATGGCGAGCCGGAAAAACTGGTCGGCCGCAACGTGGTCTTCATCGCCAACCTGGCGCCGCGCAAGATGCGCTTCGGCCTGTCCGAGGGCATGATCCTGTCAGCCGGCGACGGCGGCAGCGACCTGTTCTTGCTCGACGCCGACCAGGGTGCGAAACCCGGCGCCACCGTCCGCTGATCAGGAGATCGCACATGTTGTGCGTCTATCGATCCTTCGACCACACCGAAGCGGAGATCGTCGCCGGTTTGCTGCGTGAGGAAGGTTGCCCCGCCTTCGCCTTTGAAAACGGACTGTCGCGCCTCAAGTGGTACCAGGCAATCGCGTTCGGCGGCTCGGTGGTAATGGTGCCCGATGAAAGCCTGGAACAAGCGAAAGATGTGCTTGATCACTGGCGGCGTGGCGACTATCGCCTCGAAGACGACGATCAATGCCCGCGCTGTCACAGCAGCGATATCGAGGAGAACCCCAACTATCGCGGCTGGGCCTTTTTTTTCGGGTGCTTGCTTGGTTTGCCGCTATGGCCGATGCTCAAGTGGAGGGAGCGCTGCAAGTCGTGCGGTAACCACTGGAAAGCAATCCCACCGGACACCTATGCCGAATTGAGCCCGTCGATAGCCGAAACCGGGACAACCGCACATGGCCGCTGAGTGCCCGACCCTCGCCTCCCGCATCAATGCGGGAGGTTTTTATTGTTTACCCAGATCGATTCAGCCCAGTTCGTTGGCGTTCGCGATGATCTTGCCCACGAGGCCATAAGCTTCGGCAGCTTCCGCGGACATCCAGTAATCGCGCTCGGTGTCCTTGGTCACGCGTTCCACCGTCTGTCCGGTCTCACGCGCGAAGATCTCGTTGAGGCGTTGGCGCATGCGAATGATCTCGCGCGCATGGATCTCGATCTCGCTGGCCGAACCGCCGGCACCACCGGAGGGTTGGTGCAGCAGGAAGCGGGTATTGGGCAGGGCGAAGCGGTTCTCGCGCTTGGCCGCGGCATAGATCAATGCGCCCGCGCTGGCCACCCAGCCGGTGCCGACGATGCGTACTTCCGGCTTCACAAACTTGATCATGTCGTAAATGGTGTCGCCTGATTCGACGTGGCCACCCTGGCTATTGATGAAAATGGTGATCGGCTCGTCGCTCTCGTACTGCAGCGCCAGCATGCGCGCAGTGACGCGTTCGGCCAGCTTCTGGTCAATGCCGCCATAGATCAGGATGGTACGTGCCTTGAACAGGCGATCCTCGATCTGCGGTGGTCGCTTTTCCGGCGTTACGGTTTCGGCTTCCTTGGCGAGCGAAGCCGGGGTGCGGTCGATGGAATGCATGTGTGGTTCCTTGATGATCGTGCCGGAGCACCGATGATGGCACTTCCATTCGGACCCGTGTTCGCGGCCGATGGTCTCCGCAGTACGACATGGCGACAAATGGCACCACTTCAAGCTGGGGATGTTCGGGCTGTTTGCGCGACAATGAGCGCCTATGGCGTTACATCCCACCATGAATGATTCCGCTGCCAGCCTCGCCGACCGCATCGACGCGATCCTGCCGCAGACGCAGTGCGAGCAGTGCGGCTATCGCGGCTGCCGACCGTATGCGGAAGCGATCGCACATGGCGGAGCCGAGATCAACCTGTGCCCACCCGGCGGTATGGCAGGTATCGAGAAGCTGGCCGCGCTGCTGCAGCGTCCATTGCTGCCGCTGAATCCCGAGCATGGCGTCGAGAAGCCACGTACGCTGGCGCGCATCATCGAGGCCGACTGTATCGGCTGCACCAAGTGCATCCAGGCCTGCCCGGTCGATGCGATCGTCGGTGCGTCGAAGCTGATGCATACGGTGATCGCCGACGATTGCACCGGCTGCGAGTTGTGCGTGCCAGCCTGCCCGGTCGACTGCATCGTGCTACTGCCGATGCCGGTCGAGCAGATCGATACGGCCCATGCCGATGCCGCGCGCGTGCATTTCCAACGCCGCGAGGCACGACTTGAACGCCAGCGTGCACAACGCGAAGCCGAGCTGGCCGCACGCAAAGTGGCGGCAGACGCCACCGCAGGCCCGATCAATCCCGTGCTGGCGGCGCTGGCCCGTGCCAAGGCAAAGCAGCAGGAGCCGAAACCGTGAAGCGCGCAGACGTGATCGAACTATTCTCGCGACTGCGCGAACTCAACCCGCACCCGACCACCGAACTCGTCTACACCACGCCGTTCGAGCTGCTGGTCGCGGTAGTGCTGTCGGCGCAGGCCACCGATGTGGGCGTGAACAAGGCCACGAAGAAGCTCTATCCGGTGGCGAACACCCCGCAGGCGATCCTCGATCTCGGTGAGGAGGGCCTGAAGCGCTACATCAGCACGATCGGCCTGTTCAATGCGAAGTCGAAGAATGTGATCGCGCTGTGCCGGCTATTGATCGAGCAGCATGCCGGCGAGGTCCCACACAGCCGCGAAGCGTTGGAGGCACTACCTGGCGTGGGCCGCAAGACGGCCAACGTGATACTCAACACCGCGTTCGGCGAGCCGACCATCGCGGTGGATACGCATATCTTCCGCGTCGCCAACCGCACCGGGTTGGCGCCCGGCAAGGACGTGCGCACGGTCGAGGACAAGCTGGAGAAGGTGATCCCGACCGAGTTCAAGCAGGACGCCCATCACTGGCTGATCCTGCACGGCCGCTATGTGTGCAAGGCACGCAAGCCGGACTGCCCGCACTGCGCAATCCGCGACCTGTGTCGGTACAGGGACAAGACCGTCGCCAACTGAGCTGGCCGGAGGAAAATCCGGCTGTGGCTGCTCACCGAAACCGTTCGGGCTGAGCGTAGCGCCGAAGGCGCGAAGTCGAAGCCTCGCGTCAGCCTCCCTTCGACTTCGCCGCTGCGCGACTACGCTCTGAGCCTGCCCCGGACTTGATCCGGGGGCGAACGGGGTGGGAGGCTGCCCATCAAGGATCGAATAGAAATACTGAGGAAATACGCTGATCCGGCCTCGTTACATCAAGCCAGCAGCTGCGCCCGCTCCAGCGCCGCGATGTGGCGTTCCAGCCTAGGTCCCAGGTAGCAATGTGAGCCGCATGGCAACAAACCGACCTCACCGAACTCGCGTAGATACCAAGCCGGTGCGCGCGATACGAAACCGTGGTGGTCACCAGCGACATCATCGCGACTGGTGAACACCTCCAGGAACGCGACGCCTTCAAGCATCTCGCCGATGCCCTGCAGGCCCGCGCGGATCTCAGCTGGCTTCAGATAGTGCAACACGTCGGTGCACACGATCAGGTCAAAACGCCTATCGAAGCGCAGCTGTTCGAGCTGGCCGAAGCGCGCCAGGCCGATGTTGCGGCTGCGGCCGTAACGCGCCACCACGTACTCGCTGGCATCCAACCCGCGATAAGCGATATCCGGTCGCAAGGCACGCAGCGGCACGCGCCAGGTCGCCTCGCCGCAGCCGACATCGAGCACATTGCGGATCGGCCGACCCAGGTAGTACTCGGCCTGTGCCACCGCCATCGCCACCTTGCGCCGCAGTTCGGCCGGCGAGCCGACCGCATGCCGCGGATCGCGGTACCACTTGTCGAAATAGTCGCGGTCGTAGGTCTTCGGCATGGACGTTCGCAGGAGTCGGACGGAACGCCATGGTAGCCCGCGGCTGCGCTCGACCACAGCGCAGCATCACTTCCTGCATGCGTTGTACTTGCCAGCATGAAATCCCCACACGATCAGCCAGGGAATACCGCCATGTCCATGATCCGCTTTCGCCTGATTGGCAGTCGTGACGACGCCGATGCCGTCATCGCTGCACTGCACGGTATCGACGACATCGAACACGTCGAGGAAATCGACGACCTGATGCCCGGCATGCGCGAAGATTCCAGTTCCAGTGAGTCGGCAAGCGACAGCGAGGGACATGTCTACTTCATCGAAGTGGACGCCCCCGGCGATCAGCTCGCCGACATCGTACGCGGGAGCGCCGAGGTGATCGCGAATGATCGGGATGCCGGCATCGAGTTCGTCGACGAGTTCTGATTCGTCCCGGCTCTGCCCGGCGCCCCGACACAGTTCATGGATACGGGCGGCGCGCGATGGATTTGCGACGGATCATGACTCCCCATGAGTACAAGCCCTGACGGCAACCCGTAAACCGTTGCCACTGCATGAACCGGCGCCCAATACAAACTGCCCGATGGTGCTGACATGTCATCCGGATCGCCTGCATTGCGTTGAAACTGTGATGGCGGCACACACGCATGTGCTGCCTTCACATTTCATGGGACGTTCTGCATGCACCCAAGGCTTGTCGATCGAGAGTCCGCCTCGATGCCAACGCGCTCGCGCTTGCTGCTCGCTGCGGCGCTGGCGCTGCTGCCGTGGGCAGCCACGGCACAGGCCGCTCCGCCACTCAGCCATGACGACATCGCGTGGCTGCAACGCGCCACCTTCGGACTCGACTCGGCCAGCCTGGCGCGTTACCGGCAACTCGGGCGCAGCCGTTATCTGGACGAGGAACTCGCAGCACGCGACGACACGCTGCCGCCGGCGATCAGCGCCATGATCAACAGCTACGAGGTGATCAGCACGCCGCCCGAACAGCTGCTGGCCGAATACCGGGATCAGCAGCAACAGTTCAAGAACACGCCGGATGGCGACGCCAAGGAAGCGGCGAAGAAGGCCCTGCAAGCCTATCGCCAGAAGCTGTACCAGCAGGATGCGCAGGTCGAAATGCTGCATGCGATCTACGGTGGCGACCAGCTCAAGGAACAGGTCGTGTGGTTCTGGCTCAACCACTTCAGTATCTACGCAGCCAAGGGCGGCGTGCGCCTGGTGGCGGCCGAGTACGAGGAAGACGCGATCCGTCCGCATGCACTGGGCAAGTTCAAGGATCTGGTGATGGCCACGCTGAAAAGCCCGGCGATGCTGGAGTTCCTCGACAACGCCAAGAACATCCAGGGCAAGACCAACGAGAACTACGCGCGCGAACTGATGGAGCTGCACACGCTGGGCGTGGGCTCCGGCTATACCCAGCAGGACGTGCAGCAGCTGGCGCTGATCCTCACCGGCGCAGGCATCGGGCGCCGGGACGGCGGCATGCAAGGCCGCGGGCGCCGTTTCCAGCCGCGAGTGATCCACGATGGGCTATTCGTGTTCAACCCGAACAAGCATGATTTCAGCGACAAGACCCTGCTTGGCCAGACCATCAAGGGCAGCGGCTACGGCGAGATCGAACAGGCGGTGGACCTGATCACCCGTCAGCCTGCCTGCGGCCAATTCGTCTCACGCCAGCTGGCCGAATACTTCGTCGCCGACCAGCCGCCACCGGCACTGGTGGCGGCCATGGCACAGACCTTCCAGCGCACCGACGGCAACATCGCTGCCGTGCTGCGCACGATGTTCACCTCGCCGGTGCTGACTGCCAGCCATGGTGGGAAATTCAAGGACCCCACCCAGTTCGTGGCCTCGGCGATGCGATTGACCTACGACGGCAAGCCAATCAGCAACGCGCAGCCGCTGGTCAACTGGCTGAACCAGATGGGCGAGCCGGCATATGGCCGGATCACCCCGGACGGCTGGCCACTCGACAACGCCAGCTGGTCGGGGTCCGGTCAGATGGCCAAACGTTTCGACGTCGCGCGTGCGATCGGCAGTGGCCGAAACCGCCTGTACATGGGTGACGACGACACCTCGAACCCGCGCCCGGACGTACCGAGCCTGGATACGCCGCTGTACCACACAACGATCGAACCGTATCTTTCGGACGCCACTCGCACGGCGCTGGGCAAGGCCGCTTCGTCGCCGGAATGGAACACTTTCCTGCTGTCCTCGCCCGATTTCAATTACCGCTGACTCAATGACTTCTGACTCAATGAGTGCCGATGCGCATGGACGCCAGCAGCACCAATACCACCGAGGTACGCCATGAACCGCCGCGAATTCCTGTTTGCCGCCGCCAGCGCCACCGCTGCATTGCCCGCCCTGTCGTTCTCCGGAAAATTGTTCGCCACGCCAACCAACGCGCCGCGCTTCCTGCTGGTGTTCCTGCGCGGCGGCTACGACTGCAACAACCTGCTGGTGCCGCACAGCAGCGACTTTTATTACGAGTCGCGACCGACACTGGCAATCGCCAGACCTGACGCCGGCAATCCGAACAGCGCGATCGCATTGGACGCAAACTGGGGCCTCAACCCGGTGCTGCGCGATTCGATCTATCCGCTGTGGCAGCGCAAGCAGATCGCGTTCGTGCCGTTCGCCGGCACCGACGACCTGTCGCGCAGCCATTTCGAGACACAGAACAATATCGAGCGTGGAGAACCGGCTGGGCAAGACAGCAACTTCCGCTCCGGCTTCCTGGCACGGCTTTCCGGCCAGCTCACTGGCGTGCCGGCGATCGCCTTCACGAATAACCTGCCCTTGAGTTTCCAGGGCTCCGCCAGGGACATTCCCAACATCTCCCTCAAAGGGGATACCAAGGCCAGGTTCAACGCACGGCAATCAGCCATCCTTTCGGACATGTACAAGGGCACGTCGCTGGCCTCCGCTACCGCCGATGGCCTGGCCTTGCCGAATACCGTGTCCGAGGATCTACGCAACGAAATGGTGAAGGCCAGCGGCGGTGCGCCCAGCGCGCACAACTTCGCTGCCGAAACGCAACGCATCGCGACCTTGATGCGCGACCAGTATCGACTCGGGTTCGTCGACGTCGGTGGCTGGGATACGCATGTGAATCAGGGCAGCGTCACCGGTGGTCTCGCCAACAATCTGCGCAATCTCGGCGAAGGATTGGCTGCCTACGCCAACGCACTCGGCGATGAGTGGAACAACACGACTGTCGTGGTGGTTTCCGAATTCGGCCGCACTTTCCGCGAGAATGGCGACAAGGGCACCGACCACGGCCACGGCACCGTGCATTGGGTACTCGGCGGCAAGGTCAATGGTGGCCGCATCGCCGGCGAGCAGGTCGCCGTCAACCAGCAGAGCCTGCTGCAGAACCGCGATTATCCCGTGCTCAACAATTACCGCGATGTACTCGGTGGGCTGCTGAAACAGAACTGGGGTCTGAGCCATGCACAATTGGAAACCGTGTTTCCAGGCGCAAAGCCCGTCAACCTTGCCCTGTCGTAAGGCATCCCTTCGCACAGGTAATGAATGTGGCTTGGCTCACCATCACCTGATGAGCCATCATGAAATCGCTGCACCCTTCCACTATTTGCCGTGAGGAGGAAAGACCATGCCAAGTTTCCGCACACTGGCCGTGATTGCCATGCTGATAGCGCCTTGGGGTTCCGCCGCCGCATCCACGCCGCCGAACCCGGATGACGGCGAACAGGCCTTACTGACGGCCATGCAAAATACCAATACCTGGGGTCATCCCGACCAATACGGGGAATTTACCGGCATGCAGGCCTATGCGGCCGGCCAATACAGGACTGCATTCAATGATTTCAAGCTGGGCGCGCGCTATGCCGACAAAGTCTCCCAGCTCTGCATCGGCTTGATGTATCTGAGTGGCCAGGGCCTCGACAAGGATCCAGCCACCGCCTATGCGTGGATCAGCTTGGCCGCTGAGCGCGGTTATCCCGAGTTCGTCGCCACCCGTGACAAGTTGGGAAAACAGCTGACTCCAGCTGAGCGCAGCAGTGCTGAAGCCAGCATGAAATCGCTGACTGCAGAATACGGTGACGCGGCCGCCAAACCGAGGATGGCCTCTTACATGCGATCGACGATGCAAATAGCCAGTCCGACAGGAAAGCCTCCGATAGGGGTCTACACCGAGCTTGGTGGCACCGCTAGCGGAACGTCCGATTGCGGTCCCGCGGGAGGGCATGGCGATTGCAGTTTCTATGCAAGATGGCGCTGGGATCCCAAGCAATACTTCGCCGCGCGTGATGCGCAGTGGCTGGCTCCCGCCAAGGGAACCGTCACGGTGGAGCCACTGCAGCCGGTGGCCAGCCCTGACTCGGTAAAAAAGCCGGGCTCATGAGCGAACGGTTTATCGAATAACGTTCCGCCGGCCGGCCGGTTCTGGAGCCCCGGTCACAAGCAACTCCTGGATATTGAACAGGCAACGTGAAGTGTCACTTCCCGCATCGGCGAAAACGCCCAGGAAACACCCTGCATGCCATCGATGAGCGCCGTCACACTATCGCCATGGTCAAGCTATCAATCCCGTGCGGCCGCAAGATGGCTGTTTGTACTGGCCACGTTGGCTCTCATCGGATGCAGTACCAGCGGAGCATCGATGGTGGACAGCGCACATCGGAATACCAGCTTGAGTCGCGACGATATCGCCTGGTTGCACCGCGATGGATTCGGGCTGGATGCCGATAGCCTGTCGCGCTATCGCACACTGGGCCGCACCCGTTTGCTCGATGCACAGCTCACCGACCGCGTTAACAGTCGTTTGCCGCCCAGCGTCGCTTCGCAGATTGGCAGCTTCGAGGTGATCCATACGCCGTCCACTCAACTGCTGGTCACGCTGCAGACTGAGCAGCAACGTATCCAGGCCATGCCGGCCGGTGACGACAAGGCGGCCGCGCAAAAACAACTACAGCAACATGGCAATCAGCTTGGGCAGGAAGCACAACAGGCCGAGCTTCTGCAGGAGGTCTACGGACCTAATCAGTTGAAAGAACAACTGGTCTGGTTCTGGCTCAACCACTTCAGCGTATACGCAGCCAAGGGCCGTGTGCGTTGGGAGCTGGGCGACTACGAACAGAACACCATTCGTCCGCACGTACTGGGCAAGTTTCGTGACCTGCTGATGGCCACGCTGGAAAGTCCCGCGATGCTGGAATTCCTCGACAACGCGCAGAACGCGAAGGGTCACGTCAACGAGAACTACGCGCGTGAGCTGATGGAACTGCACGCGCTGGGGGTGGGTTCCGGCTATACCCAGCAGGACGTACAGCAGCTGGCATTGATCCTTACCGGCGTCGGCATCGCACCGGTCGACGGCAAGCCACAACACTTCAATCCGAAAATGGCAGCACTGGTGGTGCGCAAGGGACTGTTCGAATTCAACCCGCAAAGGCACGATTTCAGCAACAAGGTATTTCTTGGCCACGCCATTCGCGGCCGTGGCTTCGACGAAGTCAGGCAGGCAGTGGATATCATCGTGCAGCAACCGGCCTGCGCTCAGTTTGTCTCGCGGCAGCTGGCCGAATACTTCGTCGCCGACAACCCGCCGCCAGCCCTGCTGGCAAGAATGACCAACACATTCCGGCACAGCGACGGCGATATCGCCAGCGTGATGCGCACGATGTTCGAGTCGCCCGAATTGCTGGCCAGCAGCGGCAAAAAATTCAAGGACCCCAATCAGTTCGTGATTTCATCGGTAAGGCTCGCCTACAGCGACAGGCCCATCGCGAACGCGCTACCCCTGGTCTACTGGCTCAATCAGCTGGACGAGCCGCTGTTTGGCCGCATCACGCCCGATGGCTGGCCGCTTGACGGCGCCAGCTGGTCGAGCTCGGGCCAGATGGAAAAGCGTTTCGACATCGCCAACGCCATCGGCACGGGTAACAATCAGTTGTTCACGCCGGCAGGCAGCACGGCGCGCGGCGCCGGATTTCCGATGCTGACCACGCGTCTTTACTACGACGCCATCGAACCGCAGCTTTCTGCAGTAACCCGCACCGCGCTTTCCAAAGCCATCTCCCAACAGGAATGGAACACCTACCTGCTGTCCTCACCCGATCTCAACTATCGCTGATCTAGACATTACGCCGCTGAACTGGGCACCAGCAGATGCTTGGCAATCTGCCCATGCAGGCGACCAATGCCGCGGACCAGATGCAGGCTGGCGAACAGCAGCACCACACCGACGAAACAAAGCGCGATGGTGCCGGCCCAGTCTGGGCCGTAATAGCTGAAACCATCGATGTCCATGTTGATCACGTTGAAACCGAACGCCTTGACGAAAGGTGAGCCGATGAAGGCCAGCGACACACTCAGCAGCGTCACCGCGATCGTGAAATAAATGATGCCCAGCGGCAGCATCAGCAGCATGTAGAACAGCGTGGTCCAGGTGTGTCCGTCGATGAACATCGCGCCGACGCGCTTCAGCAAAGGCAGCCCTTGCTGTGCCGGATACGGTGGCCGGCGCGGCATGCGTACCCCCAGCATGGTTTCGACGATGCGCCCTTCCAGCAGCGACAGTCCGCGCACGCTGCCAAGGAACAGCAGGAAGAACGGGATACCGATGATCAGGATCAACAGGCCAGCCGACAATGACAGACCGGTCACCGCCCAAGTGAAATAGAAGATGCCGGTGACCAGCGACAGCAACAGGTAAAACAACGCACCATAGGTGTGCGGATCAGCCGCGACACCGAAGAATCGCCCCAGCACCGAATGGCGCGGCGGTGGCGGCGGCGGCCGAATCGCTCGCTGAATCTTGATTTCCTGGTCGCGGTAGATATCCGCTACTTCGTCCGGTGCGCCATAGCTGCCAACGACGTGATCGAGCATCGCAGCCTCGTCGCGACCCGGTTGCTCGGCCAGCTCGGCGCGAAGATGTTCCTCAGCGTCGTAGAGAGCATCCTGGATCAGGGCCGGATCGGCACCGCGCAAGGCGGCACGTAGTTGTTCCAGATATTCATTGATGGTGCGTGGCGCGTTCATTACACCCCTCCTTGCAAGACGTTATCGACGGAGTCGCGGGTTGCAGTCCAGGCTGCAACCCACTCGCGCAATGCCTCGCGCCCCGGTTTGGTGATGCGGTAATAGCGGCGCGGCGGCCCGCTGATGGATGGTTCGACTTCACTGGCCAACAAGCCGGCCCCTTCCAGATTGCGCAATACGGGATACAACGCGCTTTGCTTGCCAGCCAGCACGCCCTCACCCACTTCCTCCAGCCGCTTGGCAATCTGGTAGCCGTACATCGGCTGGCGTGACTGGCCAAGTACCGCAAGCAAAACCAGCGACACGGTGCCGCTTGAGAGCTCCTTCTGGAACTTCTTCAATTGGCTGGCGCTGTCTTCCACTTCACTCACCCGCACTGCTGCTTAGAATTGAGTAAATCATAGTGTTTAGTTATGACTAGTACATGGGCCTGAAGTCATGCCTCCGGCAATTCGACGTGGGCATGACACCAATGTTTGTACAACGTCTACATACATTGGTGTCATGCAATATGTACGAACAATGGTGTCGGCCAGTGACGCGCAAAGCCTGAGCTAAGTGCGGGTACCGGTAATAACTGAACACCGTTCAGGCCAGGCCTGAACACAGCGCTGGTGCTGACCGCCCGCAGATTGCGTACTCCAGTCGAAACCGGCCGTCCCAATGATCAAAACCGGCCACTAGGAGTGCTCCGAATACGGCCACTCCTAACGATCTGAAACCGGCCACCCGAGACGGCCTGAAAAACGCCGCCACGATGAGGCGGCCTTGCCAATGACCACTTTGCCAGGGAGAGCTGTGTACACAGCAACGCATGCAACACGCGCCCGACCAGCGCTGACCAGCTCGTCGATCTGTATGATCAGCCGCGAGCCGTTCGCGACCGGCAGAAATCGACCCAAAGCGGCCGCTAAGAGTTGTTTCTGTTCAGCGCTGAGCCGATATAGTGCGGGCTGTTTCGATAGTGAGGTGTTGCTCCGAGAAGCTATGCCGGCGGCACAGCTCTTTCACCGCCAACCCTGACTCGGCTTGCGAAGTTGAACATTAACGGATGGGGGTTGAACATCGCAGGCGGCGGATTTCTGCATAAAATCGACACCCGCATTAGTTTATTCCGCCGCCTAACTTGAAATTCAGTTGCAGCATGATTTCGCGGCCATAGATGTTGTAGTCATCAACATTGAAATACGGATAAACAGTATCCGTGGGATCGCTGGGCGGCATTTTGTTAGCGATGTTGTTGATCAGCGCGGACAGGGAAAAATTGGAGACTGGGGTATAGGTCAGACTCCAGTTGAAGGTTATCCAGGGTGGTACCCGACCGGCACCCGGATACGCAAGACCATTGAGAATCGCTATATTGTTCGGCGATGATCCGTAACGATGCCCGTAAAGCGTGCTGCTCCAACGGGCATTCGAACTTGACCAGCTCAAAGCGCCACTAAAAATGCTTTTGAAGCCAATGCTGTTCGGCGTCAGCTGGCCCGGCGACAGCGGATAGTCGTGCCTAAGCATGTCGTTGTAGTCGAGCTCCACGCCGACCTTGCCGAAGCGCGCTAAGGAGAATTGATACTTGCCGGTGGCAGCAATCGATTCGGTCATTTCACTGGCAGCGTTGACGTAGTACGTCGTGATACCGGAGACGGAGCCAAGCCCATTTGCCAAGCCACCCGACCCCGCGCGCTGCACCTGACCATTGACCGGGTTGGTTATCGCCTGGCACGCGGAGGAAGCGGAGTCGAGTTGACCCAGAAGACACTGCGCATCCTCACGCAGCAGTAAATCCAAGCTCTGCTGGACTATCTCATTCTGGATGGCAATGCGCAGGTAGTCGACGCTTAGGCTCAGATTGTCGGCAGGTGACCACACTGTACCCACGGTCCAGCTTTGGGCCACTGTCGGCTGCAGTCTTGGGTTAGCCAATGACATGACATTAACGACGTAGGGAGAGCAATTGGCGCTATGCGACAGTGCACACTGGTAATAGTCAGTCGCATCTGCGTAGCCGCTAGTCGGACTCAAAAATAGATTGGACAGGTCCGGCGCCCTAAAGACTGTGGCGTAATTGCCGCGAAGCAGCAAAACGTCGAACGGCCGGTATTCGATGCCTACCTTGTAGGTGAATTTGTGATTGCTGCTGCCCTCATCCAGCGAGTAGTGGTCATAGCGACCGGACAAATCGAAGGTCAATGAGTTGAACGCGGGCAGGTTGAGCTCGAACGCTGATGCCGCATGCGAACGCTGTCCGCCTCCACCGCTAGCCGTGTGCTCATAGATGGCGCCATCGGTAAATAGCGTATTGACGGGCTCGTGCCATGCCTCGTTTCCACCCTCGATCAAGGTGGCCACGCTCGCATAACCACCAGATAGGTTGAACAGATGAGTGTTGCTGATTGAGGCCCGTGTGTCGTTGATCCAGGTGTTGCTGAATTCATCGATATCTTGCGTAAAGCTCGCGTACTGCGCTGGTGTAACTGGCTGGAAGAAGGCTGCATAGTCGGGGTGGTACATATTGAGCCCTGTAGAGGGATCGACACCAACAACCGGCCCGAGGATATGCTCAAAAAAACTATCGATTCCAGCAGCGAGCGGTAAGGGTTCGACGACGTCCGTCCTATCCGCGGAGCGCAGGTAGTATGCGTCCCAGTTCCAGTTCGACTCGCCAAACTGGCCGTTGGCGCCGACATCGGACTGATACAGCAGATCTTGCTGTCGATACATCTGACCCGCAGCGCCGCCGGGCATTTCCTCGGGAGCAAATATCCTTTCCGGATACAGTATGTGGCCTATGCTTGCATCCTCGATAGCTCCCTCGGGCAGATCAATAGGAGACCACTCGACGGGGCCCGGGAACCATTTCTGTTGTTGCCAATTAAGCATCACATCGCTGTACAACCGCACGTTATCGGTAACGTCGTACTTGAGCTTGAGCATACCGTTGTAACTGCGATTCTGATTGCTAAAGGTGCTATAGCCGTTGACATAACGGGAACCGCAATACTGGCCGTAAAGGTTTGGGACGTTGTTATCAGTGGCCAGGAACGTGCTGTTTCCGAACAAGCTGCTATCGCAGCCGCCAGGTGGACTGAGATAGCCTTTAACCTTATCCGTAAAGGAATTGACCGTGCCGAAATCGGCAATGGCGGACTGCTCGATGGGCGTAGCTAAGCCATTGGGATTGGCGCTGGAGCCTGCGGTCAATGCACGCTGGTAGCCCCAGATAGGTGAGACATTGTCAAACTCCAACGCGGCAAGCATGTCGAGTTTGCCGAAATCATGACCAAAGCTGAAGGTCAGATGCTGATTAGCCCCGCCGCCGTCAGAGAAATTGCCTGTGCGCACCGACACGTTGCCCCCATCCATGTACTGCCTGGTGACGATATTGATGACGCCAGCAACAGCAGCGGAGCCATAAATCGACGACGCACCCCCAGGCATTACGTCAATATGGTCGATCATTGAAAGTGGGATATTTGAGAGATTGTTGAAGTTGTTGCTGCCGCTGTACAGCTGGCCGAAACCGACAATCGGTTTCCCGTCTATGAGGATTAGAGTGAATTCCGGGCCGAGGCCATACAAACTGACCGCCTGCGCGGCTTGGGTAAAGGCATAGGCAAGTTGTGGACCTTCCACGGAGCCGACAGCGAGTACGGAATTTTGCAAGACCTCCGCAAGGCTAGTGAAACCACGTGCATTGATGCTCTCAGAGGTGATCGTATAAGTCGGCGTGGCCGTTTGAATCTGAGCGTTGTTAATCAACGATCCGCTGACATTTACCGCCTCAAGAGACCTCACTACATTTCCGGCGTTCTTGGTAACGTTTTTGACGCTGTCTATATCGGAAGGCGATGTCTTCAGCAATACGAATGTGAAATCATTTACAGCTTTCCATGTCAACCCCGTACCGATGAGAAGTCGCCTCAATACTTCGACAGGTTTATAGAGCCCCGAAGTCTCCCGGTTCGTTTTTCCTTCCACCAGTTCGGGCGAATAGACGATCTGGACATTGCTTTGCAAAGCCAGCAAGTCCAGTGCAATGCGCAATTTGCCAGGAGCGATGGCGTATTGCTGTATCCCGATGGCTGGCGCGTCAGCTATTGCCGATGACGAGGCAAACATCAAGGCGATGCAGCTCAGCGTCATGATGAGCAGATATGCTGTGGCATGGCGAAGGATGGAGCTGAGCGATTCGCGACTATAAAGCATGCGAAATCCATCCCTCAAAAATTTGCGATCATCCGGTATGTCCACCGAAGTCCATGGATGCTCGGTGGCGGCGTGTCTTTTACATGACGTTCGCGACGGCGCTTTACTGTAGAACCGCGGACGAAATAGACCTAGTCTCGATGATCGAGTATTGGATATGTGCCTGGGTCAGCAAGGGATTCCTTGCTCGGTCCGTGCGCCCGATCGAAGCATGATGGCAAGAATACAACGATCAGAGCCCAAGAAAAGCACAAAGCGACGCATCCACGATGCTTGGCGAAAGATCGGCCATCTAGATGGCCAAAATCTCTCAGGTATTAACGACTCAATCGGGGCATCAAATGTTCACCAGTCAGTAATTGGCGTCGAATTTCCATCAGTGAACCGAGCCCGAGAGTCACTTGATGCGCCGACTGTCGACTGTCGACTGTCGACCGCGGCATAGTGGACTGTGGTGAAATTGCTCTGCCCGCGGTATGGCAACTCGTGGGTATGATCGACTTGCCGTCGGTCAAGGCACAAGCGCATTTCTTGGCCGAACCCAACGGTCGATAGCCTGTGCAGCCTGGAGGATAAGCTGTAGGATGGCTGCGCCGTCAGCGCCGTTAGCGCCGTTAGCGCACCGGGCGTAGCCTGCGCTACCGTGTAGGGAGCACTACTTGCTGCAGGTTCGATCCCGTGTCGGGTACGCCATGCTTTTCCTTGCGTAGGAACGCAACCAAGCCCGTATAACGAAAAATCTCGCGAACATAGCCGTTACCACCGGTAGCATCGATGTCCGAATAACCTGTGCCTGGTGTACTCATGATCTGTAACTCATGGGCCCGTAGTTTTAGAGCCTGCGGCGACCGAGGGGTTGGCTGCATGATGGCGCCCGTATTTACGTTAGCGCTCGATAACGCCTGACTCAGCGCAAGCACGGCCATCGGTGTCGCCAGCAACAGACCCGTCAGCGTCGAATTCAAAATACCTTTCAAAATACGTCGGACGTTCGCCGGACAGATGATGCGCCAAGATGGCATGTGTTGATTCATGAGCATTTCTCTTTTATTTCGACTCAATCATGAAGAAGTCGGCGGAATGACGCCTGGCTATAGCTTCGCAACCATGCAGCACGGACTCTGGCAGGCTGACTGGGCCAGATTTCAACCGTACTACGATTGCCCCGGTCCCTCTATGAATGATAAATACGACTTCCATCTCATCAAGAACAGGGTCAGTACAAAGGTGGTCAATTCAACGAGCCAACTGTCTGGAACAACGATCGAAAATCTCGTTGCCAACTTAAAGCGCAGATCCAATGCATCTGCTCGCGTGAGTGGATGCATATAGCCGGAGCCTTGTCGGCCGGGGTTTTCCATCCACGCTAGTCAGGTGAGCCGCTTCTGCGTTTGGCTTGCGTACACAACGAAGGTCGGCGCGCTTCCTTGCGCGCCACTTTCCATCAGAGCGTCAGGCTCCAATTGTTCAACGTGCCATGATCTCCTCTGGAGAACAGATCGAGATCGATCACTTCCAGCTTCCATGTGCCGTTGGCCGGCACTCCCGAAGCAGTCACCGTCCAAGTGGTATTGATATTTCCGTTATTATTGAAGTTAGGTTGCTGCAGCACGGCAGAAGAGCCATTAGGAGCGACGATCAAAATCTCCAGATCGCCCGACCAGCTGTGGGTGATGTTGGCGTGTATCTGCAGGGTCGATGGCGTGTTGCCCGGCTCGCCAGTCACCACAATCTTACTGACGACCGTGGCGTCATCACCGATGGTCGTCGGTGTGTTGTTGCTGAACACACCCGTGCCATTGCTGCTACTGACTGTCACCGATGCGTTCTTGGAACTGGTCTTGCCATCGGCACTATCGGTCACTGTCTCGGTCACGCTGTAGGTACCGGCGGCCGCATACGTATGACTCGGGCTGGCTACGGCCGAGGTGCTGCCGTCGCCGAACGTCCACGCGTGCGCACCGATGGTGCCACCCGAATCGGTGGAGCTGTCGGTGAAGGTAGCCGTCAGGCCGCTGACGGAGTCGGTGAAGTTGGCGGTCGGCGTGCCACCGGTGGCGCCACTGGAGACCGTCACCGATGCCGTCTTGGCGCTAGTCTTGCCGCTGACACTGTCGGTCACTGTCTCGGTCACGCTGTAGGTACCAGCGGCCGCATAGGTGTGGCTCGGGCTGGCGACAGCCGAGGTGCTGCCGTCACCGAACGTCCACGCGTAGGTGCCGATGGTGCCACCCGAATCTGTGGACGTGTTGGTGAAGGTAGCCGTCAGGCCACTGGTCGTATCGGTGAAGCTGGCGGTCGGCGTGCCACCGGTGCTACTGGCGCCGGCGACGTTGGTCACGAAGTTCGCGATGTTGATCGAACCGAAGCCGCTGGCGTAGTCCCAGCCCACAGCGGCGGTTTCACCCGGTGAGCCGTCCCACGCATTGTTGCCCGTGGTGACGTCGTGGAAGTCCGTCGCGTAGTTCTTCGCGGCATCCGCGTAGATCAGCGGCGCGGCGAAGCCGAGCGAGGACTTGGTGGCCAGCGCGCGTGCCCACACGCCCACGAACAGCGGTGAGGCAAGGCTGGTGCCGCCGACCTGCTCGCTGGAACCATCGACGATCACGTTGACGCCGGATTCCGGCGCGGCATCCATCGCAATGTCGGGCATGCCACGATAGTTGCTGCCGGTGTTCGCACCGACACTCTTCTGCCAGCTCGGCTGCGGCTCGAAGGTGCTCACGCCGCCGCCACCGGCACCCTCGGCGGTGCTCCACACAGCTTCCGAGTCATACGTGGTGCCGGTGGTGTACAGATTGGTGCCGCCCACCGCGACCACGTACTGCGAATCGGCAGGCCACGCAACTGTGTTGGTGCCATCGCCGCACTCGTTGGAGCCGGTATCGCCGGTGGAGATTGAGAACGTCTGGCCCTGCGCAACGGCCTGCTCGAAAACGCTGTCGCCGGTGGCGGCGCCATTCACTTCCGCACCGCTCTCGCACCCGCCGATCGAGACGTTGATGATCTGCGCGGTGTTGTCGGTAACCGCCTGGTTGAAGTCGTCGATCAGCGGCTGCGTTTCCAGACTGGAGGTGTCGTATAGATAGAGTGCCTTGACGCCGCCGGAGATGCCGGCAATGTCCTGGGTGTCCAGGTCCCACTCGTCATCGCCGCTGGTGGCGCTGCTGCCACCGTCCACCGTCACCACATTTAGCGGGATGCTGCCGAGGCTCGTGTGCTGGCTTAGGAACGCGCTGAAGTCACTCTTCACATTCGTCATGCTGCCTTCGGTGATCACACCGACATTGACGGTCGAGCCAGTCTTTGTGCTGCCGGCGTTGTAGATCGCCGGGAAGTCGGTCGGGCTGTGCACCGACATCGTGCCGCTGGCATTGGTCTGCACGCCGCCGGTGGTCAAGCGGCGCACCAAAGTATGGAAGATATGTACGTTCTGCAGGCCGAGTACTTCCAGCACGGTGCTTTGCAGCGAAGCTGGAATCTTCACGTCGCCGGAGTTGGCGTAAGCGTCGCGGCCATCATACGTCCTCACCCTCACGAATGAAGTCTGGAACGCGGCGGCGGCGGTGTCGGCACGGCCGGCAGCGGTCACCAATTGCCGATTGGGGGCGATAGTGACATTCAAGAAGCCGGCTTTCTCCAGATAGTCCGCCACGGCTTGCGCCTGCGCCTGGGTCGGTGCGTACGTCTCCGCGAACTGGGCCGGCGTCAGATTGGGATGATGCGGATCGGCGATGAACGCATCCAGCTGGGCCTTGTTGCGAAGCTTCAGCGAAACCGCTACGTGCATCGGTTGCGCTTGGCTCAGCAGGCTAACGACTTGGTCGCCTGTGTGCAATTGCGTCGCGTGACTCACGGTGGCGAACAGGGAGCTGGCCACCGCATTGCTTGCCGGTGCGGCGGACACCGACGCGGCCATGGTCATACTGATGGCAGCAGCCAGCAGTTTGAGGCGAGTATGGTTGAGGCGTGTTTGGTTCGACATGAATGAACTCCGGTTGGTTTTTAAAGGACAAACGGGGCTGATGCGGCTACATGAGCCCCATGCATTAGTCTTTAATTCTTTGCCGCACGTCAGTGCGGCCCCTCCACTCAAGAATTGCCCGGCGACACTCAAACCCCAAAACGCCGACGCTCCCAACTCTCCATGTACCTCGGCATTTTTAATGCACCGCCTTCCCAAAGACGGGAAGCGACGGAAAAAGCCTACCTATGATTCTTTGGGGGCGGCTGCTGCCGCTGCCCATCATCTTTCGGCATGTGGGAAATGCCGAGGCTACTTGCTATGCAAGAGCACGATATGTGTTGGGGAAACACGATGGGCGCGGATCGGCCAGCCTTGCTGTAGGGCCAGGATCAACGTCTCCTGGTCACCGGTACGGAAAACACCGCTGATGCGGATGTTCTGCAGCGAGGGGTCGCCGATTTGCAGCTGGGTCGGACTGTAGCGGTTCATCTCGGCGAGCAGAGTCGACAGAGGCCAGTCGTCAACGAACAATTTGCCCGTTGTCCAGCCTTCTGCAACCTGCAGATCAGCGGGGCGTATCGGATCGATCTTTCCGGCTTGATTGAACATGACTTGCTGGCCAGCCACCAACGAGATGGCCTGCGGTGTGCCGTCCAACAATGTGGTGGTGATGGCAAGCTTGCCCTTGAGCAGAATGACGGATGTAGCATCGTCGTTTATCCCTACCTGGAACTCGGTGCCGACAGCGGTCACCGTCCCGGTCAGCACATGCACGACGAATGGCCACGCCGGGTTGCCCTGCACCTTGAATTGGGCTCGGCCGTGCAGAAGATCTATATGGCGTTCACTCGCGCTGTAGTGCTCGACCACTTCGGTATCGGTATCAAGAAAGATAGAGGACCCATCCCTCAGGGACACGGTATGCTGTTGGCCAACCACCGTAGCGTAGTGCTTGCCAGCAGAGCCTGTGGGGCGAGCCACCCAGCTTGGCATAACGATCAACACCACAAGCACTGCGAGTGCCGATAGCGCGGCCGGCAAGAACAAATGGCGTGGAAATCGCGGCTTGGGCTGACGTAGCGCACGATTCGCCGCCGCCATGATCGCCGGATCTTTTACAGCCTCCTCACCCTGTTTCCAGAGGTGCACGATCTCATCATAAGCAGCGGCATGCGCTGGGTTAGCAGCGCGCCAGCGTTCAAACGCAGCACGCACGTCATCCGGGCAGCCCGGCTCAAGCAGGCGCACGAACCACTGCTCGGCTCCGTCGCGCGAGCCTACCAAAGAACTCCGGCTGGTGATTCGTTCGTCCATGCTCATTAAAACGCTTCCGCCGATGAATCGCCTACCTTGCGCTTTAACAAAACGAGTGCGGTGGCGAGGTGCTTTTCGACCATTTTCACGGAGATACCGCAGCGATCAGCAATCTGGGCATGACTCATACCGTGCACACGTTTCAATAGAAAGACGCGTTGACATTTTGGAGGCAGCTCCAGGATGGCTTGGGTAAGGCACGTAACTTGCTGCTCGTATTCGGCGTTCTCTTCCGGCGAATGTTCTCTCGAAGCGACTTCATGCTCATCCAGCGCCACATGCTGCTTGCTGCAATGCGTCGTTGAAACACGAAACTGGTCATGAGCAACATTGACCGCGATACGGTAGAGCAATTGCTTCCACGCCGATGCTGGCTCCGACTCGCGGTAACGGATCAACTTGGTCATGCTTTCCTGCGCGGCATCTTCGGCATCCTGTTCAGTCGCCGTGCGGCGACGCAGAAACTGCACAAGGCTGAGGCGCTGTTCGCGGATAAAAGTATCGAAACGGCGAACTTCCGTGCGTTGTTCGCTAGCCGTGATCTGCGGCAATGGAACGTTCGATGCATCATCACGCTTGTTTTCCATGCCTGGATCTGCGCTCACTTCCGCTTAACGAGATCTTGTTGAATCAACATCATACACAGGCAATCTGCGCTCGCAACATCATAGCTCAATTCACGCAGAGCCCTTCCTCAGTCTCGACAGCTTGCATAGAGCAGCTAGCCATCGCATCGAATGAGATGGCACACACTGACGAAAGGTTCTCTTTTAAAAAGCTATGCTTCGAACTCATTCCATCCATGAGGTACCGCAACATGGACGTGACTATTGATCTGGCATCTCTGAAGGCGTGTCCTCTCAGATCGTTACGGTTGGCCGGTTTGGGAGCATTCCAAGCGGCGGGTTTGGGAGTGGAATCGGTGGCAAGTTTGATCGGAATACGCACGCAGATAGAGGAGTGGCCGCGATGGGTCGGAAGCAGCGTGCTTCTAAGGGTTGCCTACATCCGGAAATAGACGGCGGGAGCTCTAACAGGCTTACCGGCTCCCATTCAGCACCAGCGTCGTGTTCAGGCCTGACCAGAGGCGATGGTCAGCCGGACCAGAATCCGCCGCCAAGGGCAAACGGAGAGCTTAGGCAGTGATAAAGCCGGCAACACACTGCATGCATCTCACCGTGAAATGCGTGCCGTGGACACGATGCCCCCAATGGGCGATTGCCGCCCACTTGTCGGCTTAGGTCGGTACGTTAAAGCTATCGGTTTATCGACCACTGCGTCCAAATCCACTCAAGCACGAATCGATCGGGTATCCACGAGCAGGCAAAGTACGTAAGTAACGCCACGTTGCTGCACACACTTTGGTATCCAAACCTGCACACACTTTGGAGTCATGCCCACGCCTGGGCATGACACCCATATATGTACCAGTCGTACAAACATTGTTTCAGGGAGCGCGTACAGACATTGGTTTCAGCTGGCTCAGCTGATGTTGAGATTTGGTGTTGCTGGGGTATCCGGCATCACGCAAGCCAAGCTCAATGCAGTGGCAAAACTGTTGAACGAGCGCCCCAGGAAAACGCCAGGCTACGAAACTCCGGCCGAACGATATCGGCAAACTGTTGCATCGACCGGTTGAGGCCGCAATCGCTTCTGGTCATTCCCTTGGAGCGTGGGTAAGGAAAGGCTAGGCCGGACGAAGACGGCGAAAGCAGCGCCTCGGCGAGGCACAACTCATCGGTCCACACCCAAGAAGAAACCGGCAATTCAGTGATTGGCCAGCACGCCTGCCGCTGCGCCTGAGCGACGACCGTGTTCGGTCCTCGCTATCAAGCGCCGCCGTTGTCGTACGGCCTTCGCTAGACGCTCCAACACTTGCACAGAACTATCCCAGTCGATGCAGCCGTCGGTAATGCTCTGACCAAAGATCAGTGGCTGACCCGGGATCAGATCCTGTCGTCCGCCCACGAGGTGACTTTCCACCATGACGCCGATGATGCGCGTTTCGCCGGCCTCGATCTGCGCGGCGATATCTTCGACCACAAGAGGTTGGTTTTCCGGTCGCTTGCCACTGTTGGCGTGGCTGGCGTCGATCATCACCCGTGCCAGCAAGCCGGTCTTGCCGATCGCTGCGCAAGCCGCCCCGACACTGGTCGCGTCGTAATTCGGTACGCTGCCGCCACGCAGGATCACGTGACAGTCCGAGTTGCCGGTGGTCGTCGCGATGGCCGCCTGACCAATCTTGGTCACCGCCAGAAAATGATGGGGTTGCGACGCTGCGTGCACCGCGTCGACCGCGATCCTCACGTTGCCGTCGGTGCCATTCTTGAAGCCGACCGGACATGACAGCCCTGAGGCCAGCTCACGATGCACCTGACTCTCGGTGGTGCGTGCGCCAATCGCCCCCCATGCCACGAGATCGGCAATGTATTGCGGCGTGATCATGTCGAGAAACTCACAACCGGCCGGCAAGCCGAGTGCATTGATGTCGCGCAGCAGGCCACGCGCAAGGCGCAGGCCCTTGTCGATCTGGAAGCTGCCGTTCAGATCCGGATCGTTGATCAGCCCTTTCCAGCCCACCGTCGTACGTGGCTTCTCGAAGTACACGCGCATCACGATCTCCAACGCGTCGCTCAACTGCTCGCGTAGCAGCACCAGACGTCTGGCGTATTTCAGCGCGGCCTCCGTGTCATGGATCGAGCATGGCCCGATCACCACCGCGAGGCGATCGCCGGCGCCTGTGATGATCTGATGCAGCGCATCGCGCGAGGCGTTCACGGTGAGCGTGACGCGTTCGCTGGCGGCGCAATCGCGCATGACTTCGGCTGGCGTACTGAGCGTAGTGATAGCGCGGATGCGTAGATCGTCAGTGCGGCGGTTCATGTTGAACTCCTTGATGGGATCCAACGGCGGCCACTAAAAAAGCCGCCAATGGAGGTTGGCGGCTTTCTGGGAGAGATGATCTTCAGTCTTTACGACGATCGCGCCCGTACTTCCGCCAGTGGCTTCGGATAACCATAAAACCAGAGATAGGGGCGACGGATAACGGGACTCATGAGATGACTGATAACACAAACACGGCCTTGTGTCTTACAACGCACCCAGGCGTCCTCGCCTGGACAGACGGTTAGCGAAGGACCCAGGTGCGCGTCGGGCCACGATCACTTGTGCTCCTGCTTCAGCATGAAGTTGACTACGTTCACGTACTCCTTGAAATCCAGACATTGATTCTTCTCGGTGTCGAACATCGCCATCGGAGGCGCGGACTTGCCGGCGCGCTGGATAAGTTCCAGGTGGGCGTACTCCGCCGCGTTCAGACAGCCGTTCTTGTCGGCATCCATCGCCACGAATTGTTCGTGCAGTCGGCGCAACTCCTCCGCCGCCTGTAACTGATGCCAGCCGACCCGAAACTCCTGTGGCGACAGCACCCCGTTGTGGTCGGTATCCCAGCGGGCAAAGATCGTATCCGCCTCATCGGCGGGCGGCGCCGGGGCTGCGTGCGTGGCCGGTGCCTTTGTCGGCGTCGTGGTGGTCGATTGAGCCTGCACGACGTTCGCGACGAGCAGCGCCGCGATCACGCACCCTGCATAACCTGCCCTGCCCCAGTTCGTGCTCATGGCGTCACACCCTCCTTCTGCAGCTCCGCCTCAAACGTGATCAGTTCCCGGATCTCCGGCGTGCGCAAGCCCACCATCATCGGGTTACGCACGTTCGGCAGGAAACACAGATCGAAGATTTCGGAAATATCACCCTCGAAGCGGATCCAGTGCAGC
>Ga0302314_10000955_pt1 | contig 53959 bp, 47 predicted proteins | sample III_Palsa_N2_3_FD_200533 | JGI IMG/M metagenome (GOLD analysis project Ga0302314, IMG submission 200533) | Peat permafrost microbial communities from Stordalen Mire near Abisko, Sweden - III_Palsa_N2_3 | ecosystem: Environmental > Terrestrial > Soil > Palsa > Peat permafrost | place: Sweden... | reverse complement strand
CGCGGCCCGCGGGGTACGTCGGGGCGAGCTCGTTGGACTGGCGCTGGCGGCGGGCGAGGACTTCGTCGTGGCGCTGCACGGCTGCCTGCTGCTCGGCGCGGCGGCGGTCCCGATCGACCTGCGTCTCCGCGCCGCCGAGCGCGAGGCCAGGCTGCGGGGGGTGGCCACCACGGTCGAGGGCCCGATCGACGGACCGCCGCTCGCCCACGTTGCCCCCCACGACGCTGACGCCGTCGCGACCGTGATGCACACCTCGGGGACCACCGCGGCGCCCAAGCGGGTGGGCCTGACCTACGGCAACTGGATGTGGAACGCGCTCGGCTCCGCGGTCGCGCTCGGGCTCGGGCTCGATGAGACGTGGCTGTGTCCGATGCCGCCGGCGCACGTCGGCGGGCTGTCTATCCTCCTGCGCTCGACGATCTACGGCACGACCGTCGTCCTCCCCGAAGCGCCCGCAGGGCGGCTCGGCCGCTTCGACGTCGAGACGGTGAAGCGCGACCTCTCGGACCGCGAACGAGGGATCACGCTCGTCTCGCTCGTGCCGACGATGCTCTCGCGGCTGCTCGACGCGGGTCTCGAGCGTCCGCCAACGCTTCGCTGGGCGCTGCTGGGCGGGGGCCCGATCCCGCCGGCGCTGGTTCGTCGCGCGCGGGCGGCGGGGGTGCCGATCGCCTCGACCTACGGGATGACCGAAGCGTGCTCGCAGATCGCCACCCGCGGCTGGCCGTTGACCGGAGTCGAGCTGCGAGTCGCTCCCGATGGTGAGCTGCTGGTGCGCGGACCCACGGTCGCGCCCGGCGCGCTCGGACCCGACGGCTGGCTGCACACCGGCGATCTCGGCACGCTCGACGAGCGCGGGCGCCTGACCGTGATCGGCAGGCGGTCGGAGACCATCGTCACCGGCGGCGAGAACGTGGCCCCGGCCGAGGTCGAAGCGGTTCTCCTCGATCACCATGCGGTGGCGGATGCCGCCGTGCATGCGCGCCCGGACGCCGACTGGGGCGAGCTCGTGGTCGCCACGGTCGTCCTGCGCGAGGGCGGGGAGGCGAGCCCCGAGGAGCTTCGGGCGCACTGCGCCACCCGCCTCGCCGCATTCAAGGTGCCAAAGACGATTGAGCTGAGCGATGCCCTGCCCAGGAGCCCGACCGGGAAGCTGCTGCGCGGGGAGCTTCGTTAGCGAGCGCGCGTGTCCCGGAACGCATCGCGACCACCGGCCGCCGCTCGTCCCGGAACGTGGCCGGTCACGCTGCGTCTTCCTGGACGACGACGCGATAGACACGCGCCGTGACATCGTACGCCTCGCGCCGCTCACTCTGCCGGCGCTCCGGGCCGGTGTAACCGGACTCGTTTCGCCCCCTTATCCGTCGCTCGCGCCGGCGCAGGTCGTGCCCCGCGGGTCGCCATGTAGCCGATTCCAGCGCGGGGACGATGTGCTCTCGGAGATCGATGCGGACACTCCAGCCGTCGCTGCTCAGCTCTCGACCGGGACGCTCTCTGAGCATGGTGCGCAGGACGCGGCCGCCGTCGCGGAACGCATTCAGGTTGGAGGTGCCGGCACGGCGCTCGAGCTCGAAGCTCGGAACCTCCTCCACCTGGAGGCCGGCCTTCACGGCGTTGAGCACCAGTTGGGTCTCGATCTCGAACCCGTTGGCGGTCAGCATCAGCGCGTCGAGATGGCGCCGCCAGAACGCGCAGTAGCCGTAGCACAGGTCGGTGAAGCGCGACCCGTACAGCTTGTTGGCGAGCTTCACGAAGGTGAGGTTCCCGGTGGCCCGAAGCCGAGTGAAATCGGCCGATCCGCCGCTATCGAGGTGCCGGGAGCCCTTGACGAAGTCCGCGCCCAGTTGGAGCGCCTCGACGAACCGGTGCATCTCGGTTGGATCGGTGCTGCCGTCGGCATCGATCATCACCACGATGTCGCCGGTCGCGGCAGCGAACCCGGCGCGCAGAGCCGCGCCCTTCCCACGCTGATACTGATGTACCACGACGATGTCCGGTCGCACGCGACGGGCGATCGCTTCGGTGTGATCGGTCGACAGCCCGTCCACCAGCACCACTTCCGACACCCAATCGGGCAGCCTCTCGAGAACCCACCGGATGCTGCCCTCCTCGTTCAGCGTCGGCACCACCACGGTGACCGAGGGCTGACGCACGAGTTGCAGAGACTGGTCGTCGAGCGCGACCGCTGGCTGAGCGTCGGCGGGCGAGGCGGCATTTCGGGCGTCAGCCGGATCTCCGCGCAGCGCCGCGTGATCAGGTACCCGAGATGGTCCCGTCAGCCGACGGTCCGTCGACAAAGGATTCACTGCTGTCTCCCGTCCGGTCAGGCGCTTTGATCATTCCGTGAATGCACCCACCCACTCCCAGGACCCGAACCCACGCTGGTCCGAAGGGCGCACAACTTAGTTCTCGTAATCTACACCAAAACGGAGCGGCGCGCCACTTAGTTCCACGGCTCCTACGCGGCCTGCGCCCAAAAAGCGGGGAATTACCGATTGGACCTTCACGCCCGGTTCACATCGGGTTCGGTTACGGGTTCGGCCGATGGTTCACGCCCTCCCTCGGTCGACTCCGATGCGGGGATGCGCTCGAGCGCGCGGGCGAGAGCATCGTCGACGCCACGGCGTACCTGGGCTTGGAGCGGTAGCGCGCGGAACGTGTGGTCGACGCTGGGGATCAGCTCCACCCGAAGGTTAGGCCAGCGGTCGAGCTGCGCGAGGTGGCCGTCGCGTACCAGGTCCTCGTACAGCCCCTCGTCGGCCGAGAACTGCAGTAGCAGCTCTGTGCCACGGTCGTGCAGGCGGTCGAGGTACATCACCGTCTCCTGGGCGCGTCTGATGCGTCCCTTCCGTCGCCGGAGCGAGGTCCGCAGCACGCGCGGGGCGGTTTCACGCACGTTCTGGACCGTCCAGGTGTCCGCGAAGCGACCGCGCCGCACCGCGGTCGCATTGCGCAAGGCCCGCTCGGCCGCCCCCTCTTCGCTCCATGCGAATGCGCCCAGGTTGACCATGACCGCGCCGATCACACGCTCGTCGACCAGGGCGCCTCGGAACGCCAGGTAGGCCCCCGAGCACAGGCCGCCGAGGATGAACCGGGATGGGAGGTCCCGCGCCGCTACGGCCTCGAGCACGGAGAGCGCCTGCTCGATCAGGTCGGGCGTGTAATACGCGGCGTTGCTGACGAATGGCCGTTCGTCGCCGTCGGCGTCGCCCATCGCGGTCAGATCGACGCGCAGCGTGCTTACGCCTCGCGCGGCCCAGCTGCGCGCTACCTCCACCCAGATGCGGTTCGGTCCGATCCGCCTTACGCCGCCGGCGCTGAACAGGATCGCCGTGACCGGCTCGAGCGATCCTGCTGCCGGCTCGCTGAGGATCCCAAATAGCTGCTGCGCGCCGACCCGCAAGCTGAGTGGTGTCTCACGCACCGCCCTGCCCTCGATCAGCAACTCCAACGTCGTAGCCGGACGTGGGGCCGCGCTCGGGCTGGCGGGTTCGCCGAGCCGCGCCGAGCCGGGCGGCGTCCCGGCGAGCCGAGGCGTCCGGGCGAGTCGAGGCGTCCCCCCGAGCCAGGAGATCGTCTGCGCGAACACCTCGAGCGGCGGTTTGGCAAAGCGTGGCTCCTGCATCATCTGGCCGTATCCGCGACCGTGCGCGATCGACACGGTGGCGCCGGCCCGCTCCAGGTGCTCGCGAAGCCGGCTCTCCGGCGCAAGTCCGTCGCGCCCGAGCAACAGCACCCGCCGCTGGGCTGGATCCGGCAACACAAGCTGCGCCAGGTCGAGCTCTTCGAGCGCCCCGAGCGTCTCGCGCGTCATCACGAAGCCGTTGACCTCGAGCGCCTCATCGTCGCCAGCCGGCGGGCTCGGCCCCCTCTCGCCCTGCTTCTCCCGCCCGATCAGGGCGCTCGCCCGTAGCTCGCGAACCAGGGCGCGCCCGCGCGAGGGCACCGCCCACAGGATCAGGTCGTTGATCTCGGCATCGCGGGCCAGCGCCGCGTAGGCGACCAAGCCGCCCAGGCCGATCCCGATCGCCGCGATCCGCCCGCACCCAGTCTGATCGCGCAGCCACCGGGCGGCCATCGATACGGCGTCGGTCCATGCCGTCACCCGGCCCGGGGTGCGCGGCGAGCCGCCGCTGTCCCCGGTTCCCGGCAGGTCGATCCGTGCGCTTGGATGCCCTGCCTCGGCGAGTGCGTAGGACCAGGCGCGCCGGCTTCGATACGAGCACACGTCGTCCCAGCCGAACGGTGGGCAGAGGAGCACGCCCACGTCGCTGCTCGGGGCGCTCGCGGGCAGGTGAAGCAGGGCCAGCGTGGCGTCCGGGTCGGTCCCGAGATACACCGCCCGGACAGGGTCGCCGCTCGGTCCCGGCGCGGTCATGCCGTTGGCGCCACGGGTTCGAGTTCGCCGGTCGTGGCGCTCCTATTGGCGCGCGCCCGGCCCGTAACCGTAAATCCGGACCCACGCCACCTGGAGATCGACTCTCGGCGGCGTGCTGCTGTTTGGGCACGGTTCAACCGCGACTCCACAGGTACCCGCGACGTCCTGGATATCCATCTCCATCGGGGTTGAGGGGACGACCGCGCCATCGACGCGATACCAGACGCGGCCGTCGACGGTGAACACGAGGCGGCCGGGCGTCCATTCGAGCCCGAACGTGTGCCAACGCGTGAAGTTGCCCGTCGTCATCCGCTGGACCTGCCGGTTGTCGGCTCCGTAGTGCACGAAGGCGTGCATCTGCGTGCGGGCCTTCTGGACGCCGTCATTCTCGGCGAAGTCGACCTCTGGAGGCCAAGGCCCGCGCGAGGGCCACAGCAGCGCGTCGCTGCCGACCCCGTAGCCCGACTCGACTCGTAGCCGAACCTCGTACTTGCCGTACGTCTGGCGTATTGCCGGCGCACTCGACAGGCCGCCCGACACCCACCGCCCCCCGAACCTCGGGTCCTTGTACGCGGCGAGGTTCAGCACTCCGTGTACGACGGCGACGTGAGAAGGGCTGAACCATCCGCCTGGATCTCCTTGCGACGGGCCGGAATATAGACCCCAGCGAGCGGGCGAGAGCCCACGATGGAAGTTATCGAACAGCTCCAGACGCCACGGCTTGCGCGTCGACTGCGCCAAGACACACGAGCAGGCGATGCCCGCTCCGGCCGCCAGCGCCACCACGAGCACAAGCATCGCTTTACGCGGTCGCCACCCCCGCCTGGCCTGGACTCCCATAACCGCGATCCTAGCCAAGCTTGTGCTCGCGCGCGCCCCACCGCCGCTAGGTAACCTCGGGCCTCGGATGCGAAGGCCCTCTCTGCACGCGCTCGTTCCGCTCATCATCGTGGCTGCCTGGGGCGTCGCCATCAGCGGCGTCCGGATCAGCAGCTTCACCGACCTCGGCCTGATATCCGCGCTGCCCGCGAGCGCGCTCGCGCTACTAGGGCTCTTGATGGCGAGCTTTGCCGTCGCGCTTACGCGTCGGCCAATCGATCCCGTCGTGATGCTCGCCCACGTGGTCGTGCTGATCGTCGTGCTCTACGGCGTGACCGCATTCGTCGAACCCCTGCCTAACTACTCGACCCTGTACCGGATGGCTGGGATCGTCAGCTACATCACCCACCATCACTCGGTGAACCCTGGAATCGACGCCTACTTCAATTGGCCCGGGTTCTTCGCTCTTGGCTCGATGATCACCCAGGTGGCGGGATTCAAGAACGTGGTCTCCTTTGCCACTTACGGGTCGGTTGTGTTCAATCTTCTGTACCTGCCGCCCCTGCTCTCGATCTTTTCGTGGGCGACGTTCGACCGCCGAGTGACTTGGCTCGCAGTGTGGGTGTTCTACATCTGCAATTGGGTCGGACAGGACTACATCGTGCCTCAGGCGGTCGGCTACCTGCTGTTCCTCTCAGTGATTGCCGCGCTGCTGGCCTGGTTCGCGCCACGCTCGGCGAAGCGCTCACCCGCGCCCTCTCTGCGCGCCGTGCCGCGCTGGTTTGCCCCGAGTCAGCTGCGTTCGGTCACGGGCAGCGTGCCGGCGGCGGACGCGACGCAACGCGTCGGCGTGGTGATGATGGTGGTACTGATGTACGCGGCCACCGTAACCGGTCACCAGCTCACCCCGGTCCCCGCGCTGGTTGCCGTGGCCGCGCTCGTGGTCCTCGCCGGGCTCGAGACGCGGATGCTGCCGCTGATGATGGCGATCATTCTTGCTGCATGGATCAGTTTCATGACGACCAAGTACCTCGCCGGCAATATTGGGCAGCTGTTTGACTCGCTCGGCGCTCTGGGGTCGAGTGTGAAACAGACGACCGGTCGCGTCGTGGGGAGCCCGCAGCACGAGTTCGTGGTGGACGCCCGCATCGTCGTCTCGGTCTTCATCTGGGCTCTGGCCGGAGCCGGTTTCTTACGTCGCCTGCGCCAGCACCGCATCGACACGGCGATGGTGCTCCTTGCCGCGGTTCCGTTCCTGCTGCCCGTACTCCAGCCCTACGGAGGCGAGATCTTCCTTCGCGTATTCTTCTTCTCCTTACCGGGCGTCGCCTTCCTGATCGCGTTGCTGGCGTTTCCGAGCGCGCGCTCAGGCCGCGGTCCAGTCACCGCCGTCGCCGTCGCGCTGGTCGGGTGCGTACTGCTCGCCGGTTTCCAGTTCACTCGCTACGGCAATGAGCGGATGAACGTCTTCACTCACCAGGACCTCGTCGGCGTCCAGGCCCTCTACCGGATCGCGCCGCTCGGTGCCAAGCTCGTCGCGGGGACGGATAATATCCCGTGGCGGTATCAGGATTACAATGCCTACAGTTACTCGTTCGTCGACACACTGCCGGCGTTCGCCGCCGACGTTCCGAACCCGCATAGGATGTTCGCGGAGCTCAAGGCAGAGCTGGCGCCGCAGGGCGGGTATGTGATCTTCACCCATAGCACGCAAGTCGAGGCTGAGCTGACGGAGGGCCGTCCCCGTGCGTTACCGAGGTTGATCGAGGTGCTGCAGCAGCAGCACGACGTGCGCGAGGTCTACCACTCAGGACAAGATCAGATCTTCTTCGTGCAGGGCTGACGCTTGCCGGACATCTGACCGTGAGCGCGCAGCCGGGACCCTCCGGCCGCTCAGGCAGTTTCTCTGACCAGAGTCGCCGCGATCACGAGGATCGTGAGCGAAGCGACGACCGCCAGCGAGTTGGTGATCGTGAAAGCTCCCGCGTACAGCAGTATCAGGCCGACGGCGGTCTCCAGTGCGATGCTTACACTCGTGGCAAGCATCAGCTGGTGCAGCGGATCGCGGATCGCCAGCAACTCTACCAATGCCCACCCGGGAACGAACAGCATGAAACTCAGAGCGACGACGACTCGAACGGGGGAGTGCCATCCGGCTGCATAGCCGATCACGGTGCCGGCAGTGAGCAAGAGCAGCGCTGCCGAACGGAGCACGACGGGTTTGCGGCGGCGCATGGCAGGAGATCGTAGAAGGTCGCGCCGTCTGCCGGTGACGCTCACGGCAACGAATGGCGCGGCGCGCCGAGAACGTCGCCCCACCTAGAATGCGTTTCGCCGTGATCACCACCGGACTACTCCCCCACGGGGTTCAGGAAGCGGTGCACATGCGCTCGGTGTCCGCTGACTCGCAGTCCTACGCGGTGGTGGCATTCGGGCTGATGGTCGTGCTCTTGGTCGAATGGGAGGCGCTGCGACTCGTCGGGCGCGGGGGCGCTCGCCGGGCCGGCATCCTCGCGTCTTGCGGTCCCCTCCTCGTCGTGTTCTCGCTCACGGTCGCCGCGAGACTCGCATTGTTGATCCACTAGTCGACGCCGCGAGTTCAGGACAGCGAATCTCCGCCGGGAACCTCGGCCGTAGAAGCCGGCGGAGATGGGGGGACAGGGGGAACGTGGGGGCCCAAGTGCGAGGCCTGGTGCGGGTCGCGCGGAAGGCGCCGCAGCACGCCGATCACGTGCCAGACCGTGGCAGCGGCGACGACTACGCTCGCGATCAGCCACGCGAGTCCAACGCCGACGAGACCGTGGGAGGGAGCGAGCACCGCGACGAGCACGACCAGGAGCACCAAGGTCGCCACCTGGGTGCCAAGGATCCGCGACGCTCGGCCTTCCACCCGGCAGATCGCCATGTATACCCCGGTGATCGCGCGGAACAGACTCGCGAGCGCGAGCAACCTGAGCAGCGGTGCGCCCTTGCGAGCATAGTCCGCCCCGTAGAGGGCGAGGATGTGGCTGGCGCCGCCGGCGAGCAAGATGATGCCGACCACCAGCAGCCAGCCGAAGTGGCGCACGATGTCCCTTGTCAGTTCGGGGAGCCGAGCCTCGGCGAGTGCTCCCTCGACGGTCAGCGGCTGAACGACCAGGGCAAACAGGGAGTCGAAGGCGGCGATGAGCGCGAACGGCATGTAGAAATACGCTCCGGAGCTGCCCCCGAGGAGAGCGACCACGAGGACCGGAAGCAGGCCCGACGACGCCGCCGCGAAGACGAAGGCGAGATAGTCCTGGGCGAGGAACCTGAGCAGGCCGCGCAGTCCGAATCGCTCGATCGGCGTTGGCCGGTTCGAGATCGCGATCGGCTTTCGCAGCACCCGGAGGAAGATGAACAGGTTGACGGGGATGACCAGCGCCACGACGGGTGCGTTCCAAGCGATGAACACCGGGTGCCCGGAGGCCAACGAGAGCATCACCGGTAGAGCGGCGATCTTCAGCACCCCGAAGATCGTGTTCTCGACCGGCACCCACACGGCGCGCCGCGCCGCGGTCAGGACCGCGTCCTCCAGCGAGAAGACCCCCCACACGACGACCGAGGCGACGAACAGGAGGGCGAGCGCCGGCTGGGTGGAGAGGAAGCGATAGCTGCTCGACACGGCCGGGGCGACGAGCACGAAGGCGATCGCGCCGAGGACGGACACGAGGCCCGTGAGCAGATAGGAACCCCAGACGACGCGTTCCGGACGGTCGCGAACGATCGGGAGGAAGCGGGGAATCGCGGCCGCGAAGTTGAGCTGGCAGATCGCCGACAGCGTTGTCATCGCGGCCACCAGTGCGGCATCGCGGCCGACGGTCGAGCTCGGGAAGATCCGCGCGGCCACGATCCAGAACCCGAGACCGAGCGCGGACGTCAGGACCACGTTCAGCGCGAGGCTGTAGGCGCTCTTGAGCAGCGCGGTCGAGTCGTGCGCGGGTGGATGCGCGCGTTGGCGGCGCGTCACCGCTCAACCGCGGGACGGATCCCGAGTCGTACCGCGCACCGGCGGTAGGTGCGCCAAGCGCGCGTCTCGAGCCGCTCGGTGCGAGGGGCCAGCGACCCCCCGGCTCCGCGAATCCAAGCCGAGATCTCGGACGCGGTGGTGGTGGCGCGGACGGTGAGCCTGGCGATCCGGAACGGGTCGCCCTCGGGATCGGCGAACGCGTTCACGACCGCGCAAGCGGAGTCGTATCCGGAGGCATGAACGAGGCGTCGGACCTTTGGGCTCGAGTATCCGTGCGGGTAGGCGAACGTCCGCACCGGCCGTCCCAGCTCTGCCTCCAGAGTCGCCTTGCAGCCGAGGATCTCCTCCGACGCCTGACGAGCGCGAAGCGTGTCCAGCTGAGGATGGCTCCGCGTGTGGCCGCCGATCTCGACGCCGGCTTCGGCGAGCTCACCGAGGCGGCCCCTGTCGAGCATCGGCAGCCCGCCGGGTCCTCGAGACCGGCCGAGGTATCCGGTCGTCACGTACACAGTCGAGCGAATTGACCGCTGGGCCAGCTCGGGGAAGGCGGTGTCGTGGGTGTCGGCGTAACCGTCGTCGAATGTCACGAGCACGGTACGGTCAGCGAGCGCTCGCCGATCACCCCCGATCGCATCGACATATTCCGAGACCGTCAGCGTCTCGGCGCCGGAGTCGACGATCGCGTCCAGCTGCTCGGCGAAACGCGCGGGGCGGACGGTGAAGTCCGCGATTCCATCGGTACTCGCGTTCGACACCGCGTGGTACAACAGGATCGGCGTGGCGCGGATCATTGAAGTTAGCGATGGAGGCTAACGAGTCCGATCGGCGAACCGCGTCGGGGGAACGTGTCGGCGAACACATCGGCGGATCAGCGCGGGCCCCGGTAGGCGTAGATGCGGACCCAGGCGACCTGGAAGCGGACGTTCGCAGGCGTGACGCTCCCGGGGCAGGTCGAGTCCGATGTGCATGTGGCGGCCTGTGACTGGATCGCCAGCCTCATCGGCACCGACGGCACGCCGCCACCACGGATCGACGCCCACGGTCTGCCGTCCAGCAGGAACACGAGCCGGCGGGGGGTCCATTCGAGGCCGATCGTGTGCCAGTCCGACCAGTCGACACCGATCGATCGCGTGACCTCGAGGCCTCCCGTGGGCAGCAGCGACGCTGTAAATTCGTTACGTACCGTGTTGTAGCCGACGTTCTTGGCGAGATTGATCTCGGGCGGCGCAGACCCATGGAGCGGCCACAGGACGACGGCGCCAATGATCCCCTCGCCGGGGTCGATGCGAGCGCGGACCAGATACTTGCCGTATATCTGACGGACCGCCGGGATGGTCGTCACGCCGCCCGACACCCAGCGGTCGCCGAAGCCTGGGTCGCGGTACGCGGCGATGTTCAGGGTCCCGTGGACGATGCTCACGTGCCCGGGAGCGAAGAATCCGCCCGGGTCCCCCAGCGCCTGGCCCGAGTACAGGGCCCAGTCGACCCCTGTGAGCCCGCTCCGGAAGTTGTCGTACAACTCGAGGCGCCACTTCGAGGCGACGACTCGGGCCCGGGCGGGCGATGGGACCAAGCGGGTCGCGGCGCCTGGGTGCGCCGGCGACCTCGAGGCTCCGTGATCCAGCAGCACGAGGAGGATTGCCAGGACCGTGGCAAGCGAAAGTGCCGTCGCCGCCAACACCGCCGGAAGGCCCGGGCGAGCGGCGTGGCCGGTAGCGGGGCTGGTGGCGGGACGGTTGTCGCTGAGTGGCGTCAACTCGCTCGATCGGCTGCGCGTGAAGACATCACCCGACTGTACCGGGGACATATCGCTTGGGAAACGGGCGCCACACGCCGATACGATCCTGTGCCGAGCCGGAAATCAGTGCCTAGTTGGCGAAACTGCGCACCCTATGGGTTGATAGTTACCGCGCTCGTTGACGCGGACACCTGATGGTCGGAATGTCGCAACGCTGCATTCCCGGCTCATCCTGGACGATCTGATGGAGATGGACATCCGGACCGAGACCAACACGAAACCGCCAGGGGCGGTGGACGATCCAGGACGGGCGAATGTGAAAGCCTCAGCGAGAATGCGTGCGACGGTCGAACCGGATCTAAGGCGGGCTGCCAACGGCGGCTCGATCGCCCCACTCGCCGTTCGGGTCGTCGACGTGGACGCCGAGCCGCGATCGCTGCTGCTGCGAACGCCGAACGGTTCGCCATACAAGGGAGCGATGCTGATCGCCAGGCGGGGCGGTCGAGCGTTCGGGACGGTCACCGTGTTCGCGGACGCAGATGGCCGCGTCGATGCGTCCGACGTGGCGTCGGCGGTCCGCAACCTGCCGGTGCCGGCGATCGCTGAACGGACCGTTTCGAGCCGGCGGGCAACGACGCCCCGAATCAGCGTCGTCGTGGCCACATGTGCCAGGACCGAGTCCGTGATTCGGTGCGTGCGCAGCATCCTGGCCTGCGAATACGACGGATTCGACGTGATCGTGGTCGAGAACGCCCCGCGGCGTTCGGCGACTGCTCGCGCGCTTGCCGAGAGCTTCCCTGGCGAACCGGCACTGAAATATCTCGAAGAGCCGCGCGTAGGAAGCTCGCACACCCGGAACACCGGTCTCGCCTGGGCTACCGGCGAGATCGTCGCCTTCACCGACGACGACATCGTCGTCGATCGTGGATGGTTGCGGGCGATCGCGGATGCCTTCGTTCCAGGCGTTGGCTGCGTGACGGGATTGATCATGCCGCTGTCGCTGGACAACGACGTCCAGGCGATGTTCGAGCGTTTTGCCGCCTTTGGCAAGGGGTTCACGCGCCGTGAGTTCTCGATCGATGACCAGTCGATCGAATACAACCGGCTGCTGCCCTACGCGGCGGGGCACCTGGGCTCAGGTGCGAACATGGCGTTTCGCACATCGCTGGCCCGAGAGCTTGGCGGGTTCGACCCGGTTCTCGGCCCCGGCACACCGACGCTCGGCGGCGAGGACATCGACCTGCTCGTTGCCGTCCTGCTCAACGGCAGCAAGCTCGTTTACGACCCGGCGGCGCTCATCTTCCACGAACATCCAGCCGCCGACGCGGCACTCCGCAGACGTACGTTCAGCTATGGCGTGGGCCTGACGGCGATGCTGGCCAAGCAGCTGTGGGTCGGCCCCCGGATGCCGCTAGTGACAGCGATCCCGGCAGGGATCACTTACCTGTTCGAGCCGGCTTCGAGGAAGAACCTGGCCCGGGGGGCGGACTATCCATGGGCGTTCACCTTGCTGGAGCTACTGGGGATGGTTCTCGGGCCGATCGCATATGTCGCGAGCGCGGTGCGCTCGCTGCCGCGCATGGCGAGCCGGAGACCGCCGTTCACGACACCCCGTCGCCTGGGCTAGGGTCACGCGGTTGCAGAGCAGTCGCCTGACCCGTTCCTTGAACATGCCGCGAGCCGCGCTGGCACGGGCGGCGGGACCCGGCTGGCAGGCCGCCGTGGAGCTGATGTTGTACGCCGTGACGCTGCTCTGCGTCCAGGCTGGGCTGCTCGCTCCCGGCCACTACCTCGCGGGGGACATCGCCAACGCCGGCCTACTCGTGTTGCTCGTCAATGCCGGGCCCGATCCGGAGACGTGCGCGACAGCGACGGAAGCCGCCGCGGTGGCCGCGATGCGCGCCCTCGCCGTCGTCGCCTTGATCGCCATCATCGGCCTCGGCCTTCCGCTCCACGACGGCTCGGATGCCGCCGGAACCCTGGTCGTCGCCATGCTCGTGGGTGCTGCCGCGATCTGGATCGCACCCGGAGTCGGCTTGCCTCGGGCCAGCCTCCTGAGGGCGCGGCTCTCGACGCTTCACCTCTGGCCTGCGGCCGCCGGGCTCGCGCTAGGCCTGGTCGCCTATCTACTCGGGGCATCCCCCGTTTGGTCGGCCGGTGCGAGCGGCGCGCGCGTCCTCGTGGCCCTCGTCGCGGCGGTCGTCGCGGCCGCGGTGGAGGAAGGCGTGTTTCGCGGACTGGTGCAGATCACGATGCAGCGCGCGGCCGGACGGGTGGGCTTCGTCGGCTCGGTCGTGCTGTTCTCCGCCACCTATCTCGGTACCGGCTCAGCGGCGCTCGTGCTCACCTTTGCCCTCGCCGGCCTGATCTTTGCGGATAACGTGGCGCGCACCGGGAGCCTCGTCGGCGCCGGCCTCGGTCACGTCGTGCTCGTTCTCGCGGCCGGTGCGCTGTGGCCCGCGGTGCTCGGACGACGCCACCACGCGTCGCTCTCGGATCTCGGAACGACGATCGTGCTGTCGCTCGCCATCGCGGTCGTGGCGGCGCTCTCGCTCCGGCGTCAGCTGCCTGCTGACAATGTTTCCGCTGCTACCGGTGGGGGTTAGTGGACCGTCCGGCGATCACGGCACACGTATCGCGCTCTGGTGACCGGTTATGGGTTCACGAGCGTGGTCGGCTCGGTCGCTCGGCGCGCCGCCCAGTCGCCTGACCAGCCGCGCTGCCTTGCCGCCTTGGCCGGGGATAGATTCGCCACCGCGTAGCCGGCGCTCGTGCTCGCGAGACCGGCGACGATCGCCGTCGCTCGTCCCAGGCCGCCCGGCTCGCGCCGGCGCACGAAGGACAAGATCCCCGTGCGCACGCCCCTCGGTAGCACCTCACGCGTGTAGCGGTATTCCGTCGAGAGCGCCTGATTGGCGCCGACGAGCTGCGAGACCACGGCCTTGGATCCACCCTCGAAGTAGCATCGCTTGAGGAAGCGACGAGGCCTGGCGCGGTTTGCGGGGACGTTGTGGAGTACCTTCGCCTGGGGCACGTAGACGAGCTTCTTGTCGGGCCAGCGCTGGCGGAGGCGAATGCAGAGCTCCGTCTCGTCGCACCCGTAGCCGAGCCGGAACCCTTCGAGCGCCTCGAGCAGCTCCCGCCGATACGACATGTTGCACCCGAACAGGTTGCGCACCTCCTGTGGCGTCTCCGGTTGCCCAAGATAGGAGCAGCCCACCACCCAATCGAACTCGCGCGGAAACCAGTCCGGACGAGCTGGCTTCCACACCGGCTCGACGCCTCCACCGACGCCGGCGACGGCCGGCTCGCTATACCACTCGGCGAGCGCGGGCAGCCATGCCGCCGAAGGGACGGCGTCGTCGTCGATGTACGCGACGACCGACCCGGACGCCGCCTCCAATCCGCTGTTGCGCGCTCCTCCGAGCCCGCGCGCGTGCGTGTTCTCGACGACGTGCGCCGTGCCGAACGCGGCACGCGCGCGTTCGAACAGCCGCGGGTTGTGGTCGACTACGACGATCAGCTCGCCCGGCTGATGCGGCTGTGAGCCATGCGCCTCCACCGCGGCTGTGAGGTCGTTCCACCGCTCGTCGGCGTTTGCGCAGACGACGACCGAGATGTCACTGGTGCTAGCCATGTTGGCGCCCGACGGCGCTTGCACGCGCGTCGTCGAGGCCCTCGGGAGTGCCGATGTCGATCACCGGCGCGGCGAGGCGGCCCGCGTACACCGGCTCGCCCCGTTCGACGGCCGCCGGGAGGACGTCTTGTCCGAAGTCACACGGAACGCCGGGAGTCAGCGGTGCGATCAGGTCGCGCTCGAGCACGTAGATGCCCGAGTTGATCAACGCCGGCCCGGCCGAGGTTGCCTGCTTCTCGGCGAACCTGGTCACGCGCCCGGTCTGGTCGATCTCCACCGTGCCCTTGCCTTCGGCGGACTCGGCCTCGTGCACGGCGAGGGTGGCCACGGCTCCGCGCGACCGGTGCAGGTCGAGCAGCGGGTCGAGCGGCTCATCGATGAGCACATCTCCGTAGAAGACGATGAACGGACCCGGCTCGAGGTCGGGAAGGGCGTTACGCACGCCGCCAGCCGTCCCCAGCAGCTTGTCTTCGACGATGACCATGATCTCGATGGGGCCAGCATAGCCAGCGACGAACGCCTGAACGCTCTCAGCCAGGTGGTGGGCGTTGATCACGACTCGGCGAACGCCTTGGCGATAGAGAAAATCGAGGTTGCGCTCGAGCAATGGCTTGCCGCCCACGTCCACCAGGACCTTGGGCACCGAACGGCCGAGGGTCCCGAGCCGGGTGCCGCGCCCCGCCGCAAGGATCATCGCGTTCATTGCTAGGCTTCCCGCCCGCAAGCAGGCGACCGAGGGCCGATCAGATCTCCAAGAACACCGCAATCGTGACCGGAGGGGCGGGCTTCATCGGCTCGCACGTCGTCGACATGCTGCTCTCCGACGGGCGTGAAGTGATCGTGATCGATGACCTCTCCACCGGAGACGCCGGCCGCGTCGCCGACCAGGCCACGCTCGAGGTGGTCGACATCACCGACCGCGCTTCGCTCGATCGCGTGGTCGACGCCGCCGCTCCAGCGGTGATCTTCCATCTCGGAGCCCAGGCCAGCGTCACGGTGTCCGTCAAGAGCCCGCAGCGGGACTGTGAGGTCAACGTACAGGGCACGCTCAACGTCCTCCAAGCCGCGACCCGCCACCGAGCGCCGGTGATCATCACCTCGACCGGGGGAGCCCTGTATGGCAACCGGGCACCGATTCCCACTCCCGAGACATGGATCCCCGCCCCGATCTCGCCCTATGGAGCGTCGAAGTGGGCGGGAGAGGCCTACATGGTCACCTGGCGAGAGGCGACCGGAGTTCCGCACACCGTGTGCCGGTTGGGCAACGTCTATGGTCCGCGCCAAAGTCCACATGGCGAGGCCGGCGTGGTCTCGATCTTCAGCCACCGGCTGTGGCGCGGAGAAAAGCCAACGCTGTTCGGGTTCGGCAAGCCGACTCGCGACTACGTTCACGTACACGACGTGGCTCGGGCGTTGCTCGCGGCCGAGGGCAAGCCAGGGACGTTCAACGTTTCTGCGGGCACGGAGACCAGCGTGCAGGAGATCTTCGAGGGCGTGCAAGCGGCTGCGGGCACCGATCTGGTGCCCGAGCTGGCGCCACTGCGAGAGGGCGAGCTCGAACGTAGTTGCATGGATCCGAGCAGCGCCCAGCGCGAGCTCGGGTGGCAGGCCGAGGTCGGCCTGCTCGATGGCCTGAGCAGCACGTATCACGCCCTGATCGCTGAGTTCGAGTCGGGCGTCGGCACCACCGGCGCCGGCTGAGCATCGGTAGCGCAGATCATCTCACTTGCCGCCGCCAGCGAGTCCGCGACCAGATCTGGACGACTCGTGGTCGGCTCGGCACCGATCAGCACCGTGCGGACGCCGGCGCTGCGACCCGCGAGAACGTCGCTGTCATCGTCGCCGATCATCCATGAGCTTTCGAGATCAAGATCAAGCTCGTCGGCCAGCCGGGTGATCAACCCGGGCTTCGGCTTACGACAGTCGCACGTCGCATCGTAGTCGTGCAAGCAGTAGCGAAACGCGGTGATCGCAGAACCAGACGACGCCAAGTCGCTCTGTATCCGCTCCTCGATCTCGTCGAGCACATCCGCGCTGAACAGCCCGCGTCCCACTCCGCGCTGGTTGGAGACGATCGCGAGCAGGTAGCCCGCCCCGGCCAGACGAGCGAGGCCCGAGGTGGCGTCCTTCAGCCACACGAAGTCATCGACCGAGGTGATGTACTCGTGCGCGGCGGCCTTGACGTTGAGGGTCCCGTCCCGGTCCAGGAACACTGCGCGTGGCTTCACACCACCCAAGGTCGCTCCTCCGCGAGTATCCCCTTGAAGTAGTCGACGAGGATGTGGTTGATCACCAGATGCACGTCTTCGATCACGCCGTAGTGCTCGGAGGGCACGACGATCGCCACGTCGACCAAGCCGGCCGCCTCGCCCCCCTCGAACCCGAGCATCCCGACCACCTCGGCCGACTGCCGGCGGGCGTAGCGGATCGCGTTGAGCACGTTGGGAGAGTTTCCGCTGGCGGAGATCGCGATCAGCAGATCGCCCGCGCGAATCAGATTCTGAAGCTGCTCTCGGAACACGTGCTCGTAGCCGAGGTCGTTCGCCAGGGCGGTGAGCATCGCCTGGTTGTCGTTCAGGCTCATGACGCGAAAGCGCGTCATGTTGGCGCCGATCGTGTTCTTTGCCAGATCGGCGGCCATGTGACTGGCCGTCGACGCGCTGCCGCCGTTGCCCAGCGTGAACACCTGCTTCTCGTTCTTGTACGCGCGGTAGAGCATGTCGCCAAACTGCGACAGGCGATCGCGGGGGAGGGAGTCGACCGCCGCGTGGAGCTGGTCGACGTAGTTCTCGATTTTGTTCTCCACAGTCGCCTTGGACCTCTCAGTCTCGTCCGAGCACCGTGATGTGGGTTCCGCGCGCGGCGAAGCGCAGCGGCAGCTCGCGCATGTCCGGCAGCGCGGCCCGGACTGCATCATGGCGCTCGAGCGGCGCCGACATGAGCAGGAACCCTCCCGCCCCCGCACCTAGGATCTTCCCGCCGGTGGCCCCGGCCTCGAGCGCGGCGTCATACCAGCGATCAACCGTATCGTCAGTGATCCCGCCGGTCAGCCCCCGCTTCAGCTCCCAGTTCTGATGCAGCAGCCGGCCGAGCGACGAGGCGTCACCCGCGCCGAGCCGTTCGCGCAGCTCGAGCGCGAAATCGCGCATCCGCTTGAGGTTTGCGATTGCGCTTCCGTCCCTGACCGCGCTCCGCTGCCCGCTCAGCACGTCTGACGCGCTGCGCTGGCGCCCCGTGTAGAACAGCAGCAGCGATCGTTGCAGGTCCCTGTAGGTGTCCTCGGGACACACGATCGGCTCCACACGGACGCCGCCGCCACGGGGCAGGAACTCGATGAAGTTGAAGCCACCGACCGCCGCGGCATATTGGTCCTGCCTGCCGATCGGCTTGCCGAGCACCTGGATCTCGATCCTCGAGGCCTCTTCGGCCAGATCGAGCGGAGGCTTGTAGACACCCTGGAAGGCATACAGCACGTTGAGCAGCCCTACGGTCAGGGTGCTCGACGAGCCGAGACCGGTGCCATGGGACGGGACGTCGGCGAGCGTGACGATATCGACGCCTCGGGGCACGCCGGTCATGCGCATGGCCTCGCGGACGAGCTCGTGCTCGACGTCGGCGGCACTGTCGACGATCTCCGTCCTCGAGTAGCTGACCCGCACGTCGCCCTCGAAGCGGGGTGCCAGCACGACGTGGATCCACTTGTCGACGCTCGTCGAGACCACGGCGCCGCCGTGCTCGTCGTAGAAGTCGGGCAAATCCGTACCGCCACCGACGAAGCTGATCCTCAGTGGCGTTCGCGAAACGATCATCTAAGCGCGACCGATCTTATCGTCGTCCTGGTCCACAATCGTTACGGTATCCGACGTCGCATCGTTTGCCGTGACGAGGGCACGCGTCGATATCCTTGGCCCGGTGCAATTGACCGATTCACGCGAGACGAGCACGGAGAGCGGCGCTAGTGCTGCCGACTCTCCGTGTCAGATGACGATCGAGCTGCTCGCATACGAGACCGGTATGTCGGTGCGCAACATCCGCTCCCACCAGGCGCGAGGGCTGCTCGCGCCGCCCGAGGTCCGCGCTCGGGTCGGCTACTACGGGCCCGGGCACGTAGCGCAGCTACAGTTGATTCGCGAGCTCCAGGACCAGGGTTTCAATCTGGGCGGGATCAAGCGCCTGCTCGAGGACACGCGCGGCACGGCCGAGCGCCTGGCGCGCTTCCAGCGGGTGATTACGGCGCCGCTGGGCGCGGATCCGCCGCAGATCATCACGCTGAGCGAGCTCGCCGATCGCTTTCGCATTGACGCGGCCGCCGCCCGCGACGTGCTCGCCCGGGCACACCGCCTGGGCCTGCTCGTGCCCGTCGGCAAGGACCACTACGAGGTGCCGGCTCCCGGCCTGCTCGCCGCCGCCGAGGAGGTGGTCAGGCGCGGCATCCCGCTCCAGTCGGCGATCGCCGTGATCGAGGAGCTCGACCGGCACAGCGACGAGGTCGCGCGTGGATTCGTGCGGCTGTTCCTGCAGGAGGTGTGGGCGCCCTTCGAGCAGGCCGATATGCCGGAGTCGCGCTGGGCCGAGCTCGAGGAGGCGACCGAGCGGTTGCGGCCGCTCGCCTCCGAGGCGGTCCTGGCCATCTTCCACCGCCGGTTGAGCGCACAGATCGAGGCTGCCTTCGGCGAGATCACGCGCCGGCTGGCCGACGCCAGAGGATGACGGGCCCCGCGGACCCGGATGCGCTGCGGGCCGAGCTGCTCGACCGCTGGGAACGCTCGGCGTCCGGCTGGGCCGCTCGGCGCGAGCGCATTCGGACGTTCGGAATGCCCGTCTCGGAGGCGATGATCGAAGCCGTCTCACCCCAGCCGGGACAGCGGGTGCTCGAGCTCGCGGCGGGGGTCGGCGATACCGGCTTCCTCGCCGCCGAGCTGCTCCACCCCGGCGGCACGCTCGTCTCGAGCGACGCGAACGAGGCGATGGTGGAGGCCGCGCGAGCACGGGCGCTCGAGCTCGGCGCCCGGAACGTCGAGTTCGCGCGGTTCGAGCTCGAGTGGATCGACCTGCCGACGGCCGCCGTCGACGCCATCCTCATTCGCTGGGGACTGATGTTCGCGGTGGACCCCGGGGCCGCGCTGAGCGAGACCCGCCGCGTGCTCCGCCCCGGCGGCCGGATCGCGCTCGCCGTGTGGGACGCTCCCGAACACAATCCCTGGGCCACGATCCCGACCCAGGCGCTGGTGGCGCTCGGTCACATCGAGCCGCCAGACCCGACGGCGCCCGGGATGTTCGCGCTCGCGGCACCCGGCCGGCTCGTGACCCTGCTCGAGGACGCCGGCTTCACCGAGGTGAGGGTGGCCCCCGTCGACTTGGAGGCGACCCACGCGTCGCTCGACGCGTACATCGAGGAGACCAGAGACCTGTCGCGTGCGTTCGATGACAGCGTGAACGGCCTGACCGAGGCGGATCGCGGAGCTCTCCGGTCCGAGATGCACGCGCTCACAGCGCCGTTCGCCGATGGTGTCAGCGGAGCGCTGCGCATGCCGGCCCGTTCACTGGTGGCCTCCGCCAGTTCCTGAGCGCGAGAGCGACGCGAGCATCGGCGCGAGAGCCGCGGTCAGGCGGCGCGTGAAACGGTGCGTGCAAGGTAAGGATCTGCGGATCCGCGTGCACGGTGAAAATGTGCGTGCACGGGTGGGCATTTTGACGCCCGATAGCGAACATTTAGGGGAATGGGACTTCGACGCATGCTCCTTGCTGGGGGAGTGGCGGGGGTCATGGGCGAGATCCGGCTTCGCAGGCTGTGTCCACTGGGCGCGCTCGTCATCCTCGCCCTCGGCCTCGCCGCACCCGCCACCGCGGCCGCCGACGCGATCCACGTCGTCGCGCCCGGGGAGACCCTCACCTCGGTCGCCGCCGCGGACGGCCTCAGCGTCGCCCAGCTCGCCGCGGCCAACAACCTCCCGATGACGGCGGAGCTGATCTCCGGTCGGACGCTCTTGATCCCCCCGCAGACCGCAGGCGCGGTCTGGAGCGACACGGCCTCCGTCGCGGCTCCCGCGAGGACCGATGAAGGGTCCTACGTAGTCCAGCCCGGCGACACGCTGACAGCGATCGCCGAGCGCGCGGGCACCACGGTGGCGAGTCTCGCGGCCGCGAACGATCTCAACCCGAACGCCTACCTGCTGATCGGCACCGTCCTGAACCTGGACGGAGTCGCGGCGACCGGCACCGAAGCGCCCACGAGCACCGAGTCGACGGGCCTGCCTCCGTATCCGACGCCGGAACGGGTCGACTCGGCCGAGGTCGGTTCGATCGCCGCAGCGAACGGCGTCCCGTCCTCGCTGGCCGACGCGATCGGCTGGCAGGAGAGCGGGTTCAACAACGACGAGGTCTCACCCACCGGCGCCACCGGGGTGATGCAGATCGAGCCCGCGACGTGGGCTTGGATCCAGAGCAGCCTGGCGGATGGTGAGCTGGCCCCCGCGAGCGCCCACGACAACGTGCTCGGCGGAGTGCTCCTGCTCCACCAGCTCTTGTCGGACACCGGCGGCGATTCGGCGCTCGCCGCGGCCGGTTACTACCAGGGCCTGGCGTCGGTTCGGCAGTCCGGCATGTATGCCTCCACGCAGAGCTACGTCAACGACGTGCTCTCGTTGGAGGACCAGTTCGGCGGCTCCTGACCGGAGCTCCGCGCATCTCGCGAGACGGCGAATCGCCGCCGGGCAGCGGCCGCCCGCTACGCTGCCCGCCATGTTCTACGACGACGACGCTGACCTCTCCCTGCTCGACGGCAAGACCGTCGCCATCATCGGCTACGGCTCCCAGGGCCACGCGCACGCTCTGAACCTCAAGGACTCGGGGGTGGACGTAGTAGTCGGCCTGCGGCCGACGTCGGACAGCGTCGCCAAGGCCAAGGACCACGGGCTCGAGGTCGTGGAACCGGCCGATGCGGCCAGCCGCGGCGACGTTGTGATGATGCTCGTGCCGGACGAGCTCCACGGCCAGGTGTGGGAAGCGGGCGTCCGCGACGGCATCGCCCCCGGCAACCTGCTCCTGTTCGGCCACGGCTTCTCGATCCACTACGACCAGGTCCTAGCGCCGCCCGACGTCGACGTCGCGCTCGTCGCCCCGAAGGGGCCGGGCCACCTCGTCCGCCGCCAGTTCCTCGAGGGCTCGGGTGTGCCCGGCCTCGTCGCGGTCGACCAGGACGCGACCGGGAATGCCCTGGGGCTCGCGCTTGCTTACGCGAAGGGCATCGGCTGCACGCGCGGAGGCGTGATCGAGACCACCTTCAAGGACGAGACCGAGACCGACCTGTTCGGTGAGCAGGCGGTCCTGTGCGGTGGCGTGACCGAGCTCGTCCGCGCCGGCTACGAGACCCTGGTGAACGCGGGCTACGATCCACGCCTCGCGTACTTCGAGTGTCTCCACGAGCTCAAGCTGATCGTCGACCTGATGTACGAGAAGGGGATCGCCGGAATGCGTTACTCGATCTCGAACACCGCCGAGTACGGCGACCTCACCCGCGGCAGGCGGGTGATCGGCGCGGAATCGCGTGCCGCGATGTCACAGCTGCTGGCCGAGATCCAGTCGGGCGATTTCGCCCGCGAGTGGATCGCAGAGAACCGCGCCGGTCAGGAGAACTTCAAGCGGATGCGCGAAGAGCAGGCCGGCCACCAGGTCGAGGTCGTCGGTCGCGAGCTACGCTCGCAGATGGACTGGATCGATACCGAGTTCGACGATTAGCTTGCGCTAGACCCGAGTCCGGCGGGCCGTCCGCGTGCGGCGTCGAAAAGCGGTCGACTCGCGAGTGGCGGTCACGGCGACCTGATAGGGTGCGAGGGTCTCCCTGACGCCGTCCAGCTTCACCGTGAGCCCGCGTCCGGTCTTGTTTATCAGCATGGTGTGCGCCGCCGATGCGAGCACCGCAAGCTTCGCGCTGTTCGACACCGAGGTGGCGTATATCCGCGTGCCCGGCCCGAAGTCGTCCTTGAACGCCTGGTAGTCGTAATACCACGGGTATGGCTCCCCGCCGCTCGCCTGATCGGTGTCCGTGTATAGCGAGGCTCCCGCCCCGTCGTCCGCGGTCCAGCTCCCCTGCTCGCCCCATGACAGCGGAACCGCTCCGCCGTGCTCCAAGAGGTAAGCGATGGCATAGCTCTTGACTGCGGCATCGGCCGCCGGTGTCGCCCCGCTGATCGAATGCGGCGTGGCGTACCACTCAGCCCACCAGACCGGCAGCGTCGTGGAGCCGGGGTACTGCGCCGGGTCCAGTGATCGGATCCAGGAGACGACGTCTCCGAACTTCTGCGCGGCCGTGAAATCGTTCGTCAGGTTGACGCCGTCGCTGTTCGTGTTCGATCCGTCCACGGTGATGAATCCGGCTCCGACCTTGTGCTGGAGCCAATACTTGATCACGTCGAGGGGGCGCTCGTCGAAGTTGCCGTAGGCCTCGGTTAAATTCGAAGGATTGCTTTCCGTCTTGGCGTTCGACCATGTCTGCATCACGACGTAAGGTCCGCCGACCTGGACCGAAGTCGTGGGAATGCCGAGCGAGGTCGCGACTCCCATCAGGCGCTCGTAGACCTCGTTGTACATGTAGGTGTACCCGTTCTCGGCGTTGTATCCGGACGGGTCGCCCGGGCTCGTCGTGTAGTCGTACTCGTTGGTCCCCGGGTTGTAATAGCCCTTGAGCTCATTCCAGACCTGGAAGTAGCGCACGTTGTAGGGAGGGGCCATATAGCGCCTGACGACGTCCTCTACGAGGGTGAGCCATTTGCCCATCTCGTTGTCGAGGATGCGGGCAGCGTACGGATCGGGGCTGACGTAGCCGGCGGGGTAGTTGATCCCGCGATAGTCGGTCACCGGCGTCGTATAAGTGTGAGGTGCCCAATCGCCCTGAGCGTCGGGGATCAGCTTGGTCGTGCCGTCTCTCTGCAGCTGTCCCTTCATCCACCATGGAGCCTCGGCGAGCGTGATCACGGGGGTGTGGCCGCTCGCGATCGCCATCTTCATCTTGCTGTCGAGCGTGCCCCAGTTCGTCGGGCCGGGCGTGGCCGGGTCGGGCCAGGGATCCGCCGAGCCCCAGCCCATGACCGGAACGTTGACGAACGACGCCGCGGAGCTCACGATCGAGTTCGCTCCGCCGACCGCGGTGGGACTGTTCCCGGACCACGACGAGAACAGTGAGGTGTCGACGAGCGAGACGCCCGTGGAGAGGTGACTGGTGATCGTCCCTGACTCGAGATTGACATTCACGGACGACGCGCCGCTTCTGGCGTAGGCTCGGCTCACCGGCACCAGACCCGCGAGCAGCAGCAGCAGCAGCAGCGCGCAGCAGCCGGCAGCCGGAGCGAAGAGTCTCGGATGATCTGTTCGCAGCACTGCATCGTGTAGTCGACCTCGAGCTCACCGGCGGCGAGGATAAGCCCGCTACGTAGACGATCGTCCTAGCCTCCGGTCGGGCGGAAGAGGTGCTCGAGCTGCCCACTGAGCGAGCTGGGTAGACTGCGGGTCTGGCTGTCGTGACTGGCGCGAGAAGGTGGACAGACCACCGGGGAGCGACGGCCCTCCACCAGCCGCGCGCCTGGGCATGCCAACCACGCTACCTTCGAGGAGCGCCATGACCCAGACCCTTGTGAAGATTCCCGACGAACTGAAGCCCGTCGACGGTCGCTTCGGATCCGGCCCCTCGCGGGTCCGGCCCGAGCAGCTGGCGGACCTCGCCGGCGCCGGCGCCGCGGTGATGGGGACCTCCCACCGCCAGGCCCCGGTCAAGCGGATCGTGGGACGCGTCCGCGGCGGACTGCGCGACCTGTTCTCGCTCCCCGAGGGCTACGAGGTCGTGCTCGGCAACGGCGGCACGACCGCGTTCTGGGACGCCGCGGCCTGCGGCTTGGTCCGCGAGCGCGCGCTGCACCTCGCGTACGGCGAGTTCTCCTCGAAGTTCGCCGGCAGCACCGGCGGGGCGCCGTTCCTGCGCGATCCGATCGTGATCAGTGCCGAGGCGGGAGATGCTCCCGAGCCGGTCTGCGACCCCGGCGTCGACGTCGTCGCATGGGCACACAACGAGACCTCGACCGGAGTCATGGTCCCGGTGACCCGCCCCGCCGGATCCGACGGCGCGCTCGTCCTGATCGACGCGACCTCCGGTGCCGCAGGGCTTCCGGTCGACGTCAGCCTCGCCGACGCGTACTACTTCGCGCCCCAGAAGGGCTTCGCCTCCGACGGCGGGCTGTGGCTGGCGCTGCTGAGCCCCGCGGCGCTCGAGCGGGTCGGCGAACTGGCCGAGCAGCGGCCGTCGGCCACCGGGGCTCCCCGCTGGATCCCGGACTTCCTCTCGCTCCAGATCGCGCTCGAGAACTCGGTCAAGGACCAGACCTACAACACGCCGGCCATCGCCACCCTGATCCTGCTCGCGGACCAGATCGAGTGGATGCTCGCGCGCGGCGGGCTCGACGGCATGGTCGCTCGCACCACCGCCTCCTCGAACCACCTGTACGGATGGGCCGAGTCCGGATCGCACACCACCCCGTTTGTCAGCGATCCCGCCAAGCGCTCCCTGGTCGTCGGCACGATCGACTTCGACGACACGGTCGACGCCGCAGCGCTCGCGGCAACCCTGCGGGCGAACGGAATCGTCGACGTCGAGCCCTACCGCAAGCTCGGCCGCAATCAGCTCAGGATCGCGATGTTCCCGGCCACGGACCCGTCCGACGTCGAGGCGCTCACCGCGTGCATCGACTTCGTGCTGGAGCGCCGGCCATGAGCGGGACGAGCCAAGCGACCGACACGTCGACTTCGGCCCCGGAGGGCGCGGGCCGGCCCCGGGTGCTGGTCGCCGAGAAGATCGGCGACTCGGGAGTCGCGCTGCTGGGCGAGCACTTCGAGGTCGACCTCGGCGCCGACTGGACACGCGAGCAGCTCGCGGAGCGGATCGGCGACTACGACGGGATCCTGATCCGCTCGGCCACCCAGCTCGACGCCGAGCTGCTCGGCCGGGCGACGCGGCTGCGCGCGATCGGGCGGGCCGGCGTGGGCGTGGACAACGTCGATGTCGCCGTCGCGACCAAGCGCGGCATCATCGTGGCCAACGCGCCTCAGTCCAACGTCGTCACCGCCGCCGAGCACACGATGGCGCTGCTCCTCGCGCTCGCCCGCAATGTCCCGCAGGCCCACGCATCCCTGACCTCAGGCAAGTGGGAGCGCTCGAAGTTCTCGGGCGTCGAGCTGTACGAGAAGACGCTGGGAATTCTCGGGTTCGGGCGCATCGGGCAGCTCGTCGCGCAGCGAGCCCGCGGCTTCGGGATGCGCGTGATCGCGTTCGACCCGTTCGTATCGGCGGAGCGCTACCGCGAGCTCGGCGTCGAGAAGGCCGAGTCCTCCGACGATCTCTACGCGGTCGCCGATTTCATCACCCTGCACCTGCCGAAGACGGCCGACACCGAGGGCTGGCTCGATGCCGAAGCGCTCGCCAAATGCAAGGACGGCGTCCGGATCCTCAACGTCGCCCGAGGCCCGCTCGTGGTCGACGGCGACCTCAAGGCGGCGCTCGACTCCGGCAAGGTCGCGGGGGCGGCGCTCGACGTGTTCCGTACCGAGCCGATGACCGAGCACCCGCTGTTCGCCTATCCGAACGTGATCGTCACGCCCCACCTTGGCGCCTCGACCGCGGAGGCGACCGACCGCGCCGGCTACCAGGCCGCCGAGCAAGTGGTCGCCGCGCTGAACGGAGGCGTCGTCACCAGCGCGGTCAACGTGCCGGCGATCCCCGCCGAGGACCAGGACGTGCTCGGCCCGTTCGTGCCTCTGTGCCGGGCGCTCGGACGGATCGCGGTGGCGCTGGCCGAAGGCTCGTCGATCGATCGGGTCCAGGTCGAGTTCCTCGGTCGTGTCGCCGAGCGCGACACCCGCTTGCTCGCGATCCAGGTTCTCCTCGGCGTGCTCGGCGGTCACACCGAGGAGCCGGTCAACCCGGTCAATGCCCCGGCGATCGCCGAGGATCGCGGGATCGACATCGTCGAGGTCAAGCGCGTCAATGCGCGCGACTACACCGATCTCATCAGGGTGGCGGTGACCAGCGGCGAGACGACGGTACGGGTCGTCGGGACGAACCTCGGCCAGCTCAATCGCCCCCATCTGCTCGAGGCGTGGGGGCAGCGCTTCAACGTCCAGCTCGAGGACAACATCACCCTGTTCCTCTATCGCGACCTACCGGGCATGATCGGACGCGTGGGCACGGTGTTCGGCGAGCACGGGATCAACATCGTCTCGGCCGCCGTCGGGCGCCAACCCGAGGGCAACAGCCTGGGCCAGGGCGGCCTCGCGGCGATGGCGATCACCACCGACGGCGAGGTGCCGCGCGAGCTGGTCGACGAGATCGTCTCGAGCGACGGGTTCGAGGCGGGGCGCAGCGTCACGCTTTGAGGGCGACTGGATCGAGCTTCACCTGGGCGAGCGTCACGCTTTGAGGGCGACGCGACGGCCGCGGAGCCCTCAAAGATAGATATCGGGCCACAGCGCGCCATCCGCGGCGGCGCCGTGCTCGATCTGCTCCAGCGTCTCGTCCGTGCGACGGTCGGCGACCATCGCCTCGAGCGCCTCCCCGATCGTGGGCGCCCAAACCCGGCGCACGACGGCGATGCGTCCACTCTCGTCTTTCAGCTCAGCCCAATCGAGCGCGACGCGCACCGGCTGGCCGTTGACCAGCTCGCCGGGCACATCGTCGCCAGGTCCGAACAGGGTGATCTGCGCCCGCCAACCCTGCGGACACAGCTCGCTCATGAGCGCGCGGGCGCGACGCTCGCTGTCGGCCGCGGCGAGGCGCCGGCGGCGGGCGTGGCGCCGGGTCCGCAGGGCGGCGCGACAGCGGGGCACGATCAGCCCGAGCAGCTCCACGATCAGCACCCCGGAGAGCAGGACGAGCGCCAGCAGACCGAAGCTCGCCAGCGTCAGGTTCGGCCCGCGGAAGTGCCCGGCGTAGTACTGGACGAAGAACCCGCCCCCTCCGGCCGAGCCGGCCGAGGTTCCGAGCCGGCCCGCCTGGCGTTGTCGCCGGCGGAGGGTGGCGGCTATCGAGCGGACCACTTTCATGGGGGCTACCAAGGTACCCGCTCGAGCGGGTCCGTCAACACGTTCTTAGCGCGGATGATGTCCGATGATGGGTTCTTGGCGCCCCGTGGTTGACCGTCGGCCACGACCCGCGCTACCCTCTGGCGAGATGGCACTCCGCCTCGACCTGCGACTTCTTCTCCTCCCCCCTCGGGGGGAATAGCGCGCCGGCGGCCGCATGTAGCCGCGAACCAGCACCGAGAAGACGCAAGTTCGAGACAAGAAGGAGTGACATGACCAAGCCCGTAGACACCGACCGAGTACTGATTTTCGACACAACGCTGCGCGATGGCGAGCAGTCGCCGGGGATCTCGCTGAACACGCAGGAGAAGCTCGAGATCGCCCAGCAGCTCGCTCGCCTGGGGGTCGACGTGATCGAAGCCGGCTTCCCGATCACCTCGCCCGGCGACTTCGAGGCCGTCCAGGCGATCTCCCGCACCGTCGAGGGCCCGGTGATCGCCGGTCTCGCGCGCACCCACGTCGCCGACATCGACGCCGCCTGGAACGCGGTCAAGGACGCCGCGCGGCCCCGGATCCACACCTTCATCTCGACCTCGGATATTCACATCGAGTACCAGCTGCAGACCACGCGCGAGGACGTCAAGGGTCAGGCCCGCGCCGCGGTCGCCCACGCAAAGGGGTACGTCGACGACGTCGAGTTCTCGCCCATGGACGCGACCCGCGCCGAGATCGAGTTCACGGCCGAGGTGTGCCAGATCGCGATCGACGAGGGTGCGACGACGATCAACATTCCCGACACGGTCGGCTACACGATGCCGCACGAGTACGACGCTTTCCTGAAGCAGCTCTACGAGTTCGTTCCCGACCTGCGGGGCGTGGTGCTGTCGGTTCACTGCCACGACGACCTGGGACTGGCCGTGGCCAACTCCTTCGCCGGCCTGCTGGCCGGCGCGCGCCAGGTCGAGTGTGCGATCAACGGCATCGGCGAGCGGGCGGGCAACGCGTCGCTCGAGGAGATCGTGATGCTGCTCCACACCCGTCGCCCGGACATCGGCCTGCATACCGCGGCCGTCACGCAGGAGATCTCCCGGACCTCGCGGCTGGTGTCCCGCCTCACCGGCTACGCGGTGCAGCCGAACAAGGCGATCGTCGGACGCAACGCCTTCGCGCACGAGTCGGGCATCCACCAGGACGGCGTCCTCAAGGAGCGCACCACCTACGAGATCATGGACGCGACCACGGTCGGCCTCGAGGCGAACTCGATCGTGCTCGGCAAGCACTCGGGCCGGCACGCCCTCCAGCAGGCGCTGGCCGAGCTCGGGGTAGAGGTCAGCGGGCAGGCACTGAACACCGCGTTCAAGCGCTTCAAGGAGATCGCGGACAAGAAGAAGCAGGTCACCGCCATGGACCTCGAGGCGCTGCTGACCGATGAGCTCCGCGAGGAGGTCGCCGGCTACCAGCTGGAGTGGTTCGACGTCGAGGCGTCCTCGCGCCGGCCTCCGCACGCCAGGGTCGGAATCCGCACCCCCGACGGCGACGAGGTCACCGGTTCGTTCACCGGCGACGGGCCGATCGACGCGATCTTCCGCGCGATCAATACGGCCACCGGCCACGACGCCCGTCTCAGAGAGTTCCGAGTCGACGCGGTGACCGGCGGCCAGGACGCGCTCGGTGAGACCTCGGTCGTGCTCGAGCTCGCCGGGCTCGTCGGATCGGGCCAGGGCGTCTCGACCGACATCCTCGAGGCCGCGGGTCGCGCCTACGTCCGCGCATTGTCGAACGCCGCGCGCCGCCGGAGCGTCGCGGACGAGGCGGAGGCCGCCACGGCCGTCGCGGCGTCCGCTGTCGCCGCGCCCTGACGCACCGGCGGGTGGAGCTCCTCAGCCGCCGGGCCGGCGCGCGCCGAACGCCAGACCCTGGCGGTAGCCCGCGGCCAGAACCAGGCGGCGTGGCTCCGGATCCATGAAGTCGGCGTCCATCGCCGCGACGCACTCGAGGTTGGGATGGACCGTGCGCACGAGGGCGCCGCGCCGGCGGAGGGCGAGGGCTTCGACGGAGACGGCGGAACGAGCGAGATTGCGTGCGAGAGCGAGTAGGGCGTGCGCTCCCCGGACGCCGGCGATCGGGTTCAGGCAGAGGACGTGAGTGTCGCGGCCGGCGGGCGCGATGTCGAGGTTGGTCGCGCTCCAGACGCCCCCATCGACGTACTCACGACCGTCGATGGTGACCGGCGCGAACAGCCAGGGCACGCTGCACGACGCCGCGACCGCGTCGGCGACGCTGGCGTCCGGCGCACCAGGGCTCCCGAACACCACCCGGCGGCCGCGCTTGCGATCCACCGAGGTCACTCGCAGCCGACCATCGAAGCGGGCCCCGTATTCCGCCACCCGGCGGCGGAGCTCGGACAGCGTCGCGTGGGGCCGGGGGATGGCAACCAGCCCCGCCGCACGTACCAACGCGCCGCCGGGCGCCGCCGCGCTGAGCGCAAGTGGGGCCAGCGGACTCCAGGCTGCGAGCGCCAATTCACTCGCGCGCCGCGCGCCGGTCAGCGCTCCGACCACGAGCGCGCTGGCGGGATGTGCGCTCGCCGGTTCGATCTCGGTCCCGAGCGCGCTCGGCCGCCGCGGCGAGCGCCCGGCGACCAGGTGTGCGGCGACGATCGAACCGGCCGAAGTACCGACGAACGCTTCGCACTCGCGTAGGTCGAGGTCCGCGGCGTCCTCGATACCGGCGAGGACGCCCATCATCCATGCCTCGCCCAGGACGCCGCCGCCACCGAGGACGAGGATGTCGGGGCGTAAGAGCATTTCGCTGAGGCTACACAGAGCGCGTGGGACTCTGTGACCAGCCTCACGTTAGTAAGGGGTTGTAATAAACAGGGAGTTATCCTAAAGTACAGATAAGCTGAGCGACGGATAGTTGGGCTCAAGGGGGTCGCGCCGCTGGCGATCCAGGGTGGCATCGGTGCCTGGTCAGTCCAGGTTCGGCATCAAGAAAACGGATCTGGAGGTCCGCTGGAATTACTCCCCTGGTGACAGGGGGCGACGTGGTGTGGGGGCTTTCTCCACACTCTCCACAGGTTCAAGACAGGGGCTATAGAGGGATGAAGGGGCACGAGGTCTACTGCCTCGTCGACCCGTTGTTCTACGACTCGCCGACGCTGTACGCGAGGCCGGACTCGAGCATGTTCGAGATGGCCGCAGCACCAGTTCCCGCGGGTTGGAAGCGCAACGAGCTCGACGATTGGCTGGTTTACATTCCCGAAGGGGTCGAGTTACCTCTGCAGGGTTGGAAGATCCACGCTTCGGCGTGTCTCGACAACGCGCAGGAGGTCGTCGCCGCAGCATGGGATTACTGCATCTCCGCCGGGATCGCCTTCAAGTTCATCGCTGGGCGGGATGTGTTCCTGACCCGGAACCTGAAGTACGCGGGCCGGGGCTCGAGCGGAAAGCTGGTGACCATCTATCCAACCGATGAGGCTCAGCTCGAGGTCGTCCTGACCGAGCTCGGCCGGCGGCTGGAAGGACAGAAGGGTCCGTACATCCTGAGCGACCTGCGCTGGGGCTCCGGCCCGCTGTACGTCCGTTACGGAGGGTTCGCCGAGCGCTACTGCATCGGCCCGAGCGGCGTCCAGGAGCCCGCGATCGAAGACGCCGACGGACGGCTCGTTCCCGACGTTCGCGGACCGGCGTTCAAGGTCCCAGCCTGGATCGCGCTGCCGAAGCTCCTCGAGCCACACCTCACCGCACGCAATAGCGTCACCGTCGAGGAGCTGCCGTGCACGGTCGAGTATCCGCTGCATTTCTCGAACAGCGGTGGCGTCTACGTCGGAGCACACCGGGGCACGGGGGAGCGCGTGGTGCTCAAGGAGGCGCGACCGTACGCCGGTCTGTCGATGGACGGGTCGGACGCGGTGACACGCCTGGCCCGGGAGCGAGACAACCTGGAGCGGCTGGCGGGAATCGGAGCGGTCCCCGCGCTCCTCGACTACCGGACCGTGGGAGAGCACCACTTCCTGATGCAAGAGTTTGTCGAGGGCGAATCGCTGCATTCGTGCCTGGCCGAGCGCAGTCCGTTGCTGGAACGTGATCTCGACCCGGCGGCAGCGGCCGAGTACGCCGTGTGGGCGATGGATGTCTGTCAACGCATCGAAGCCGCCGTGGCGAGCGTGCACGCGCAAGGCCTGGCGATCATGGACGTGCACCCCTCCAACGTCCTTGTCCGGCCTGACGGAAGCGTGGCTCTGATCGACCTCGAGATGGCGGCGCCGGCGAGCGATGACCCGCGCCAGACCCTCGCCGATCCCGGATTTCTCGCTCCGGCCGGGGTCACCGGCCTCGATGTCGACCGCTACGCCCTCGCGTGTATGAGGATGTACGTGTTCATGAGCCTCACGGCGCTGTTCGCGCTCGACGAGGGCAAGCCCGCCCGGCTGGCCGCCGAGATCGCGGACCTGTTCCCGACCGCACGCGAGTTCCTCGCCGAGGCGGCGCGCACGATCGGAGCGCTCTCAGCCTCCGCGAAGCGACCGGCAGATCCCGCGCCGTTCCTGGCGCCGCTCGATCCGGATCAGCCAGGCTGCTGGGAGGCGAGCCGCGACTCGATCGCTGCGGCGATCCTCGCCAGCGCCACGCCCGACAGAGACGATCGCCTGTTCCCGGGCGACGCCGAGCAGTTCGTGAGCGGAGGCCTGAACGTCGCTCACGGGGCGGCAGGTGTGCTCTACGCGCTGGACGTCACCGGGGCGGGTCGGTACCCCGAATACGAGGAATGGCTGGTGCGTCAGCTAGCCGACCCGCCGTCGGGAACCCGGCTCGGTTTCTACGACGGCCTGCACGGTGTCGCATACGTGCTGCACCATCTCGGGCGCACCGACGACGCGCTCGAGCTGCTGGGCCGCTGCCTCGAAGAGACCGCGGGCAAGTACGAACACTTCGGGCTCGACTTGAAGGGGGGACTTGCCGGGATCGGTCTGAACCTGCTCCACTTCGCGGCGGCAACGGGCGAGGAGACGTTCTGGACCTGTGCGCGCGAGGTGGTGGAGATCGTCGCGGCTCGCGTGGGAGAAGCGGAGAGCGTGCCGGCGATCAGCGGCGGCGAGCATCCCTACGCCGGCTTGGTGCGCGGCTCGTCGGGGCCCGCGCTGCTGTTGATGCGCATGTACGACCACAGCGGCGACGAGGCTCTGCTCGACCTCGCGGCGACTGCCCTGCGCCAGGACCTTCGGAGGTGCATCACGCGTCCCGAGGACGGTGCGCTCCACGTCAACGAGGGCTGGCGCTCGCTTCCCTACCTCGCCGACGGCAGCGTGGGAATCGCCTTCGCGCTCCAGGATTACCTCGCCCGTCGTGAGGACGAGCAGTTCGCCGAGGCCCTCGCCGCGACCCGCACGGCGGCCGAGTCCTATCTCTATATCGAGCCGGGACTGTTCTACGGCCGCGCCGGCATGATCCTGTTCCTGAGCCGCGAGCACTCGCCGGGCAGCGCGGCGGAGTGCGACCACGTGGTGGCGGATCAAGTTCGCCGGCTCGCCTGGCACGCGCTCTCCTACCAGGGCCACCTGGCATTCCCCGGCGAGCAGCTGATGAGGCTGTCGATGGACCTCGCGACGGGCAGCGCCGGCGTTCTGCTCGCGCTCGGCGCCGCCCTTCATGTCGGTGCGGTCCAGCTGCCGTTTCTACAGGCGCCAACCGCCCAGCCGGCGGAACGTGAACTTGTCATGACCACGAACGCCGAGAGGAGGTGAACGATGTCGATCCTCGATCTGCAGAGTCTTCGGGCCACCGATGATATTAAGGCCCTCAAGCACAGCGCTGTCAGCAAGCTGTGCGGGCGCAGCAATCTCAGCCTCGCCCTCTGCTAGGAGGGATAGTGCGGTGTGCGGGCAGTCGCTCCGAGGGACCGGAGCGACTGCCCGTACCCTGAAAGGAATCTGCGCGATGTCAATCCTGGATCGGGGCCTCTCGTGACGCCGCGGGCGCCGTCGTCCCGGCGGGCGGACCGGCTACTGGTTTCCATCGGCGTACACGGCGGGCCCGCGGTTGGCCTGCTGAGCATCACCGCGCTCACGATCGCGGTCGCCGAGACGGCCTTTCCCGCGGTGCTCGGGCGTGCGGTCGACGCCGCGCTCAGGGATCACTCGGGGGCAAGCTGGCTGACGTGGGCGGCCCTGCTTGTCGCCGCGCTCGTGGTCGCCGACGCCCTCGACGAGCTGGCGCTCGGCAGGGTGACCGCTCGGTCCACGGCATGGGCCCGAACGCTCCTGGCGCGGCACATACTCTCGCTCGGAACCCGCGCCACCGAGCGATTCCCGGTTGGCGACCTCGTCGGCCGCGTGGTCGGCAGCACCGTTCAGGCCGGTGGCATCGCCCCGGTCGCGATCCGCGCCGTCGCGAACCTGATTCCCGCGATCGGGGCCCCGGTTGCGTTGGCGCTGATCGATCCCTGGCTCTGCGTTACCTTCCTGGCCGCCGTTCCCGTGCTCATGCTGCTCGTGCGGGCCCTCACCGGCGAGGCGCAGGGCGTCGCCGAGAAGTACCTGGCGGTGCAGGGCGAGATCGCAGGACGGCTCGTGGAGGCGCTGAGCGGCGTGCGGACGATCGCGGCGGCCGGGAAGCTCGACTACGAGACCGGGCGCGTGTTGGAGGCGCTGCCCGACCTTCATCGCCACGGACTCGGGGCCTGGCGTGCACAGATGAGGATCGCCGCGCAATCCGGGCTGCTCCTGTCGCTGACCGAGATCGCCGTGCTCTCGGTCGCGGGCCTCGAGCTTGCCCGTGGCCGCATCGCCCCCGGTCAGCTGCTGGCCGCCGGCCAGTACGTCCTGGTCGGCGCCTCGATGACGTCTGTCCTCTCCTCGACGAATGCTGTAGCCAGAGCGCGCGCCGCCGCCGGCAGGATCAACGAGGTGCTCGAGCAGGAGCCGCGCGCCCGCGGAACCAAGCGGCTGCCCGATGGCGCGGGGCGGATCGAGCTTCGAGCGGTCACCGTCCGCCGCGGCAACGCAGCCATCCTGCGCGACGTTGACCTGGTGGTATCACCGGGCGCGCTGATCGCAGTGGTGGGTCAGAGCGGCGCCGGCAAGTCCTTGCTGGGCGCGATCGCCGGGGGCCTCGTGGATCCCGACAGCGGCGGCGCCCTGCTCGACGGCGTTCCGCTCCGTGAGATCGATCCCGAGGAGCTGCGCCGGGCCGTCGGCTACGGCTTCGAGCGTCCGGCGCTGATCGGGGAGACGGTCGCGGATGCGATCGCCTTCGGCACCGTCGAGCCGCCGCTAGACACCGTCGTCGAGGCTGCCGTCGCCGCTCGCGCCGACGACTTCATCCGCCGGCTACCGCACGGATATGGCACCCGGCTGGGCAGCGCGCCGATGTCCGGCGGCGAGGCCCAGCGGGTGGGCCTGGCGCGGACGTTCGCTCACGCTCGACGGGTCATGATCCTCGACGACGTAGCGGCAAGCCTCGACACCGTGACCGAGCACCACATCTCCGAGGTGCTCCTCGCCGGTCCGCTCTCCGACCTGACCCGTATCGTCATCGCTCACCGGGTGTCCACGGCCTCGCGAGCGGACTCCGTCGTGTGGCTCGAGGGAGGCGCGGTGCGGGCGACGGGACCGCACGCGGTGTTGTGGCGCGAGCCTGAGTACAGAGCGCTGTTCGGCGACCAGGACACGGTCGCCTCAGGTCGCGAGAACGGAATGCGAGCGTTCCGATGACCTCGATCGGGGATCGCCAGGCCGCCAGGAGGCTGCTGCGATCCTCGCTGCACGGACGCGCTCGCGACGTCCTCCGCTGGGCCTGCTGGTCGGCGGTCGAGGCCGTGCCTGCCTTTCTCACCGGTCGCCTGGTCGCCTGGGCCGTCGACCGGGGCTTCCTGCGCGGGCACACGGTGACCGGTCTCGAGTACCTTGGGCTGCTCGCCGTCAGCGTGCTCGTCGGCACGTGGGGAACGCGCCAGTCGTATCAGCGGCTGGCGTCGATCATCGAGCCGTTCCGCGATCAGTTGGTTTCGCTCGCGGTCCGCGGCGCACTGCGGCGCTCGGCGATCCCCTCGGCGGAGGCGGAGACCGCGGCGGTGGCCCGGCTCACCCAGCAGGTGGAGATCGTACGCGAGGTTTATGCGTCCTCGCTGATGTACACGCAGGAATTCCTCATCACCAGCGTCGGCGCCCTGGTGGGGCTGCTCACCTTGATCCCGGGGGCATTCGTCCTCGTGCTGGGGCCGCTGTTGCTGGGTCTGATCGTGTTTCTCTCCGCCCTGGGGCGGATGGCCATCGTCCAGCGGTCATCGATCCTCGCCGACGAGCGGCTGTCGGAGTCGGCGAGCTCGGTGTGCGGGGGCCTGCGCGACGTCGCTGCCTGCGGCGGGGAGTCGGTGGCCGGCAGAACGATCGACGAGCGCATCGCAGAGCAGGCCGACGCCACAATCCACCTCGCTCGCTTCCAAGCGTTCCGATCGCTGGCCTTGGCCCTCGGCGGCTGGCTGCCGATCGTGCTGATCTTGGTCCGAGCCCCGTGGCTGGCGCACCACGGAGCAAGTACCGGCGCGATCCTTGGCGCGCTGGTCTACGTGATGCAAGGGGTGCTTCCAGCGCTGCAGACCTTCGTCGGTACGATCGGCGACGGCGGGCTGTGGCTGCTCGTCACGCTGCAGCGGATCGTGCAGGCCACCGAGATCCCGGGATCAGCCGCACGCCGGCCGGGCGCGGTTCCGGCTTCGGACGCGGGCGTGCGACTGGCGGACGTCACGTTCTCGTTCGGACGCGAAGCCGACCCGGTGATCGAGCGGCTCGGGCTCGTCGTCCCGCCCGGAGACCACCTCGCGATCGTCGGCCCGAGCGGCGTCGGGAAGTCGACCCTGGCGAACCTCATCAGCGGCATTCTCGAGCCGGACGAGGGCGAGGTCAGATACAGCCGCCAGCTCGTCTCCGAGCTCGATCCGGAGGCGCTGGCGCGGTACCGCGTTCTGATCCCTCAGGAGGCGTACCTGTTCAGCGGCACAGCACGCGAGAACCTGCTGTACCTGAACGAATCCGGTACCGACCTCGACCTCGATCTCGCCGTCGAGCAGCTCGGCGCGCGGGCGCTCCTCGACCGGCTCGGCGGCTACGAAGCGCGGGTGAAGGCGTCCGAGCTCTCGGCCGGTGAACGTCAGCTGCTGACCCTGGTCCGCGCCAGCCTTGCCTCGGCTCCGCTCGTGATCCTGGATGAGGCGACGTGTCATCTCGATCCCGCCGCGGAAGCTCGCGTGGAGGAAGCTTTTGCCCGCCGCGACGGGACGCTGATCGTCGTCGCCCACCGGATCAGCTCGGCGCTGCGGGCGCGCCACATCCTCGTGCTCGATGGGCACGAGGCCCTGCTGGGGACGCACGCCGAGCTCCTGGAGCGCTCAGAGCTCTACCGTGACCTCGTCGGACACTGGCAGGCAAATGGCGACGGCGAACTACCGCCGCACCCGGCCCGACGGAGGCCCGCACCGCCGCCCCTCTGTACGTGATAACGTACAAACGTATGGTCATCCATGCACAGCCCGCGACCGCGATCGGCTCGCGAGTCCGGAACCTGCGCGAAGCGATGGACCTCTCGCTCCGCGACCTCGCCGAGCGTTCGGGGGTGAGCGCGCCGATGCTCTCCCAGGTCGAACGCGGCGAGACGAGCCCGACGCTCCAGGTCGCGGCCCGGATCGCCGCCGGGCTCGAGCTGCGCCTCTCGCAGCTGCTTCGTCTCGACGAGGGCGGCGCGGTGACCGTCGTGCGCCGCGCCGAGCGCCGCAAGGGGCCGGCCGGGACGCGCGGGCATCGCTACGAGATCCTCACGCCACCGCTGCCCGGTCAGCGGGCAGAGCTTTCGTGCCACACCCTCGCCGCCGGCGCCGCGACCGGTGGCGCCGGGGACCCCCCGATGCACGAGCCGGGCAGCCGCGAGACGGCGCTGGTGCAGTCGGGGCAGGTCGTCCTGCTCTGTGACGGCGCGCGCTATGAGCTCGCCGCCGGTGACTGCGTGACCTTCGACGCCGACCTTCCCCATCACTTCGAGAACCCCGGACCCGACGAGGCTACGCTGCTGGCGATCGTCAGCGCGGGCCTGAGGAGGAGCTGAACCACAAGCCATGCCCAAGACGCTGTTCGACAAGATCTGGGAATCCCACGAGGTCGCTCCCGGGCTGATCTACATCGATCTGCACCTGGTGCACGAGGTCACGAGCCCGCAGGCCTTCGACGGGCTCCGCCTCGCCGGCCGCACCGTCCGTCGCCCCGACCGGACGATCGCCACTGCGGACCACAACGTGCCCACCGACGGCACCCCCGTGGCAGCGCGGATCCGCGATGAGCTCTCGCGCGTGCAGGTAGAGACCCTCGAGCGCAACTGCCAGGAGTTCGGAATCCCCGTGTACTCGCTGGGCTCTGATCGCCAGGGCATCGTCCACGTGATCGGGCCCGAGCTTGGGGTGACCCAGCCGGGGATGACCATTGTGTGCGGCGACTCGCACACGGCCACCCACGGAGCCTTCGGCGCGCTGGCCTTCGGGATCGGGACGAGCGAGGTCGAGCATGTCCTGGCGACCCAGTGCATGGTCCAGTCCAAGCCCCTCTCGATGCTGATCCGCTACGAGGGCGATCTCGGTTACGGCGTCACGGCCAAGGACCTGATCCTCGCGACGATCGGGGAGATGGGGGTCGCCGGCGCGGTCGGCCACGTGGTCGAGTACGCGGGTCCGGCGATCGAGGCCCTGTCGATGGAGGGCAGGATGACCGTATGCAACATGACGATCGAGGCGGGCGGGCGCGCGGGCATGGTCGCTCCCGATGAGACAACCTTCGAGTTCGTCGCCGGCCGGCCGGCGGCGCCGCCCTCGATCCCCGGCGAGTGGCGCGAGCTGCACACCGATGAGGGCGCGACGTTCGATCGCGAGCTCGTGGTCGACGCCGCCGCGCTCAGCCCGATGGTGACGTGGGGCACGAACCCGGGCATGGTCGTCGGGGTCGCGGACAGCGTGCCCGCGGCGGAGTCCGAGCAGGACGAGCGCGCGCTCGAGTACATGGGACTCGAGGCCGGCACCCCGGTTCAGGAGATCAAGCTCGATCGCGTGTTCATCGGCTCGTGCACGAACTCGCGGATCGGCGACCTGCGGGCCGCCGCCGCGGTCATCGACGGGCGCCGAGTCGCCAGCAGCGTCTACGCGATGGTCGTCCCGGGGTCCCAACAGGTGAAGGCCGAGGCCGAGCGCGAAGGGCTCGACGAGGTCTTCCGCCGGGCCGGGTTCGACTGGCGCGGAGCCGGGTGCTCGATGTGCCTAGGCATGAATCCGGACATTCTGAAGCCGGGCGAGCGCTGCGCGTCGACCTCGAACCGGAACTTCGAAGGACGCCAGGGTCAGGGAGGCCGCACCCACCTCGTGTCCCCCCAGATGGCGGCCGCGGCGGCGATCGAGGGTCGCTTCGTCGACATCCGCGAGTGGAACGGAGCTAACCCCTCATGAAAGCGATCGAGACCATCACCGGCCGGGTCAGCGTGCTGAACCGCGACGACATCGACACCGACCAGATCATCCCCAAGCAGTTCCTCAAGCGGGTCGAGCGGACCGGGTTCGGCGAGTTCCTGTTCTATGACTGGGCCAAGGAGCCCGGCTGGGAGCTGCCGCACAACCCGATTCTCGTGGCCGGGCGCAACTTCGGCTGCGGGTCGAGCCGCGAGCACGCCCCGTGGGCGCTCGAGGACTACGGCTTCCAGGCGATCATCGCGCCGAGCTTCGCTGACATCTTCCGCTCCAACTGCACCAAGGTTGGGCTGCTCCCCGTGCAGCTGACCGCCGCGGAGTGCGCGGCGATCCGCGAAGCCGGCGAGGCGCAGGTCGATCTGGCGGCGCAGGAGGTGCGTTGGCCGGGGGGGAGCGCACGGTTCGAGATCGACCCCGAGATCCGCCACCGGCTGCTGGGTGGGCTCGACGACATCGCGCTCACCCTCGCGCAGGGCGACGCGATCGACGCCTACGAGCGCGAGCGCGAGCGGCCCGGACCAGTGACGACGGCGATATGAGCGCCGCCGAGGCGCAGTCCCGCGATTGGGACGCGGCCGCATATGACCAGGTCTCCGCCCCCCAGCTGCAGTGGGCGCGCGAGCAGCTCGAGCGCCTCGAGCTCTCGGGCGACGAGGTGGTCCTCGACGCCGGCTGCGGCTCGGGGCGGGTGACCGCGCTGCTCGCGGACCGGGTCCCGCGCGGCAAGGTATACGCCGTCGACGTCGCGCCCTCGATGGTCGAGCACGCGCGCAGCGCGCTCGGAGACCGGGCGACGGTGCTCTGCCAGGATCTCGTCGAGCTCGACCTCCCCGAGCCGGTCGATGCCGCCTTCTCCAACGCCACCTTCCACTGGGTCCACGACCACGACGCGCTGTTCGCCGCGCTGCACCGGACGATGAAGCCAGGTGCGAGGCTCGTGGCTCAGTGCGGGGGTAGGGGCAACATCGACGCGTTCCGGACGACGGCGGACTCGGTCGCCGCCGAGGAGCCGTTCGATCACTACTTCGTCGGCTGGCGCAAACCGTGGAACTACGCCACCGCCGAGGAGACCGCGACCCGGCTCCAGCGCGCCGGGTTCACCGACGTCCGATGCTGGCTCGAGCCCAAGCGCGTCGAGCCGGACGACCCGCGCGCCTTCGTCCGCACGGTCTGCCTGGTGCGCCACCTCGACCCCCTGCCCGAGGGCCTCCGCGGGCCCGTCATCGAGCGGGTCCTGGCCCGGGCCGGCGAGCCGCTGGTGCTCGAGTACGTGCGGCTGAACATGACCGCGCGGCGGCCCTGACCGCCTCTCGCGGAGCGCGAGCTAGGGCAGTTCCTTGGTAACGCTGGGACCGACCTTGGTCGTCGTCCCGCCGCTGGTCCATTCGGCGATCAGGCTGCCGTTTACCGCGCCGACCCGCACAAGGTCATCGGGCGGATTGGCGTGCAGCTGGTCGCATAGGGCTTTGATCTCGCCTGCGGCGACTTCAATCATCGATTCGTTGCTCATGCGGTTGAGCGTACCCATTGCCGTGGCGAACTGATCCAGATGCCGCTAACGTCCTGTGACATGAAGGTGCTGGTGATAGCGAGCGAGCCGATTTCCGCTGATCGTCTGCGTGCGGCGCTTGGCGACGCGACCGACGATGCCGAGGTCATGGTCGTGGCGCCGGCACTTCACCGATCTGCGCTGCGCTTTTGGCTCTCAGACGCCGACGAGGCGATCCGGCGGGCAGAGTTGGTCCAGCGCGAGACGGTCGAGGGCTTCGACGACGCGGGATTGGATGCGCGCGGTGATACCGGTGAGAGCGATCCGGTCAAGGCGGTGGAGGACGCTATCGTCACGTTCCCAGCCGAGCGCATCGTGCTCTTCACTCGCCCGGTCTCGGACCGGCGCTACGATGAGGGCATCGACGCGGACGCTCTTCAGCAACGGTTTGGCTTGCCGGTCCAGCGAGCGGAGTGAGCGGCCGGGAGCGCTGAACGCCCGGTGTGGCTGGGTATTGCGCGCCGGTGGCCAGTCGTGAGTTCGCGGAGAATTGCATCGGCGCGGCCCCCGCCCGGAGGCGCGGCTCGCTCCCTCGGGCGCGGCTTGCAGATAGGGCTGCGAGCGCGCGAGCTGTGGCGGGCGTTGCTTGACGGTTTCAAGCAGCATGACCTGCTGACGTACTCGAGCGCGATCTCGTTCCAGATCCTCACGGCGGTGGTTCCGTTCGCGATGTCTATGCTCGCGCTGGCAGGGCTCCTGCACTTGGGCGGCGTGTGGCGAAACCACGTTGCGCCTGATATCCGCCCGCATGTCTCGGCCGCCGTGTTCAGCGTGATCTCGAGCGCCGTCAGCAAGGTGTTCGCCGGTAGGCAGCTGCTCTGGGCCACGCTCGGCGGGGGTCTTGCGTTGTGGCAGGTGTCGGGAGCGGTCCGAGCGGTGATGGGAGCGTTTGATCGGATCTACGGCGCGAGCTCCGAGCGGCCGCTCGTACGGCGATACCTGATCTCGTTCGCGCTTTCGATGGCGACGGGAGCGTGCTTCATCGCGTCCACCGTGTGCCTGGTGCTCGCGCCGTTCTTCGCTGTGCGCCACCCCGGCGCGGCGTGGGAGGTGTTCGCGTTCCTCGCACGGTGGGTGCTGGCGGTCGGCTTTCTCTCGCTCGCGGTAGGCCTGCTGGTCCACGTCGCACCGGCAACATTCCAGCCGCTGCCGTGGGTCAGTCTCGGCACGGCGATAGTGATCGTGTGGTGGGTGATCGTTTCGGTTTGCTTCTATGTCTACCTGACGACCGTGGCGTCGTACGGATCGGTGTTCGGCAGCCTCGCCTCGGTGATCGTGGTGATGGCCTACCTCTACATCTCCACCACCGCGTTCCTGTTCGGAGCCCAACTCGACGCGATCATCCGCGCCCAAGCCACCGGCGCGCTCTCGGGCGTTGAGGTGGCTAGCTGACGCGCGCGTGCGGAATGACTGCACGCTCCCGTCGACCGCCGCCGAGCGCGTGCTTGGCGGAGAGCAGATGCGCGTCAGCGAGGGTGAGCGGGGCCCGGGGATCCTGCGTGTGCGTTGGGTATGTCACCCATCCGATACTCGTGGTCAGCGAGCCGCTGGTCGCTCCGTGGACTACCTCCCGGACTCGCCCAGCGAGGCGCTCCGCCTCTGTTTCGGTGGTACCACGGGTCCAGGCCCACGACCGTGGAAAGCCGCAGACTTCACGGGGTGGCTCCTCCGGTATATACGTCTTAGTGCACCGTCCGGCAAACTAGGCGGATGCCGCCTCGCATCGTCCTCCTTCCCGGCGATGGCATCGGTCCGGAGATCATCGGGCCGGCCGTCGAGGTGCTGAACGCCGTCACCGAGCTCGACTACGAGGAGCACGAGTTCGGCGGCGCGTCGATCGACGCGCACGGGACGGCGCTGACCGAGGAGACGCTGGCCGCGTGCCGGCAGGCCGACGCCGTGCTCCTCGCCGCGGTCGGAGGCCCGAAGTGGGACACCACCGACCCGGCCAAGCCCCGCCCCGAGCAGGGGCTGCTCGGGCTGCGCAAGGGCCTCGGGCTGTATGCCAACCTGCGCCCCGTCCGGCCGCTGCCGGCGCTCTATGACGCGAGCCCGCTCAAGCGCGAGCGGATCGAGGGAACCGATCTGCTCGTCGTCCGCGAGCTGACCGGGGGTATCTACTTCGGCGAGAAGACCCGGACCGCGGACGAGGCCTCCGACGCGTGCGTATATACGCGTAACGAGATCGAGCGGATCGCCCGGGTTGCCTTCGGAGCTGCGCGCCGCCGGGTGACCAGCGTCGATAAGGCGAACGTGCTCGAGACGAGCCGGCTGTGGCGCGAGGTGGTCAGCGGGCTCGCCGGGGACTACGACGTGCCGCTCCACCACCTGCTGGTCGACAACGCGGCGATGCAGCTGGTGGCCAACCCCTCCGCCTTCGACGTGATCGTGACCGAGAACATGTTCGGCGACATCCTCAGCGACGAGGCGGCGATGATCACGGGCTCGATCGGCATGCTCCCGAGCGCGTCGCTCGGCGGCGAGGGCCCGGGCCTGTTCGAGCCGGTGCACGGCTCGGCGCCGGACATCGCCGGCACCGGCGCCGCCAACCCCCTGGCGATGTTCCTGTCGGCGGCGCTGATGCTCCGACACGGGCTCGATTTGGAATCCGAGGCGGCGGCGATAGAATCGGCCGTCGATCGCGCGTTGTCCGACGGGCTGCGCACGATCGACCTCGGGGGAACCGCGACGACGCGGGATGCCACCGACGCCGTCCTCCAACATCTGTAGCAAGGGAGCATTCCGTGGACCAAGTCGACCTCATCTGGCAGAACGGAGAACTCGTCGCCTGGGAGGACGCGAAGGTACACGTACTCACGCACGGCCTGCACTACGGGACCGGGGTGTTCGAGGGCATCCGCGCCTACGAGACCGAGCACGGCCCGGCGGTCTTCCGCCTCCAGGATCACCTCGCGCGCCTGTTCAAGTCCGCCGAGCTGTACTACATGCCGATCCCGTTCACGCCCGCGGAGTTGCGACAGGCGACCCATGAGCTGATCGCCCAGAACGGGCTGTCGGAGTGCTACATCCGCCCGATTGCCTTTCGGGGCTACGGCCAGCTCGGGCTGTACCCGCTCGACTGCCCGGTCGAGGTCGTGATCGCGGCGTACCCGTGGGGGGCGTACCTGGGCGAGGAGGGCAAACGGCAGGGCATCCGGGCCAAGGTCTCGAGCTGGCGGCGGATCTCCCCCGACTCGTTGATCCCGCACGCCAAGGCCTCCGGGCAGTACCTGAACAGCGTCCTCGCCAAGGTCGAGGCCTCGAAAGCCGGCTATCAGGAGGCGATCCTCCTCGACGCCCGCGGGTTCGTCTGCGAGGGCTCGGGGGAGAACATCTACGTCGTCCGCGAGGGCGAGGTCCTGACCCCGCCGCAGACGGCGGGGATTCTCGACGGGATCAACCGCAAGTCGATCATCCAGATCGCTCGCGACCTGGGATACACCGTCGTCGAGCGCGACCTCGCGCGGGCCGAGCTCTACCTGGCCGACGAGGTGTTCATGACCGGCACCGCGGCCGAGCTGTGCCCGGTCAGGGAGGTCGACGACCACCCAATCGGCGGCGGCGAGCCCGGTCCGATCACCAGCGAGCTCCAGCGGGTGTTCGACGATGCGCTGCACGGGCGCGATCCGCGCTACCTGGACTGGCTCGACATCGTCAAGGTGCCGACGAAGGCGGCATGACCAAGATCCAGCTCTTCGACACCACGCTCCGCGACGGCATGCAGGGCGAGGGCATGTCACTCTCCGCGCAGGAGAAGGTGCGCGTCGCCCACTCCCTCGACGAGCTCGGCATCGACGTGATCGAGGCCGGGTTCGCGGAATCGAACCCCAAGGAGCTCGAGCTGTTCGGGCTCCTGGCCTCAGAGCGCTTCGAGCACGCCGAGATCGCCGCCTTCGGGATGACTCGGCGGCGCGACTCGCGCGCCGACGAGGATCCGGGCCTGCGGGTCCTCGTCGAGTGCTTCGCGCCGATCGCCGTGCTCGTCGGCAAGACGTGGGCGCTGCACCTCGAGAAGGTCGTCCGCGTCGATCGCCAGGAGAACCTGCGGATGATCGGCGACTCGGTCGCGTTCCTGGTCGCGCGAGGCAAGCGGGTCATCTATGACGCCGAGCACTTCTTCGACGGCTATGCCGACGACCCGGCATACGCGCTCGAGTGCCTGGTCGTGGCGGCCGAGGCCGGCGCCGAGACCGTGACCTGTTGCGACACCAACGGAGGAACGCTGCCGCACAGCGTTGCCGCGGCGACAGCAGCGGTGGCGAGCACGCTCGCTCAAACAGGCGTCCAAGTCGGCATCCACTGTCATGACGACGCCGGTTGCGGGGTGGCCAACACGCTGGCGGCGGTGCGCGCCGGCGCGACGCACGTCCAGGGAACGATGAACGGCTACGGCGAGCGCTGCGGCAACGCCAACCTCGTCTCGATCATCCCGAGCCTGCAGCTGAAGCTCGGCTACGAGTGCCTCACCGAGGCGCAGCTGGCCACGCTCAGCGAGGCATCGCATCTCATCGACGAGCTGCTCAACTTCACCCCAGACCCGGACGCCCCGTACGTCGGACGCAATGCCTTCGCCCACAAGGGCGGCATGCACGTCGCCGGCGTCACCACCGACCCCACCACCTTCGAGCACGTCGACCCGATCGTGGTCGGCAACGGCCGCGAGCTGCTGGTCTCCGAGCTCTCGGGCAAGGGCACCGTCCAGGCGCGCGCGAAGGACGCCGGCATCGACCTCGACGATGTCGCCGCGCGGCGAGTCCTCGCGCGGGTCAAGGAGCTCGAGCACCGCGGCTACCACTACGAGGCCGCGGACGGCTCGTTCGAGCTGCTGCTGCGCAAGGAGACCGGCGAGTACGAGCCGCTGTTCCGGCTCGAGTCCTGGCGCGTGATCGTCGAGAAGCGAGCCGACGGCCGCGTGGAGACCGAGGCGACGATCAAGATCTGGGTCGACGGCGAGCGCTACGTTCGCACCGCCGAGGGCAACGGCCCCGTGCACGCGCTCGACAAGGCGCTGCGCGAGGCGATCGGGGAGATCCACCCGCACCTGCGCGACATCGAGCTGGTCAACTTCAAGGTCCGCATCCTCGACGAGACCAAGGGCACGGGCGCGGTGACCCGGGTGCTCCTCGACGCCTCCGACGGCCGCGCCGTGTGGGGGTCGATCGGCGTCTCCGAGAACGTGATCGAGGCATCGTGGGAGGCGCTCGTCGACTCGCTCGAGTACGGCATGCAGCCCGGGCGTTCGGCGCAGCCGCATGCGCCTCAGCCCGCCCGCACCGCCCCTCATCCGTGAGTGCCGAGAAGCCGATTTCCCTGGCCCGCCCGGTGATCGGGGCGGAGGAGGAGCACCGCGTGCTCGAGGTTCTACGCTCGGGGCACCTGTCGCTCGGTCCGCGACTCGAGCAGTTCGAGCGCGCATTCGCCGCCTACCTCGGCGCCACCCACGCCAGCGCCGTCTCGAGCGGGACCGCGGGACTGCACCTCGCGCTCCGCGCGATCGGCGTGTCCGACGGGGATGAGGTGATCACGAGCCCGTTCTCGTTTGTCGCCAGCGCCAATGTGATGCTCTATGAGCGGGCCCGGCCGGTGTTCGCCGACATCGACCCGGTCACGCTCAACCTCTCGGTCGACGCGACGGCGGCGGCGGTGACCGAGCGCACGACGGCGATCCTTCCGGTCCACGTGTTCGGCTACCCGGCCGACATCCCGGCGCTCGAGCGGCTTGGGTTGCCGATCGTCGAGGACGCGTGCGAGGCGCTCGGAGCGGTCCACCGCAACGGCACCCCCGTGGGCACCGGCGCGACGCACCCCGCGGTGTTCGGGTTCTACCCAAACAAGCAGCTGACGACCGGGGAGGGAGGGATGGTCACCACTGCCGATGCGACGATCAAGGAGCGCGTGGATTCGGAACGCAATCAGGGCCGAGCGCCCGACATGGGCTGGCTGGACCACGATCGGCTGGGGTTCAACTACCGGCTCTCGGACGTTGCCTGCGCGCTGGGCCTCGCGCAGCTCTCGCATCTCGACTCCATGCTCGCGGCCCGCGCCCGCGTCGCCTCCTGGTATCGCGAGGCGCTAACCGGCATCGACGGTCTCGACCTTCCCTGTCCCGACGCCGGCGGCGCGCGACGGGGCTGGTTCGTGTTCGTCGTGCAGCTCCCTCGGGGTGTGGATCGCGAGGGGACGGTGCGGGCGCTCGGGGCGCGCGGAGTGTCGAGCAAGCCCTACTTCCCGGCGATCCACCTGATGAGCTTCTACCGCGAGCGCTTCGGGCATCGCGAGGGCGAGTTCCCCGTCTGCGAGGACGTGGCCGCGCGCTCGATCGCGCTGCCGTTCTTCCCCGAGATGAGCGAGGATCAGGTGGCGCGGGTCGCGCAGGCGCTGGGCGGGGTTGTGCAGGAGGCCCGGGCCGGGGTCCGGCCATAACATCTCGGGTAATGTCCCGCTTCGCCGAGCCTCCGGACCCGGTGTTCCGCGCGCTGAACGACTCGATCGGCTACGACTGGCGCCTCGGGCCTTATGACGTCCAGCAGTCGCGCGCGCACGCGTCGATGCTCGCGGCGCAGGGAATCATCAGCGACGACGATCGCGATCAGCTCCACCGCGCGCTCGACCAGATCGAATCCGAGCTCGAGGACGGCTCGTTCCCGTTCGGCGAGGGCGACGAGGACATTCACATGGCGATCGAGCGGCGGGTGACCGATGTCGCCGGCCGCGTCGGGGGCAAGCTGCACACCGCGCGCTCACGCAACGATCAGGTCGCCACCGACATGGCCCTGTTCGTCCGCGCCCACGCCCATCGGAGCGCCGACGCGATCACGCTCCTGGCGGAGACGCTGGTCGAGCTCGCCGCGGCGCACCTCGACTGGCCGATGCCCGGCTACACGCACCTCCAGCGGGCGCAGCCGGTGTATCTCAGCCACCACCTGCTTGCCTACGTGTGGATGCTGATGCGCGACCGCGACCGGTTCGCGAACGTGAGCGCGGCCACCGGCAAGCTGCCACTCGGCGCCGGGGCGCTCGCGGGCGTCAATTTCGACACCGACCGCCGCGCCGTGGCCGCCGAGCTCGGCTTCTCCGGCGTGGCCGAGAACTCGATCGACGCGGTCTCGAACCGCGACTTCGTTCTCGACTTCCTGGCCGCGGCGGCGACGTGCGCCACCCATCTCTCTCGGCTCGGCGCCGAGATCGTGCTGTGGTCCAGCGAGGAATTCGGCTTCTGCGAGGTGTCGGACGCCTGGGCCTCGGGGTCGTCGATCATGCCCCAGAAGAAGAACCCGGACGCGGCCGAGCTGATGCGCGCGAAGGCACCGCGGGTGGCCGCGCACCTGGTCGCCCTGCACGGCGTGATGCACGGGCTGCCGCTGACCTACAACAAGGACCTGCAGGAGGACAAGGAGCACCTGTTCGACGCCGTCGACACGGTCGAGCTGTGTCTCGCGGCGGCGCGCGGGATGCTCGCCGGGATCGAGTTCCGTCGTGAGCGCCTCGCGGCGGCCGCCCGCGACGAGTTCCTCGCGGCCACCGACATCGCCGATCTCCTGGTGCGGCGGGGGATGCCGTTCCGCGAATCGCACGGCGTCGTCGCGGGTCTCGTCCGCACCGCCCTCGAACAGGGCAAGTCACTGTCGGAGCTGAGCCGCGACGAGCTGGCGGAGCACTCGCCGCTGCTCGATGACGAGTTCTACGCCGTGCTCAGCGATGGGGCGTGGCTCGAGACCAAGGTCTCCGAGGGGGGCACGAGCCTGGCGCGGGTCCGCGAGCAGCTCGAGCTCGCTCGCGAGGCGGTCGGCGCCGGTCGCGCCGTTTAGCCATGCGCCGGCTCGCGCACGCGTTCTATGACCGGCCGGTGGTGGAGGTTGCTCGCGACCTGATCGGCTGCGTGCTCATGCATGGCCAGGCGAGCGGAGTGATCGTCGAGACCGAGGCCTATCACGACTGCGAGCCCGCGTGCCACGCCTTCGTCGGCTTGACCCCCCGTACCGCGACCCTGTTCGGGCCGCCGGGCCGGGCCTACGTGTACCGCTCGTACGGGGTCCACGCGATGCTGAACGCGGTCTCCGAGCCCGAGGGGGTCGGCGCGGCGGTGCTGATCCGCGCGCTCGAGCCGCTGGAAGGGATCGAGCTCATGCGCGCGCGGCGGGGTCTTGACCGGGTCCAGGATCTGTGCTCCGGGCCGGGCAAGCTGACCCAGGCGCTGGCTGTCGAGCTCGCATGCAACGGGACTGACCTGAACTCGGGGCCTGTGGCGATCGCCCCCCGGCCCCCGGCCTGGCGGGACGTCCCGATCGTTTTCGGGCCCCGGATCGGAATCACCAAGGCGGTCGAGCTGCCGTGGCGGTTCTGCGTCGCGGGCAGCCGCTTCCTGTCGCGTCGCGCACCAACCGTCGCCTTGACCGCGGGCTAGGGCGAGCTGCCGATGCCGGCGCCACCCGAGGTGGCTCCGCTCCCTCCGGCCCCTCCGGTCTCGCCCGTCCCCTGGGTTCCGGTGGTGCCCGGCGTTCCGCCGGTGCCTTGGGTCCCGCCGGTGTCGGGCGCGGTGGGAGCGGTCGGCGCCGGCGTCGCCTTCGGCGCCGTGGCGGCCGGGGTCGCGGGGGCGGTGGTCACGGGTGTTGTCGGAGCGCTCTCTCCAGAGCCGCTCACCTCGGGCGTCGTCGGGGTGGTGGTGGTCTTGCCCGCGCTGTTGGCCGCCTCCTCCTGGGCCATGATCTGGAGCGCTGAGACCATGAAGTTGTGCCAGATCACCGCCGGATAGTCGCCGCCCTCGACCGGCCCTCCGTTCCACTGTGTGGTCATCGGCACCAGCTTGTTCGGGTAGCCGACCCACACGGCGACCGTGAGCTGCGGGGTCCAGCCGACGAACCAGGCGTCGCCATAGTTGGACGTCGTGCCCGTCTTGCCGGCGACGAACTCACCGGGGATGTTCGCGCTCGTGCCGGTGCCGGACTGCACCACCGTGGTCAGCATCTGGGCGACCTCGTGGGCGACCGCGGCCGGCATCACGCGCTTGTAGCTGGGGTGATTGACCATCACCTTGTGCGGGCAGTGCGTCTGGGCGGGACAGGTGATCTGCTGGATCCCGATCGGCCCCTCGTCCGAGTCTCCGAGCTGCTTGTTGTAGACCTTCAGGCCGCCGGTCGCGAACGTCTCGTAGGCGTGCGCCATGTCGAGCGCGCTGACGCCGGTCTTGAGACCGCCGATGATCATCGAGGGGTTGGTCGAGACCGGCGAGCGGATCCCCGCCGCGTGGGCCATCCGGGCGACGTTCTTGGTCCCGACCTTCATCCCGACCTGGGCGAAGACCGCGTTATCCGAATACGTCGTGGCACTGAGGAGGGTCCTCGGACCCACGTACGTGTTGTCGAAGTTGTGGACGGTGAAGATGCCCGTCCCGCCGTGGGGGAGCGGGAACTTGATCTTCTGCGGAGCTGAATCCCAGACCGAGTCGGGAGAGATGCCGTCCTCGAGTGCGACCGCGAGCGTGAACGGCTTGAACGCCGATCCGGGCTGACGGAAGCCCTCGGTGGCCAGGTTGAATGGATCGCTCTGGTAACTCGGGCCACCGACCATGGCCTTGACTTCGCCGGTCTTGTTGTCGATGGCGACCAGGGACGCCGATGGAAGCCCGTAACCCTGGGGCAGCTCGTCGTTCACCGCGGTCTCGGCCGCTTGCTGCATCGGCAGGTCGATGGTCGTCCGTATCTTCAGCCCCCCGTAGTAGGCGCGGTACTCGGCCACCGCGGGGTTGGATCCCATCGCGGCGAGGATCTGGGGCGCCAGCCAGCTGGTGAAGTAGGGCGCCGCCGTCGGCTCCTGTGGCTGCAGGATCTGGTAGGACTTCGGCAGCTGCCGGGAGATCGCCGTGCGGTATTGGGCGCGCGAGATGTAGTGCTGCTGGAGCATGTCCTTGAGCACCTGGTTGCGCCTCTCCATCGCGGCGCGGGGATGGAGCACCGGGTCATAGTCGGTGGGGGACGCGACCATCCCGGCGAGCAGCGCCGCCTGGTAGGGAGCGAGCTTCGAGGAGCACAGGGGCAGCGCCGGGGGATCTCCGCATGCGCCGGCGGGCGCACTCGACCCGTCGGCGGAGGTGGTCGAGGTGTCGGTGGCGGTGATCGACGAATCGGATTCGCTCGAGGCGCCGGTGTTGACGAAACCGAGCTGGGCGCCGAAGTAGACGCGCGCGGCCGACTCGATGCCGTATGCGCCGTTGCCGAAATAGATCGCGTTCAGGTACTGGGTGAGGATCTTCTGCTTGGACCATCGGTGGTCGAGGTTGTAGGCCATCGCGGCCTCGCGCAGCTTTTCGAAGATCGTCCGGTTGTCCTGCTCCGAGAGCGCGACCTTGACGAACTGCTGCTCGATCGTCGACGCCCCCTCGAGCGCACCGCCGCCGGCCACGTCGGCCACCATCGCTCGTGCGATGCCGCGGAAGTCGATCCCGGAATTGTGGAAGAACCGCTTGTCCTCGACGGCGACGATCGCGTCCCGCATGTATTTCGAGATCTGCTTGTAGTTCTGGACCAGCACGACGTTGTTCGGTGGCGCGAAGATCCCGATCGGCTTGCCCTCGTCGTCGTAGAGCATCGAGTTCGCCGCGTGCCTGTACTGAGCCAGGTTCTCGAGCTGGGGCAGGTCCTGAGCGACCGCCATCATCATTCCGAACGCGGTTGAGACCACTGCGAGCGCCGCCAAGCCGAAGAGGATCAAGGCCAGGCGGAACTTGCGCAGCCGCCGCCGGCGCGGTGCCGCGAAGGGAATCGGCGCGCCGGGGCGTTCGCCCTGCGTGGTGCTTTGAACGTCGTCGATCATGCGATCAAGGGGGCTGCGGTGGGGGGACTCAGCCCGGCGACCGACTGGGGTCGCGTGGCGGGGCGGGCAAACCTCAGGGGTGGCAACCTCCCCCGCCGGGAGGCGAGAGTCTAGCATTGGCCCGGATGCCGGAAGAGACCGCCACGCCCGCCGACACGGCTGCGTGGCCGGCGCCGGAGTCCGGGGCCACGGCCGCCGAGACGGCTGCGTGGCCGGCGCCGGAGTCCGGGCCCACGCCCGCCGAGACGGCTGCCTGGCTGGCGCGCAACGCGGTCGACTCGCTGCCCGAGGGCGGCCTCGAGCGCAAGCTCGCCGAAGGCCGGCCGCTGCGGGTCAAGCTCGGAATCGACCCCACCGCGCCCGACATCCACCTCGGCCACACGGTCGTCCTACGCAAGCTGCGCGAGTTCCAGGACCTGGGGCATCTCGTGGTGCTGATCATCGGGGACTACACCGCGCGCGTGGGAGACCCCAGCGGCCGTTCGGAGACCCGGCCCATGCTCTCGCCAGAGCAGATCGAAGCCAACGCCAGGACCTTCCAGGAGCAGGCGTTCAAGATCCTCGACCGCGAGCGGATCGAGGTGCGACGCAATGGCGAGTGGCTGGACATGAAGATGGACGAGCTGTTCCGCCTCGCGCGCACGACCACGGTCGCCCAGATCCTCGAGCGCGACGACTTCGCCAAGCGCCAGCTCGCGCGCGCGCCGATCTCGCTCCTCGAGCTCCTGTATCCGCTGTTGCAGGGATACGACTCGGTCGAGGTCGCGGCCGACGTCGAGCTCGGCGGGACCGAGCAGAAGTTCAATCTGCTGCTGGCGCGGGACATCCAGCGCGCCTACGGGGTACCGGAGCAGACGATCCTGACCATGCCGATCCTGCCGGGCACCGACGGTGAGCGGCGGATGTCCAAGTCGCTGGGCAACTACATTGGCGTCAGCGAGCCGCCGGGGGAGATCTACGGCAAGACGCTGAGCATCCCGGATTCGATCGTGCCCCTGTACTACGAGCTGTTGCTCGGAGGGGCCGTTCCGGAGGACCTCGGCCCCCGGGACGCCAAGCGTGCGCTGGCGCGAGAGCTCACTTCCGAGTTCTACGACCCCGAGGCGGCCGTGGCGGCGGAGCGTGACTTCGACCGCGTGCACCTCGAGGGGGGTAGGCCCGAAATGATCGACGAGGTCGATTGGCCGGTCGCCGAGCTGGGGGAGACCGTCCACCTGCCCGAGCTGATCCGCCGCGCCTTCGGTGGCTCGACCTCGGATGCCCGCCGCGCGCTCGCCCAGGGGGGCGTCAGCATCGACGGCGAACCGGTTCCCGTCGGCACGCTCGACATGCCCGCGGCCGCGCTCGACGGCAAGGTGATCAAGCTGGGCAAGCGGCGCTTCGCGCGCGTTCGCGTGGTTTAGGGGTAACTGATGGCCGTGCACGGCGGCATGCTCCGGATGGACACGCCTGGCGACGGCCACATCGTCGACCTCACCGAGGGCGTCCGGCGGATCGTTGCGACCGCGGGCGTCGATCGGGGGCTCGTGTGCGTGGCGGCGATCGGTTCGACCGTCGGCGTGACGACGATGGAGTACGAACCGGGGGGGATCCACGACCTCCAGGCGCTGCTCGACCGCCTGGTCCCTCACGACGGGGACTATGAGCACAACCGCCTCAACCACGATTCCAACGCGCACGCGCATCTTCGCGCCGCGGCGATCGGGCCGTCGGTGACCATTCCCCTCGTCGAGGGCTCGCTGGCCCTCGGGACCTGGCAGCAGATTGTCCTGATCGATTTCGACGACCGGCCGCGCAACCGGGCGGTGAGCGTCCAGATCGTGTCCTGAGCAGAAGCGCCACGCGCGCCAAGCCCGAAGGCCGTTAACGCTTCCGAGAGCCTGGCCGCCGGCGGGTCCCCACTCGCGCTATGCTGGCGCCCGGCTCTGGAGACGGGCTGCGGTGCCGCCGCTGCACGCGGCTGGCCGTGCTCGTCGGACAGCGCTATACTGGTCGGTCCGTCCCTCGAATGCCCCTGCGGGCTTGAGGGCGTGCCCATCGGAAGGAACTCCCTTCCCGGAGGGGTGCGGCGGTCTTTGAAAACTCAACAGCATGCACGACTCGATCGATCCCTCGATCGAGAAGTGTGTCCAGGTTCGACGCTGTCGTGAGCGTCCTTTTCGGACGATCTGACGACGGCGCTAAGAGCAGAGATTGACCCCGTCTGGTACCCCGGACGCCCGCCAGTGTACGCGGGCTTCCCTTGTGTGGGTGCTTCGGATCCAGCCCGCCAGGGTTGGTTCCAATAGACGACTCTTTAGTGAAGCTGTAGCGCGGGGCTCTAGAGCTCCGTGTGCGGGCGTAAGCCCGCTACGTAGTTCTTCACGGAGAGTTTGATCCTGGCTCAGGACGAACGCTGGCGGCGTGCATCACACATGCAAGTGGAGCGACGAACCGGGCTTCGGCCCGGGGCAAAGCCGCGAACGGGTGAGTAACACGTGGGT
>Ga0302314_10000954_pt1 | contig 53985 bp, 56 predicted proteins | sample III_Palsa_N2_3_FD_200533 | JGI IMG/M metagenome (GOLD analysis project Ga0302314, IMG submission 200533) | Peat permafrost microbial communities from Stordalen Mire near Abisko, Sweden - III_Palsa_N2_3 | ecosystem: Environmental > Terrestrial > Soil > Palsa > Peat permafrost | place: Sweden... | reverse complement strand
TGCTTCAAGGTCGCCGCCGAACTGGCCGAGGTGGTCGGCTGGCCGAGCCAGGCCGAACGCTGCCGGGCCCGGGCGCTGTCGATCGCCAAGGCGCTGGAGGCGCGGCACTGGGAAGAACGGCGCGGCGCCTATGTGGACATGGTCGACCCGGTCACCGGCGCACAATCCCCGCGCATGTCCCAGCACGCCAACGCCGCCATCGCCCTGTGGGGCGAACCGGCGAGTGATCGCATCGCCCGCGCGCTGGACCGCATCACCGACTCATCACGCCTGACTTTCACGCCCGGTCCGCCGGTGGCGCCCGGCGGCACGCCGCTGGACGAGGAGAACGGCGTCGTCCTGGCCAACACCTTCTACAGCCATTTCGTCTACGACGCCCTGGGCGCCCGAGGCCGGTTCCCGACAGCGCTGCGACAGATGCGCGAACGCTACGGACCGATGCTGGCGCGCGGCGCGACCACCCTGTGGGAAAGCTTCGAGCCCACCGCCAGCCTCTGCCACGGCTTCTCCGCCTCGCCGACCTATCAGCTCAGCCGGCGGATGTTGGGCGTCGCGCCAGGTGGGGCGGGCTGGGCGGAGGCTGTGGTCGCGCCGGACCTGGCCGATCTGGACTTCGCCGAGGGGGTGGTTCCGACGGCGCGGGGCGATGTCGAGGTGCGGCTGGAGCGCACGGCGGACGGCTTCCACGCGCGGGTGACCGCGCCGGATGGCTTGCCGGTGCGGCTTGAGCCGGCGCCGGGGTTGGTGGTTTCGGCGCCGGTTACAGCACGGGGAGCGGTGACCGAGGGAGCGTTTAGAGGGGTTAGGTAGCGGCGCCGGCCGTGGGTCCGAAATCCCTTATGCTTCGACAAGCTCAGCATGAGGATTCTGCTGAGGCTAAAGTCGTCCTCACCCTGAGCCTGTCGAAGGGCGAGGCGGGCCCACAGGTCGCGCCGCGCAGATCTACCGCGGAAACGCCGGCGCGTGCCCGGCATCCACATTGATGATGTTCCCCGTCGACTTCGACGAAACATCCGACGCGAACCAGGCCACCGCCTCGGCGATATCTTCCGGAAAGACGCTGCGTTTCAATAGGCTGCGTTCGCGGTAGACCGCCTCCAAATCCTCCGGCGCGGCCTTGTGCTGCTGGGCGCGCTCGTTGCGCCATTCGCCCTGCCAGATGCGCGAGCCCTGCAGCACCGCGTCGGGATTGACCACGTTCACGCGGATCTTCAGCGGCGCGCACTCCACCGCCAGGCTGCGCGCCAGATGCAGTTCCGACGCCTTGGCCGCGCCATAGGCCGACGCGCCCGACGACGGCGCCATGGCGTTCTTGGAGCCGATGAAGATCAGCGAGCCGCCGATCTCCTGGGCCTTGAACAGCCGCACCGCCTCGCGGCTGACCAGGAAGTAGCCGGTCGACAGGATGTCCATGTTCCGCTTCCACACCGCCAGCGTGGTGTCCTCGATCGGCGAGGCCGAGGCGATGCCGGCGTTGGAGACGCAGATGTCGATGCCGCCAAAGGCGGTGGCGGCCTCGGCGAACAGGGCGGCGATGGCCTCCTCGTCGGTGACGTCGACCCAGACGCCGCGCGCGATGTCGGCGCCGAACTGCCGCTTGAGCTGGCTTTCGGCCTCCGCCAGGGCGGCGCGGTCGATGTCGCAGATCACCACGCAGGCGCCGTCCGCCGCCAGCCTGCGCGCGGTGGCCAGGCCAATGCCGCCGGCGCCGCCGGTGATCAGCGCCACGCGTCCGGCCAGCGCCTTGGGCGGCGGCATCCGCTTCAGCTTGGCCTCTTCGAGCAGCCAGTATTCGATGTCGAAGGCCTCCTGCTCGGGCAGGCCGCAATAGGTCGACACCCGCGTCGCCTCGCGCATCACATTGATGGCGTTGATGTAGAACTCGCCGGCGATGCGGGCCGTGGCCTTGTCGGCGGCGAAGGTGATCATGCCGACGCCGGGGACCAGATAGACCACCGGATTGGGATCGCGCATGGCCGGCGAGTCCAGCCGGCGGCAGCGGTTGTAGTAGTCGGCGTAGCCCTGCCGGTAGGCCTCGATCGCCGGCGCGATGCGGGCCGCCAGCTCGGTCGCGCTTTCGCGCGCCGGGTCGAAGTCCAGCACCAGGGGCCGGATTTTGGTGCGCAGGAAATGGTCCGGGCAGGCGGTGCCGAGGGCGGCCAGGGGCGCGAGCTTTTCAGACCCCACGAACTCCAGCACCGCGGCGCTGTCGTCGAAGTGTCCGATCTTGCGCTGGCCGTCGGAGATCAGGCCCCGGATGATAGGCATGAGGATCGCCACGGCGGCGTGGCGCTGTTCGGCGTCCAGCGGCGATGCCACTTCGGCTCCAAACGGCGGCGCGCGATCCTGCTCGGCCAGCCAGGCTGTGGCCCGGTTGATTACGTCAAGCGTGGTCTCGTAGCAGTCGCGGTCCGTGTCGCCCCAGGTGAACAGGCCGTGCGCCTGTAGCACCACGCCCCGCGCGTTCGGATGCTGGCGCACGAAGGCCTGCAGCCGCATGCCGAGCTCGAACCCTGGCCGCACCCAAGATAGCCAGCCGATCTCGTCGCCATAGATCTGGCGGGTAATCGCCTCCCCGTCCGCCGCCGCGGCGATGGCGATCACCGCGTCCGGATGCATGTGGTCGACGTGGGCACGGGGGATGAAGCCGTGCAGGGGCGTGTCGATGCTGGGCGCGCGGGTGTTGAGGTTGAAGGTGCAGTGGGGATAGAGGCCGACCATCTCGTCTTCGTGGTCGACGCCGCGATAGCGGGGTTCCAGCGACAGGAGCTTGTCCTGATAAAGGGTGGCGAACCCATCCAGCTTCATCGAGCCAAGGTCGCCGCCGGAGCCCTTGACCCACAGCACGCGCACCGGCTCGCCGGTGAGCGGATCGGTCATGGTCAGCTTGGCCGAGGTGTTGCCGCCGCCGAAATTGGTGATTCGCTTATCGGCGCCCAGCAGATTGGAGCGATAGAGCAGCCGTTGCTCGGGCGTCAGCGTGGCGGCATGGGTCTCGTCCCAGCGGTTCTCCAGCAGAGACGCGGCGTCCTGGGTCAGCGATCCATCCATCCGATCCAGCTCCTGTCAGCGTCGGTCGATGCGGGCCGTGCTACGCCGCGGACGTGTCGTTTTCAATCATATCCGCGCATTTTCGCGCAATCGAATGGGCGACCTACCCCGCGACAATCACCTCAATATCCCGCGCCGTGAGCATCTCCACATCCTCCGGCCGCACGCCGGCGTCGGTGATCAGGATGTCGATGCGCTCCAGATCGCAGACCTGGAACGGCGCGGTGGCTCGGAATTTGGAGGAATCGGCCAGCACCACCAGCTGCTCGGCCTTGTCCATCAGCTTCTGCTCGGCCTGGATCAGCACCACGTCCGCCTGCATCAACCCGCGCGGGCCGATCGCCGCGGCGCCCATGAACAGCTTCGACGCGTGGTATCGGCTGATGCCGTCGTCGTCGAAGGGGCTGAGGATGATGTTCTGCTCGCGGTAGACCGCCCCGCCCGGCACGGAGATTCGCGTCCCCGGCTGCGGCAGCATGGCGCCGACGATGTGCAGGGAGTTGGTCAGCACCTGCAGGTTCAGGCCGTCCAGATGGCCGCACATCTGGTAGGTGGTCGTGCCGCCATCCAGGATGATCGCCTCGCCCGGACTGCACAGCGCCGCCGCGGCGCGGCCGATGGCGGCTTTCTGCGCGGCGTGGCGAACGCGGTTCAGCTCGAACGGCGCGCCGATCAGCCGCTCCGGCTCGACCCCACCCTCGCCGCCCTTCAGCCGCGCGCCGCCGCGCACCCGCTCGATCCGGCCCTCGGCGTCCAGACGCTCCAGGTCGCGGCGGATGGTGGCCGATGAGGCGTCCAGCCGCTCGCACAGATAGCGGAAGGAGACGAAGCCTTCGCTCTGCAGCAGCCGGGTGATCTCCGCGTCGCGCTGGGCGGCGTGCATCGAGGGCCTTTGAGACGGTTGAGTCGGGCTTGAGCCTATCATCCTCAGGCGTCCGCCAGCCCCAACTCCTCGATCATCGCCTGCCGGATCAGATACTTCTGCACCTTGCCGGTCACCGTCAGCGGGAATTCGTCAACGAAGCGGACGTAGCGCGGGACCTTGTAGTGGGCGATCTGGTCGCGGCAGTAGGCGACAACCTCCTCCGGCGTCAGGCGCTCGCCCGGCTTGATGCGGACCCAGGCGCAGATCTCCTCGCCGTAGCGCGCGTCCGGCACGCCCACCACCTGCACATCGGCGATCTTGGGATGGGTGTAGAGATACTCCTCCACCTCGCGCGGATAGACGTTTTCGCCGCCGCGGATGACCATGTCCTTGATCCGCCCAACGATGGCGCCATAGCCCGCCTCGTCCATCACCGCCAGGTCGCCGGTGTGCATATAGCCTTCCGCGTCAATGGCTTCGGCCGTGCGCTCGGCGTCGTCCCAATACCCCAGCATCACCGAATAGCCCCGGGTGCAGAACTCCCCGGTCACGCCGCGCGGCGTGGTCTGGCCATCCAGGCCCACGATCTTCACCTCCACATGTGGCTGCACCCGGCCGACCGTGGAGATGCGCCGCTCGACCGGATCGTCGCAGGCGGTCTGCATGCTGACGGGGCTGGTTTCGGTCATGCCATAGGCGATGCCGACGTCGCGCATATTCATCCGCTCGCGCACCTGGCGCATCACCTCGACCGGGCAGGGCGAGCCGGCCATCAGGCCGGTGCGCAGGGACGACAGGTCGAAGCTGTCGAAGGTGGGCTCGCCGAGTTCGGCGATGAACATGGTCGGCACGCCGTGCAGGGCGGTGCAGCGCTCGGCCTGCACCGTCTTCAGCACCGCCAGCGGCTCGAACCCCTCGGACGGATAGACCATGGTCGCGCCGTGGGTAAGGCAGGCCAGGTTGCCCATCACCATGCCGAAGCAGTGATAGAGCGGTACAGGGATGCAGAGGCGATCGCCCTCAATCAGGCCCATGCCGAGGCCCACGAAGTAGCCGTTGTTGAGGATGTTTCGGTGCGACAGGGTCGCCCCCTTGGGCGAGCCGGTGGTGCCACTGGTGAACTGGATGTTGATGGCGTCGCCCGGCGCGAGGCCCGCTGCGATTGTCGCCAGGCGCGCCTCGTCGATCGGCGCCGACGTCACGGCGTCGAAGCCGACCCAGCCGGGACGGGGCGTCCCGCCGATCTGAATGGCTGCGCGCAGGTCGGGCAAGCGCCGGGCATGCAGGTCGCCGCGGGAGGCGGTCGCCAGCTCGGGCGCCAGGGTCTCGATCATGTCGGCGTAGCGGCTGGTCTTGAACTGCTCCGGGCAGACCAGGACCTTCACCCCCGCCTTGTTCAGGGCGTACTCCACCTCGCTCAGCCGATAGGCCGGATTGACGTTGACCTGGATCATCCCGACCAGGGCGGTGGCGAACTGGACCAGGGTCCATTCGGCGCGGTTCGGCGCCCAGACGCCGACCCGGTCGCCAGGCTCCAGGCCAAGCTCAAGCAGGCCGCTGGCGAGCCCCTTCGACCTTTGCAACAGTTCGGCCCAGGTCAGCCGAACGCCCTGATGCACCGACACCAGCGCCTCGGCGTCCGGACGCGTCCGCGCCGCGTCCGCCAGCGCCTGACCGATGGTCTGATCCAGCAGCGGAATGGCGGTCGACCCGCGATCGTAACTCGGCGCGCTCATTCGGTGTCCTCGCCCATTTCGCTCATCTTCGCTCAGATGCGCCCAAGCGACAAATGGATTGACCGGCGAGCGTAAGAGAAGCGTCGCATCGGCGAGGTGCGTGGTTCGAGACGCCCTGCAGGCTCCTCACCATGACCAAGTATTTTGGGCTGCAAATTACTTCGTCATGCTGAGGAGCGACGTCTTCGTCGCGTCTCGAACCACGCACGACCGTCGCCGCCGGCGCCTCAGAACCTCAGCACGATCTTGCCGAAATGCTCGCCGCCCTGCATGGCGGCGAAGGCGGCGCGGGCCTCGGTCCAGGGAAACACCTTGTCTACGACCGGGTGGATTCCATGCAACTCCAGGGCCTTGCACATGGCCTCGAACATGTCGCGCGAGCCCACCGACAGCCCCTGCAACCGCGCCGAATTGCCGATCAGCACGGCGGGGTTCACGCTCCCGCCGAAGCCGCCGACCACGCCGATGATGGCGATGTGTCCGCCGATCTTGATCGCCTGCAGGCTCTGCTCGATGGTCCCGCCGCCGCCGACCTCCATGATGAAGTCCGCGCCGCGCCCGCCGGTGGCCTCGCGCACCGCTTTCGACCACTCCGGATCGGCCTTGTAGTTGATGCCCCGCGTCGCCCCCATGCCCTTTGCCCGCGCCAGCTTCTCGTCGGAGGACGAGGTGATCACCGTCTGGTAGCCGGCCGCGTGGGCGAACTGCAGGCCAAAGATCGAGACGCCGCCCGTGCCCTGCAGCACCACGGTGTCGCCCGGCTGCAGGCTCGCGTCCTCGAACAGCGCGCGCCAGGCGGTCAGGCCCGCGCAGGGCAATGTCGAGACCTCCTCGTCGGTAAGAAAGTCCGGGACCTTGGAAAGTCCTTCCTGGCTGAACACCGCCAGCTCGCGCCCGGCGCCGGGGATGGGGTGGCCCAGGGAGGTCATCAGCTTCTCCAGCGTCGGCGGCCCGGAGATCCAGCCCTGGAAGAACAGGGTCGCCACCCGATCGCCCACGGCCACCCGCGTCACCCCCTCGCCCACCGCCTCAACCACGCCGCAGCCATCCGAGAACGGCGTGATAGCATCCGCCGCCGACCCACGGCCGTACATGCCGTTGACCATCAGGAAGTCGCGATAGTTGAGCGACACCGCCTTCATGCGGACCAGCACCTGGCCCGGACCGGGCGTGGGATCAGCTCGTTCAACCACCTTCAGGGCGTCGAGACCCCAGGGGGCGGCAACCTCAAGCGCGCGCATGATCAACCTCTCTCAGAACACGGAGCGGCGAGACTGGCCTAGTTGACGCGGGCGATGGCAAGCCCGTCGTGACCCTTTATGCCCACCTGCTGCAGCACCACCGCCTCCAGCCGGTCGTCTTCCGCCAGCAAGGCGTTGAACGCCCGCGCGCCCATGGCGTTGGGGTCGCGGCTTTCGCGGTCCAGCACGCCGCCCCGGCGGATCACATTGTCGCCCAGGATCAGCGAGCCGGACCGGACGCCCCGCATGATCTGGGGCAGGTAGCGCGGGTAGTTGAGCTTGTCGGCGTCCACGAACACCAGGTCGAACGGGCCGTCGGCGCCGTCGATCACGCCGGGCAAGGTCTCCAGCGCCGCGCCCACCACCACCTCGACCTTGTCGGCCAGCCCGGCGGCGAGGTTCGCCCGCGCCACCTCGGCGTGCTTCGGCTCATACTCCAGGGTCGTCAGCTTTCCGCCCTCCGGCAGCGCGCGGGCGAGCCAGATGGTGGAATACCCGCCCAGGGTCCCCAGCTCCAGGATCCGCCGGGCGCCGATCATCCTGGCCAGCAGATAGAGAAACTTCCCCTGCCCCGCCGAGACCTGGATGTCCGGCAAGCCCGCGGCCTTGGACCGTTCCAGCGCGCCCGTCAGCGCCGCATCCTCGGGCGCGAACAGCTCGTCGATGTAGCGGTCAACCTGGGTGAAGATGTCGGGGGTGGGCATGGGGACTCCTGACGCGGCAGGAAACTTAGATTCGCCGCTCATCCCGGCGAATGCCGGGACCCAGATCATAAAGCGCAAATGACCGCGTCATGTCCGAAATCCAAACACTCAAAGCCGGTTCTTTGTCATCTGGGTCCCGGCATTCGCCGGGATGAGCGGAATTTTATTGGTCAGAATCGTCCCAACTGAAACGCTTTCGGGGACACCCAACCCGGCTCGGTCGCGGCATCGGCCAGCATCTCTCCCAGCGCCGCCGAGTGCTTGAACCCATGCCCTGAGCACGCAGACGCCACGATCGCGCCACTCTCCAGCCGGTCGATCACGAAATCGCCGTCGGGGGCCATGGTGTAGAGGCACCGCGCCGACTTCACCGCGCCGGGCCGCAGGCCCATCAGGCGGCCGGTCACGTGCCGGCGGTAAACATCCTCGGCCAGATTCGCCGGAATCGATCGGTCGAACCCGTCCGGCGAGGCGATCGACGTGAACGCCTCGGTGGCGACCTTCACCGCCTGCAGCGCCGGCTCGGGCGGGATCGGGAAGCCATAGAACAGGTCGTCCAACGCCGGCCCGTGCAGCCAGATGAACACCGGGAACCGGTCGGCGCGGTAGAGTTCCGGCCGCTCGGCGGCGAACCAGTGCAGCGCCTGAGGCTGGACCGCGAGGGCCTTGAGCGGCGCGCCGACCAGACCCGGCGCCCAGGCGCCCGCCGCCAGGATGACCTCGCCCGCCTCATATGCTTCGGACTCGGTCACGACGCGCACGCCGCCGCCAATCCGGTCGATCGCCGTTACCACCGCGCCGGTGACGATCTCCGCACCCAGTCGCCGGGCCAGCCCCAATTGGGCCGCGATGCAGCGCTCGGGATAAACCAGCCCGGCGCCAGGTTCGAAATAGCCCGCCTCGTCGCCGGCCAAGGCCAGCTGCGGATAGCGCCCGCCGATCTCATCAGAGTCCAGCACCTCGTGTTGCACGCCAAACTGGCCCGCCATCTCGATGGTGTAGCCGACGAAATCGTCGCGCCCATGCAGGCGCCCGCCGCGCGGGCCCAGGATCAGCGCCCCGCATTGCAGCAGCAAATCCTCGCCGGTTTCAGCCTCCAGCTCGCGCCAGATCTCGTGCGAGCGGCGGGCCAATGGCGGATAGGGGGCGCCCTCGCCCACCCCGATCCGGGTGATTCGCGTCTCGCCATGGCTGGAGCCCTGGTCGTGCGGCGGGGCGAAGCGGTCGATCCCGATCGCCTTCACCCCGCGCCGTGCGAGCTGGTACAGGGCCGCCGCGCCCGCGGCCCCCAGGCCGACCACGATCACATCCGCCATCTTCATGCGACTGTCTTCATGCGCTCCGTCTGGACCCGCGCCCCCGAAAGGACCAGATAGTCACGATGATTTGGAGCCCGCGTCCATGTCGGCCGTGAAACCGTCCCCGTCCAAGACCCAGTTGCGAAACCTCCCGGCCACCGATCCGGCGACGCTGGAGGCCCTGCGCCAGCTGGAGCGCAAGGTGCTGTGGCTGTCGACCTGGATGATCCACAACGCCAACCACCTGCGCCCCTCCCGCGACGGGCTGAAGGTCGGCGGCCACCAGTCCTCCAGCGCCAGCGTCTCGACCCTGCTGACCGCCCTCTATCTGCACACGCTGAGGCCCGAGGACAGGGTCGCGGTGAAGCCGCACGCCTCGCCGGTGTTCCACGCCATCCAGTATCTGCTGGGCGCGCAAAGCCTGGAGAACCTGGAGCGCTTCCGCGCCCTCGGCGGCGCCCAGTCCTATCCCTCCCGCGCCAAGGACAAGGACGACGTCGACTTCTCCACCGGCTCGGTGGGCCTGGGCGTCGCGGCCACCCTATTCGCCTCTATCGTCCAGGACTACGTCCGTCTTCACGGTCTGGTCGCCCCGGGCGCCCAGGCCAACGGCAAGATGATCGCCGTCCTGGGCGACGCCGAGCTGGACGAGGGCAATGTCTATGAGGCCCTGCTGGAGGGCTGGAAGCACAATGTCCAGAACCTCTGGTGGGTCATCGACTACAACCGCCAGAGCCTGGACGGGGTGGTCAACGACGCCCTGTTCCGCCGCATCGAGGGCTTCTTCCAGGCGGTGGACTGGAAGGTGGTCTCGCTGAAGTTCGGCAAGAAGCTGGAGGCCGCGCGCCACGGCCCGGCCGGCGAGGCGCTGCTGGACTGGATCGAGAGCTGTCCCAACCAGCTCTACTCGGCCCTGACCTTCAAGGGCGGCGCGGCCTGGCGCGAGCGGCTGAAGCTCGACCTGCGCGGGACGCGGGGGCTGGAAGCGCTGCTGGACAGCCATGATGACGCCAGCCTGGCGGCCCTGATGACCAACCTGGGCGGCCACGACCTTGAGACCATATTGGAAGCCTTCGCCGCCGCGGCGGACGATCCCACCCCGCACTGTTTCGTCGCCTACACCATCAAGGGCCACGGCCTGCCGCTGGCCGGGCACAAGGACAACCACGCCGGCCTGATGAACCCCAGCCAGCTGGCGGTGTTCCAGGCCCTGTGCCAGGTCCCGCAAGGCCAGGAGTGGGAGCCGATGGCCGGCTTGGCCGACCCCGAGGCCGATGAAGCCTATCTCCGGACCGTCCCCTTCGCCGCCCGCAAGCCGATCGCCAAGGCCGCCGTGATCCCGGTCCCCGACCTGCCGACCCCAGCGGGCGAGGAGCTGTCGACCCAAGAGGCCTTCGGCAAGATCCTGTTCGAGATCGCCCGCGAACCGTCCCTGCTCTCCCAGCGCATCGTCACCACCTCGCCGGACGTCACCGCCTCCACCAACCTCACCGGTTGGGTCAATCGCAAGGGGGTGTTCCACTCCTCGATCCGCGCCGACGTGTTCCAGGACGAAAAGGTGCCCAGCCCGCAGAAGTGGTTGATGGCGCCCGGCGGCCAACACATCGAGCTGGGCATCGCCGAGCACAACCTGTTCCTGCTGCTGGGCCAACTGGGCCTGGCCGACACGTTCTGGGGCGAGCGGCTTTTGCCCATCGGCACCGTCTACGACCCCTTCATCAACCGCGGCCTCGATCCGCTGATCTACGCCTGCTACCAGGGCGCCCGCTTCATGCTGGTGGCCACGCCGTCGGGGATCACGCTCGGCCCGGAAGGCGGCGCGCACCAGTCGATCAACACCCCGCTGATCGGCATGGCCCAGGACGGCCTGTCCTACTTCGAGCCGGCCTACGCCGACGAGCTGGCCGCGATCATGAGCTGGGGCCTGCGGCATATGCAGGACGATGCGGCCGGGGGCTCGGTCTACCTGCGCCTGTCGACGCGCCAACTGGAACAGCCAAAGCGGGAGATGGACGACGCCCTCCGCCACGACATCATCGAAGGCGGCTACTGGCTGCGCCGCCCCAACGCCGCGACCCAGCTGGCCATCGCCTACTGCGGCGCCGTGGCGCCCGAGGCGATGCAGGCGGTGCAGCGGCTGATGGAGCGCTTCCCGCACATCGCCCTGCTGTCCATCACCTCCCCCGACCACCTCCACGCCGGCTGGAGCGCCGCCCGCCGCGCCCGCGCCGAGGGCGACCGCGCCGCGACCAGCCACGCCGACACCCTGCTGGGCGACCTCCCCGCCGGCGCCGCCATCGTCACCGTCCTCGACGGCCACCCCGCGACCCTGAGCTGGCTAGGCGGCGTGCGGCGCCACGCCATCCACCCCCTCGGCGTCGAACGCTTCGGCCAGAGCGCCGACATCATCGACCTGTTCCGCCTGCACCGCATCGACGCCGACGCCATCGTCGCGGCGGCGCATGAGGTGACGGGAAGGTGGGGGTAGGTGAAGAGTCTGCTTATCGGTCGGTCGTGAACTGGTGACGTCGACCCCCTGCGGAAGCTCAGGAGGTCCGCTATGTGGCGCGGTGATTACGACTGTCAGCGCCCGGAGCTACCGTCTGCAAACCGATTTAGAGGCCCGCTTCCGCGTCGGCACGGGTCTGCCCAGCGCACGTAACGGTCCGGGCGGATGGCCGCCAATCGATGGGCGTTACCGACCGGGTGTGGACGCCATCTGGCATCAAAGGTTAAGCATAGGCTCGGCCCTTAAGCCTTCTGTCTGTCACCACCTCACCCCGGACACAACAGCGATGAAAGATCAAGGCGACGACCAAGCCCACCCGTCCGCGACACCAATCGAGGGCCACCACCCTCCGCCCCAGACCCGGAAACCCTGGCGCCCCCCGCTCGTCATAACCCCCACCCATCTAAATGAATCTCAGAAACTCTACAGCCCTGTCGAACATTACGTACACTCACCGACTGGCCCCTCGTGACCTCCCTCTTCCCGCCCGCCCTTGTTGGGGGCGGCGTCGCTGAGGGCCTATGCCGCCGCGCGACCGCTGGCGCGGATATGGCCAAGAGCGTTGGCGATCGACTGGGTGAGGGTCTCGGCACAATCCGCGCCTATGCCCTCGATGCCGGCTCTTGCCCATCCCCGCCAACGGCGCACATACACCCCGAGCAGGGGAGCCTTAATGCGCTCCCTCCGCCCTTGCTCATAAAGCTGGGTTACATGCACCACAAAGCGGTGAACGTCCGCTCTTGAGCCGAGCGGCAATGTCGCAATTCCCCCCAACCCCGCCATTCCCGAGGTCCGCTATCGGTGCACGGGGTGGGGCGTTGCTAAGGGCTCGGGCTGCTCTGGCAGTTCTCGCCATGGACAAATTCCGCAGGCGACCGGATACGGTCCTTGCGCGGCGCCCGACAAGGAGCCGCCAGCACCGTGACGGAGGAAATCCATGAAGGCGGCGGTCTATTATGAGAATGGCGGGCCCGAGGTTCTGAAGTACGAGGATGCGCCCGACCCGACCTGCTACCCCGGCGGCGTCATCATCAAGGTTCAGGCGATCGCCATCGAGGGCGGCGATGTACTGAACCGGTTCGGCGGACCCCTCGTCACCAAACCGCATATCGTCGGCTACCAGGCGGCGGGCGAGATCGTCGAGGTGGGCGCCGAGGTGCATCACCTGAAGGTCGGCCAGCGGGTGGCCACGGTGAACGCCTTCGGCTCCCACGCCGAGCTGCGCTCCGTACCCGCCCGCAACGCCTGGCCGGTCCCCGACGGCTTCGACATCGGCAAGGCGTCGGTGATCCCCGTGGCCTTCGGCACCGCCGATGACTGCCTGTTCCTGGCCGGCCATCTGAAGGCGGGGGAGACCGTGCTGGTGCAGGCGGGCGGCAGCGGCGTGGGCACGGCCGCGATCCAGCTCGCCAAACGCGCCGGCGCGAGGGTTCTGGCCACCGCCTCGTCGCAAGCGCGGCTGGACCGGCTGAAACCCCTCGGGCTCGACGACGGGATCAACTACGCGGTCGAGGACGTGGCCAAGGCCGTCATGCGGCTCACCGACAACAAGGGCGTCGATCTGGTGGTCGATCCGGTGGGCGGCGCGACGCTGCAGGGGTCGATCAATGCCCTGGGCTATCGCGGCCGGGTGTCCCTGGTGGGGAACGCCGGACGCGAGCCGCAGGTGGTGGATGTGTCATCCCTGATGGGCGGCAACCGCTCGCTGACCGGCGTCTTCCTCGGCGCGGAGATCATGACCGACCGCGCCCACGACAATATCCAGCGCCTGATTGATGAAGCGGCGCGGGGCGAGTTCGAGGTGCTGATCGACCGGACCTTCCCGCTCTCGGAAGCCGCCGCCGCCCACGCCTACATCGAAAGCCGCCAGGCGGTGGGCCGGGTGCTGCTGATTCCCTAGGGGGCGGTCAAACCAACTCCAGCCGCAACTCACGTCCAACGAGCGCCGCCGCGCGCTGGAGAGTTTCGATGGTGACATTGCCTTTGGCCTTCAGGATGCGATCCACCTGAGCGCGGCTGGTGTGCATCAACTCGGCGAGCGTCGCCTTGGTCATACCCTGGCGCTCCATTTCCTGGCTGAGCTGCCAAGCGACGACGCGCGTCACAGCTTCGGTCTTGGCGGACTCGCGGATCCCCTCCTCGCCTAGGAAGACGTCAAGGGATGTGCCCCAGTGAGGGTTGGTCTTGGTCATGCCTTCATCTCCTTCATTCGCTTGCGCGCCAGTTCCAGGTCATCGGAAGGTGTCTTTTGGGTCTTCTTGATGAAGCCATGCACCACGCCGATACGACCTTCTTCGACGAAGAACACCAGCCGTGCGATGCGCCGACTTGGCAGGGTCGATCGCACTTCCCAGAGCCCGCCACCAACCGGCCGGCAGAGTGGCATGCCGATCGGCCAGCCAAACTGCACCGTAGCCAAGTCCGTACCGATCACACGCCGATCATCCTGTGGGAGACTTCGAAGCCAATCAAGGATCGGTTCCGCGCCGCCAGACGTGCGATAGAAATAGGCGGGGATTTCAGGCAGACGCGTGTTCGCCATTCCGATCCATTCGCGAGAAACGTATCATAAAAAGTACGCCTACTCAAGGAATTCTGGCGACGTCCTCACCCCTCCCGCATCAGTAGCGCCATCACCTTCGCCGACGTCATCGCGGCGGCGGCGCACGAGGTGACGGGACGGTGAGGGTTAGCTGAGAGTCCGCTTTCGGGCGCGTAACTAATTCCCGCCTCCGACCCCGAGCCGACCTTCAAGCCTTGATCTTCCAGCGCGCGTACTCCTCATCGATGCGGGGTGAGATCATTCGCGCATTCGCCGCGTCCTCGTCGGCGTCGTGCATCTTGCCCATCCTCCGCTCGATGGCCGCGCGCAAATATAACGAGCCTGCCGTCTCCGGCCTGCGGTCCAGGGCGGCGTCTATGTCAGCCAGGGCCTCGTCCAGCCGGTTCAGGCGGAAATAGACGAGCGCGCGGCTATCGAGCGAGGCTGCGTTATCCTCCGAGAGTTCGTTGGCGCGCGTACAGTCCTGAATCGCGCTCTCGAGCTGCACGTTCAAGGTCGCCTTGATCCAGCAGCGGTCGTTGAGAAAGGTGGCGTTCGTCGGTTTGACGGTGATCGCCTCGTCCATCGCGGCCACCGCGCCTTGAGCGTCGCCGATCCTCGCCATCAGCTGGGCTTTGACCGCCAGCCAATCGGGCTTGTCGTCGTCAGCGGTCGCCAGATGCTCCTCGATCGGCGCCAGGGCCGCCTCCTTTTGTCCTGCATCGATCTGAAGCAGGCCAAGGCGGGTGAGCACCCGCATTGAAGAGGGGTCGATCTCCAGTGCGGTCTGGTAATCAGCCGCCGCCTTCTCCTTTTCTCCCATCGTCTCCAGCAGCTCAGCGCGGGCCAAGAGGGTCGCGACGGCGCCATCCAGCGATATCGCCTTGTCGAGATCGGCCAGCGCCAGGCTCCACTGGAAGCTGTTCTCGTAGAAGGCCGCACGGCCGAGATAGCGGGTCGCTTCGTCAGGCTTGACGGCGATGAAAGCCGTATAGAGGGCGGCCAGCTTGTCCAGTTTGTGGACGCGCAGGGCGGCGGAGGCCTGCTCGTAGACCGGCGGGTAGTCGGGGCCGGTGGCGAGGCGCAATGCCCGCCCTTGCGCGGCGGCGAGCTTCGTCCGCGCCGCCGGCAGCTCGGCCGCCGGCAATTCGGCGCCGCTGGTTGTGCGCCGCTCTTCTATGGTCAGAAGATCGCCGGCCAGGGTCGCCTTGCGAACATAGTCGCCGCCGCCGACGTCCAGATCCAGCGTGGAGTCGCCCTCCACGGTGATGCCTCGGCCGCCATCGGGAAGATGGATGCGGGTCGTGATCACCGTGTGGCTGGGCTCACCTGTCGCGACCGGTATATCCTTCCACGCCGGCCGGGAGCGATTGCTGGAGAGCGCGAAGCCCACGATCCCACTTGCCGGCCGGAAGCGATACGCGTGATCCTGACGCCTCCAGGCGGATCTTGTTATTCCGGTCACGGTGATCGTCGCCGAACCGTTCGCGGCGTCGAAGTCGAATTTCTGCGTCACCGCCACCGCGTTGGGTCCAGCCGCGCCGGCAAGGCTGATTAGCGCAACCGGCAACAAATGTTCATTGTCCAACTGGGCGGCGAGGACGCGTAGGGCGTCGGCCTGGGCGCCCCGCAGTTTGACGGTTGCGGAGAAGGGGGCTGACAGGCCGATCGCCGCGCTTTCGTCGATATCGATGCTGACAGTGCGCGTCGGGCGCGCAGGCGCCCTCTGCGGTAGCTGAAGGAGCGTCGCCCCCCCTACCCTCACCGGCAACACCGAGTGGAATGGGGGAGGATCGTCGATATCCTCCAGCCGGGTGTCGCGGCCGGTGCCGTCCAGCCACAGATCCTCGCCGCCGATTTTCGCGTGGACGAAGATGTGATTGAATGCGGCCGGCGCGGGCAGGCGGATCGCGACCAGATCGCCCTGGCCGATATTGGCCAAAACCGGCTCGGCGTCGATGTCGAGGGCGTGCAGTATGGCCAGAAGCAGCAGGGTCTTGGCCTTGCAGTCGCCGTAGCCGGCGGACCAGGTCCGGTCAGGCGACTGGGGCGTATAGTTGCCGCCGTTCATGCCATCGGCGAAATAGCGGACGCGATCCTGAACCAGCGACAGCGCCGCCGCGGCCCGCCGTTTCGGGTCGGTCTCCGCGGCGCGGATTTTGGCCACTTCATTCGCAAGGGGGCTGCCGGCCGCGATCAGCCCCTTGGTTTGATAGAGGGGCGCAAAGACAGCGGACACCGCCGCCCAGTCGTTGAAACTGCTGGCCTCGATCGCGGGAATCGGCTGGAAGCGTCTCGGCGCGTCCGCCGGCATGTCGGGCTGTTTCGGTCCGGGCAGGGCGAAACTCAGCTCGTGCCACCCCGACGCCTCGCTTTCCGTCGCCTTCAACCCGACAGGGTAGGCCTTCCACCGGATCTGCGCGCCGACCGGCCAGATCATCCGAACGCGGGTGAAATCCGCCTTGAAAGGCTCCGTTAGCGCTATCGCGCTGGCTTGGACGCCGCCATTCAAGGCCGGATCCTTGACCGAAACGGAGTAGGCCACGTCAAGAACGTCGCCGACCCGCAATCCTTCGACCTGCAATGTGGCGGTCAGGATCCCATTCAACTCGAGGTTCTCAAGACCCTGTTCGCGCCGGATGACGCTGAATTTCTGGCCGGCTTTGAGAACGTCGATATGCTGGCCGTCGCGGATGATCTCCACGCGATGAACGATGAGGTCGCCGTGGTAGGGCTGCCAGTTCAGCGTCAGCGTGCCCATCCGCGCCAGCGACTCGGCTGAGATCGCGCGTGAGCCTATCTCGCGGTATTCCCACACCGCGCCGTTGGCGATCCGCGTCTGCTCATCCAGGACCGCAAAGAGCGGCAAACCTGAGCCGCCCTGCTGTATTGGCGGAGCGGGCAATATCCACGATGGGGCGGGCTCATAGCGGGGCGTCTCCGAGGCCCAGGCGGGGGCCGCCCCCAACAGGAGCATCACTACCAAAACTAAACGCAAGACTGTTCTCCCCGCCCCGGTGGAGGTGAAGCCGATGATGCTCACAACCTCCGTTCATTGAGGCAGTCACGTCAACCCGCTTTCGATTCTCTTCTATTGGCGCCCCGATAAGGCCTCACCCCTCCCGCGTCAGCAGCGCCAGCGCCGCCAACGCCATCACCTTCGCCGACGCCACCATGTCGTCGATGCCGACCCACTCATCCACCTTGTGCGCCAGATCCAGTACGCCGGGCCCATAGGCGATGCAGTCTTTCAGCTTGCCGATCCGATCCACATGCTTCTGGTCGTAGGTGCCGGGGGAGCAGATGAACTGGGCCGGGCGGCCGAGCACCTGGCGAACGGCGCGCGCGGTGGCCTGGGCGACCGGGCCGTTCTGGTCGGCCAGGACAGGCAGCACCGAGAACAGTTCGGTCAGCGAATAGCGGAAGCCGGGCCGCTCGGCTTCCAGGGCGTCGAGCAGGCCCTTCACCTCGCCGCGGACCATGTCCAGCGGCTCCTCGATCAGGAACCTCCGGTCGATGATCATCCGGCAGCTGTCGGCCACCAGGGGCGCCGGCAGGCCTTCGAAGTCCTCGCCCTGGCCGCCATGCAGCGAGTTGATGTTCAGCGTCGAGGTGCGGGCGCCGTCCGGGACCACGGGCATGTCGGAGCGGCGCGCGTTCAGCACCGGATAGAGCTCATGCTCCAGCTTCTCCATCACCGCGCCCATGTGGCGGATGGCGCTGTCGCCCAGGAAAGGCATGGAGCCGTGGGCGATCTGGCCCCTGGTCTCGATCTGCGCCCACCAGACGCCCCGGTGGCCGATGCAGACGCGATCGACGTTGAGCGGCTCGGGGATGATGACATGATCCACGCGCGGGGCCGAGAACCAGCCCCGCTCGGCCAGCCAAGCGACGCCGCCATAGCCGCCGCTTTCCTCGTCCGCCGTGCCGGAAATCTCCAGCACCCCCGGCGGATCGACGCCGCTATCCAGCAGCGCCTCCACCGCGATCACCGACGCCGCCAGTCCGCCCTTCATGTCGCAGGCGCCGCGGCCATAGACCTTGCCGTCCTTCACCACCCCACCGAAGGGGTCGACCGACCAGCCGATCCCCGGCTCGACCACATCGATGTGGCTGTTGAAATGCACGCAAGGCCCGGGCCGGCCGCTGTCGCGCCGGGCGATGACGTTGATGCGCGGATAGGCGTCCGTATCCCCCGGCGCGCCCTCGGCCCGCACATAAGCGATCTCGAAGCCTCGCTTGCGCAACCGTTCGCCCAGCAGTTCGGCGCAGGGTTGGTAGTTGTCCCCCGGCGGATTGACCGTGGGGATGCGGATCAGGTCCTGGGTCAGCGCAACCAAGTCGTCCTCGCGGGACGCGATGCGGTCGAGCAGACTGTTGATGGCGGCGGAGGGCGCGGCGTCGTCTGGCATGGCGGATGGCTTCGAAATGGATCGCGGATCTGAATGCCGGTCAGCATGACCCCCGACTCCCGCCCCCGCAACACAGGATCAGGGCTTCGCGTAATCGCCTCGCGCGAACGCCTCCAGCACCTGCGCCGGGTCCAACCCCATCCGCTGAACCACCGCTTCCCAGCGCTCCATCGCGTCCCAGTAATAGTCGAAGATGCAAGGACAGCAGCCGCGATTGCAGCACTCGGCGGCGTCCGGCTTTATCGGCGGTTTTGGTGGGCGCGGCTCCATCGCCGAACCCTATAGCCGAACGCCCCCGCCCTGGAAGCCGCCCTCCCCCGCCAGGCGCCGCGCCCATCTTTTCTAAATCCGCACTCCAAAAATGTCGGCAGGCTTGGCTGTTCTCATCGCGCCGCGCCGCCCCATCTCTGCAGCACCGCCGAACATCGGCGACAATGGAGATTTTCCCATGGCCAAGCTCGACGGCAAAATCGCGCTGATTTCCGGCGGCACAAGCGGCATCGGCGCCGAGACCGCCAGACTGTTCCAGTCTGAGGGCGCCACGGTGATTGTCACCGGCTCCAGCCAGGCCTCGGTTGACGCGGCCAGGGCCGAACTTCCGGGAATCGAGGCGATCGTCTCCAACGCTGGCGACGTAGCCGCCACCAAGGCGCTGGTGGATCAGGTCGCGGCCAAGCACGGCCGCATTGACGTGCCGTTCGTCAACGCCGGCGTCGCCAAGTTCGCCGCCATCGACCAGATCGACGAGGCCTTTTTCGACCTGCAGTTCGATGTGAACGTCAAAGGCGCCTTCTTCCTGCTCAAGCACGCCATCCCGGCGATCCCCGACGGCGGCGCCATCATCCTCACCGCGTCGGTGGCCGGCGCCGGCGGCGGGCTGGGCGGAAGTACGATCTACGGCTCGACCAAGGCGGCGCTCCGCTCTTTCGGCCGCACCTTCGCCAAGGAGTTGCTCCCGCGCGGGATCCGGGTGAACACCATCAGCCCCGGGCCGATCGTCACGCCGATCCTGGACAAGAACGGCTTCACGGCCGCGCAGAAGGACGCTTTCATCGCCGGCGCCGCCACCCGCATCCCGCTGGGCCGAACCGGCACGACGGCCGAGGTCGCCGCTGCGGCCCTCTACCTGGCGGCGGACGCCACCTACACCACCGGCGCGGAGCTGTTCGTCGACGGCGGCCTGATCGATCTTTAGCGCCGCCGCGCCTTCACCACCGCATTGTCCAGCGCCTGCAGGAACTTCGACCGGTCCGCCGCCGCGAAAGGCTTCGGGCCGCCGGTGATCTCGCCCACCGACCGCAGGTGCTCGCCGATCGCCCGCGAGGCCAGGGCGGCGCCGATATTGTCGGACGTGAACATCCGCCCGGTGGGATGCACCGCCTGGCCTCCCGCCGCCAGCACGCGCTGGGCCAGAGGAATGTCGGCGGTGATCGCCACGTCTTGTGGACCCGCCCGCTCGGCGATCCAGTCGTCGGCGATGTCCGGCCCGGCGTCCACCACCACAGAGGTGATGCGCGGGCTCGTGGGCGTGCGGATCCAGCTGTTGGAGACCACGAACACCTGCAGCCCATAGCGGTCGGCCACCCGATAGACCTCCTCCTTCACAGGACAGGCGTCGGCGTCGATGTAGAGGATGGTCATGGGGGGAGATTAGAGCGGGAAGCGGCGTAACCAAACGCCGTCCGGCATTTTCGTACAACATCGCTCGCCCCTCACGCGCGCGGCGTGGCGCTGTGGCGTTCCCGCGTTATGCTGTTAAGTATTGGGGTTTCGGGGGGATAGCGGTTGGTTCGCCGTCGTCTGTTAGCCGGCGGCGCTGTCGCCGGGCTTGGTTTGTCGCTGGTCTGCGCAGCTTCCGCGGCCGCGGCGCCCGCGTGCCGCACCGATCCGCTGGCGCCAGCCGTCACGCCCCGGGTCGAGATCGGCGCCGCGCCGGACGCCTCCGGCCGCGCCGTCCGCTATGGATCACTGCAATATCCGCGCACGCCGCTGGGGACGATGAAGATCGCCCTGACCATCGACGACGGCCCCGATGGCAAGAACCACACCAGAGTCCTCGACATCCTCGACAAGCACTGCCTGAAGGCCACCTTTTTCTTCGTCGGCTATCTGGCCAACGCCCGGCCCGATCTGGTGCGCGAGACCGCCGCGCGCGGCCACGTCATCGGCACCCACAGCCAGACCCATCCGGACAACATGCGGCGCCTGTCGCAGGCACGCCAGGACGCCCAGATCGAGGGCGGATTCGAGGCCGCGCAGCGGGCGTTGCAGGACTCTCCGCCCGAGCTGCAGGCGGCGCTGGCGCCCTTCTTCCGCTTTCCCGGCCTGAACGACAGCCCCCACATGCTGGCTTTTCTCGGCCAGCGCCACATTGCGGTGCTGTCCTCCGAATTCGGCGCTGACGACTGGAAGGGCATCTCTTCATCGGAGATCGAGCGCCGCGCCCTGAAGGAAGCCGCGTCGTCTCGGGGCGGGGTGGTGATCCTGCATGAATCCCGCCCGCATACCGTCGAGGCGCTGGACGATCTGATCACCCAGTTCGAAAAGCGCGGCTATTCCTTCGTGCTGCTGGCCCCGACTCCCGGCGCGCGCGGCGAAGCCGCGTCCGCCCCCGGCGCGCTGCTCAAACCACTGCCGCCGATCCCAATCCAGAGCGCGACGCAATCTCGACGCCCGGCGTCGGCGCCCGCGCCAACGCTGTTGGTGTGGATCAAGAACCTGTTCGGCTTGGCCTGAGGCCTCATTTCAATTCGTCATCCCGGCTGAAGCGCAGCGGAACGCCGGGACCCAGGGGGTTCGCGCCCAATCGCCTGGGTCCCGGATCGTCCTTGCAGGGCGTCCGGGATGACGACCAAAACGCGCGCGGTCGCCTGACGCCTACTCGCCCTCGCTCGGCTCCCGCCCCGCGGCGCGATCGGCCTCGCGCTGGGCCGCCTTGGCCGCGGCCTTTTCAGCGACCTTGATCGCCTTGGCGCGGTCACGCTCCTGGCGTTCGAAGTTGTAGTTGGGTTTGCGGGGCATGGTTTGATCTTCGTATCGTGACAGAAACGCGGGCGTCACGACGAACTTAAGAAGCCCGTGACCTATCCGCGAGGCCGGTCCTAGCCTAAATGAGCGCAATGTCCTCCCAAAATATCGACCCGGTGCTGGCCAAGGCGCTCGCCGACCGTGGCTACGCCAGCCTCACGCCCGTCCAGACCGCCGTTCTGGAGCCCCAGACTCAGGGCCGCGACCTGCTGGTCTCAGCCCGCACCGGCTCCGGCAAGACCGTGGCCTATGGGCTGGTTCTCGCCGACACCCTGCTGGGCGTGGGCGGCGCGCTCGCTCCCGCGGGCCCGCCCAGCGCCCTGGTGATCGCCCCCACGCGCGAGCTCGCCATGCAGGTGCAGCGCGAGCTGAGCTGGCTCTACGCCGGCGCCAAGGTCGTCTCTTGCGTCGGCGGCATGGACCCGCGCGCCGAGCGCCGGGCGCTGGACGCCGGCTGCCAGATCGTCGTCGGCACCCCCGGCCGCCTGCGCGACCACCTGGAGCGCGGCAACCTTCGCCTGGACAAGCTCGGCGCGGTGATCCTCGACGAGGCCGACGAGATGCTGGACCTCGGTTTCCGCGAGGAGATCGAGGAAATCCTCGACGCCACGCCGAAAGACCGCCGCACCCTGCTGTTCTCGGCCACCCTGCCCAAGCCCATCGTCGCCCTGGCCGCGACCTATCAGCGCAACGCCCTGCGGATGGTGGTCGGCGCGTCGGAAGCCCCCCACGCCGACATCGACTATCGCGCCGTGCGAATCGCCCCCGGCGAGGTGGAGCTGGCCACCGTCAACGTGCTGCGCTTCTTCGAGCCCGGCGCGGCGCTGGTGTTCTGCTCCACCCGCGAGGCGGTTCGCCGCCTGCACGCCAATCTGGTGGAGCGCGGCTTCAATGTCGTGGCCCTGTCCGGCGAGTTCAGCCAGGCCGAACGCACCCACGCCCTGCAGGCCCTGCGCGATGGGCGGGCCCGCGTCTGCGTCGCCACCGACGTCGCCGCGCGCGGCATCGACATTCCCGACCTGGATCTGGTCGTCCACGCCGACCTGCCGAACAACCGCGAAGTGCTGCAGCATCGCTCCGGCCGCACCGGCCGCGCCGGACGCAAGGGCGTCTGCGTGGTGCTGGTCCCGCACCCCAAGCGCCGCCGCGCCGAGACCCTGTTCAAGACCGCCCGCATCGAGGCGACCTGGCAGTCGCCCCCGACCGCCGACGACATCCGCGCCCAGGATCAGACCCGCCTGGTCGCCGAGATTCTCCCCGCGGCCGAGGCGTCCGAAGAAGACCTGGCCCTGGCGCGAACCATCCTGGAGCAGCGCTCGGCCGAGGATATCGCCGCCGCCTATGTCCGCCTGACCCGCGCCCGCATGCCCGCGCCGGAAGACCTGGCCGAGAACGAGCCGGAGCCGCGTTCCTATGCGCCCACTCGCGATCGCACGGAGCGAGGCGGTCGGAGCAATGATCGCGGCCCCGAGCGTGATCGCGGCGCGCCCGAACCACCCCGCCCCGGCTTCGAGGATGCGGTCTGGTTCAAGATCGACATCGGCCGCAACAAGAACGCCGAGGCGCGCTGGATTCTGCCCATGGTCTGCCGCAGAGGCCACGCCACCAAGCGCGACATCGGCGCCATCCGCATCTTCGAGCGCGAGACCCGCTTTCAGATCACCGCCGAGGCCGTCGAGCGGTTCGAGGTCGCGATCACCAAGGGCGACGCCGACGGCGGCCGCATCGTCCGCCTGGACGATGGCGCGCCGATCCCGCGCGACACCGGCCCCAGAGACGCCCAGCGAGACGCCCCGAGAGATGGGCCGCCGCAGAGCCGGGGAAAACCTTACGTAAGACGCGAAGGCCCTCCGGCCGCCACGTCCCCCAAGAGCGACGCCAAGCCTTACAAAGCCAAGAAGCCGTTCCCGGGTAAGAAATTCAAGCCGAAGGGGTGAGTAGCAACCTCGCCGCCGCGCCGTGGAACCCGCCTTCAGTCGGGGATCAAGCAACGGGCCACAACCCCACCTTGCCAGAGTACACATAAGACGATAGCAATCGGGTGGCTTCCGGGGGGAAACACATGAAACGGGAATGGCTGTTGGCCGCCGCAATGTCGGCGTGCGTCAGTGGCGCCGCGGCGCAACCGGTCACGCCGCCTCCCACCGAGCCGGCTTCGCAGCCTCCGGTCCAAACGGTCGCGCCCGCGCCGGCTAGCGCGCCGCTCGCGGTCTCGGCCCTTCATCTGGCCGCCAATACGCCCGTCAGGATCGAACTGGCGGACGCCGTCAGTTCAAAGGGCCGCGTGCGAGGCGACAAGTTCGCCATCAAACTTGCGGCGCCGATTGTCGTCGATGGACAGACGATCGCGCCGGCGGGGGCCACGGGCGTGGGCGAAGTCGTCTATGCCGAAGCGGGCAGCGGGGGCGGGGCGCCGGGCAAGCTTGTCCTGGCCGCCCGTTACATCGACGTCGGCGCCGTGCGTATTCACTTGAAAGCCTTCAACTTGGCCTCCGGCGGCGAGTCCAACTTCAGGGAGATGCAGGTCGCCGCTGAATTCCTCAGCGTTGGCGTGATGTTCATCGATGGCCACGACGTGGTCTACCCCATCGGCACGCGCGCCGGCGCCAAGGTCGCCGAGGACGTCGATTTGCCAGTGCTTCCGGCCGCCGCCCCAGAGCTTGCGACACAGGCGCCACCGTCGCCCGCGCCTGTCTCACCTCCAACAGTCGACGGCGCAACCGCGCCGACGACGCCCGCGAACACCGTTACCAAGGAGCCTTCGAAATGATCAACAGCACGCATCGACTGGCGCTGATCTCAGTCGCCGCGCTGGCGCTTACCGCGTTCGCCGGCGCCGCCGCGGCGCAGACCGCCGCGCCAAGCGGGGCCACATCGCCGGACGCCGCGGCGCCGGCTCCGGCCGGTCCGGTCGAACTGCCGCCTCCGCCGGCCGGAAAAGGCCAGGTCGTCTTTTATCGCAAGCCGCTGTTTTCGCTCATCCCCTTCAACTGGATTGTCCGCGAGGGGACGACGGAAATCTGCGAGATGGAGGCCTCGACCTACTGCGTCGCCCCTGCCGACCCCGGCACGCATACCTATGAGGTCCATTCGGAGGTCAAGAACGACCTGACCCTCGAGGTCGACGCGGGTGAGACCTACTATGTGATCGGCGGCATCAGCATGGGCCTGATCGTCAATCACCCGAACATTTCGCCCGCCCAGAAGGCGCAGTTCGACGCCATCTCCGTCAAGCTGAAGCCGCTGTCGCCCATAACGGCGCCGGCCGTTGCGACTCCGGCGGCTGCCACCGCGGCCCCGGTCCCGGCGGCCGCGTCGCCGGCAAAACCGACGGCGTGACCATCCAGCGATCGAGCGACGCGTCCCCGGCGCGGATCTTGACCCGCAGAACCGTCCTGGCCGGAACAGCCGGGGCGGCGCTGGTCGCGGCCGCGGGTGGGGCGACGGCCGGAGCGGTGCAGATTGGAGAGCCGCCGAGCGGCAAGGCGTACGTCGTCTTCTTCCGAAAGGCGGAATATGCCGGCGGCGCCATCAGCTACATCGTCCGCGAGGGAAAGGCGGAACTCGGCCGCCTCAGCGCCGGCAGCTACTTCATCGCCACCGTCGATCCCGGCCTGCACACCTACACCGTGCACGCGGAACGCCACAGCGACATGCAGCTCATCGTCGAAGCGGGCGAGACCTACTACGTTCGCTATGAACTGGATGTCGGCGTGATCCTCTATCAGCCCACGCTGGAGCCCTCGGAGCAGCGCCTGTTCGACGAGGCGTCGCCGAAACTCCATCTCTCCGACCCTTTGCCGCCGACAGGCGCCTCAACAGCCGGCCCCACGCCCTGAGAGACGTAACACTCCGGTATCGGGGCCCGGACGTGAGTCACCGGGCGTGGTTGAGCCGGTTGGGCGCCGCAAAAAACGGCGGCGGCATAAACGCGTCCGGCCCTGGTCGCGGGCGCGGCTAAGATTGTATCGTGGCGTGTAGCGACTGCTTTGAAGTCCGCCACAAGGGGCGAGGCCTATGAAAATCTGGCGATCAGTCGGAGCAGCGGCGCTGGTCCTGGCCCTGCTGGCCGGACTGGGCTTGGCGTTCGCGCCCGTCATCGCCGGCGAGCTCAGCGTGGTGCTGGGCCGTTCGATCTACCATCCCCCGCCCTCGCCGCTGAAACCGACGCCGGCCGGGCCCGCGGCGGGGACCGTCGTCGACGGCTATTGGCGAGTGCAGCAGATCGCGCCAAACACCTGGGCCATCGGCGAGCCGGCGAACGATCCCGACAATTATGAGTACCTGCTGGTCGGCAAGACCCGGGCGCTGCTGATCGACTCCGGCTCGACGCCCCGCGACATCCATCCGGCGCTGGCGGGTCTGACGCGCCTGCCGATCACCGTCATCCCCACCCACCTGCACAGCGATCACACCAACGGCCTCCGGAATTTCGACCGCATCGCCCTGGTCGACCTGCCCGCGACCCGCGCCCTGGTGCGCGACGGCAAGGTTCATCTGCGCCGGCTGCAGTTCATGGCCCCGACCACCATCCCAACGCCGGTGTTTACCGTCAGCGAGTGGGTCAAGCCCGACGGCGACATCGACCTGGGCGGCCGCACCGTGCGCCTGCTCTGGACGCCGGGCCATACCGCGACATCCGTCTCCATCTGGGACCCGGCCGCCAGGCTCGTGTTCACCGGCGACTACATCTACACCACCACCCTCTACGCCTTCATGCCGGACTCCAGCCTGTCGGCCTATCAGGCCACCGCCGATCGGCTGCTAAGCTTGCTGCCCGCCGACACAACCATCTACGGCGCCCACTGCTGCCGCAACGATGCGCCGCCGCGAGCGCCCTGGCTGGCCATGAGCGACCTGCGCGATGTGCGAAACGCCGTGGCCGCGATCCGCTCGGGCGCGGCGCACGGCCAAGGCGGCGTGATGCGCCGCTTCCCGGTCAACGCGCGCATGACGATGACGACCTTCTACCCGTTCGGGAATCGCTAGGCCGCGCCACGCGCGCTTGGCCCCACCGGCCGCAACAGATAGACTCCACGGACCCCGCAGCCGGGAGCCGGACCCATGTCCAACCATTTTCTGGTCTCGCTGTTCGAGCACAAAGCCTGGTGCAACCAGCGCCTCATCGAGGTTCTCCGCGCCGCGCCCGCGGAGGTGAACCGGCGCGAGATGGCTATCGTCCTCCTGACCCTTGAGCACACCGGCATCGTCGATCAAGTCTTCAAGGCGCGCCTGACCGGCGGCGAACACGGCTTTGCGGCCGTGGCCGGCGACCACCGCCCCGATATTGACGCGCTGGCCGAGACCCTGCGCGACACGGACGCCTGGTACATCGACTATGCCGGGCGGGTCTCCGAGGACGAGTTGGAGTCCGTGGTGGAGTTCACCTATGTGGACGACGGCGAGCCGGGGCGCATGACCAAAGGCCAGATCCTGGGCCATCTGATCACCCACGGCGCGGCCCATCGCGCCGCCATCGGCGGCCGCCTCGGCGCGATGCAGATCGCCGGCCCGTCCGACATGATGACCACCTTCCGGCGGCCGGCGTCCGCTCAGACCTGAGGATGGTGCGGGGTGTTCTCGTGCCAGACTTCGATCTCATAGCCGTCCGGATCGAACACGAAGGCATAGGGCTGGTTGTCGCCGAAATCGCCGCGCTCCTTTAAGCGCCCGCCCGCAGCCAGCATCTTGGCGACGACGCCGTCCAGGGCATCAGGGCCGGTCAGCCGCAAGCCGAAATGGATCAAGCCGCCGGCCTTGGCGGCGCCCTCCGGGTCCAGCTCGAACGCCATGACGTCCGTCGGTCCCGGTCCCAGCACGTGGGCGGTGGTCGCGTTGCGGAAATACTGCCGCACGCCGAACGCCCGCTCATAGAACCGTACCGCCCGGTCCAGATCGGCGACCTTCATGGCGATGTGCGAAAGGCCGAAGGTGGACGGCATGGCTGAGGGTCTCCAGGCAGTTGGCGGCATTTCTCGGACGCCGCGCATAATTCAGCGTAGCTTGCGCAAAAGTCGAGCCTCGGAGCCGAAATGCCAGCACGCAGTCTCAACGCCGCGATCCTATGCGTCGGCGGGCTGATCGCCCTCGCCATCGCCGGTACAGCCTCGGCGGCCGGGTTCCAGGGCGAGACCTTGCTGGTCTCGATTCCGGCGCCGTTCAAGCTTGGCGACCAGGGCCATTCAGGGCCCGGGTCCGACATCGCCGAATACATTCCCAAGGGCGAGACCGTGGACCAGTGGTCGCGGATGGTCACGGTCCAGGTCTTCCACAACCTGAAAGCCTTTGATCCGGACCGGTTCGCCGAGACCATCAGGGATCATGGTCCGGCAAGCTGTCCCGGCGAACAGGGCGTGCTGGTCAAGCATGGCCGGGAGCGCGGCTACGCCGCCTCGCTGTGGCTCTTCACCTGCCCGCTGAACCCACAGACCGGCAAGCCCGAGACCTTCTACGACAAGCTCATCAGCGGCGCCGACGCCCTCTATTCGGTGCAATACTCCTTCCGGTCGACCCTGCCTCGCGACGCGATCCCGTCGACGACGGCCTTCCTGGACAGCGTCAGCGTCTGCGACACCCGGCTCCCCGACCGGCCATGCCCAAGGGCGCCTGCGCCCTGACCCGTGAGCGGCGGCCTCACGCCGCCTGCGGGAACATCTCAACATGGGTCTCGCCGGTGCGGCCGAAATAGACCGCGCGGCGGCCCAGGAACGAGACCATATAGCCCGCGCAGCCGCCGGCGATCACCTTGGCGCAGAAGCCCCTGTAGGTGTAGCCGGGAACAAGCAACTGCGCCTCGCGGATCGCCGCCTTGATCGCCGTCTCATCGAAGGCTTCGGCGATCGTCCCCACCGCCTTGTGCGTCGGCAACTCCAGCGCCTCGCCCGACGGCAGATAGTAGGTGGCGACGGAGCGGCGGAAGTCGATGAGATAGCCCTCGAAGCCGCCCTCCATCAGCGCGCCCACGAGTTGCGGGAAGGTCATGGTGTTGTTTTCGGAGGCGTCCCGGCAGGCTTGGGCAAGCGTCTTCTGTTGCGCGTTCATGGCGCGGTCCTTTCATCTGAAGTGAGGTTGAAGGGTCCCGTCAGCCGACGGGGATGGATTTCAGTCCGTGGCGATCGACCAGGCCCCGCAGTATCCGCTCCATCGTCTCGCGCTCGTCAGGGGTGAGACCTGAGAAGAAGGCCGCGTCGTTCTCATCGGCCAGGGTCGACAGCGTCGGCACGAGCACCCGGCCCACGGGGCTGAGCGCCAGCGTTTGCGCCCGGCCGTCGTCGGGGCTGGCGTCCCGCACGATCAGCGCCTTGGCGACCAGCCGGTCGGCCAGCTTGCTGATCGCGCCGCGGGTCATGCCCATCCGCTCGGCCAGCCGGCTCGGGGCCAGCGCAGCCTCGCCATAAAGTTCGCGCAACACCGCCCACTCGGCGACGGTGACGCCCTGCGCCTCGATCCTGCGGGCGAACGCCTGCGAGACGTGGTTGGAGACGAACCTCAGCCAATAGCCGAGGTGGGAGGTCAGATGGGAGACAGTGGGGGTCTGGGTCATGGCGAGTCCATTTGTTGACTAGGAAACTAACCGGATAATGTTTCCTTGTCAACTATATTTCGACAATCCACCACCGGGAGCTGACCCAGCCCTGCCCTTGCTTTGCGGCGAACAAAGGCCCATATGCCGCTCGACCCCGTGGGCCGCCATCGCGCCCCGGCATTGTCGCGCTCCCCGAACGATGACCGCCTTGAAGGCGGCGCCTTTGAGCGCTGGTCACCCTTTCAATCAAGAAGCCCTCACGGCCACTGGCCCGGGCAAATTACGGAATTCCATGCAAGATCAGTTCATGTCGCGCGCCACTCAGGCGCGCTCTACCCACTTTCATTCCATCCCCCACAAGGCCATCGCACCCCGCCAACCGGCGACCTGGCGCAAGCCCGCCTCCCCCGGCCTCACCCGCGCCCAGCTGCAGCAGATCGTCCTCGAACAGCTGGGCTGACGTCGCCGTCGTACAGTCCCCACTGCCTGGCGGGACCCTGGCGGCTCGCCCTCATGCATCCACTGCAAGGATGTAGACGAAGGTCTCGACCCCGCCCCGCGAGCGGGTCGACACGCGGACGTAGTCCTCGACCTCATAATCATCGGCGGCGGCCAGTTCCGCCTCGGTGATTTCGAAGATCATTCCTTCGATCCTGTCCGCCGGATCGCCGGTGCGCCGCAGCACCCGGTGCTCGGACTTGCCGCTCAAGGCGACCACCTCCGGGTCGGTGATGGTCAGGGTCTCGATCGCGAACCCCTCCAGCCCATCCGCCCGCCCCGCAACCTCGCGCCCGAAAACGGCGCGCTGCACCTCCGGCTGGCGCAAGGTGCCGTAGGAGAACAGGCGGACGGTTGGAGCAGACCCTGTCACTTCAACCTCCCTCGACTCGGCTGCGATACCTACCGACGGTCCGCTGGCAATTCTCAAGACTTGTCGTGCTTGATCATGAGCTGGGTGTAGGATTTAATCCTACTCATATAAAGGACTTCCGCCGTGCGCTCGACTACCCAACTCAGCATCACCCTGCCCAATGAAATGGCCGCCGACGTACGCGCCAAGGTGGCCTCGGGCGAGTATGCCAGCGAGAGCGAAGTGATCCGCGACGGCCTGCGGGCGCTGCAGGCCCGGGACAAGGCGGTGGAGCATTGGCTAAGAACCGCCGTCGTCCCGGCCTACGAGGCCCTGAAGGCTGATCCGAGCCGGGCGGTCGCCCTTGAAGATGTCCGGGCCGGATTGGCCAAGCGCCATGCGGCGCGCATCGCCAAGTCCGAGTCGTGAGCCACAGGCTCGTCCTCGCGCCCGAAGCGCGCGAACAACTGGACGACTTGTACGACTACATCGCCGGCGAGGCCTCGCCGGCCGCGGCCCGTCAATTCACGGACGCGATCGTCGATCGACTGGACTTGCTCAGGGACTTTCCCAATGTCGGCGCTCCGCGCGACGACGTCCTTCCGGGATTGCGGACCCTCGGGTTTCGCAGGCGCGTGACCATCGCCTATGTGGTCGAGCCGGCGCAGGTGTTGGTCCTCGGCGTCTACTACGGCGGCCAGGACTTTGAGACGATCTTGCGCGGCGGTTGAGGCCCGTCACCCCTTCACCGCCCGCGTCGCAATGAATGGCGGGAAGCAGCGCGAGCGGCCCCGGTCCGGCGGGCCGCCGCCTTTGTCCTCGGCCTCACGACAGCAGGCGCGGAGCCACCGCCGCGAGAAAATCCCGCGCGTCGAACAACTCGCCTGGCGCAAAGACGCCGCCCCGTGCGGGCGGGGCCTTCAGCACCCGCCCGACCGCCTCGACCACCAGGGGCGCGGTGCTCGCATAGATGTCGCGTCCTTGCACCGAGGCCCGCCGCACCACCCCGCCCAGGTGGACCTCCACCTCGACGAGAAAAGTCTGCGCCGAGCGTCCGGACGCGTCGGCCGCCGTGGGGGGTTGGATGTCGGCCTTGCGAAGATCGCGCAGCGGCGCGGTGTTCAGGAAGGTGTGCAGATCGCCAACCCGCAGATGGCGTCCGATCAGGATCACTTCGGCGAATGGCAGCTCGACCATCTCCTGCGCGCCGAAGGGCGCCGCAAACGGCCAGACGGGCGGCAAGATTGCGGTATCGACGCCAAGCGCCAACCGGAGAATCCGTCGCCGCGCCGCTCGTCGCAGCCGCCCTCGGCCGTTGATGCTCGGCCCGGCCCTGTAACGGGCAACGCCAGATGGAACGAACGCAGAATTGGTGATTTTAGCAAACGGGGTATCAGGAGGCGCCGAAAGTGACCATCAAGCCAGACACCCTAATGAGAGCACCCGAGCCTCGTCTGCTGTGGCTCGGCGGCGTTCTGGCCCTCGCTGCAATCCTGGGCGCGCCGTCTGCTCATGCGGCGGGATTGAGCTGCGGCACGCTAAATCCCCACGCGCAAATATCAGCGTTCTCACAGGGACAATCGCTCGCTCAGTCGACGGATTTGAGCGATCACCCGTTGCCCTGGAGTCACGATTTAACAAATAGCTCTGGCCAATCGAACGCCCACAAGGAAATCGACGCCAGCTGTCAGACCGAAGGCAATTCAGTTCTGATCAGCATCTCGTCTGACGAATTTGGATATACCTCCGCGAACCAACCGAACGATTCGGCCAGGGCCGGATGGGGGCCGACCTGGGTAGATCATGTTTTTCTGTCTGGCCGCCAACAATTGCATATATCAGTCTCATCAAGCGTGAATTACCTGAATTGCCAGCTCGTCGCCCCCGATGTTGCGATGAATTGGTCCGGCACATTTAGCGACAACGCAACGACCACCACCGGTATAAGAGACGTAATCGTTATGATGAGTTGTACATCTGGCGGCTTACACGACATTACACAGCGCGTCTCCAGCGGGCGCGTAAATGGTGAAACAATACTACTTAATTTGTCTATCTTAGACGATGTAAACGCAACGCGGCCGAAATAAGTACATCCCAGCCTGGGACTGACGGATTTGCGCGCCAGGCCCCCCTTTAGCGCCCCATCTCCATCCGTTGCGGATAAGGGTTCGGTTCTGGAGCGTTACGCCCTGCCGGTCGCCGCCCCCGTGAATGGCGCTAGATTCCGCCTGATCCTCGCCAGCACCGGCTCACCGGCATCCGGCTTCACGAACGGCAGGCCGGTGATGGTTTCGAACGCCTCGATATAGACGTCCGACGTGGCCAGGATGACCGCCTCGGGAATCTCCGGGATGGTGTCCTTGTAAGGGTCGCACCGCGCGGCGACCCAACTGCGCACGAAGTCCTTGTCGAAACTGTCGGGGCGCTCGCCCTTCCTAAACCGGTCCTCGTAGGTCCCGGAGCGCCAGAACCGGCTGGAGTCGGGCGTGTGGACTTCGTCGGCCAGGACGATGCGGCCCTCGTCGTCCGTGCCGAACTCGTACTTGGTGTCGGCCAGGATCAGGCCGCGCGTGGCGGCGAGCTCGCAGCCGCGGGCGTACAGGGCAAGCGCGATGGCGCTGAGCTGATCCCATTGGTCTGCCGTCAGCAGCCCCTGCTCCAGGATTTGCGCCGGCGACAGCGGCGCGTCGTGGTCGCCGTGGGCCGCCTTGCTGGTGGGGGTCAGGATCGGCGCCGGCAGCGCCTGGTTGGGCCGCATCCCGTCCGGCAGGCGCACCCCGTACATCTCGCGCTGGCCTGACTGGTAGAGGGTCAAAATCGAGGTCGAGGTGGTCCCAGCCAGATACCCCCTCACCACCATCTCTACCGGCAGCATGTCCAGACGCCGGCAAACCAGAACGTTGGGATCCGGATAGGCGATCACATGGTTGGGACAGAGGTCGCCAGTGACGTCGAACCAGTAGCGCGCCGTCTGGGTCAGCACCTGGCCCTTGTAGGGCACCGCGCACAGGTTGCGATCGAAGGCGCTTAAGCGGTCGCTCGCCACGATCACCCGCCGCCCGTCCGGCAGGTCATAGTTGTCCCGCACCTTGCCCTGATAATGGTTCGGCAGCTCAAGGATGGCTTGATCCATGACGGTCTCCTGGGTGAGGTGGATGAGATCATCCAAGGTAAGGTCGCGCCCGGCCTCCAGCGCCAGCAGGGCGACCTCCAACAAGGCCATGGCGGCGTCGAGCTTGCCGCGTTGAGCCGCAAGGCTGTCGCGCTGCAAGGCGAGGACGTCGGCGAGGCTGGCTTGATCGTCCACCAGCAACGCCTTGATCTGCCTGAGCGAAAGCCCCAGACCGCGCAGCGCCATGATCTGGTGCAGCCGCGCCGCCTGTGCGGGGCCATAGGCTCGCCAGCCCGCGGCGCTGCGACCCGGCGCGACCAGACCCTCGCGCTCATAGACGCGCAGCGCCTTCGAGCTGACGCCAAGGCGCGCGGCCATGTCTCTGGGGCCAAGCCAACGCTCGGACACTTGCAGCCTCCGTTGAACCCTTTCCCGCTTAAGGGCGGTCCCTGGGGCCGGTGCAAGAAGAAAATTTGAGGGCTCATGTGGCTAAATCGTCCGCGAAGGCGGACTTGGCGTGAGCGGGACAGGCCCCCGACCTCCGCCTTGCCCACCCCGACCTGCGATGCAATCCTGGAGTCATGGCGGCATCAGACGACGAAGCGCTCCGAAAAGAGCTGATCGACGCACGGGATGATCTGCGTCGGCAGCTCGACATTCTTAGTGCGGGGCCTGCGCTCAGCCGCGACCAGACGCCGGACTTCGACGAGATGAAGGCCAGCCTCACCGAAGAACTGCGGCAGGTCGAGACAGAGCTGGCTAAGTACCGCGGCGAACCAGCGTCCGTGCATGACGGTGATCCGGACTCGGTTGCGAGCGATCTTGCGCCCGCGCCGGATGCTGAGACGGAACTCGAGCCTGACCCTGAGCCCGAGGAACCAGCCGATCCACCGCCGGACCTACCTGCTCCAATCCAGTTTCATACCGACGCCCCGAATGGACCACCAGAGAACGGCCAGTTCTGGACCTTCGCCGGCTTGGGCATCGCCGCGTTGCTGGCCCTGGGCCTGCTGTTGCGAATCTTCTCGATACTGTGGGCCCGCATGATGGGTCACCCGGCCGGTTAGGCGCGAGGAGTACCCGCCCGCGGCCACCCCTTACCGGAAGTGGTCCATGATCTTGGTCAGGAAGGAACCGGTTCGCCACCGCTGCAGCTGACCGCCCCACCGCTCCTCGGCGCTGTATTTGCGCGAGAGCGAGGATTCCTCCTGCTTCATCAGCGCCATCACACGCTTGTTCTCACCGTCATCCAGCCAGAAACCATGGCCGTCGGCGCAGAAGTCCAATTCGAGATCATAATCCCGATACTCGAACGTCCGCATCGGCTTGGCGCATTGCGGGCACAGCCGCGAGGACGCTTCCGAGCTGAAGATCAAGGTCCCCTTGCCATCATCGCCCAGGTCGAAGGTCTTGTCTTCGAGCTGTTCAAGCTCCTGGCGGCTCAGCCACATGCCCTTGCATGACGGACAGCTATCCATCTCCACGCCGTCTCGTTTCGCGGAAGCCAGGCTCGCGCCACAGTTGGGACAGTTCATGGAGCGTTCCTGGACACGAGCCTGCGATGTCGAGCGCCCAAATGCGTGCCATCGAGGGGCGCCCACGAGGGTTCTAGCGGACCGAAGCGCGTGTCGCCAGACAGGCCCGCGCCGAAGCGAACCTGGCTTAGAGCGCCGGGCTGGCGTCCTTCGGGGACGTCAGGCAAATCCCCATGTTGACCAGCACCACCGCCATGGCGCCGCCGACCACGGCCATGGAGGTCGCGCCGGCAATCGAAAGCGGCGCGAAGGCCCAGATGGCCGCAAAGCCCAGGCCAGCCAGGGTGAACATCCAGCCGCTGAGCCGCCGCGCCGCCTGAAACCGCGCCGCGCGCTCTGGCGACACGCGCAGCCCCCGCACGCTCTTGGGGATGAAGTTGGAGTAGACCGTAAGGCCGAGACCGATGATCACCTCGACGCCGCGCTGGACAACCTCGCCGCTCACCAGGTGGCTGTGCTGAGCCCACTTCAGGGCCAGCGCCCCGCCGAGGATGGCGGCGGCCCACAGCGCGCCGAGCAGAACTTGTCGCTGGATCATGGGATCAACCCTTTTCTTGCATTGAGATCGGAGGAACGGCGTCCTCGGTTTGCGTCCCCACGCGGAACGCGGCGGCGAAACCGAGCAGTGCATCCTCGAGCACCGACAGTTTCAGGTGATAGGTGATGGTCTTGCCGGCCTTGGCCATCTCCACCAGATCGGCTTCGCGCAGCACGGCGAAGTGGGCCGACATGGTGGGCTTGGAGAGGGGAAACTGGTCCGACAACTCGCCCGCCGTCATCGGCCGGGTCTTGAGCAGCTCCAGCACGCGGCGGCGGGTGGGATCGGCGAGGGCTTTGAACACGGAATTCATAATTCGTCGTTTAGCGAAACGACGAAATGAAGTCAAGCGCCTCCGCGCGCGCCTGACGGAACAACGGCGCCTGCGCCCCGTTACCCACTCCAGGCCTCGCTCCACATGGGCGAAGCCCACAGGAGCTAAACCCCCATGACCTCTATAAAAAAGCTGGCCGCGACGGCTGGTGTCGCCGCGACCCTGGCGCTCGGCCTGTCGGCCGTCACCGCCGGATCGGCGTCCGCCTATGTCGTCTGCAGCGCCAGCGGCGATTGCTGGCACGCCGACCACCAATACCAATATGGCCACGACGTGCAGGCCCAGGTCCACCCGGACGACTGGTACTTCCACCAGGACTGGGCCCACGACACCAACCACCACTGGCGCGACTATCATGAAGGTCGCGGCTACTACAACAACGGCGCCTGGACGCCGTTCTAGTCCAAGCTTTGAACCGGCCGTCGCGCTTCGGCGCGGCGGTCGACTCGACTATTCACAGGCGAGTCTTCTTGTTTAGCCAGCAACCCCGCTGGAACCGCGACGCCCGCGCCCCCGTTACGCATCCCAAGCGACGCCTCGAATGGGCGACGCCTCAAGGAGCGAAACCCCATGATCTCAATAAAGAAGATTGCCGCCGCGACCGGCGTCGCCGCGACCCTGGCGCTTGGGCTGGCGGCGGCCTCACCCGCGTCGGCCTACGTGGTCTGCAACGGCGCCGGCGATTGCTGGCACACCGACCATCGCTATGCCTATGGCTCGGACGTGCAGGCCCAGTTCTATCCGGACGACTGGTATTTCCACCACGACTGGGCGCACGACAATGGTCACCATTGGCGCGATTACCACGATGGCCGCGGTTACTATCGCGGCGGCGTCTGGATTCCCTTCTAAGACCGGCGTGAAGCCGGCCGTCTCCGAGGGCGGCCGGCCTTCTACGGCTTGCGCCGTGTCCGCAGCCGTTGGGCCACGCCAAAGCCCCGGCTCTTGCCCGAGCGGCCGGCTTCCACAGCGTTGGCCGCGAGGCTCTCCACCAGGCGCCGGGCGATGATGCCGCGAGGACCCCGATCCCAGTGGTCCGGCGATTCATCGCCGACGAACCAGTCCGGGAGCGAGATCAGCAGATAGTCCGACAGCGCGTCCAGCAGCGGCTCATAGGTCGCCCGGATCGCGCCCAACAACTCCTCGCCCTCGGCGCCGCCGTTCCAGCGAACGCCGCTTTCGGCAAACTCCGCGATCATCGCCTCATACTCCCCCGGCTTCAGCCGCTCGGACGCTTCCGGCCGCGTCGCCGGCAGGTCCAGCGAGCGCACCAGTTCGAGCACCACCTGCCTGGCCATGGCGAAGGTCATCCGGGCCTGCAGCGGGTTGATGTCCTCCACGCCGACCAGGATCAGGGCGCAGACGTCCATGATCGACGCCAGCGCCGCCAGCCAGGACTGGTCGTCGTGCTGGGAGCGGTAATAGGCCAGCATCGGATAAGACAGGTGGCTTTCCAGCAGATCCGCCGCCCAGACCTCCCAGACGCGCAGCACGTCGTCGATCCGGTTCAGCCCGTCGCTTTCCGCGTGGCGGCGCAGCATGCCCCGCGCGCTCGGCGGCGATCCGGCCCGGGCGTCCAACTGGATCACATGCGCCTCGCGCCTGGAAAACAGCTGGTAGAGCACCGGCAGATACCCGATCACCACGGCGATCAGGCCAAACCCCGTGCCCGCCTCGATCACGGCGATGGTTCGCGCCCAGCTTCCCTGTGGCGTTACATCGCCATAGCCCAGGGTGAAGAAGGTGACCCCGCTCATATAGGCCTGTTGGCCGAAAACGACCCGGAAACCCGACAGGGTCTGGACCGCCCACTGGATCATCGCGAAGCTAAGGATCAGCCCTGCCGACCACAGAGCGAAAAGCACCATCATCGACAGCGGACCATAGATGCTGAGGAAGCGTTCGCGCGGCGCGCCTGCCTTTATGGCCCGGGCGAAGCCGCTCCAAGCCATCCAGGCGGCGCGGAAATACCAGCGCATCAGTCGCCACCGGCGCGCCACCCGGCGCGGCAGCAGCATCACCTCGAAGGCGTCTTGCAGGATCAGCGCAAGCAGCACCAGGCCGCCGATCAGGACAAGTACGATCATCGCTCGAACCGGATCGGGCGTTGGAGGCGTTGGCTCAGGGGTTGCGAGAGTTGGGGAGCGATAGCGAAGATCCGGCGCTGCGCGAGCCTGCCCAAACGCAGCCCGCCCGACCCTAATCCACGGCGAGGAGCTCAGTTCCGGCGCGCGCCGTTCGCCTGTTCACCCACATTCCAGAGCGCCAGCGTCAGCCCGATCACATTGACCGCAAGGAGGATCCCCACCGAGTAGGACATGGTCCGCTCGAACGACAGATCCGGTCCGGACTTGGTGATCCAGTGCTCAAGGTGGCCGAAGAAGGAGCCGTAGGCCATCGCCGTTCCGAAACCCCAGCCCGCCGCCAGCCAGCGGCCGCCGCGTCCGCCGCGCAGAACCGCGATCGCTCCGATCACCAGGATCGCCGCGGCGATATAGTCGTAGAGAAAGAACGGCCACCACTCCGGCTGTCGCAGCACGCGGACGATCTTCAGAAAGACGCCGATGGCGCTCAGCACCAGGCCAAGCCAGGCGGAAATCTTCAGGGTGTTCATGAGACGCCCCTCCCCCGAGTCGCGTTGATGGTCGAACTGCCGTCCAACGGACTTGAGCCCCTGTCCGGTTGTTGTCAAACATGCGGGGGAACGAGCATCGGGCGGGAACGGGCATGGACAGGCGGACGGTTCTGGGCGCGGGCATCGCGCTGGCTGCGAGCGCCGGTTTGGCCGGCCGCGCCTTCGCCGCAGAGCCCGGGCCTGGCCCCCGCAACCTGATCACCGACGTGCCAGGCCTGAAGGTGGGTGTGGCCCAGGACGCGCGCGTGCGCACCGGGGTCACCGTCATCCTCCCCGACCAGGCGGCCGTGGTCGCCACCGACGTGCGTGGCGGCGGCCCGGCGACGCGGGAGACCGACGCCACCGAACTGCAGAACCTGGTCCACGCCTTCGACGCCGTCGTGCTGTCGGGCGGCTCCGTCTACGGCCTGGCCGCGGCGGACGGCGTGGTGGCCTGGCTTGGCTCCCAGGATCGCGGCTTCACCTTCGCGCCGATCAAGGGCGTGCCACGCAGCCCCGTCGTACCGGCGGCGGCGCTCTACGACCTGGCCGACGGCGGCGACAAGACCTGGGGCCTGGAGCCACCGTACAAGGCGCTGGGCATCGAGGCGGTGAAATCGGCGTCCGACAGTTTCCCGCTCGGCACCGTCGGCGCGGGCTACGGCGCCATGGCCGGCGGCATCAAGGGCGGCCTGGGCTCGGCCTCCATCGTGTCGGCGGAAGGCTACACGGTCGGGGCGATCGTGGCGGTCAACTGTGCGGGGTCGGTGACCGCGCCGGAAAGTAAGGAATTCTGGGCCGGCCCCTACGAGATCGGCAATGAGTTCGGCGGCCTGGGCACGGCGCAGCTGAAGGCGGTTCCCGAGGACTGGGGCTCGCGCCGGGCCCAGCCGCGCAAGAACACCACCATCGCCGTGGTCGCCACCGACGCCAAGCTTACCTCCGACGAGGCCAAGCGCGTGGCGATGATGGCGCAGGACGGCATCGCAGAAGCCATCCGCCCCGCCCACACCCCGTTCGACGGCGACGTGGTCTTCGCCATGGCCACCGGCAAGATGGATGTGCCCGAACCCCGCGCCTTCACCGTCGCCCGCATCGGCGCCCTCGCCGCCGACACCCTCGCCCGCGCCATCGCCCGGGGCGTGTACGAAGCGACGGCCTATCCGGGCGCGAACACGCCGACCTGGAAGAGCCTCTAGGACAGGCGAAGGTTGTCGATCAGCCGCGCGGGGCCGACCTTCACCGCCAGAGAGGCCAGGGCGCCCGAAGCGCCCATGGCGGCAAGCTCTTTCAGGGTGTCCGGGTCGGCGACGCTGACATAGTCGACCTCCGCGATGGGCTCGGCGGAAAGCACGCGCGTCATCGCCTCGCGCAGACGCCCGGCGTCGCGCTCGCCGGCGTCGAACAGGGACTTCGCCGTCGTCAGCGCCCGATAAAGCACCGTCGCCGCCCGCCGCTGGTCCTGATCCAGGTAGCTGTTGCGGCTCGACATCGCCAGGCCATCCGGCTCCCGAACCGTCGGGGCGATCACGATCTCCACTGGCATGTCGAGGTCCTGGGCCAGCTTCTTGATCACTTCGGCCTGCTGGGCGTCCTTCTGCCCGAAGTAGGCGCGGGTGGGCTGAACGATGTTGAGGAGCTTGGCCACCACCGTGGCCACGCCGGAGAAGTGGCCGGGACGGGACGCGCCCTCCAGGCCCTCGGTGACGCCGCCGATCTCGATCCGCGTGTCAAACCCGGGCGGGTACATCTCCCCTGGCTCCGGCGCGAACACCAGGTCGACGCCTACGCCTTCCAGCAGGGCGAGGTCGCGCTCGAGGGCTCTCGGATAACAGTCGAAATCACCGCCCGGCGCGAACTGGGTGGGATTGACGAAGATACTCGCCGCCGCCGCCCCGTTTTCGGCCTTGGCCCGGCGCATCAGGCTGAGATGTCCTTCGTGCAGGAACCCCATGGTCGGCGCGAAACCGAGAGTTCCCACGGCCGAACGCGCGGCGCGGAACGCCGCCTTGGTCTTGAGCACCTGCATCAGCGCGCCGACTTGGGCGCGGGAGGAAAGGTCCGGTCGGAGACCTGGCCGACATAGTCCTTCACCGCCGCCTCGATCGCCTGCCCGATCTCGCCAAACCGCTTGGCGTGCTTGGGCGTCTTGTCCCCGTAGAGACCAAGAATGTCGTGCCAGACCTGGACCTGGCCGTCGCACCCGGGGCCCGCGCCGATGCCGATGGTGGGGATCGTCAGTCGCCGGGTGACCTCGGCGGCCAGCGCGGCCGGGATCAGCTCCAGCACGATGGCGAAGGCGCCGGCCGCTTCAAGGGCCAGGGCGTCGGCGATCAGCCGCTCGGCGCCCTCGTCATCCTTCGCCTGGACGCGCACGCCGATCTGCATCGTGGACTGGGGCGTATAGCCAAGGTGCCCCATCACCGGGACCCCGAGCTCCACCAGTCGCTTGACGATGGCCGCGATCGTCTGGCCGCCCTCAAGCTTAAGGGCCTGCACGCCCGCTTCCTGCATCAGGCGGGCGGCGGCGCGCACGGCGTCCGCCTCGTCAGCGTAGGTAAGAAACGGAAGATCGGCGACGATCAGGGCGCTCTGCGAGCCGCGGACCACTGCCGCGGCATGGCGGACCATATCGTCCAGCCTCACCGGCAGGGTGCTGTCGAAGCCCAGCACGACCATGCCGAGGGAATCCCCTACCAGCAGTATCGGCGCGCCCGCCCGGTCGGCGATCTGGGCGGATGTGTAGTCATAGGCGGTAAGCATGGCGATGGGCGCGCCGTCGCGCTTCATCGCCTGGATCGACTGGATACTTTTGCGCACGGCGAACTCGCGAACGACGCGGCGAAACGAGCCGCTGCGGGGCACTACTCTTTTTGCGGGGGCGCGCCAATCGCAAACGCCTGCCGCCAGGGTGACGTTGCGTCTTCCTTGACCTCGCCCCCGGTTGAGCGTGATTTGGCTTGCAAACGGCCAGGAGCCGGCGCGCGAAGGGGCGGAACGCGACATGAGAACCAGGATCACCGAACTGTTCGAAATCGAGCACCCGATCATTCAGGGCGGCATGCATTTCGTCGGCCTGGCCGAGCTGGCGGCGGCGGTCGCCAACGCCGGCGGCCTTGGGCTGATCACCGCTCTGACCCAGCCCTCGCCCGAACACCTGGCCGCCGAGATCAAAAAGTGCCGGGGCCTGACCGACAAGCCCTTCGGCGTAAACCTGACCTTCCTGCCCTCGGTCACGCCGCCGGACTATCCGGGCTATGTGCAGGCCATCGTCGACGGCGGGATCAAGGTCGTCGAGACAGCCGGCAACAATCCGCAGAAGTGGATGCCAGGCCTGAAGGAGGCGGGGATCAAGGTGATCCACAAATGCACCTCGGTCCGCCACGCGCTGAAGGCCGAGTCCATCGGCGTCGACGCCCTCTCGATCGATGGCTTCGAATGCGGCGGCCACCCTGGCGAGGATGACGTCCCCAACTTCATCCTGCTGCCGCGCGCGGCGGAGGAGCTGAAGGTTCCCTTCGTCGCCTCCGGCGGCATGGCCGACGCCCGCTCCCTGGTCGGCGCCCTGGCCATGGGCGCGGACGGGATGAACATGGGCACCCGCTTCATCGCCACCAAGGAGGCCCCGGTCCACGATAACGTCAAAGCCGCCATCGTCGCCGCCAGCGAACTGGACACCCGCCTGATCATGCGGCCGCTGCGCAATACCGAGCGCGTGCTGAACAACGCCGGCGTCGAGCGGCTGCTGGCCAAGGAGAAGGAACTGGGCGCGGCCATCACCTTCGCCGACATCGCCCCCGAGGTGGCCGGCGTCTACCCCCGCATCATGCGCGGCGGCGAAATGGACGCCGGCGGCTGGAGCTGCGGCATGGTCGCCGGCCTGATCCACGACGTGCCGACGGTGAAGGACCTGATCGACCGGATCATGGCGGAAGCCGAAGCGATCATCCGAGGGCGGCTGATGGGTTTTTTGGATGGGGTTTCGGCGAAGCCGGTTGGCGCCTGAATTCAGACATTACCCGTCACCCCCGGCCTTGTGCGCGAGCCTATTGAGCGCGGAAATAGACGGGTTTGCCGTAGCGGGGCCGTTCGTGCTCGCATCCTGCCCGGTCGAGTCCAATGGGCGCCCGGCACAAGGCCGGGGGTGACGGTTGAAACTACGGCGGTCTACATGAGACCCTATGCACGAAGGGACCGAACCCATGACCGACACGCTGGATAAACCGCCGGCCAAGACCGCTCCGGAGGAGGTGCTGTACGAAGTCTCCGACGCCATCGCGACCCTGACGCTGAACCGCCCGGAGCGAATGAACGCCATCTCCGGGCCGATGCTGGCGCGGCTGACCCAGCTCTTGATCAAGGCCAACGAGGATCCCGACGTGCGGGTGATCCTGCTCACCGGCGCCGGCCGCGCTTTTTGCGTCGGCCTGGATCTGGTGGACGCCACCCAGGGCTCCGGGATCGGGTCCGAGAAGCAGGCCTCGGCCGTCTCGGTGAACCTCGATCTGCGCAACACCCCGCCCACGGTGCTGTTCGCCCTGGACAAGCCCACCATCTGCGCCCTCAACGGCTCGGCGGCGGGCTATGGCATGGACACCGCCATGGGCTGCGACATCCGCATCATGGCCGAGGGCGCCAAGATGGCCGCCGCCTTCGTCAAGCGTGGCGTCGTTCCGGAATCGGGCGGCACCTGGATTCTCCCGCGCCTGCTGGGCTGGGCCAAGGCCGCCGAACTGATCTTCACCGGCCGTACACTCACGGCCAAGGAGAGCCTCGACCTAGGCCTGGTCAACCAGGTGGTCCCCGACGCGGACCTTGCGTCCACCGCCCGCGCCATGGCGCTCGAAATCGCCGCCAACGCCCCGCTCGCCGTGCAGTCCGCCAAGCGGCTGATGCGGATGGGTCTGAGCGAGACCTTCAACGACCACGTCCACCACGTCTATCTGCAGTTCCTGCAACTGGTCCGCACCGGCGACTTCCGCGAAGGCATGAACTCGTTCCTGGAAAAACGCCCGGCGGATTTCAAGGGCCGGTAGCCACGCCGGATCATCGGAAGTCGCGGCTAATGGAGGTTGCGACCTGGCGGGAAACGGGACGCAGCGAAAGGCCCGCCCCTAGCCAGCACGTTTTACCCGATGACCTTGGTCGCGTCGAATCGGCGGCTGCCGGCAACGGCAAATCGAGCGCAATCGCTAGCGCCGTAACGGCTGCGCATTCAGTCGCGCTTGATTTACGCTCTCATCGTCCCGTCGATAGATTTGGCGGATAAGCGCCAACTCGGCCTCAGTTAGGGCCATGTTTTCCCCGAAAGAACGGTTTTCTATAGGTAATTCATCGACATCGTGGGCCAAAAGAAACGCCGCCAGCTCAAGATCGTGTACACCTAAAACAAACGTGTAATCGGGCATAATACCCTCATCGCTGACGAAGAAAACTTGTTCCCGCATAACAAAGTCAAGTTCATTTATTTTTGAAACGTGCGAATTAATGTATCCGAGGTAATCAACCATCGTATTAATGTTAGCGAGTTCCTTCCTCCACCGAGAGTCAAGCTTGACGCTTTCAGCGCCGCCGGCTCGAACGAATTTGAAACTTGATACGCATCGATCGATGGGATCACGCATAACGCAAAACGTCAGAGGACGCTTGGCTGCATCAGACGTCACTAACCGAAGGAATCTGAGACTGAAGTGGCCAATTTGGGCGCCGTACAGAGCGTTGCTTATGGACGTCCCGCAGCTTCTAGGCACGTGAATGAAGAGCGGGCCTCCGTCCTTCACGCTCTGCGGTATGACAATGAGATAGAGCAGCCACCTCACCACCGGCGATTTTCGTAATAGCGGAATCATCGATTCCAGTACGTCTTCTACGTCGCGACCCGTCGCTCGCCGAATGATTGCGAACGCAATCCGGCGCGCAAATAGCCGCGCGAACTCACTGCATCGTGCCTTAAATGTTAGGTTAAGCATTTAGAATCACGATAGAATCGAACTCTCCGATCGGTGTTCGCGATTCAAGCGCCAACGGGATCATCAGGATGGTGATTGGAAAAGGAGGAGGGGGTCCGGCGTCCTCTAATTCAGTCCCCCTCATTCCAATTTCGACCGGGGTCGACTTCGCGCGATAGAGCTAACACCACCCGCGACAGCTAATATGCCGACTTGATGTCGTTCTTTGATCAGATAAGTGGACCGCTCGCAGGTTGACGGCTCAGCACCTCCCGTTGGAAGCAGATTGGACAAGCTGGATTGAAGCGCCCGCATACATTTTCCCATGAGCCGCACATCGCAACCCGTGCGCCCCGAAAACCCCTCAAAGCATTAGCGTATACCGTCTCATTTTTTGGGGACACCGGAAAGCGCCAAAATGTTTGTGCGGACAGTTAACAGCTCCATGCCGTTCATTGCGTTTTTGCATTCCGACTTAAGACAACCATGATCGGATAGTGGTCTGAACCCAACACCGGTCCCCGCTCCACGTGCACGGTTCGCCAATCCGGGCCGGCGTAAATTTGGTCGATCGGCAGAACAGGAAATGGCGCGACGATCCCGAGCCTGGAGAATCGGCCTGCCGGCCAACTGGGCAAAGCACGCGTGCGGCGCACGAGGCCGAGCGCTCGATCCAACCGCCTCAGCGCGAACGACCACGGAGTCGAATTGAAGTCTCCGCCTACGATAAGTGAACCGTGCGGGAGCGGGCGCGTGACTTGCACAAGTCCCGCGAAATGCGCGGCTTGGTCATCGGCGGGCAAGGGCCAGATCGTGTGCGCTACGACAATGTCGATGGGTCCCGCAACCCCCGGGTACCTGCCCCAAGCGAATGGCAATGGATTGCCTGGACGCCAATAACCCTCGCCTTGCAGCAGAGGGCGACGGGACAGGATCATGTTGGGACATCGCGACGGCGTCGCGCAGGTTATCTTGTACGGATACTGGGCCTGCAGCACGGCCGTTAACGCCGGCGTCAAGTTGTCGGACTCCTCCATCAGGATGAAGTCAGGATTTTGCGCCAGAATCCAACGCGCCGATCCGGCGGGATCGCGGTTCTCACCGCCCCACGCGTTGAACTGAATGATCTTGATAACTTCCCGGCCGGGCGCCGAGTGCGGTGCGATCAGAGCGGACACCAACTCGGGCGCCATCAAAGCGGTGAATCCCACGACTCCAAAGGTCGCCAGGACCAAGACCTGCCGCCTGGTGTGAGGACGAACAACGAGCGCCGCCGCGGCTGACATCATGGCGATCGCCAGCCAGATGGGTGCGAAATGAGAAAAAGCGTCAAACGTGCGGCTAAAGCAGCCGAGCAGAGCAAGCGTCGCCGCCAGGGCTGTTCCAAAGGCCGCCCACAAAATGGCGCCTTCTCCGAGGTCGCGAACCAAGCGCCCGATTATGCTTGCCGCGCCCCGCGCCCGCTCGCGCCAGCGCCTCGCAAAGGCGCCTTGTATCTGCATTTCGATCCTCGGAAAGCGCCACATCGATGTCTTGCGTCCAATTGACTTTCTGGTCGGTCGAGGGGATCGATCTCGCGCGCGGGAACCATCCTAACGCGCTATCGCCCGCGTCAGAATGCGCGCCATCTAACTGGCGATGTTCGGCGCGTTCATCGTCTCCCAGACATATTGGAACAGCCTGTTGACTTCCAACGCCGCGATCCCTTCGGGATTTACCTCTTGCGCGCAGCGCCCGTGGGCCGTCGAAGTCGCATAGATGGTTCGGCTCCTCATGCCGACCGGTGCAACGGCAATCCCGTAAGCTTGAAGTTTCTCAACCGCGTCAATGGTAGCGGGAAGTTCCTGGCCGAGCCGGGGACTTGGCACCTGGTTCAGAACAAATGATGCAGGTAGACCCTTCCGATTGAATAGTTCCACCAGTTTTGCCATCGCCCAGATGTCAAATGAATTCGTCCGGGTCACCGCAAGCGCAAAGTGGCTCGCACTCAACGCTTCCATCGTATGGTCGCCAATTACTGGCGGAGTGTCGATAATCATAAAGTCGTAATTCCGCATCGCCGCGGTCAACCGCAGTTCTTTTAGCCTGTTTGGGAAAGGCACGATGACTTGAACCGTCCGGTTTTGCCTCTCCGTCTGCCAAGCCAGGGCGGAGCGTTGGGGATCAAGGTCCGCGACCAAGACCTTCAGGCCCGCCGCGCTGGCGGCCACGGCCAAATGGAGCGCCACCGTTGTCTTTCCGGTGCCGCCTTTGCTTGAGAATATTCCAAGGGTCCTTACCGACGGCCGGCGGACCATTCTTGATCGGCGAAACGGCGAACCAAATCGAAACATGCGTTCGGTGTCCCGCACTTAGGAGGGTTGCGTCAATCCGGCGCTCCCGGTCTCGCTCGAGCGCTAGGCGCTCCTGAACGACTGCGACGACCCAAGGGTTAGGCGGCGGCCTTGGCCAGAAAGGCGCGATAGACGTCCGCGATCCCCTCCCGCAAACCGATCTTCGGCGCCCACCCCAACAGCTTCAGGCGGCCGCTGTCCATCAGCTTGCGTGGCGTGCCGTCGGGCCGAGACATATCCCGGACGACCTCCGCCTCCAAACCTACAATCTCGCACACCAGCGCGGCGAGGTCGGCGATGGTGATGTCCTCGCCGCACCCGACGTTGACGTGCTCGGGTCCAGAGTAGGTCTTCATCAGGAAGACCAACGCGTCGGCGCAATCGTCCGCATGCATGAATTCCCGTCGAGGCGCGCCGGAGCCCCAGATGGTCAGGCTCGACCGGCCTTCCGTCCTGGCTTCATGCGCTTTGCGGATCAGCGCCGGCAGCACATGGCTGGAGTCGAGGTCGAAGTTGTCGTTCGGCCCATAGAGGTTGGTCGGCATGGCCGAGATAAAGTCGTCACCGAACTGTTTGCGATAGGCCTGGGCTAGCTTAAGGCCGGCGATCTTGGCCACCGCGTACCACTCGTTGGTGGGCTCCAATGGGCCGGTAAGCAGCGCGTCCTCGGCGATCGGCTGCGGCGCCAGCTTGGGGTAGATGCAGCTTGAACCTAGGAATAGCAGCTTGCTCACGCCCGTCTTGTGGGCCGCGTGGATGACGTTCGCCTCAATCATCAGGTTGGCGTAAAGGAAATCCGCCGGATTGCGGTCGTTGGCCAGGATGCCGCCGACCCGGGCCGCCGCAAGGAACACCGCCTCCGGCTTGGCGTCAGCCATCCAGCGCTCAACCTGCTCCTGCCGTTCCAGGTCGACGTCATTCCGGTCGACCGTGATCACTTCGCAGCCTTCGCGGGCCAATCGCCTCACAATTGCCGAGCCGACCATCCCCCGATGGCCGGCGACCCAGACCCGGCGGCCACTCAGCGGGAAAAGTACTTCATTCTCCATTGGGTCGGCGGTCCTTGGCGGCGGCTTTCATATCCTCGCGCACCATTTCAGCGCAAAGATCCGACCACGAGGTCTTGTGGGTCCAACCCAGTTTGGTGCGGGCCTTGGTGGCGTCGCCGATCAGCAGATCAACCTCGGTGGGTCGGAAATAACGGCGATCGACCTCGACCAGGACTCGTCCGGTCTTGGCGTCGACCCCGATCTCATCGACCCCGGCGCCGCGCCACTCCACCATCACGCCCGTCTGGGCGAAGGCGTGTGTGACGAACTCGCGCACCTGGGTGGTCTCTCCGGTCGCCAGCACATAGTCGTCCGGCTCGTCCTGCTGCAGCATCAGCCACATGCCCTGCACATACTCGCGTGCATGGCCCCAATCCCGCCGGGCATCGAGGTTGCCCAAATAGAGCCGGTCCTGGAATCCGTGGTGTATGGCCGCGACTGCGCGTGTGATCTTTCGGGTGACGAAGGTCTCCCCGCGCAGAGGACTTTCATGGTTGAACAGGATGCCGTTCGACGCATGGATGCCGTACGCCTCGCGATAATTCACCACCATCCAGTAGGCGTAGAGTTTGGCGACCGCGTAGGGACTTCGCGGATAAAACGGCGTGGTCTCGCTTTGCGGCACCGCCTGAACCTTGCCGTACAACTCCGAGGTCGATGCTTGGTAGAACCGGCTCTTCTTCTCGAGACCGAGAATGCGGATTGCCTCCAACAGACGCAGCGTTCCCACCGCATCAGCGTTGGCAGTGTATTCCGGGGTCTCGAAACTCACCTGGACGTGGCTCTGGGCGGCCAGATTGTAAATCTCATCCGGCTGCACCATCTGGACGATGCGGATAAGATTGGTGCTGTCGGTCAGGTCGCCATAGTGCAGGATGTACTTGGGGTCGCCTTCGTGAGGGTCCTGGTACAGATGCTCAATGCGCCCGGTGTTGAAGGACGATGAGCGCCGCTTGATCCCGTGAACCTCATAGCCCTTATCGAGCAACAGCTCCGAAAGGTAGGCGCCATCCTGGCCGGTTACGCCAGTCACAAGGGCGACCTTCTTGGGGCTCGTCGTTTTCATTAAGCTCTCATGACGTTCAAAATGTCTGGCGACCATGCGATGACATTTCTGGCGCGGCATTGGAAGTTGATAGTCCGGACCACCCCGCGCAAACGCCGCTCCTCGCGTCGAACCTATGCTTTGGATCCGCTGAATTTCGGAGCGATCGGCGAACAGGACCGCAGCCGCTGACTCCCGCCAGGCTGAGTCAGGCGGCGAGCGGGTTTTTGCGTTGGTCGCCATCCCGATATGGCATAGGTCAGCATTATGCCTGTTCCCAATGACCCGGAGTTGTTGCTCGCGGCGGCCTGTTGTCGATGGCCGCCTTCGGCAGCCCGGAACGCGGCGGTCCGCGAAGCGGCGGCCAAGGTTCAGGACTGGGACCGCTTCCAGGCGGTGACCGCGCGCCAACGCGTGGCGGGGCTGGTCCACACAGCGCTCGCGCAGGCTGGCGTCCGTCCGCCCTCCGCGGTCTTTGAAGCGCTTGCACAGAGCGCTCACGCGATTGCGCGCGCCAACTTGATTGCGGCCGCGGAGACCGCGCGGCTGATCGGCCTGATCGAGGGCGCCGGCTACCCGGTGATCGCGGTGAAGGGCGTATCCCTAGCGGCGCTGGCTTATGGCGCGATCAGTCTGAAACATGGCAAGGACATCGACTTGCTCATCCTGCCCGATCATGCTCAGCCGGTGATCGCGCTATTAGAGAAAAATTCCTATCATCTCGCACTTCCCGCGAAGCAACTCAGCCCGGCGCAGCGCGGCGTCCTTACGCGCTACGGAAAGGACGTGACCATGGGGCGCGGGCGCGCATATCCACAACTTGAACTGCACTGGCGGTTACTAAATTACCGCGCATTACTCCCAGGCATCACCGCTCGTTCGCCCACCCAGACGGTCGCGCTGGCTCCCACAATGAGCGTGAACACGCTCACCACCCCGAACCTGTTTGCATATCTTGCCGTCCATGGCGCCGGCGACGGCTGGTTCCGCATGAAGTGGCTGGCGGATTTTAATGCGCTCCTGACAGGGCGATCATCGGCGGAGATCAAGGCGCTCTACGAGCACGCCAAAAGACTCGGCGCCGACTGGTGCGCGGCCCAGGCATTACTTATGGCGAGAGAGCTATTCGGCCTCGAACTCGAAGTGGAATTCGAAACAGAGTTGCGCGGGTCCCGGCGGGTCCGCACCCTTATGGGCTTGGCCTACCAACTGATGGCCGGGGCGGACGGCCGGATTGAGTTGCAGAATTGGCGGGATGGCAGGATGAAGCTGCTGTTCATGCAACCGCTGTTGGCGCGCGGTTTTCGTCATCTGGCGGAAATCGTGACCTGGTCGATGTTCGTCCAGATTGACATGTATCGCAGCAACGCCCCTCCCTCGCTTTATGTGTTTTATCCGCTGTTTCGTTTGCCGTTTTGGATCGCACGACGGCTGGGAGTGCGGAACAGACCTGGCAAAAACGGGACCGCGTCAAAGAAGCCTGCTTAAACCTGTCCACATAAGCAGAACCTATAGGAAATTCGGTTTGAATCGCGGGGTCGCATTCGTTGACGCATTGACTGCGCGGGCTATGGAGCTATGCAGAGATTCGAAGCGGGGATACGCCTTTGTCAAATGCGCGAGTGTCCTGTGGCTTGAACTCGCGGAGAAGGCCGTCGTAACCCTGATTGCTCTCAGGCTTCGCTATGACATTGGCTGAACGCGGTAGGACACGAACAACCGGCCGTCCGCGTTTGATTGTAGATCGCTCACGCAGCAACGACCTTGATGGGAGCACCATTTTGAAAAAGGCCCTCAAAGCCCTAATACCTGATGCGGCGCTTCGCCTGCCGATCCTGGGAGGTCCTTTTGCCGGTGGCTTCTTTATCGGACGCCCCCGCGATTCGCTGCGCAAAGTGATGGGGGTCTATGAGCATGAACTTAACCCCTGGCTCATCAAAGTATTACCTCGTGTGAACGTGGTTTTAGACCTCGGGGGTAATGATGGATACTTCTCTTTCGGGTGCGCTGCTGCGTTTCGCCGCAAGGACATTGTCACAGCGATCATCTGCTTTGAGCCGGACGAGTACTATTGCCAGATTCTGGAGCAAGGCGCAGGGCGATATCGGTCGTCAAAGCTTGACATTACGATCGTACAGAAATTTGTCGGCGCAGGCGGTGACGTAGCGGACACAATCCAACTTGAAAGTGTCGCCAGCCAACTTGAGGACGGCCAACGCGCTTTGGTAAAAATCGACGTGGAAGGCGCGGAACTCGATGTGCTCAGCCATGGCGGGCCGTGGCTTACGTCCCAGAACTACTTTCTCATCGAGGTTCATGCAGAATCGCTGATCAAACCAATCGTCAATCTCTTAGCCGAACATGGAGTCTCGTTGCAGCAAATCGACCAAAGGCCGCATTGGCTCCTAGGTCCCGAACAGCGAGACAAAGATAATCGTTGGCTGGTATCCGCGCTCTAGTGGATAGAGGACATTGTAGAGTAAGGCTCATGGCCGGGCTATGAAAGACGATGTTCTACCCAAGATCCAATAGACGTACAGGCCGAGATATTCCCGGGTCGCCAGATCAAGCTTGGAAAGATTTCGAGATACCGACCAGCTGCCGGGGCTCTGCCTCAATTGCCGGTCCGCCGGCGCTGCAACCACATTGAATCCCGCCTTGCGGAAGCAACCTATCGCCCTGGGCATGTGATAGGCCGAGGTTACCAGCAACCACCGTTCGCCAGGCTCGGGATGGACCAGGGCGTAGGAGAATTGAGCGTTCTCGAACGTATCGCGCGAGCGGTGCTCCAGGATCAGGCGGTCAGCATTTACGCCCATCGTGACCAAATATTTGGCAATGCCGTCTGCCTCGCTTACGCCTCCCTTAGCATGCTCAGGTCCCGCGCTCACAAGCACGCGAGCGTTGAGGAAATCCTCTGCAAGCTTGGCGGTTTCGAAAAGGCGAGCCACGGCCCCCGTCGGCTCCCATCGGACTGAATCAGGTGAGCCAACCGCGGATAGTACGCCTCCCAGAACAATGATTCCGCAAACTGGCTCCCCATCAGGTAAGAACTGGGGGAAACGCATCTGGAGTCCGCCAAGCAACACATAGCCACAGGGGAATACCACGAAACTGATTAACACAAATAAGCAGATGAAATCAAAAATGCGGCCGATATTGGTGAAATGAGAAATGGTCTGCAATAAGATTGAGACCAAGATGAACACAACTATCGCGTTGCTAGGTGACAGCGCGGCTGCGTACATTCTCTCAATGTATTTTCTCATGCACGCCTCTGCGTCATATTTTTTCTGTCTAAGATTGGGCGGAGACGTCGAAGAACAGGCGCTCCCATCTGTCGAATGCGGCGCCGCGACCATAGTCTCGTTCGACCATCGCCCGGGCGGCCTGGCCCATCGCGGCGACACGCACGGGGTCGGCGGCCAGGGATTTGATGGCCTCGGCCAGAGAGACGCTGTCACCTGGCGTGATCACCACGCCGCAGTCTTGGCGCGTCACCAGCCTTCCGATCTCGCCGTCAGGGTCTGAGACCGCAATCACCGGGCGCCCCGCGGCGGCGATGCCGTAGAATTTGCTGGGGACGATCAGCCCCTCGAGCTCTGGCCGCAGCGACAACCAGTGAATATCGGCCACGCCCAGGGACTCGCTTAGCCTCTCGCGCGGCTGGTAAGGCCGAAACTGAAAGCAGGAGGACAGCCCGTCAGCGACCACTCTCGCCTCAAGGCGCTCGCTTTCTCGCCCCTTCCCGATCATCAGGAAGACGACATTGCCGCCTTCGCGCAGAAGATGGGCCGCTCCTAGAACCGTTTCGGCCTCATGCGCCCTACCCAGGTTGCCAGAGTAGCCGACAACGAAGCGGCGCCTTAGACCCCACTCCTCGCGCAGGCCTGAGGACGCAAGGACGACCGGTCGGATTGAATCCTCGTCGGTCCAGTTGTGTACGATCTGAACGCGGGCGGGCGGCACGCCCTGCTCGAGCAGTCGCTCAGACATTCTCTCGCCGATGGCGACGTTGCAAATGGCGGAGCGCAAGGACGCGTTACGAAGGCGCTGGAGCATCGCGCCGACCGGCCCGCGCATGACCGCAACACCGAGCTCCGCAGCCACCTCCGGGTATAAATCCTGCAACCAGTTGACAAGCCGCGCGCCACGTAGCCTCGAAGCGAGAGCCATGACCACCGACAGCATGGGCGGATCGGTCTTGGCGACGACAACGTCTCGGCGGCGAGCCAGGATGAGGACCGCGAAAAAGGCCATGACATAGAACGATAGATAGTCGATCGCGCGCCCGGCCAGTCCTGACCGGCCGAAGCGGGTGGTGCGGACGCGGTGAATAGCGACGCCCGAACGGTCCTCATAGCGTGTGAGCTTGGCCGTGATGTCGTCATAGCGCAGCTGGCTAGCGATCACTGTAATTGTCCAACCGCGGGCCGCGAGCGCCTCAGCCAGGTCGGTCAGTAACTGCGCGGTGGCGCTATGATCGGGATAGTAGAAACGGTTGACGAACAGGATGCGGCCGCGAGACATGCACTCTAACGGGGCTTGCGCTGGCGGATAGGACGGGCCGGATTGCCCGCCACAACCGTCCACGCCGGAACATCGCGCAGGGCCACCGCGCGCGCGGCGACAACACCGCCCTGTGCGATCGTCACCCCAGGACCGACATAGGATTCCGCGGCCACCCAGCCATGCGCACAAATGGTGATCGGGGCCGTCATCAGGGGGTGTTCCGGATCGTCAATGTCGCGACTGGCGGAACAGAGAAAGGCCCGCTGGCTGACGGAGGCGTGTTCGCCGATCTCTATGCGGGCCACCGAATAGCAGTCAACGCCGTCGCCCAGCACGCTGTCGTCGCGCATGATCAGATTCCACGGCGCCCAGATGGTTGCGCTTGGATAGGGCATCGCCCGCCTTCCAACACTGGCGCCAAAGCAGCGCAGCAGGAACCGCCGCCAGCCGTGCACGGGCCGTGGCGAAGGCCGGTAGAGGACCAGCCAGACCAGACCCCATACTCCACGCAGAACCTTGGATGTGAGTGACGGCGGCGGCCGGCGGTCGAGCGCGCGGCGCCCGGCTGTCTCGGGAGCGGAAGCGATGGTCTCTGCACTATCAGACACGCTGGCCCCACCACCTCAATCGACCCAAAAGCCCGGATGCGAACATCCGAACGTGATCGGTATTGCGCTCAAACAGCCACCATATCGCCCAGGCATATAACGTCACCAAGGCCAATAAACCCGCAAGAATAGCAAGCGAGGTTGCGTTGAAGGCCAGCTGGCGGGGCGCGAGAAAAACGAAATATATCCAGGCCAGCAACGGAAAATGGACGAGGTAGAGCGTATAAGAAAATTCCGACAGGATAAAACCAATTCGGCGGCGCCGGGTGACCGCTCAGCAATTGGGTCTGGCCCCTCCCCGCATGTCCGGCCGGATCGAAATGGGCGCACAACAGGCCCCGGAGGGTATCCAAGCGAGGCAGGCGCCCCTCGCACGACGCTTGAGTCCACGCTATGCCGCAAACGCTGACACACGCTTTCGGCGTTTCAAAAATTGTCCGAACACGTATAACGCGACCGTCGGCACCATCGCGATCGTGATGAATTGAATGCTGCGCATCCCTAGGGTCGCCGCGAAAAAGCCGCTGGCGTAATAGATCAAATCCAGATTCGTGCGCGCCTCTTGACCGACGCGGTTCCAGGCGCCCGCGCCAA
>Ga0302314_10000952_pt1 | contig 54033 bp, 48 predicted proteins | sample III_Palsa_N2_3_FD_200533 | JGI IMG/M metagenome (GOLD analysis project Ga0302314, IMG submission 200533) | Peat permafrost microbial communities from Stordalen Mire near Abisko, Sweden - III_Palsa_N2_3 | ecosystem: Environmental > Terrestrial > Soil > Palsa > Peat permafrost | place: Sweden... | reverse complement strand
CCTGGCCGCCCTGTCCTTGTAGGTCAGGGCTAAGCCTAAGGGGTGGGTCAGATTTCGATGCAATTTACCCCTAAAACCCGGGTCAGTTCTAAGTGCACGCTCCCATTCAGGAGCCGCGCGGGCAATATATTGCTCAATCTGGCTGCGTTTTTCCCGACGAACCGACTGCAATAGCGGATCGACATTCTGCTTAACAACACGGACGATGCCGTCGATCAATTGCGAGCGGCTTATTTCGCCGAGTATCGAGGTTTCATCGGTGTCGGCAAATGCGATCGCCGTCCGCTCCTGATTGACGTGCGTATCAAGATAGTCGCCTGTCACATAGACCAGCAAGACAAACTCGCCCGCCGCGTCTTCCAGCCGCCGGATCAAATCCGGAATATGTGGTTGAAGATTCTCCGCGCTCACATCGCGCTGGTGCGCGCACAGGAAGAATCGATGGCGCTTTTCCTCGGCGGAGTACATCCGAGCAAGATGGCACATGAACGCTGATCCGCCGACTTCCAGCGGAGTCTGGGCCACACCCTGCGAAAACTGCTCGTCGTAGAGCTTCTTTACGTCGATGTGTTCCTCTGCTTCTTCATCATGCACATAAAGGCGAGGCCCGCCAGGCTTTAAGAAGATGACCAGAAGGTGTTCGATCAGCCGTTCGGCGACCAGGCTCGCGCTTTGCGGGCAGTGCTCTTCATACGGGTCGGCAATCCCGACAAGCTCAACGGTAGTCTGAAGCGGGAGCTTGTCGTCCTTGAGTTCCACCAGTTTGTGGTCCTCGATACCTGCTTCGGTGGGCCGAAAAGCGAACGACCGTTGCCAGATTTTGCCCGACTCACGGTAGACGCTGGTGACGACTGCCTCTCGAAATGCCTTGAGCCACAGCAACCGTCCGATTCCCTTGCCACCGATCTTCCTTTTATACGTTGAGTCGCTCGTTTCAAAGGACCTGAAATTTCCACTGTCGAATCCCGATCCATTGTCGGAAATACCGAAGCCCGTCACCCGCGGCAGTTGACCGGCCTCCAGATTCAAGCTGGATTGACGCGGAGACCGTCGCAAGTGGATGTCAATGCGCCCATTTTGCGTGCCGCCCGGTTCGATCGCCTGCAAGGAATTGATAACGCACTCGAATAACGGGGCAAGAGACTTGTGATGAGGAAGCCGGATATTGTTAAGCCGGCCGGGCAGATCAGTAAGCATTCGCGCCTCGCGATTCTTCTCGGATGCGGCCGCACAAACAAAAAGCCGCCCGGTTCGGGGGAAACCGGACAGCGCGCTGCGCAGGGAGAGCGCAGCTGGGAATGGACTGCGCTTGGGGTGACGATAGTCCGTCCGCAAGGCTCGGTGCAAGCCGGCCGCACCGTTCGGGACGGGCAATCGGGCGTCCCCCTGCTGCGCAGGGGCCGGGTGCTACTCGCTGCGCTCGCCGAGCCACGAAAAGCCGTGTCTCGGCCCTTCGGGTAACGCCCCCTTACGCAACGACACGAGAGCGGCGTGGTTACTTGCAACGGCTTCGCCGGGCGGAGCCGTGTCGTCGGCTACCAGCCCCGCGATGCCTCAGCGCCCGACCCGCGGTGCCTCCCCGGGAACGGGCAGTGCTGTGGGCGAGGTGCGGGAGCGGCTCCGCCGCGCCGCATGCGGGTATGCCGCGCGCTTCGCGCGCTGAAAAGCGCTGACACATCATGCAATCGTTGATTGCCTAGAAGCGGCCTTTTGAATCAATGCGTTAGACCCGATTTTACTGTATTCGCTCCCTCCTCCCGTTGTATTCGCACCATACCCTAAGCCTTTGACTCCCCGAGGCTATTCTGTATTCGCTGCCGTCCTTTTTCGGACCACGGATGGCTGCGTCCTTGACATCACACTTATCACCTATATCATGAAGATCACGTTCCCCTGCCCGTTGCAGGGATCGCCGAAAAGAGGTTCGTCTCATGTCAGTTTCCAGCGCCGTCATCGCCTCAAAGGCCGCCGCGATTCTTGAACCAGCCGGCGTCCATGCGCTCGACTTGGGGCGTGCAATGGACAAGGTCGTGTCCGCCCTGTCCCGCAAGCCGACCGATACCGGCGCGGCTTACGGCGTGCTGGTCTACGCCGACAACGACCAGCCCGAGCCGAACATGCTGACCGCCACCAAGACCTTTGTCGGCGCGTATATGCGGGCGCGAGACGCCTTGATCCACCGCGCCAGTATCCTGATGACGCACCCGGACCGGGACCATGTATTCAGCATCGAGGATGACGAGTCCCGGCATGTTCGATTCTTTGTCGGCACCGCCGAGCCGTCGGTTCTGAAACAGCGGGTGAAGGCGTCGCCGGGCGTCTATATCCTGGTGGGGCACCTGGACGCCGCCATGCTGGACCGGGCGGGCTTGCCGCCGCTGCCGGAGCAGCTGCGCGGCTTGCCGCTGGTCATGCAAGTCGAAACAATAGCGGAGACCCTGAAGGAGCGCGCCAAGGTGTTTCGGACCTGGCTGAACCCCGACAAAGACCTCGAAGCGGAACGCGAGGACACCGAATTTGAGGACGCGGCCGCCCGTGATTCCCTGGCGTGGCGGCAGCAGTTCATGCGTGCGCATGAGTGGTGGACCGCTGCGAAAGTAGCGGCAGAGAGCACCAGCACGGCGAAAAACCGTGCGGCGATTGCCTCCCGCTGGGTGCGCGAGAAGAAGATTTTCGCGCTCAAGTATGAGGGGCAGCTTTGCTATCCGCGGTTCCAGTTCCGCGACGGCGAGCCGGTGTCGGCGATTGCGCAGGTGATCCGGGAATTCCCCGAGCAGGCCAACGGCTGGGACCTGGCCTACTTTTTCGCCAGTCCGAACCCGAACATTGACGGCCGCAAGCCGCTGGACCTGCTGAAGTCGGACCCGGCGCGCGTGGCATCACTGGCACGAGCGTTCGCACATCCCGCCGATGTCTTTTAAGTGTCCGCTGGCCCCGGCGGGAGCGAATCCTGCGCTCGTCCTGCAAACGCTCCCGCTGAGCGCAGGGACGAAGCTGTTTCGCTTTCACGGCACCACCTACGGCGCGGACACCTTCAATCCCAACATCGGGCGACGCATCGAAGTCCCCGAGGATGGCGCGCGGTTCAATCCGTTTCCGGGCGCACCGGCGGACAATATTGGGACCCTCTACGCCGCCGACACTTTCGAGGCCGCTGCCCTGGAAAGCGTGTTCCATGCCGTCGAGCATGTACCGTCGCCGGACTTTCCGCGCGTGCAACTGGCGGATTGGCGCTACAGCCGGCTGGAAGTCACGCAGGATCTTGTGCTGCTTGAGCTGGTCAATCCACGGCTGCGGCAATTGCCGGTGCGGGGACGCAAAGCTTCAATCAGCGAAGGCGAGCTGATCCACTCCCCGCCGGGGCAGTATCCGAATACGCGAACCTGGGCGCGCTTCCTGCACGCGAGCATGCCGGGGCTCGCCGGCCTTGCATGGCGCCCGCGGCTTGGCGGCACCGGGCAGGCGTTCGTGTTTTTTGGCGACCGCTGCAGGAGCGGCGTGCTTGAGGCGAAATCGAAGCCTATCCCGGTCGCGGTCGGCCCCGGCTACCAGCAGTTGTGCCGCGTCGCCAGGGCCGCGAGTATTCGGATGATTGGGCCGGCCTGAAGAAAGCAGGATGTCAGGTCCGTGCGCACTCTCCCGCTGTTAATCATCAGATGCAGATGAACAGGCCAACGCTGAACTCAGCGGTGGCTTGGCGCTGAAGGTGGATGACTGCGCCGATCTGGGTACTGCGCCATGTTTCGCCTACAAAGGAGCGCGCTTTTGTGATGTAGTTCCTGTAGGGCGCCCCTCGCAGGGGTGGCAAAACCTTTCCGATATGGTCTACTGGAGTAAGGCTGTTTCGTAACACCTGCCAGGGTCTTGGGGGACTCATGGGTATTTGGTGGAAGGTAGCATTGGTCATCGCAGCGCCAATGAGCGCCGCTGTTGCTCCATGTCCCGCCCATGAAAACGCATCAGTCTCACCGGACCCAGTTGCCGTAGTCCGGGCTGTACTCACAGCCCCCGATTCCAATATCGACCTAGCCCGGGCTAAATTCGCTTTCGATCAGGTGCTGGACCCCACCATCGACGTCAGGACATACCTGGAGCAGATCGATCAAATCGTGCGCACTGTCCAGTCGATGGCAGGCCCAGGCGCATCGGAAAAGCTCAAGCTGACCAAGGTTCGGGACTATCTTTACGAGAGCGGTGACTGGAATGATCACCGCCCCTACGAATACGACATGAGCGACCCGCTCGGCCGCAAGCCGGGAAACGCCCTGCTGTCCAACTACCTGACCACGCGCCACGGTAATTGCGTCACCATGCCGCTGTTGTACGTCATCCTGGCCCAACGCTTGGGACTGGATGCAACCATCTCCGTGGTGCCCTTCCACACCTTTGCGAAGATCACGCTGGGCACCCGCACGTTCAACGTTGAAGCCACCAGTGGCGGGCACGTTGAAGGTGACGACTTCTACCGGCGGAAGACGCCGATGGCCGACGCAGCTGTGGCTAACGGCGTCTACATGAAGACCCTGACGCGGCGCGAGGCGGTGGCGGTGCTGGCCGATGCTCTTGCCGCGTACCTGCTTGAGCAGAAGAAGCCAAGCCAGGTTCTGGCCGTCACCGAACTGGTCTTGGCAGCGTATCCACACGATGCCAACGCTCTGGTCGAGAAAGGCTCGGCGTATGGGGTTATGATCGACCAGCAGTTCCGGGAGAAATATCCGCGGCCGATGGACATCCCAAGTAACCTCCAGGAGCAATACTTGGCGCTGGTGGACAAGAACAAGCAAGCTTTTGACCAGGCCGAGGCCCTGGGCTGGCGCGAAACCGAAGAACCGCAGTATCCGTAGGTCGCATTGGGGAGAGTTAAATGGGAATTCGAAACATCGATGTCGCTCTGCTGGCCGCTGTCGCGGCGCTGACCACGCTTCCAGCCCAGGCCCGGTTTCTGCAGACAGACCCGATAGGCGGCAAGGACGACCTCGATCTATATGTCTACGTCAAGGACGACCCGGTCAATGCGACAGATCCGAAGGGAACAGATGCCTACGTGCAAAAGGACAAGGTCGATCCCAACAAAATCACGGTGACAATACCCGTGAAATACACAGGGGCAGCCGATTCACCGAAGGCGGAAAGTAGCTTTAAAAATGCTGTCGAAAACAAGCTTAGTGGCCAGTTCGGCAAGTACGACGTAACAACGAAAGTCGAACCCGCAAAGGCCGGCGACCCTCACACGAACACGGTTTCTTTTGACAACAAGGGACCAAACACGCCGTCCACAGTGACCGGTGGAAACACCATGTCTCTAAACGTTCAAAGCAACGGAATTCATGAGAACGAACGGCAGCATGAAGCCGGACATCTCACAGGAATGGCGGACCACTACAAAGACAACGGTCTTACCGGAGCGGCGCGTGCAACCGTTCCTGATTCAGGCTTTAAAGGCAATCTCATGGGCCAGTTGCCGGGAAACCTTTCCGAGAGCAACTTCAATGAAGTAATGGCCTCTCCAAACAACGTAGTTAAATGAGCGAGACGTGCGGGTTTTGAGAGTTAAGACATGATTCGACATCTCGAAAAGATGAGACGAATAGCATCGAGCGCAATCGCCATTGCGATGGCGCTCTCGGCATCGGCGTGCAACGCACAACCAATCGAGTCTGCCCATCCTGACCCGATAAAAGTTGAAAACGTCTGCGTGTCTCGCCTCCCCGGGTATAGTTACTCAGTGGCTCCGGTTGCCGATTTCTGGCTTGTACACGCATCCAAAGCAAACGCAGAGGTGTTCACTGTCTATATCGGAAATAATCCCGATCTCCAGGGTGGGAATGCGAAATACAAAGCTCGCGCTCTAATCGATGGATCAAGAGATCAAGTAATACAGCTGGGACCGCCACAAGACGGGCACGTGCTTGGGGTGCCTCGGTCTACGGCGCTGCGTTATTTCCATTTGCTCCTTAGTCGGAATGAAATGGATTACCCGGTTATCGCGGGAAGTGTTCACTTCTGCGAGTAGCCGGCGGAGGTAGACCGCTGATTTGGTCCCCTCCCACCATTAGGAAGCCATGCCGCGGAGTCCGTCACAGCGACGAAAACGAAAACGCGCTCTCGATGTAGTCGTCCTCGACTTCGCCTTTGGCCTGGAAATACTGGTATAGCAGCGCGATCAGGCGCGCCTTCTTCTCCAGCGGCAGGGTCTTACGGGCCTTCGCCAAGCGCGTCTCCACCTTGACGATGATCTCGACCAACAGGTCGATTCGCTCGCCGCTGTGCACCAGACGCGGCACTGGATCCGGCCCCGTCATCAGCCAGATCGGATCGACGCTGAACTCCTCATACAGTGTCTTGAGCGCCTCGATCGACAGGCTGCGCTCCCCGCGCTCGTAGCCCGCATAGGTCCGTGGAGAGATTCCCAGGCGCTCCGCGAACTCGTCCTGCGGCATCCGGGCCTTTTCGCGGACCAGCTTTAGCCGCCCGCCAATTTCTTCCTTCAGTTCATTCATGCTTGACATGCTACTCAATATTACCTATAACGGGCACGTCGTCGTAGGTAATGGTACGCACATGGAAGTGAACCTGCAACAGATGAATTGGGCGTTTGCCGGCGTGTCCGGCCGACGCGGGACGTTGCAATGAAGCACAACGTCTTCACCATCCGCCTGCACGGCGATCTAATGGAGGAGGTGGAGCGCGACGCGGCCCGGCGCGGCATTCGCCCAACCACCTGGGTCAATCATCTGGTGGAACGCGGGCACCAGGCCGAGAATCTGGAGCGGTTACTCAAGGAAGGTCTGAAAGGCACGGTGCAGTCCTCCAACGGTTCGCCTGCAATCCCGGCCACGGTCATGCAGCGCCTCCTGTTCGCCGCATGCTTCTCGGAAGCGATCCTCAAGAAGCTCAATGCCAGCCTGAACCGCAGTTCTTCGGAACTCGGCACCGTTGCGCAGCAGGCGCGGGATCAGGCGCAGGCCGAGACCGCCGAGCTGCTCAAAGCGCTCGGCGAGTGAACAGTCATGGCCGCATACCCCATTTTCGGCGCCATCTGGCTACTCGCCGCGGGCTTGTACTTTGAAGCGGCGGCGTCACTGGACCAACTCGCCTATCGCAAGGCCTGGCTGAGCGCGCTGTTCCATCAGAGCTTCGCGCTCCGGCCGCGGCCTGTGACGGTTCAACTCCATGACGGGCAATGGCATCGGGTGGACGCGGCCGAGCTGCTGGACTATTTCCACGGCATCGCCGGATGGATGACCGGGCTTCATTGGCTGGTCCTCACCAGCGCGTTGGTCGGCGGCATCGTCGCCTGCACCGTCTACGCGGCGGTTCCTGGCGCGTTTCGCATCGTCGATGGTCAGGTACTGCATCGGCGCGGCGTGCGTCTGCGAATTGCCGGCGTTTCCCCGGCATTGCACAAACGGCTGCGCATGGGCTGGATCGCCGGTGGTGTGCTGTCGCTCGCGGCCTGGGCAGCACTGTATGCGGCCAGCGGTGCATCTCTCAACGATTGGGGGCATCCGCTGGTTCCGGATTTCCAGCTCCATTCGCTGCGCGCCCTCGGATTCGGGTATGGAACCGCCTTCGCGGCGCTACTGCTGAAAGCGAGCCTGGAGCCGGCGTCACAGTTCATGCTGACGCTTGGCACCATCCCCATTCCCCGCGCGATCGAGCTGTATCACTTCCTCGTCGCCGGCCGCACCGGCGCCGGCAAGACCCAGGCAATCCAGCAGTTGCTGCGGCCGGCGCGCGCACGCGGAGATCGCGCCTTGGTTGCGGACCCCGATGGCGGCTACGTATCCCGCTTCGGCCAATCATCCGACCTGATTCTCAATCCCTTCGACCGTCGCAGCGTGCGCTGGAGTCCGTTCGCGGAAATCCGCGCGCCGTTCGACTACGACGTGCTCGCCACGGCAGTAGTGCCGCCGGGCAATACCGCCAACGAAGAGGAGTGGCGGCGCTTCGGCCGGGTGTTGCTGGCCGCCACGCTCAAACAATTGCACGAGGACGGCCGCGGTTCGGCACATGAAGTGCTGCGTCTCATCAATGCCGCCCACGACAACGAGCTACAGACAATGCTGGCAGGCACCAGCGCTGCCGGCCTGCGGCGCCACGATGCGATGTTCCATTCGATTCTCGGTGTGATTACGCCGCACATTCAAAGCTGGGAATATCTGTTGGAACCTGACGCCCAGCATCCGGCATTTTCGATCCGCAATTGGGTGCGCAGCGGCGGTCCGGGCTGGCTGTTTCTGCCGTACCGCGATGACCAGCTTGATTCGCTCAAATACCTCATCGCCACCTGGACGGGGCTGGCCGTCGCCGAGGCGCTGTCGCTGCCGGAAGACCTCGAACGCCGGTTCTGGTTCGTGATCGACGAGCTGGACTCGCTCGGCAAGGTGTCCTCGCTGCGCCTTGCCGCAACCAAGCTGCGCAAGCACGGCGGCGTGATGGTCGCCGGCTTGCAGACCATCGCCCAGCTCCGTGCGACCTATGGGCAGGACGAATCCCAGGTCATTCTCAGCTCGCTGGCGAACAAGCTGATTCTGGCGGTGGGCGATCACGAAACCGCCCGCTACTTCCAGGATGAATTGGGGCAACGCGAGATCGAGCGTCGGCGCGTGGTGCATCAATCAGGTGGAAGCGGAGACCGGCATACGCGCTCCACGTCCGTTTCCCGTGAAGTCGCGCTGGAGCACCTGGTACTTGCATCCGAATTGCAGGGACTGCCCGAACGGCGCGGCTACCTGCGGCGCGCGGGCGAAGCCCTCATCCATCCGGTGCGTGTGCCGCTGGTGCCGATGCAGGCGCGCGTCCCACCGTTCGTGCAAGCGGGGTAGTTCTCATGGCCCTGGCAAAGAACATCAGCACGGCCCAGGCCGACCGCTACTACGACAAGGACGACTACTACACCAAGGACGTCGCCGCGCCTTCGCAATGGCATGGTGAGGGGGCGAAAGCGCTTGGGCTGCAAGGCGCCGTCAAGCCCGAAGACTTCAAAGCCCTGGTGCGCGGCGAACTGCCGGACGGGACCAAGCTGCATCGCGGCGGTAGCAACGCCCGTCTTGCCGGGACGGACTTCGAGTTCAGCGCGCCCAAGTCGTTTTCGATTCAGGCGCTGGTCATGGGCGACGAAAAGCTGGTCAAAGCCCATCAAGAAGCTGTGGCCGTAGCGCGGCAGCGCATCGAAGCCACGACTGCTACGCGCGTGATGAACAACGGCAAGGCGACCGTGGAATTCACCGGCAGCGCGGTGATGGCGGAATTCCTGCACACCACCAGCCGCAGCGGTGATCCGGACATGCACAGTCATGTGGTCGCGCTGAATCTGACCCAGCGAGCCGACGGACAGTGGCGCAGCGTGGACAACCGGGCGATGTACCGCGAACAGCGCCTGATGTACGAGATTTACCTGTCCGAACTGGCGAAGGGCGCGCGAACACTCGGCTACGAGATCACGACTGGCAAGCACGGCAATCCCGAGCTGGCGCACATCACACGCGAGCAGATCGAGCGGTTTAGCAGCCGGGCGGCCGAGGTCGAAGCGGCCCTAGCGGAACAGGGGCTGACCCGCGCAACGGCAACCGCTGCGCAAAAGGCGGCGGCGACCCTCTCCACGCGCAAGGCCAAACAGACTTACGACCGCGACGAGCTGTCAAAGATATGGCGTGCACGCGCCGCGGAGATCGGGATTACGCAATCGGCTCCGACGCAGAAAGATGCGCCCGACAGGAAGCCGCGCATGGACCGTAGCGCGCTCAGAGCCGAAGAACGGGCGGCGCGAGCAGGCGTCGAATTTGCGTTGACGCATCTGGGTGAGCGCGAAGCGGCCTTTAAGCGCAACGAAGTCATCGCGGTTGCGTTGCGCGAATCGCGCGGGCCGGCCGGTTATCAGGCAATCCGCGCGGAGCTGGCCCGGCGCCAGCGGAAAGGCTTTGTGTTGTCCTCGCGCAACAGCGAGCGCCTGACAACCCGTAAGGCGCTGGAAATCGAGCGGCGCATTCTCAGCATCGAGCGCGAAGGACGCGGCAACGCAGACCCCATCGCGCCGACACAGGAAGTCGCGCGCCATCTTGCCGAGCGCGAGCTGACCGTCGGCCAGGCCCAGGCGGTGCAACTGGCCGCGACCAGCCCGAACACGGTCAACGGCATCCAGGGCTATGCCGGTAGTGGCAAGACGACGGCGCTGCAGACGTTCAAAGCCATAGCCGATGAACGCGGCTATCAGATCATCGGACTGGCGCCATCGCACAGCGCCGTCAAGGCGCTGAGCAGCGCCGGTATCGAAGCGCGCACCTTGCAAGGCTGGCTCATGGACCAAGAGGCCGCAGCAGGTTTGTCCGAGCGGAAGATCCTTGTGGTGGACGAAGCCGGCCTCGTCGGCAACCGCAACCTGTTATCCACGCTGGAGCGCGCGAACCGATCCGGTGCCCGCGTGCTGCTGGTCGGCGACACCAAGCAGTATCAGGCTGTCGAAGCCGGACGCGGGTTCGGCCAGCTTCAGCAGCACGGCATGGCAACAGCGCGAATGACGGAAATACTGCGCCAGCGCGATGGGCAGCTGCGCCGGGCCGCACGCCTTTCAGTAGACCAGCCGGCGCGAGCGCTTTCGCACCTGGAGGTACGCGAAATCGCGAATGCGCCAGAGCGCTACCAAAGCATTGCGCAGGAATACGCCGGACTGGATCGGGCGGCCAGAGATTCGACCTTGATCCTGACCGGCACCAATGAGGCCCGCGTCGAGCTGAACCGAACAGTCAGGGACGCACTCAAGCTGCGGGGTGAACTGTCCGGAACGCCCACGGACATCCGCGTCTTCCAACGCCAGGATTTGACCGAGGCCGAACAGAAGCGGCTGGATCGCTATGCGGTAGGCGATGCGCTGCTGTTTCAGCGCGCCTACCGTTCATTGGGTGTTGAGCGCGGCGAGCTGTACCAAGTGACGAAAATCGGAGACACGCATCTGGTCGCGCGCAGCGAAGCCGGCAAAGAAATCGCGGTCAAGCCGGCCGGATTGAGCGGCAAGGGTCTTACCGTTGGTCGTATCGAAACACGCGAGGTCGCGGTCGGCGACAGGCTGCGCGTCACTGGCAATGACCGGGCACTCGGCATCCGCAACGGCGAACCCGGCGTGGTCGAGTCCGTGTCGGGCGACACAATCGAATTGCGTGCGCCTGACGGGACTCGTAAGCAACTCAAGACTGATCGAGTCCTACCCGTCGAACACGGCTACGCAGCGACCGGCCATAGCGCCCAGGGCCTCGGCGCCGATCGCGTGCTGCTCGATAAGGATTCGCGTGTGCGGACGACGGATCACCGCAGCTTCTATACCGACCTGACCCGTGCCAAGCACCAGGCCATCGTTTACACCAATGACCGCCAAGCGCTGCCCAAGGCCATTGCGCGGCAGTCGCAGAAAGCAGCGGCCCTCGATGTCACGAGCATCAGTGCGGAGCGTGGTCGACACAGGGCCAGCGCAGCCGATACCACCAGCGACCGAAACCAATCGCAACCCAGGCAACACGCGCATGACGTGCGGCAGCCGATGGGACGAACCTGAGACGGACTTGTAGGAGAGTATCTATGTCGAAGCAATGGACTCGATCGACTAGACGAGGGCGGCGCGCCGGCGTGACTTACCAAAGCACCGAGGCTAAGCAGCAACTCGACTTGCAGCTCGAATTTGCACCTGCCCAGAAAGCTCCCGCCTCCAGTAGCAGGCGTCTGGTACGTTCACAGCAGGCGCTGCCGCCAACGAACAAAACAACCTCAGGCGAAACGGATTTCAAACGCCTCGATTCCGACAGTCCCAAGTCTCTCGTACCGGACGCACCGACCTATCCTGGATCGTCCGACGCAATCCTGAGGCTTCCAGCGGTCAAAGCCAAAACGGGCCTCAGTCGATCGACAATCTACGATCGAATCGACAAGGGCATCTTTCCGGCGCCCGTTCCACTCGGGGGACAGGCGGTTGGCTGGCCCGCTTCGGACATTGATGCGTGGATTGCGCGCACGATCGCACAAGGTCGAAAGACCGCTCAATGAAACAGGTGCATTGTCGTAAAATTGCCGCAAACTGACTTTCAACGAGATCAATGCAACGTAAAACAGTTGCGGCTCCCGCCGAAACCCAAAACCTTTCGCCGCATTTGCTAGACAAATTTGGCCCTCTCATGCGGCTGGAGGACTTTGCTAGTCTGCTTGGCACCACCGGGCGTCGAGTCTCAAACGCATTCGCAAATGATCTGCCGTGGTGTAGAGAATTCAGAAAGAGAGCGCGCATCAAAATCGGACGGCGAATATTTCTAAATACCCTGACCGTCGCTCAAATTTTTCAGGAGGCTCAAACAGCATCTGGCCAGGAGCCTTGAGTTACATGGATTTTGCAGGTATCGCAGCGCCTTAGACTTACGCCGCCTTCTTCACCTTCATTGGAACCACCTTCCCTGCGCTACGGATCAAGCCGTCCAGATAGTCAGCCCAATCCTGCATCATCGCCCGGCGCTTGGAGAGATGCTTGGCCTGGTTGTAGCTGGCGCGGGTTGCGTCACGCTCTTGGTGGTCAAGCTGGCGCTCGATCAGATCCCCGTCGAAATCCAGCTCGTTCAAAAACGTGCTGGCCGTTGCTCGGAAGCCGTGCGCGGAAAACCTCCCTTTGAAGCCGATATTTTCGAGTGCGCGGTTGAGGGTTGTCGAGGCCATGAACGACTTCGGGCGGCGGGTGTTCGGAAAGAGATAGCTGCGTGTTCCGGTGAGTCGATGCAGTTCACGCAGGGCTTTCACCGCTTGCCGCGACAGGGGGACGATGTGCACTTCCCGCATCTTCATAACGGGGGCAGGTATTCGCCATTCTGCTGCATCCAAATCAAATTGATCCCATTGGGCCTTCCGAACTTCTCCGGGACGGACGAAGGTCAGCAGCAGCAAGCGAAGGGCGGCGACCGTTACCGGCGAACCGCCGTAGTTCGCGAGCTTCCCGGCAAGTATCGGTATGTCCTTCTTTTCGAGAGGGCTGCGGTGCTTGATGCGAGGCCGCTCCACGACGCCGCGCAGCGCATAGGTGGGATCGTTCTCGGCACGCAGGGTTCGAATTGCATAGCGAAACACACCGCCGCATAGTTCCTGGACCAGCAAGGCAGTCACCGGAGCGGGTTTCTTTGGGCGCTTGGCTATGTTCAAAATCAATGGCAGCAGTATCGCCGAGGAAACGTCCTTGATAGGCAGCGCTCCGATTTCTGGGAAGACCTCCTTCTCTAGCGTGCGCTTGACTCGCTTGAGACGCACTTCGGACCAGTTCACCGATTTGTGTTCGATCCATTCACGCGCGACGGCTTCAAAGGTGTTGTTGGCCGCGAATGTTTGGCGAAGCTGTTCTTCTTGGCGCTGGCGAACCGGATGGATGCCTTGTTTGACCAACGCCCTCGCCTTGTCCCTCTCTGCGCGAGCCTGGGCCAGCGAAACCAGAGGATAGTCGCCGATCGAATACAGCCCCTCCTTGTCATGCAGCCAGAAGCGGAATCGCCACAGCTTTGATCCGGTGGGCGAGACGAATAAAAACAGCCCGTGCGAATCCATCAACTTGTAGGATTTTTCCTTGGGCTTCGCGTTGCGAAGTAGGGTATCGGTCAGAGCCATCGGCGCTTACCTCCGTGTAACCAGCCGAGATTAAAACGGACATCCGATACCCCACTTTATACCCCACTTTCGGGTCGGCTGCCATCGGATTGGGCTGGACGGATTAAGACGATAACTCTTTGTTATAAATATCTTTTATGACATTCACCAGGAAGCGGTTGGACCCCCTAAAACGCCCATAGCAATTTTTGGTGAAGACGGACATGGATGAAGAGGCGGTTTGGTTTCAGCCCGAAGCGGGCGGGGCGGTGAATTGTGCCGCACGCGTCTCGGTCCAGTCGATCACCACCGCCCGGCGCTCAAAGCGCCAGTGGCCGTTTTCGCGCCGCAGCCGGTCCTGATAGCGCATCGCCCAGACCAGAACGCTCGCCGCGCCGCCGGCTTGCGCGGTGAGGTGATTGGCGCTGCAATAAGTTTCCGCCTCGGCACTGTCGCCAGAAATTGTGACGGTCTGGTTATGGATCTGGTGCAGGGTGCGGCTGTACATCTGCTTGAGCATGCCGGGGATGGCGTGGATCTGCTCATGCCCCTGCATGACGAAGCCGGGCCCCTCGATCACCGCATCGGCGGTGAAAATCTCCGCCAGCAGTTGCGGCTCGTTGCGGTCCATGGCGCGCGCATATAACGCGGCGAGCCGGCGGATGGCGGCCTCGTCGACGGCGAGTGCGGAATCGGTGCTGCTCATGCGAAAACCATCCCCGGTGGAGGCATTGCACGACTCTGGCACACCCCCCGGCCATCGCACAACGGGCGTGGCCGCGGCGTCACGCGTGTAAACTGCGCTCAGGGGATTTCTCGGGAATAGGCTTGTTCAAGGACATACTGTACGTCGCCAACCCGCTGGGCCTGTTGTTGATGGCCTTCGGCGCAGCCTATCTGGGGCCCATCGGGGCGGCCCTGATCTATGGCGATGGCGCCTTGCGGGCCTTTACCCTGGCCGGCGCTGCCGATCTGCTGGCCGGACTGGCGCTGTGGCGCTTCACCCGTCCCTACGCGCGCGATCTCAAGTCGCGCGACGGCTACCTGCTGGTGGCGCTGGCCTGGGTGCTCACCGCGGCCTCGGCCAGCCTGCCGCTGATGCTGGCGCTGCCGGGGCTGTCCTTTACCCATGCTTATTTCGAGGCGATGTCCGGCGTCAGCACCAGCGGCGCCACCGTGCTCAGCGGTATCGACGGTCTGCCGCATGCGGTGAACCTGTGGCGCCACGAGCTGTGCTGGCTCGGCGGCCTGGGCATCATCACCCTGGGCATGGCGGTGCTGCCGCTGCTCGGCATCGGCGGCATGCAGGTGTACCGCGCCGAAGCCACCGGGCCGATCAAGGACAGCCGCCTGACGCCGCGCTTCGTGCAGACCGCGCGCTCCCTGTGGCTGATCTACATCGGCCTGACCGTGGCCTGCATCCTGCTGCTGCGCCTGGCCGGGATGAACTGGTTCGATGCCGTGTGCCATGCCTTCTCGGCGTTGTCGCTGAGCGGCTTTTCCACCCATGACGCCAGCATCGGCTACTTCCATTCGCCGCTGATCGAGTTCGTGCTGATCGTGTTCATGCTGCTGGCCGGCATCAACTTCGCCACGCATTACATGGCCTGGCGCAGCAAGAGCCTGAAGACCTACCGGCGCGATACCGAGGCGCGCATGTACCTGCTGGTGATGCTGGGCAGCTGCCTGCTGGTGGCGGGCTATCTGTATGATCGCGACGTCTACCCGGGTTACTGGACCGCGCTGCGCAATGTCAGCTTCAACCTGGTCTCGGTGGTCACCAACTGCGGCCTGGTCAGCCTGGACTACACCAGCTGGCCGCTGTTCGCCTGCCTGTGGATGCTGCTGCTGTCCTGCGTCACCGCCTCGGCCGGCTCCACCGGCGGCGGCATCAAGATGATCCGCACCCTGATCCTGTTCAAGCAAAGCGCCGGCGAACTGTTCGGCCTGGTGCATCCCACCGCGATCCAGTCGCTCAAGGTCGGCGGCCAGGTGGTGAGCGAGCGCACCGCGCTGTCGGTATTCAGCTTCGTCCACATCTACACCATCACCGTGATCGTGCTGAGCATGCTGCTGATTCTCAGCGGCATGGATTTCCTCACCGCCTTCTCGGCGGTGGTGGCGATGATCAACAACGGCGCCCATGGCCTCGGCGCGGTCGGCCCCTCGCACACCTTCGCCGCACTCAACGGCTTCCAGACCTGGGTCTGCACCTTCGCCATGCTGGCCGGGCGCTTGGAGCTGTTCGTGATCCTGGTGCCGCTGACGCCCGCGTTCTGGCGCGAGTAGGGCGTGCGGTTCCTGTCATTCCTGGCTGCCTACGCCGCACTGGCCGCGGTCTGCGCACTGGCCCTGTACCGCTTCACCAATCTCAGGGAATACGCGGCGCTGAGCCGGGATGGCGTCGCGACCCGCGGCGTCATCGTCGGCACCGACTGCCGCATGCAGCAGAGCTACCGCTACACTTTCCAGGCCGAAGGCCACTGGTTCAGCGGTGTGGCAGCCGGTGGCACCGCGCAGCCCTGCGAGGCGCTCAAGCCCGGCGACGGCATCGCAGTCGTCTACCTGCCGACCGATCCCACGCTCAACACCAGCGGCGATGCGCGGCAGCGGCGCAACAGCGAGGCCCTGCCCGCCTTGGCGGTGATCCTGCTGCTGCCGGCCCTGGCGCTGCTGCGCTTCCGCGCCCGGCGCAATCGGCGGCGGCCGAAGCGATAAGGCAAGGCGGTCTTGTGCCGTATTTCCGGGCGTAGCCGGCCGCAGTCAGGGCGCCTTGCCGGAGCCGGAATTCACCGGCAGCGGTTCGAACGGCAGGCGCAGGGTGGCGTTATCTGCCGGCATGCCGGCAACCAGGCTGGCTCCACCTGGCGGCTGAGCCGCTCCGGGCGCGGCGCCGAGCAGCTTCACACGCTGCGCCACCGCGAGGGCGTTGCTTTCGCCGCTGCGCAGGCGCGAGTCGGCGTCGTCAAACAGCCGCCGTGCGCCATCGAGCGCCGCGCCGACGCGATCGAAGTTTTCGACGAATTCATCCAGGCGCTGCAGCAGCTGGCCGCTGGCCTGAGCCACGGCCTGGGCGTGCAGCTCCTGCACCGACACCCGCCATAGCTGCGCCACCATCCCCACCACCAGGAACAGCGTGCCTGGGGTGGCCAGCGCCACCTTGTGGCGATGCGCGCGCCCGAGCAGTTCGGGATCGCGGTCCAGCGCCGCCAGCGCCGCGCCTTCCACCGGCACATAGAGGATGGTGAAGGGGATGGCCTTCTCGCCGTCGCCCAGATCGGCGTAGCGGCGCGTGCCCAGTAGGTCGATGTGCCGCCGCAAGCGGTCCACATGCTGCTCCAGCGCCGCATTGCGCGCTGCCTCACTGGAGGCAGTGGCCGCTTCTTCCCAGGCATTGAGGTTGAGGCCGGCATCGACCGGCAGGTAGCCGGTCTGGTCCGGCAGGCGCATCGCCAGCGGCGGCTGCTGTTCGCCGTCAAGCAAGTCCTGATCGGCCGACTGGCGCAGGTAGTGCCGCCCTTCCTCCAGGCCGGCGGCCTGCAGCTGCAGTTCCAGCCGCATATTGCCCAGCGCGCTGGCGCTGCCGGGCGTGACGGACAGCGAGCGGGTCAGCGCCTCGGCCTGGCCGGACAGCTGCTGCTGGGTGCGGCCGAAGCCGTCGAGCAGCCGCGAGAAGCCGTCGCGGTCGCGCCTGTCCACTTCGTGCACTTCGTTGATGCGCGCCTGGAACTCGGCCAGCTGGTGGCGCAGCGGCGAGATGATGTCGTCGATCGAAGTGTTGTTCGACTCCCGCAGCGTCGTCGCTTTCTCCGTCAGCAGACGCGCCGCCAGCTCGCCGAACTGGGCCTTCAGCGACCGGCCCTGCTCGTCGACCCAGGACTGCTGCGTCTCCAGACGGTCGCGCACCGCACGATGGTCCTCGCGCAGCTGAGCCAGCTCCCCGCTCAGCTTGAGCTTGCTTTCCTCGGCCTGCCGCAGGCTGCTCTCCAGCGCGGCGATGCGCTCCTGTGCCTGCTGCTGCTGGACGGCGCGTTCACGCAGGGTGCGGCGTTCGGCTTCAAGCTGGCCGCGGCTGTCGGCCAGGGCGCGGCCCAGGGTGTCGCAGCGCTCGCGCTCGGCTTCCGCAGCCTTCCTGATCTCGGCCAGCTGCTGGTTCTGCGCCTCCAACAGTGCGTTGAGGCGGGTCAGCTCCAGGGCATCGGCCGATTCCTTGGCGCGGAAGCGCAGGCTCTGCTCGGACAGCACCTTGGCCAGGGCATCGGCGTTTTCGGCGCGAACCCGGTAGCCTGCCACCGACTGCCGCGCCACGAACCAAACCAGGCCCAGCAGCAAGGCTGCAACCAGCGCCTCGTACAGCATATCCACCGTCATAGTCATCGCACACCCCCATCGGTCGCCGGCCGCAGCCCCGCACCAGTGGAACACAGGCCATGCAAGCCGGGTGTGGCGATCGCAACGGGGGACGCAGCGGCTGCCGCCTGGAGCGGCGACGGTGATGCGCAAAACATCCCGAGCGGATGGCCAGCTTTCCCCGGGCGTCCATACCTGTGCATTGCCAGCTTCCGCGTTCCGCGAGAAGCCCCTGAAGACAATGCAAGTCCTGGGTCGATGCTAGGGGGCGGCATGAACCGCCGTCAATGATAAAAACCGCTCAAAGTGAGAAAACCGTCTCGCCGCACCGCTCGAAAGGAGCGGGTCGCGATCGGCGCTCAGATGAAGGTCAGGCCGACCTGGAACAGCTTTTCCACGTCCCTGGTCTTGCGCTTGTCGACGATGAACAGGATGACGTGATCCTCGGCCTCGATCATCACTTCGCCGTGAGCGATCAGCACGTCCTCACCACGCACGATGGCGCCGATGGTGGTGCCGGGAGGCAGCTTGATTTCCTCCAGGCGGCGGCCCACCACCTTGGAGTTGCTGCGGTCGCCGTGCGCTACCGCCTCGATCGCTTCGGCGGCGCCGCGGCGCAGCGAGTGCACCTTGACCACGTCGCCGCGGCGCACCAGGGCCAGCAGCGCGCTGACCGTGGCCTGTTGCGGCGAGATGGCGATGTCGATGGCGCCGCCTTCCACCAGATCGACATAGGCCAGGCGGTTGATCAGCGACAGCGCCTTGCGCGCGCCAAGGCGCTTGGCCAGCATGGCCGAGAGGATGTTGGCTTCGTCGTCGTTGGTGACGGCGCAGAACACATCCACGTCCTCGATATTCTCTTCCAGCAGCAGCGATTCGTTGGCGGCGTCGCCGGCCAGCACCACCACGTGGTTGAGTTCCTCCGACAGCTTGCGCGCGCGGTCGCGGTTGCGCTCGATGATCTTGACCTGCACCTTGTCGGACAGCGCGCGCGCCAGGCGCATGCCGATGTTGCCGCCGCCGGCGAGCATGACGCGCTTCACCGGACGGTCGAGCTTGCGCAGCTCGGCCATGATCTTGGGGATGTGGCCGCGCGCAGCGACGAAGAACACCTCGTCCTCGGCCTCGATCACCGTCTCGCCTTCCGGCAGGATCGGCTTGCCGCGGCGATAGATCGCCGCGACGCGGGCATCGACGTCGGCCGGCAGATGCGACGGCAGCTCTTTCAGCTCGCGTCCCACCAGCGGGCCGCCGTAGTAGGCGCGCACGCCGACCAGGCGCACCCGGCCGTCGGCGAAATCCACCACCTGCAACGCGCCCGGATACTCGATCAGCCTGCCGATGGCGTCGGTGACCAGCTGCTCCGGGCTGATGCGCATGTCCACCGACAGCGCGTCGGGCAGGAACAGCTTGTCTTCCTCGCCCAGGTATTCCGCCGCGCGCACGCGGGCGATCTTGGTCGGGGTATGGAACAGGGTCTGGGCGATGCGGCAGGCCAGGATATTGGTCTCGTCACTTTCGGTGACGGCGATGATCATGTCGGCGTCGTTGGCCTGGGCGCGGCGCAGCGTCTCCGGATAGGAGGCATGCCCCAGCACGGTGCGGACGTCGAGCCGCTCCTGCAGATTGGCCAGCGCCTCCGCATCGGAATCCACGACGGTAATGTCGTTGGCTTCGCTGGCGAGGTTTTCGGCGAGTGTGGAGCCGACCTGGCCGGCCCCTAGGATGACGATTTTCACAACCGCAGACCTTACCGGCCCGTGCCGGGCGGCGCAAGCCGCCCGGCGGGTGGGAATTACGCGCTATTGACAGTGGCAGCGCGGCGGTAATCGAAAAAGATCGTCTCGCGCAAAGCCGCAAAGACGCAGGGAAAGAACATCAAAAGCCTTTTTTCTTTGGCGTCTTTGCGGCTTTGCGCGAGACGCTGTGGCTTCTCCGCTTTACAGACGAGTCACTTGCCCGGCCGTACCGTCTGTACGCGTCCCACCGCTTCGCGCCAGCCCGCATACAGCGTATCCGCCCGTGCCTGGTCCAGCGCCGGCTCGAAGCGCCGGTCGACGCGCCACAGCGCGCCGATCTCGTCGAGCGAGGCATACACCCCTGCTTGCAGGCCGGCCAGCTGCGCCGCACCCAGGGCGGTGGTTTCCACCGTCTGCGGCCGCACCACCGGGATGCCGATGATGTCGGTGAGGAACTGCATCAGCCAGTCGTTCACCGCCATGCCGCCGTCGACGCGCAGCTCGATCGGCGGCGTGGCGTCGTCGCGCATCGCCTCCAGCAGGTCGCGCGTCTGGTAGCACACCGATTCCAGCGCCGCGCGCACGATGTGGGCGATGCCGGAGTCGCGGGTCAGGCCGAAGATGGCGCCGCGCGCTTCCGGGTCCCAATAGGGCGCACCCAGGCCGGTGAAAGCCGGCACCAGATAGACCCCACGGGTATCGGTGATGGAACGCGCCAGCGCCTCGCTCTCGCCGGCGGCGCCGATCAGGCGCATCGCATCGCGCAGCCATTGCACCGCTGCGCCGGCGACAAAGATGCTGCCTTCCAGCGCGTGCGTGGTAACGCCGCCCAGCCGGTAGCCGACGGTGTTGAGCAGGCGGTGACGCGACTGCGCCGGCTGCGCGCCGGTATTCAGCACCAGGAAACAGCCGGTGCCGTAGGTGCTCTTGATCATGCCGGGCTTGAAGCAGGCCTGGCCGACAGTGGCCGACTGCTGGTCGCCGACCATGGCGCCGATGGCGATGGCGCCGCCGAACAGATCGGCTTCGCTCTTGCCATAGTCGGCAGCGCTGTCGCGCACCTGCGGCAGCAGTTTCGCCGGCACCTCGAAGAACTCCAGCAGCTCCGGGTCCCAGTCCTGCGTGTGCAGGTTATAGAGCAGGGTGCGTGAGGCATTGGTGGCATCGGTGGCGTGCAGCTTGCCGCCGCTGAGCTGCCACAGCAGCCAGCTGTCGATGGTGCCGAAGGCCAGTTCGCCGCGCTCGGCGCGCGCCCGCGCGCCCTTCACATGGTCCAGGGTCCAGGCGATCTTGGTTGCCGAGAAATACGGGTCGAGCAGCAGGCCGGTCTTCTGCTGCAGCCAGCGCTCGCGCTCGGCGCTGTTATGCTCGCGGCACCATTCGGCGGTGCGCCGGTCCTGCCAGACGATGGCGGGATGGATGGCCTTGCCGCTGGACCGCTCCCACAGCACAGTGGTCTCGCGCTGGTTGGTGATGCCGATGGAGGCGATATCCGCCGCAGTCAGCTTGGCTGTGGCCAGCGCTTCACGCACGCAGGCCAGCACATCGTCCCAGATGCGCTGCGCGTCGTGCTCCACCCAGCCCGATTGCGGATAGGCTTGCGGCAGCTCGCGTTGCGCCACCGCCAGGCGCGCGCCGTCGCGCCCGAAGACGATGGCGCGGGTGCTGGTGGTGCCCTGGTCGATGGCGAGCAGCGCGGTCTGCTTCATCGGATTCTCCTCGTCCTGATTTGTTCGGCCTGCCTTATAGTGACATCAAGCATAGAGAACTTATCCATGAGCGAAGACGGATTCCAGTTGCAGGCGCCTGATGGCCGGTCGATCCACGTGTATCGCTGGCTGCCGCCGGGGTCTGCGCGCGCGACCCTGCTGGTAGCGCACGGCATGGCCGAGCACGGCGCGCGCTACGCACGCCTGGCGCAGGCGCTCAACGCCGCCGGCTGGGCGGTCTACGCACTGGATTGGCCGGGACATGGACGCAGTGTGCGCAGCGCCGACGAACTGGGTCACTTCGCCGATCGCGATGGCTGGAACTATGCGCTGGACATATTGCACCGGGTGCGCCTGCAAGCGGCATCGGAGCAGGCCGGCACACCGCTGTTCCTGCTCGGCCACAGCATGGGGTCATTCCTCAGCCAGTACTACATTGTCGAGCACGGCGACGGCCTGGCGGGAGTCGTGCTTTCCGCTACCACCGGCGACATGGGTGCGACGCGGGCGGTCGGGGCCGTGTTGTTGAAGCTGGAGGGAATGCTGCTGGGCGTGCGTCACCGCAGCGCCCTGGCCGAAGCCCTGTCGTTCAAGGCCTTCAACAAGAAGTTTGCCCCGGCGCGCACCCCCGCCGACTGGCTGTCACGCGATCCTGCCGAAGTGGATAAGTACGTCGCCGATCCGCTGTGCGGTTTCCGCTGCAGCGCCGCACTGTGGGTCAGCCTGCTCACCGCCGGCGCCTCGCTGCGCGATCCGCAACGCCTGTCGCGCATTCCCAAAAACCTGCCGGTCTTGCTGATCGCCGGCAGCGAGGACGCCGTCAGCGGCGGCGCGCGGGGGCCGGAGCTGCTGGCGCAGGCCTACCGCGGCGCCGGTTTGAATGATGTAAGCGTGAAAATCTACGCGGGCGGGCGGCACGAACTGCTCAACGAGATTCCGCAATGCCGCGATCAGGTCACGGCGGAGTTGCTGAGCTGGCTGGGGCAGCATTCACCCCGGTCCAATTTGTCATCCTGAGCGCAGCGAAGGATCTCGCTCCCGCATCGAGTGACAAGGCCAGATCCTTCGCTGCGCTCAGGATGACAGCTAAAGGCTACGCCGCCTGCACAGCCGGCCCCGAAATCAGCACCGGCCCGGTCGGCTTGCCGGTGGGCGAGCCGCCCTGCGGCTCCAGGCTCACGGCCAGAGTGATACCGCCTTGCGCCACCAGCTCCTTGGGCAAGGGCATGCTGGCTTGCCCCTGCGTCGGCAGCAGGCCGATCGCGACCGGGCCCTGCGGCGAGATCCACCACAGCTCCATGCTGTGCTGGCCGATCTGCGGATAATTGCCGCCGGCGATCACGGTCATCTGGCCGTGTGTCGGAGACAGGCTCATGGTCCATTGCATGGTGGAGTCCGGCACCCTGAGCTGCGCCACGTAAACCGGTGTGGCCGGTGCTTGCGCCACCGTTGCGGTGGCAGGCGCCAGCGGCGAACTGAAGCGCTGCTGGCTCAGCATCACCACCACCACTACTGCAGCCGCCGCCGCCATGCCGGCCCAGATGCGCCACATCGGCACCGGCTTGGGCTGATTCGCCTTGGGGCGGCGCAGCGGCACGGTATTGCCGGCTTCGATGCGCCGCTGCAATGACAGCCACACGGTCGGCGCCGGCGTCACCGGCTTGACCGCGCGCGCCAGACGGCCCAGCCGCGTTTCCCAGAAATGCTGTTCCGCGCGCAGCGCCGCGTCGGTGCGCGCCAGCCGCTCAAAACGCCGGCGCGCCGGACCGCGCAGCGTGCCGAGTACATACTCGGCCGCCAGCATCCTGCGCAACTTGGCATTCTGGTACTTCATTCCTTCTCCACCGAACCGCTGACTCCTTCAAGGCAGTCACGCAGGCGCGACAGGCCTCTTCGCACCCAGCTCTTCACCGTACCCAGCGGCGCATGCATCGCCTGCGCCAGCTCCTGATGCGTGTAACCCTCGTAATACGCCAGCAACACACTGCGGCGCTGCTCGTCCTGAAGGCCGCGCATGCAGTCGCGCAGCTTGCCGATGCCTTCGCCCTCGATGGCGCCGTCCACCGGGTCCTGCCCCGGATCGGCCAGGGTCATCGGCGGTTCCTCGCCTTCTTCCGGCATCTCCACTTCCGGCCGTTTCATGCGCAATAGATCGAGTGCGCGGTAGCGGGCGATGGTGGAAAGCCAGGTCAGCGGGGCTCCCCGCGAGGGTTCATAGGTTTCCGACTTCTGCCAGACCTTGAGAAAGCAATCCTGCAGCGCCTCTTCCGCCCAATCCCGTCGTTGAAGAATACGCAGCAGCAGGCCGAACAGATGCGAACTGCAGCTCTCGTAGAGCTGGGCGAACGCACGCTGATCGCCGCCGCTGATGGCGGCAAGCAATTGGGTGAGGCGTTCGGGTTCGGCGGTAGCGGAGCTCATGTAGCGTGGTCTGATGCCGTGTAGCTCGGTTACGGGCTTTGATGATAGCAAGGGCTTGCACTATAAGGGGCCGTGTACGGCCGACCGCGCGATTTGGTTGCGGGCAAGCCGCAAAATCCGCCTAAGCCTGTGTAGCGCCTTATAATTGTGCAGTTTCCCCCGCGAGTTCCTGCCCGTGACCGCTGCCTTCCCGAACACCCGCCCGCGCCGCCTGCGCACCGCCGAATTCGTCCGCGCCTTGGTGCGCGAAACCCGTCTGGCCCCGGCGCAGCTGATCCAGCCGCTGTTCGTGGCGGAAGGCTTGCTCAAAGGCCCTATCGCCTCGATGCCCGGCCAGAGCCGCCTCGATCTCGACGAACTGGTGCGCGAATGCGCCGAATTGCAGAAACTGGGCATCGCCGCGGTGGCGCTGTTCCCGGTGATCCCGCCGCAGCTGAAGACCGAGGATGGCGGCGAAGCGCTCAACCCCGAAGGGCTGATTCCGCGCGCCATCCACGCGGTGAAATCCGCCTGTCCGGGCCTCGGCGTGATCGTCGATATCGCACTGGATCCCTATACCAGTCACGGCCACGACGGCGTACTGGATGCCTCCGGCTACGTCGACAACGACGTCACCGTGGAAGCCCTGCGCAAGCAGGCGCTGGTGCTGGCCCGCGCCGGCGCCGACGTGCTGGCGCCCTCGGACATGATGGACGGCCGCGTCGGTTCGGTGCGCCAGGTGCTGGAGCGCGACGGCCAGAAGAACGTAGTGATCCTGTCCTATGCGGCCAAGTATGCCAGCGCCTTCTATGGCCCGTTCCGCGATGCGGTCGGCACCAAGGTGGCGCTGAAGGGCGACAAGCGCACCTACCAGATGGACCCGGCCAACAGCGACGAGGCGTTGCGCGAGGTCGAGCTCGATCTGAACGAGGGCGCCGACATCGTCATGGTCAAGCCGGGCCTGCCGTATCTGGACATCATCCGCCTGGTCAAGGACCGTTTCGGCGTGCCGGTGGCGGCCTATCAGGTCAGCGGCGAGTACTCCATGCTGCGCGCCGCCATCGCCAACGGCTGGCTCGACGAGCGCAAGGTGATCATGGAGTCCCTGCTGTGCCTGCGCCGCGCCGGGGCCGACATGATCCTCACCTACTTCGCCAAGCAAGCCGCGCAATGGCTCGCGGAAGGGCAGTAAAAATGACAAGCGGCTTGTTTGAACAGTCCGGACCATGGATGGTCCGGTCTTGTCCAGGACCGACATGAAGGACCACTATGCGGTGCTGGGCCAGCCCATCGCCCACAGCCTGTCGCCGCGCATCCATCCCCTGTTTGCGGCCCAGGTCGGCACGCGGGTCCATTACGAGGCGATCGAAGTCTCCGCGGAAGATCTCGATGAGCATCTTGCCGGCCTCTATGCCCAGGGCTATGCCGGCCTCAACCTGACCCTGCCGCACAAGGCCGCCGCGGTGGGCTTGTGCGAGACCCGCAGCGCACGCGCCGAGCGCGCCGGCGCGGTCAACACCCTGGTTCGCGGCAAGACCGGCTGGTGCGGCGACAACACCGACGGCCTCGGCCTGGTGCGCGACCTGCGACACAACCTCGCCGTTGCCATCGCCGGCAAGCGCCTGCTGGTGCTGGGCTCGGGGGGCGCCGCGCGCGGCATCCTCGAACCGCTGCTGGCCGAAGGGCCGGCCGAACTGGTGCTGTCGGGACGCAATCCGTGGCGGCCGGAGGAACTGGCCGCGACGTTCAAGGCCCTGGGTCCGATTCGTCCCTGTACCCACTACGCCCTCAAAGGCGACAGTTTCGATCTGATCCTCAACGCCACTGCCGCCGGCCACGAAGGCGAGGTGCCGCGCCTGCCGCCGGGTCTGTTCGCGCCCGGTGCGCTGGCCTATGACCTCAACTACGGCAAGGCGGCCGAACCGTTCCTGCAATGGGCGCGTTCGCAGGGCGCGGCAAGCTGCGCCGACGGCCTGGGCATGCTGGTGGAGCAGGCGGCCGAAGCATTCCTGTTGTGGCGCGGCGTGCGGCCCGATACCGCGCCGGTGCTGGCCGAATTGCGCCGCGCTGCCTGAGCCGCCGGGCTTTTCGCTTCTAGTCGCGTGCCGCTGCAGCGGTGCCGGCCACCGGCTGTTCGAAATTCTCGAAGAAAGCCTGATACAGCTCCGGCGTAGTCTGGGTGGTGCTTCTGGAATCGCCCGCGCTGTCCCACACCGTGCTCTGGAATTCCACGTGCACCAGAGTGCCGGCCGCTGCGCTCTCTCGCACTGCCACCAGCACACGGGTGCTCTGATGGTCGGGTTTGGCCGGCAGCGGCAGGCCCTTGGCCTTGCCCACGCCGCGCAGGATCTCGCGGCCATGGCTGACCAGGGCTTCGTCCGATTCTCCTTCCACCAGGGCCGGCAGCGGCTGCTCCAGCACCGGATCGAACTTCATCTGCCGCAGCGCCGCGGCGGCCCTGGGTACGGCGCTGTCCGCGCGCAGGCCGGGGTAGTAGCGATCCTGCAGCGACACCAGCGCGGCGCGCTGCTGCGCCGTCAGGTCGACCACTTTCTGGGTAGAGCTGTAACGCAGATGCTTGCCGCCGCTGCCGGTGGTGCGGGCGTCGTCGTCATGCGCGCATCCGGCCAGCAGCATCAGAGACAACAGAGTCGGGGTGAGCGGTTTGGCAGACCGCGCATACTTCCGCATATTGGCTGATCCAGGTTCACGGTTGCGGCCAGTCTAATACAAGTACTAAAAAGTACTGCGACAAACCGCACACTGGAACTGGTGCAAGCTCGATGCGGGATCGACGGAATTATGACAGGCCGATTACGGCCTGAAGCCTGAACCGCTCAAGCCTGCGTTGAGGAAGCCTCTGCCGCGGCGGCGGCCTTGGCCTTCACCAGCCAGCGCGCGCCGAGCAGCCCCAGTTCGAACAGCAGATACATGGGGATCGCCAGCAGGATCATCGACAGCACATCCGGCGGCGCCAGCACGGCGGAAACGCAAAACACCCCGACAAACACGTAATCGCGGTGCGCCGCCAGCTGCTGCGGCGTGACGAAGCCGGTCCAGCACAGCAGCACGATCGCCGCCGGCGTCTCGAAGGTCAGGCCGAACACCAGGAACAGCTTGATGACGAAGTCCAGGTATTTGCCGACATCGGTCATCACCGACACGCCCTCGGGCGCGACGCCGACGAAGAACTTGAACACCGCCGGCAGCACCAGGAAATAGGCGAAGGCCATGCCGATGTAGAACAGGGCGGTGCTCGACACCAGCAGCGGCACCACCAGGCGGCGCTCGTTGCGGTACAGGCCCGGCGCGACGAAAGCCCAGATCTGGTACAGCACCCAGGGCAGGGCGGCGACGAAGGCCAGCATCGCCGCCAGCTTGAACGGCACCAGGAACGGCGCCGCCACCTCGGTGGCGATCATGGTGCCGCCGGCCGGCAGCAGGCGCAGCATCGGCTCGGCCAGCAGGTGGTAGAGGTGCCGGGCGAAGAAGGCCAGCGGCAGGAAGGCGACGAAGACGCCGAGCAGGGCGCGGATCAGGCGCGAGCGCAGTTCGATCAGATGCGCCAGCAGCGGCTGTTCACCGCCGCCCGGGGCCTCGCCCGAAGGATCACCAGATAACTGGCCGATGGCGGGTTGGTCCTCAGCCATGCTCGGCCGGCGGCTTGCTCAACTCGGTCGTTGCAGGCTTGACCTCCTCGACCAGCTTGTGCGTTTCGCTCTGAAAGCTCTGCGACTGCTCGCGCAGGATGCGCTGCGCGTCGTCGATCTGCTTCTTCAGCTCGGCCACCTGGGTTTCACGTTCCAGTTCGGCGGTGAGATTGCGCATGTAGACGCGCGCCTTGCCGGTCCAGCGGCCGATCGCACGCGCCACCGCCGGCATCCGTTCGGGGCCGAGTACCACCAGCGCCACCACGAAAACCAGCAGCAGCTCTGAAAAGCTGAAGTCGAGCATGGGCCTGGTCCGCCGGACCTAATATCGGGACAGAGGTCAGACCTTGTCGTTGTGCGTCGAGGTCGAGGTCGAGGACGACGGCGGAACCGGCCGGGCCTCGCCTTCGATGACCTCGGGCGACTTGGCCGGACGCGCGGCTTCTTCCTCGCCCTCGCGCATCGCGGTCTTGAAGTTCTTCACCGCCGAGCCCAGGTCGCCGCCGGCGTTGCGCAATTTCTTTGTGCCGAACACCGCAATGACGATGACCAGCAGGATCAGCCAATGCCAGATGCTGAAAGTACCGGAAAACATTTGTATTCCTCGCTACTGCCCGGGTATGGGTCAGTCAGTTATTGGGGCGGGCGGCCTTTTCTTCCAGGCCGGATCGGCCCATACGCCGCGCCAGCTCGTCGGTCAGGACGCTCAAGGGGAGATCATACGCCGACAGCAGCACCAGGGTGTGAAACCACAGGTCGGCCAGCTCGTGCGCCAGGGCCGCCTGGTCCTCCGGCGTGCCGCCTGACAGGGGCAGATTCTTGGCCGCGATCAGGGTTTCGCCGGCTTCCTCGGCAATTTTCTTGAGAATGGCGTCCACGCCCTTGGCGTAGAGGCCGGCGACATAGGACTGCTTCGGATCGGCGCTTTTGCGCTGCTGCAGGGTGGCGTAAAGCTGCGCCAGCACCGCGTCCGCACCGTCGTCGGCCGCACTCACAGACGCATTCTCACACCGCGCTCCGCCAGATACTGCTTGGCTTGGGCCACGGTGTACGTACCGTTATGGAAGATGCTGGCGGCGAGCACCGCATCGGCGCCGCCCTCGCTGAAACCCTGGTACAGGTGCTCCAGGGTGCCGACGCCGCCGCTGGCCACCACCGGCACCGGCACCGCATCGCTGATCGCGCGCAGCAGCTCGACGTCGTAGCCGGCCTTGGTGCCGTCGCGATCCATGCTGGTCACCAGCAGCTCGCCCGCGCCTTTTTCAACCATGGTCCTGGCCCATTCGATCGCATCGAGCCCGGTGCTCTTGCGCCCGCCATGGGTAAAGACCTGCCATTGCGGCGTTTCATTCCCGTCTTTCTTGCGCGTCTTGACGCGTTTGGCGTCGATGGCGACGACGATGCACTGCACGCCGAAACGCTGGCCGGCCTCGTGCACGAAATCGGGATTGAGCACGGCGGCGGTATTGATCGCAACCTTGTCGGCGCCGGCCGAGAGCAGGGCGCGGACGTCGGCCGAAGTGCGCACGCCGCCACCCACGGTGAGCGGAATATAGATCTCGCGCGCCACCGCCTCCACCGTCTTGAACAGGGTCGGGCGCTCGTCGGAGCTGGCGGTAATATCCAGGAATACAAGCTCGTCGGCGCCCTGCTGGTCGTAGCGGCGCGCCACCTCCACCGGGTCGCCGGCATCGCGCAGCTGCTCGAACTTGACGCCCTTGACCACGCGACCGGCGTCGATGTCGAGACAGGGGATGACGCGCTTGGCAAGCATGGGAGAAGCTTCGCTGTGAAAAATCAGGCCGTGGTGACGGCTTTGAGACAGTCCTTGAACTGCAGGCCGCCTTCGTAGAGTGCGCGGCCGATCACGGCGCCGATCACGCCGTCTTCGCGCAGGCTGCCGAGACTGTGCAGGTCTTCCAGGGAAGAGACACCGCCCGAGGCGATGACCGGCGTATTGACCGAGCGGGCCAGGGCGCGCGTGGCTTCGACGTTGAAGCCCTGCATCATGCCGTCACGGCCGATGTCGGTATAGATGATCGCCTCGACGCCGTCGCGCTCGCAGTGCTGGGCCATTTCCACCACATCGTGGTGCGACAGCTTGTTCCAGCCGTCGATGGCCACCCGGCCATCCTTGGCATCGAGCCCGACGAAAATGTGACGCGGATATTCCAGGCACAGATCGCGCAGGAAGTGCGGCGTATTGACCGCCTTGGTGCCGATGATGATGAAGCTGACGCCGACGTCGAGGTAGTGCTGCACCGTTTCCTCGTCGCGCACGCCGCCACCGGCCTGCACTGGCACGTCGCCGACGGCGGCGACGATCCTTTCCAGCGCCTTGAGATTGCCCGGCGAGCCTTTCACCGCGCCGTCCAGGTCGACCACATGCAGGCGCTGCGCGCCCTCGTCGACCCAGCGCTTGGCGACGCTGACGGGGTCTTTGGAAAACACGGTGACTTCATCCATGCGGCCCTGACGCAGGCGCACGCATTGGCCGTTCTTGAGATCGATTGCGGGGATAAGCAGCATGGGGGGCGGACGGGCCGACTGAGCGGCGTTCGTTAGGTCGAAGGTTCGCGGATTGGTGGAACGGCTGCTGAAATTCCCTGCTTGAACTGTGCCGGAAAGCGTCGGGCAAGGCAAGCGGCGCTGAAAAATAAGTTCATTGCCGCCATTTCCGGCGCGTCGCGGAGCGGGGTCGGGCAGTACTCGTCCCTTATCCGCTCTCCCCATTCCAGTTGACGAAATTGGCCAGCAGGCGCAAACCGACGTCCTGGCTCTTTTCCGGATGGAATTGGAAACCGACAATGTTGTCGCGCGCCACCGCGGCGGCAAAAGGCTGCGTGTAATCCGCGGTGCCGAGGATATGCGCCGGATTTTGCGGGGCGGCGTGATAGCTGTGCACGAAATAGAACCAGCTCTGGTCCGGCACGCCGGCCCATACCGGATGCGGCCGCGTCTGCCGCACCTGGTTCCAGCCCATGTGCGGCACCTTGAGGCGTTCCTGCTGCAGGCCCGGCTCGGTTTCCGGCTGCGGATCGGGGAAGCGCACCACCGAGCCCGGAATCAGGCCCAGCGCATTGACCCCGCCGTTCTCGTCGCTGCGCTCCAGCAGCACCTGCATGCCCAGGCAGACGCCGAGCAGCGGGCGCTTGCGCGCCGCCTCCAGCACCATCTGGTCCAGTTCCAGCCGGCGCAGCTCGTCCATGCAGGCACGCACGCCGCCGACGCCGGGCAGCACCAGGCGGTCGCATTCGAGCAGCGCCTTGGGGTCGTAGCTGACGAAAATGCGCTGGTTGCCCGCCACCCGCTCCAGCGATTTGGTGAGCGAGTGCAGATTGCCCATGCCGTAGTCGATGACCCCGATGGTTTCCATTGATGCGGTGAGGCTTTTGGGATCGGGCGAGGGAAGGCGGCGGCTTAAAGGACGCCCTTGGTCGACGGCATGGCGTCACCAAGGCGTGGGTCGGCGGCGGCGGCCATGCGCAGGGCACGGCCGAAGGCCTTGAAGATGGTTTCGGCGATGTGGTGCGCATTGCGGCCGCGCAGCGCATCGACATGCAGCGTCACTTTGGCGTGGTTGACGAAGCCCTGGAAAAATTCGCGGAACAGGTCCACGTCGAAATCGGCGACGCGGGCGCGCGGGAATTCCACATGCCATTCCAGCCCGGGACGGCCGGAGCAATCCAGCACCACGCGCGACAGCGCCTCGTCCAGCGGCACATAGGCGTGGCCGTAGCGCACGATGCCGCGCTTGTCGCCGATCGCCTTGTCGAAAGCCAGGCCGAGGGTGATGCCGATGTCTTCGACCGTGTGATGGTGGTCGATGTGCACGTCGCCGGTGGCGCTGACGTCGAGATCGATTAGGCCGTGGCGCGCCACCTGCTCCAGCATGTGCTCGAGGAACGGGATGCCGGTGGCAAAGCGCGATTCCCCCGTGCCGTCGAGGTTCAGCTTGACGGCGATCTGGGTCTCACGGGTATCGCGGCTAAAAGCGGCGCTACGCGTTGCGCTGGCGGGCATGCTGCGACAGGGTTGCGGAAAGGCGCTGAGAATACACCGCAGCGCAGCAAATTTCACCTGCCGGGCCTGGCGCGACGCTCCACAATGGTGCAAAGCTGCTGGCGCAGACTCGTCTCGGCCAGCCCCGCGATCTCGACCCGCTTGGTTTTTGCGGTGTGACCGGCGACCACGCTGACCGCCGACAGCGGCAGGCCCAGGGCTTCCGCCAGCAGCTCCTCCACTGTCCGATTGGCCTTGTCACGCTCTGGCGCGGCCGTGACCGAAACCTTGAGTATTTCACCCATGAAACCGGTGATGGCGTTGCGTGAACCTTTGGGGCTGACTTTCAAATCCAGTAGCGCCATGATCGTGAGGGCAATTCAGCTTGTTTGAACAAAACGGTGCCATGGATGGCGCCGTTTTGTTCAGGATCAACACTACACTAAGCGATCAGGCCGCCGATAATCGCCCCCAGCAGCAGGCCGCCGATGTGCACCATGCCCAGCATCAAGCCGCCGAGCCCCGCGATGATGCCGATCGCGATCACGCCGGTCAGGGCGGTGGCGAAGAAAAACAGGCCCAGGCCCAGGACGATTGCCGGCAGCAGCGCCGCCAGCAGGGCGTTGCCGACACTGCCGGCGACCTTGCCGCCGACAATGCCGGCGATGAAGCCGCCGATGCCGGGCAGCCAGAACAACAGGATCGAGATCAGGAACATCCAGAACGCGCCCCAAAATACGCTGCCGCTGTTTTGACTCATTTGTTTTTCTCCGTGCCGAAGGGTTCAAACGGCGACCACACCATGACAGTGCGATCCTGAATGAACCCTGTATGGGCTAAAATGTCACTTTAATCCATATCGCTTTCCGCACCTGAGCCCGTACCAGAGAAATCCATGCAAATCGCCGACCGCACTGTCGCCAGCTTCAACTACACCCTGACCAACGACGCCGGCGAGGTGCTCGATTCCTCCTCCGGACGCGAGCCGCTGACCTATCTGCACGGCGGCGGCAACATCGTCGCCGGCCTGGAAAAGGCCATGACCGGGAAGAAGGTCGGCGACAAGTTCAACGTCGATGTCAGCCCCGAGGAAGGCTACGGCGTGCATAACCCCGGTCTGGTGCAGGAAGTGCCGCGCGATGCGTTCCGCGGCGTCAACGATCTGCAGACCGGCATGCAGTTCCAGGCCGAGAGCGACCGCGGCCCGATGTCGGTGGTGATCACCGCCATCGACGGCGACAAGGTCACCGTCGACGGCAATCACCCGCTGGCCGGCGCCGCCCTGCATTTCGCCATCGAAATCACCGAAGTGCGCGAAGCCAGTGTCGAGGAAGTGCTGCACGGCCACGTCCACGGCGCCGGCGGTCATCACCATTAATCGATGCCGCTAACCCGATACTAAAAAACGGCTCGGCGATATTCCGGCAGCCTCGGCTCACCGGAATATCGACCGCAGTCCAGCGCTGGCCAGGTCAACGTGATCCCCCGCACCACAGCCTTGTCCGGAGAATATTCGATGTCCCTGAGATTGTGTTTCACCGCGCTTGCCCTGGCGGTTGCTGCGCCGTTTGCCGCTTCGGCGTCATCCGCTGCGGCTGGCGCAGACCCGCTGGCGCAGGCTGTTGCCAGCCCATCCCGTACCGAGGCATACCGCGCCCGCGATGTCTATCGCCACCCCCTGAAGACGCTGCAATTTTTCGGCATTCGCCAGGACATGACGGTGGCCGAGATCTGGCCCAGCAATGCCTGGTACACCGAGATTCTCGCGCCGTATCTGCATGACCAGGGCAAGTACTACGCGGCCGGATCGGCGGTGAGCCTGCCCAATGCCTCCGACGAGACGCGCAGAAGCGTCGCCGTGTTCCAGCAGCGCCTCGACGCCGATCCGGCGCGCTACTCCGGCGTCACCGTCACCGAGTTCCGGCCGCCGCTGCGCACCGAAATCTGCCCGCCGGGCAGCGCCGACATGGTGCTGACCTTCCGCAATGTGCACAACTGGATTTCCGGCGGCTACGAGCAGGATGCGTTCAACGCCTTCTACGCGGCCCTCAAGCCGGGTGGCGTGCTGGGTGTGGTGGAGCACCGCGCCAAGCCCTACACCACGCTGGAACAGACCAAGAAGACCGGCTACGTCAACGAGTCCTACGTCAAGGCGCTGGCCGCCAACGCCGGTTTCCGCTTCGTTGCCGGTTCATCGGTGAACGACAATCCGAAGGACAAGAAGGACTATCCGGGCGGCGTCTGGACCCTGCCGCCGACCTACGCCCTGGGCGACAAGGACAAGGCCAAATACGAGGCCATCGGCGAATCCGACCGGATGACGCTGAAGTTCGTGAAGCCGGCAGGCTAAGTCAAAAGCTGACTCGCGCAAAGCCGCAAAGAACGCAAAAAAGCTTCTTCAAATAAACGCTTTCTTTGCGGCTTTGCGCGAGACGCCTTTATCTGCCGCTTCGCTGCCCTACTCCTCCGGCTCGTAAGCCAGATTCGGCATCAGCCACCTCTCGGCCTCCGCCACGCTCCAGCCCTTGCGCTCGGCGTAGTCGGTCACCTGGTCCTTCTTGATGCGCCCCAGCACGAAGTACTGCGACTCGGGGTGGGCGTAGTACCAGCCTGAAACCGCCGCGCCGGGCCACATGGCATAGCTCTCGGTGAGCTTGATGCCGGCGTTGTTTTCAACGTCCAGCAACTGCCACAGCGTGCCTTTCTCGGTGTGCTCGGGGCAGGCGGCATAGCCCGGCGCCGGGCGGATGCCCTTGTACTTCTCGTCGATCAGGGCCGCGTTGTCGAGGTGCTCGTCGCCGGCATAGCCCCAGAATTCCTTGCGCACGCGTTCGTGCAGGCGCTCGGCGAAGGCTTCCGCCAGGCGGTCGGCAATCGATTCCAGCAGGATCGCGCTGTAGTCGTCGTTGGCCTTTTTGAATTCGACGATCTTTTCCGCGCTGCCCAGGCCGGTGGTGACGGCGAAGGCGCCGACGTAGTCGTGCAGGCCGCCGCTCTTCGGCGCCACGAAGTCGGCGAGCGAGCGGTTCGGCACGCCGGCGCGATGCTCGCTCTGCTGGCGCAGGTTGTACAGTTTGTTGATCACCTGAGTGCGCGTTTCATCGGCGTAGAGCTCGATGTCGTCGCCTACCGCGTTGGCCGGGAAGAAGCCGCAGACGCCATTGGCGGTCAGCCATTTCTCCGCGATGATCCTGTCCAGCATTTCCTGTGCATCGGCGTAGAGCCGGCGCGCGGCTTCGCCGCTGACCGGATTGTTGAGCAGGTCCGGGTAGCGCCCCTTCATTTCCCAGGCAATGAAGAACGGCTGCCAGTCGATGTACTGGCGCAGTTCGGAAATGGGGTAGTCGCGCAGCACCTTGACGTACTGCGTCGGCTGGCTGTGGTGCGCGTGGTCGCAGTTCGGTCCTTCGCACACGTCCTTGGTCTGCTGCATCAGCATGCGCGGCCGGAACGGACGGTAGTTCGACCAGTCCATCGGCGTGGCATTGGCGCGCGCCTTTTCCAGCGGGTAATACTTCTGGTCGCGATCCTTGTTGGCGTGGCGCTCGCGGATCTCCGCGTACTCCTTCGCCGTATCGGCCATCAGCTTGGGCTTCTGCTCCGGCGACAGCAGCGCCGCCGCCACCGGCACCGAGCGCGAGGCATCCTTGACCCACAGCACCGGGCTTTTATACGCCGGCGCGATCTTCACCGCGGTATGCGCGCGCGAAGTGGTGGCGCCGCCGATCAGCAGCGGTATGTCGAAGCCCTGGCGCTGCATCTCCTTGGCCAGGTGCACCATCTCGTCGAGCGACGGCGTGATCAGGCCGGACAGGCCGATGATGTCGGCCTTCTCGGCCCGCGCCGCATCGAGGATCTTCTGCGCCGGCACCATCACGCCCAGATCGACCACGTCGTAATTGTTGCACTGGAGCACCACACCGACGATGTTCTTGCCGATGTCGTGCACATCGCCCTTGACCGTGGCCATGACGATCTTGCCCTTGGCCTTCTCAACGTCGCCGGGCTTCTTCTCCGCCTCGATGAAGGGGATCAGGTAGGCCACCGCCTTTTTCATCACCCGCGCCGACTTCACCACCTGCGGCAGAAACATCTTGCCGGCGCCGAACAGGTCGCCGACCACGTTCATGCCGTCCATCAGCGGCCCCTCGATCACCTCGATCGGGCGGCCCTTGGCGGCGGAGATCTCGGCGCGCAGCTCCTCGGTGTCGGCGTCGACGAAAGCGTCGATGCCCTTGACCAACGCGTGCTTGATGCGCTCGCGCACCGGCAGTTCGCGCCACACCATCTCGTCGCCGACTTTCTTCTCGGCTGCGCCGCCCTTGAAGCGTTCGGCCAGCTCGAGCAGGCGTTCGGTGGCATCCTCGCGGCGATACAGGATCACATCCTCGATGCCCTCGCGCAGTTCGGGATCGAGGTCGGCGTAGAGCGCAAGCTGGCCGGCGTTGACGATGCCCATGTCCATGCCCGCCTTGATGGCGTGGTACAGGAACACGGCGTGGATCGCCTCGCGCATCAGGTTGTTGCCGCGGAACGAAAAGGACACGTTGGAGACGCCGCCGGAGACCAGCGCGCCCGGCAGGTTCTGCTTGATCCAGGCCGTGGCCTCGATGAAGTCCAGGCCGTAGCGGTTGTGCTCGGCAATGCCGGTGGCCACGGCGAAGATGTTGGGGTCGAAGATGATGTCTTCGGCCGGGAAGCCGATCTGTTTGGTCAGGATGTCGTAGGCGCGCTGGCAGATCACCTTGCGCCGCTCCAGCGAGTCGGCCTGGCCCTGCTCGTCGAACGCCATCACCACCACCGCCGCGCCGTAACGCCGGCACAGCCTGGCCTGCTCGATGAACTTTTCCTCGCCTTCCTTCATCGAGATGGAGTTGACGATGGGCTTGCCCTGCACGCACTTCAGGCCGGCCTCGATCACCTCCCACTTGGAGGAGTCGATCATCACCGGCACGCGCGAGATGTCCGGCTCGGAGGCGATCAGGTTGAGGAAGCGCACCATGGCGGCCTTGCCGTCGAGCATGCCCTCGTCCATGTTGACGTCGATCACCTGCGCGCCGGCTTCCACCTGCTGCCGCGCCACGGTCAGCGCGGCGGAGTAATCGCCGGCCTTGATCAGGTCCTTGAACCTGGCCGAGCCGGTGACATTGGTGCGCTCGCCGACATTCATGAACAGGCTGTCGTCGGTGATATTGAGCGGCTCCAGCCCGGCCAGGCGGCAGGCCGGCGCCAGCACGGTCGGCAGGCGCGGCTTCTTGCCGCGCACATGCTGGTCGATCGAGCCGATATGACCCGGCGTGGTGCCGCAGCAGCCGCCGACGATGTTGACCAGCCCGGCATCGGCGAACTCGGCGATGATCGCGGCGGTGTCCTCGGGGCGCTCGTCGTATTCGCCGAAGGCATTGGGCAGGCCGGCGTTGGGATAGCAGGAGATGAAGCAGTCGGCCAGCTTGCCCAGTTCGACGATATACGGCCGCATCTCCTTGCCGCCCAGCGCGCAGTTGAAGCCGATGGCAAAGGGCCTGGCATGGCGCACCGAGTTCCAGAAAGCTTCCGTCACCTGGCCCGACAGGGTGCGGCCGGAAGCGTCGGTGATGGTGCCGCTGATGATCACCGGCAGGCGCACACCCTTTTCCTCGAACACCTGCTCCACCGCGAAGATCGCCGCCTTGGCGTTGAGCGTGTCGAAGATGGTTTCGATCAGCAGCACATGGGCGCCGCCGTCGATCAGGCCGCGGGTGGATTCGCAGTAGGCCGTGACCAGGCCGTCGTAGCTGACATTGCGCTTGCCCGGATCGTTGACGTCGGGACTGATGCTGGCGGTGCGGTTGGTCGGGCCCAGGGCGCCGGCGACGAAGCGCGGCCGTTCCGGCGTGCTCGCCGCGTCCACCTCCAGCCGCGCCAGCTTGGCCGCCTCGAAGTTCAGCTCGTAGGCCAGCGACTCCATGTGGTAATCCGCCAGCGAAATGCTCTGCGAATTGAAGGTATTGGTCTCGATGAAATCGGCGCCAGCGGTCAAGTACTTGCGGTGGATCTCGCGGATGATCTGCGGCTGAGTCAGCACCAGCAGATCGTTATTGCCCTTGAGATCATGTTCCCAGTCCTTGAAGCGCTCGCCGCGATAGTCCGCCTCCTCCAGCTTGTAGCCCTGGATCATGGTGCCCATGGCGCCGTCGATGACCAGGATGCGCTGGCGCGCCAGCGCGTCGAGCTGGGCGGCGAGGGAGGTTTGCGGAGCTACGGGCGGGGCGTCGAACATGGCGTTATTGTATCTCTTTATCCGGATAAGCAGATATCGCCATGGTCCGGCCGGGCCGTTAACTGCGGGCCGGTTCGGGTCTGCTACCGCTCATCGTCCCGCATCCGCGCGTACGTCCGTTGGCAGGGGGCATATCGATTTGATCGGGTGTCTAGTAGCCATCTGGCCCATCGAGCGAGGGTGCCGGCCAGTCCGCGAATGGGTCTGCGAGGGGGAGGTCCACAGCCGGCGGACAGGGGATTAAAGGGGGGATTAAACAATTTTGCTTACGCCCGACTGCAATGCATATGGTCTCGGGTATGATCTTGACTGCCGGTTCAGGGAGTCCATTCTCATGCACTTAAGAGGACGGATCCGGCGCATTAAATACAGGGACTTAGACCCCAATGATGGGTAGACAGCAATGACCGCAACGGTACATCCGTTGTTCACCGGTTCGCCGCAGGGGCGCGGCGAGCAGGCGGCTGCGCCTGTCCCTTCCCATCCCCTGGTGGCGGAGCTGCGGGAAGTCGCCCTGGCGGTGCTCGACGAGCTGGTCCGGCGCATGTTCGACAGCGCCGACGATGTGCTGTTCGAGATGGGCGAGAAGTCTTCCACCGACGAGGAGCGCCGCCGCTATTTCGACACCATGCGCGTGCTGCGCCTGGATCGAGGCAAGGTCGGCGTCGCCTTCGCCGACGATCTGACCCGAGGCTTCGCGCCGGTGGTGATCGCGCGCAACGCCAAGTTCGAATTCGATATCGACAGCCTGTCGATCCAGCCCACCGAGGAACTGGAAGAAAAAATCGCCGTCACCAACATGGCGGCCAAGGCCGAGGGCCTGTACAAAAACCCGATCTGGGAGCTGGAGCGCCATCTCGACTTCGCCGCGCGCGAGCTCGGCGTGCCGGTGTCGCCGCTGGCGCTGGGGCCAGGGCGCATTTGCGAGGCGTTCGGCAAGGCCATCGCCGTGCTGGACACCGAATTCCAGGTCAAGCTGGTGATCTACAAGCTGTTCGACCGGATCGTGATCAGCGAGCTGGGCGAGGTCTACGACGCGGCGCTGCAAGTGCTGGAGCGCCACGATGTCAGCCCCAAGCGTCGCGTGCAGGCGCCGCCGCCGTTGCCGCTGCCGGAGGAGGAAGCCGAGCAGTTACCGCAGGGCGGCGTGCCGCCGCCGGGTGCGCCGGGTGCCGCTGCGCACTACCGCCAGGGCGGCGCCCAGGCCTATGGGCAGGGTTACGCCCAGGCGCAGGAACTGCTGCGCCGTTACGCGCTCGACCAGGCCAGCGTGCAGCGTTCCAGCAATCCGGTCGGCGCCGAGCTCGCCGGCCTGCTGCAAACCCTGATCGCCAGCGCGGCCTCGCCGGCGGTGCAGGCCTCGACCCAGCGCCTGTCCCTGGCCGGCCGCATGTTCGACGACCTGATGGCCGAGCCGATGCTGCCCGAGCCGATGCGTCCGGCGATCGAGAAGCTGCGCTACCCGGTGTACAAGACCGCGCTCAGCGACCCCAGTTTTTTCGCCAACCAGGCCCACCCGCTGCGCAAGCTGCTCAGCGACATGGTGGAGCTGGCGGTATCGTCGCAGACCAGCGATGCGGCGCAGGCGCAGCTGCGCGAAACCATGCGCACCGCCTCGGCTCTGCAAACCGGTCCGGCGCTGGTGGCCGAAGCGCTGAATGCCGCGCAACCGGTTCCCGAAGGCGAGGTGGAAGGCTTCCTGACGCAGATGCGCGAGCAGACCCGCGCGCGCCGCGAGGCCCTGCTGGTGCGCGTCCGCCGCCAGGTGGCGCAGGAACTGGAAGTACAGACCCTGGGGCGCCAGGTGCCGGACCCGGTGATGTCGCTGCTGCGCGGCGGTGTAGGCCCGCTGATGGCGGTGCGCCTGCTCAAGAACGGCCGTGGCAGCGGTCCGTACCAGGAAGCGCAGTCGCTGATGGAAGGCGTGCTGAAAAGCCTCGAATTCATCCCCCCGGCGAGTCCCGAAGTACTGGAAACACGCGAGCAGCTGCTGTCGAAAATCGTCACCGCGCTGGCCGACGTCGGCATGGGCGAGGACAAGGTCGAATCCCTGCTCAACGGCCTGCAGGAAGTCTACAAACTGCTCGACAGCGCCGAAGCTGCTCCGGGCGCCGCCGTGGCGGCGCAGACCGAGCGCCTGACCGAGCGCGAGGAACACCTGCTGATGTCGGATATCGACCAGCAGGCCAGGAACAAGGCGCGCGAGGACCAGACCGACAAAGTCAGGGCCATGGAAGCGCCGGCGGCTGCCGTTGCCGAAGCGGCGGACGCCACCGCGGAAAGCGTGATGGACCTGCTGCGGCGCGTGCTGTCGCCGGAGAGCTGGTTCCGGGTTTACGACGCCGAGCACAACCAGACCCGCTGGCTCAAGCTGAACTCGTTCTATCCCGATCAGGACTCCGTCACCTTCACCGGCTTCGACGAGAGCCTCAAGCTGAGCATCCGCGCCCACCGCTTCGCCGAACACCTGGCCAGCGGCCAGTCGGAACCGATCAATCCCGACGATTCCGCCCGCGAAGCGCTGGAATTACTCAGGCACGGAAAAGCCCGTGCCTGAGTAATTCCAGCGCTGCTGTCGGAAGTATGTCGTCCTGACAAGCACCGGGCCATCAATGGCCCGGACTGTTGAAAAAAGCTAGAAATTTCCCGTGCTTAATAAAAACGTTGACATCGATCGATGTTTCGATTAGTTTATTGAACGATCGTTTATTGATTTGTTCAAAGCACGGCGAGGTTATTGAGATGACGACAGCGACACTTTCCGCTCCGGCCTGGACCGACAAGAAGCGCTACCTGTGGCTGCTCGGTATCGTCGTCATGGGCCTGCCGCTGTATGGCTATGGCCTATACCTGTGGACCGGCCTGTCGCTGTTCTTCTGGACCACGCCGGTCATCGTCTACACCCTGATTCCCCTGCTCGATCGCCTGATCGGCGAGGACGAGTCCAATCCGCCGGACGGGATCATGGCGAGCCTGGCGCATGAAAAGTACTACCGCTACGTGGTCTATGCCGCCATCCCGGTGCAGTACCTCAGCTTCGTCTGGGGCACTTATATGGCGGTGCGCGGCAATCTGGAGTGGTATCAGTGGCTGGGCCTGCTGATCTCGGTGGGCATGACCTCGGGCCTGGCGATCAATGTCGGCCATGAGCTGGGCCACCAGACCTCCAAACTGGAGCGCTGGCTGGCCAAGGTCGCGCTGGCGCCGGTGATGTACGGGCACTTCTATGTCGAGCACAACCGCGGCCACCATGTGCGTGTTGCCACGCCGGAAGATCCTGCCACTTCGCGCTTCGGCGAGTCTTTCTACGAATTCCTGCCGCGCTGCGTCTACGGCTCGATCAAGTCAGCCTGGGAGATCGAGAAGCAGCGCCTGGAAAAGCAGGGCAAGAGCGTCTGGTCCGTCGAAAACGACAATCTGCAGGCCTGGGCCATTACCGTGGTGCTGTTCGGCGGCATGACCGCCTGGCTCGGCTGGTGGGCGCTGCCGTTCATGATGGTGCAGGGCGCCTACGGCGGCGGCCTGCTGGAAGTGGTCAATTACCTGGAGCACTACGGCCTGCGCCGCCAGCAGAAGGCGGACGGCAGTTACGAGCGCTGCCAGCCGCACCACTCCTGGAACTCCAATCACAGCGCCACCAATATCTTCCTGTATCACCTGCAGCGGCATTCGGACCATCACGCCAACCCGACGCGCTCGTTCCAGACCCTGCGCAATTTCGACGGCGTGCCGCGCCTGCCCAGCGGCTACGCCGGCATGATCATGGTCGCCTACATCCCCTGGCTGTGGTTCCGCCTGATGGACCCGAAAGTGGTGCAGTACTACGGCGGCGACATGAGCCGGGCCAATATCAAGCCCTCCATACGCGCCCGAATATTGGCGAAATACGGCTCCGCCACGGCATAATTGGCGCCCGTTTCGGCGGCGTATCCGCTCGGATACGCCGCCGTTCGTATGTATGGACACCGGTTAAAGCCGGCCGATTTCCCGGTTTGTTTCACCCGGATTACCTTAATTTTCCCGTTTGAGGTTGCTGATGAAGAAGTGGCGCTGTCTGGTCTGTGATTTCGTATACGACGAGGCCAAGGGTGTTCCGGAGGAGGGCATCGCCCCCGGCACGCGTTGGGAAGATGTGCCGGACAGCTGGACCTGCCCGGATTGCGGCGCCGCCAAAAGCGATTTCGTGATGGAAGAAATCGACTAGATCCGCCTGCGGATGCGGACCCGCCCCGGTCTGCGTCCGCCGTGTGGCGCAGGACGCGGTTGCATCGGGCCGCCAGTCTCGGTGCATGGATCCTCCAGGAGTACAGCATGACCGCAGGCCAGAAATTCCGTGACGCCGTCGCCGCCGAGAAGCCCCTCCAGGTGATCGGGGCGATCAACGCCTACACCGCCCGCATGGCGGAGGCCACCGGCTACAAGGCCCTGTACCTGTCCGGCGGCGGCGTCGCCGCCAACTCCCTGGGCATGCCGGATCTGGGCATCAGTACCCTGGAAGATGTGCTCACCGACGTGCGCCGCATCACCGACGTCACCACCCTGCCGCTGCTGGTGGACATCGATACCGGCTGGGGCGGCGCCTTCAACATCGCCCGCACCATCCGCTCCATGATCAAAGCCGGCGCCGGCGCCGTGCACATGGAAGACCAGGTCGGGCAGAAGCGCTGCGGCCACCGTCCCGGCAAGGAAGTGGTCAGCAAGGACGAGATGGTCGACCGCATCAAGGCCGCGGTCGATGCCCGCAGCGACAGCAGCTTCGTCATCATGGCGCGCACCGATGCCCTGGCCATCGAGGGCATCGACGCCGCCATCGAGCGCGCCCAGGCCTACGTCGAGGCGGGGGCGGACATGATCTTCCCCGAAGCCATGACCGAGCTGCCGATGTACAGCAAGTTCAAGGCGGCGGTCAAAGTCCCGATCCTGGCCAATATCACAGAGTTCGGCTTCACCCCGCTGTTCACTACCGAGGAGCTGCGCTCGGTCGATGTGGACATCGTGCTGTACTGCTGCGGCGCCTACCGCGCCATGAACGCCGCCGCGCTCAAGGTCTATGAAACCATCCGCGCCGAAGGCACGCAGAAGAACGTGGTGCCGATCATGCAGAGCCGGGTCGATCTGTATAAATACCTGGGCTACAACGCCTATGAAGAGAAGCTAGACGCGCTGTTTGCCCAGCAGAAGTCCAAAGATTGACTGGGGACTGATCGGGGGCTGAACCGGGCTGAGCCTGGATGGCGCCGCGCCCCAGATGCGGGGCGCGGGATGCCCGGCGGAGGCGTAGGCTGTGATGGATGGGGCTTCACAGGGGCCTTGCGGCCGTCAGTTGATCCATAGCCAAAAGTAATAGATCGCTTTAAAAACTTTCCCGTGTGCTTCTACGGACCATGGGCTAGACTGGCGGGCGTTTTTTAGCCAAGCCCCGCGCGGCACGCACCGGGCGGCTGTATTACAGCGATAGGGGAACCAGAGATGGCGGTCAAAATCGCGGTGCTGAAAGAAACCCGGCCGAACGAGCGACGCGTGGCGATGGTGCCCGCGGTTGCCGACAAGCTGGCCAAGCTCGGCGTCGAAATTCACATGCAGTCCGGCGCCGGCAATGCCGTCAAGCTGCCGGACAGCGCCTTCAAGAACGTCACCTTCGCCGCCAACCCGCAGGGTCTGGTCAGCGACGCCGACATCGTGCTGGCGGTGCAGCCGCCCACGGCGGAAGTGGTCGGCGCGATGAAGGAAGGATCGATCCTGCTGTCCTTCGTTTACGCCCACAAGGAAGCGGAGCTGACCAAACAGCTGCGCGACCGCAAGATCACCTGCTTCGCCATGGAGCTGGTGCCGCGCATTACCCGCGCCCAGGCGATGGACGCGCTGTCCAGCCAGGCCGCCCTGGCCGGCTATTACGCTGCCCTGCTCGGCGCCACCAATATCGCGCGCATCCTGCCGATGATGACCACTGCGGTCGGCTCGATCCGTCCGGCCAAGACCCTGGTGATGGGTCTGGGCGTCGCCGGCTTGCAGGCCCTCGCCACCGCGCGCCGCCTCGGCAGCCAGGTCGAGGGCTACGACGTGCGTCCGGAAACCAAGGAACAGGCCGAATCGCTCGGCGCCAAGTTCGTGGAAACCGGCGTCGACGCGCGCGGCCAGGGCGGTTACGCCCGCGAGCTGACCCAGGAAGAGAAGGACAAGGTCTCTTCCGTGGTGACCAAGCACATCCAGCAGGCCGACATCGTCATCACCACCGCCGCCATTCCCGGCCGCCCCTCGCCCAAGCTGATTTCCAAGGCGCAGGTGGACGGCATGAAGGCCGGCTCGGTGATCGTCGATCTCGCCGCCGAAGGCGGCGGCAACTGCGAATACACCCAGCCCGGCGAGACCATTCAGGTCGGCCAGGTGACCATCGTCGCCCCGCTCAACGTGCCGTCCCTGCTGGGCGAGCATGCCAGCGAGCTGTACGCCAAGAACCAGCTCAACCTGCTCGAGCTGATGATCAAGGACAAGGTGCTCAAGCTCGACTGGGAAGACGAGGTCATCGCCAAAGCCTGCCTCACGCACGGCGGCGAGATCAAGAACGAAGCGGCCAAGAAAGCGGTAGAAGGCTGAGCCTCGGCGCAGGTCTGTACCTCGCCGCGAATCGATACGGGAGCTAGCGAATGGACGTCACCACCAGCATCACGGGCTTTGTCGCCCTCTACATCTTCATGCTTGCCGCCTTCACCGGCTACGAGATCATCGGCCGCGTGCCGGCGATCCTGCACACGCCGCTGATGTCGGGCTCCAACTTCGTCCATGGCATCGTCGTGGTCGGCGCCATCTACGCGCTGATGAACGCCACCACGCCGCTGGAGCAGGGCATCGGCTTCGTCGGCGTGCTGTTCGGCGCGGCCAACGCCGCCGGCGGCTACGTGGTGACCGAGCGCATGCTGGAAATGTTCAAGCCCAGCGACAAGAAGAAGGCGTAAGGGGAAATCGCAATCATGAATCCGAATCTGATCATCGACGCGAGCTACTTCGCCGCCGCCTTCCTCTTCATCTACGGCCTCAAGCGCATGTCCTCGCCGGTGACGGCGCGCTCCGGCATCGTCGTCGCCGGCTGGGGCATGGCGGTCGCCACCCTGGCCAGCTTCCTCTACTACTTCGGCGCGACCAAGGCCGGCAATCCGCGCGCCATCGTCAATCTGGGCCTCGCCGCCCTGGCCCTGGTCATCGGCCTGGCCTGGGCCTGGCGCTCCGGCAAGAAGGTGGCGATGACCGCCATGCCGCAGATGGTCGCCATCTACAACGGCCTCGGCGGCGGCGCCGCCGCGCTGATCGCCGCGGTGGAACTGCTCGGCGCCAAGGCCGATGGTTACGTCGAACTGGTCGTCACCTTCGTCGGCGCCCTGATCGGCTCGATCTCCTTCTCCGGCTCGGTCATCGCCTGGGCCAAGCTCGACGGCCGCATCAACAAGACCTGGCGCGTCAAGGGCCAGCAGCTGATCAACGGCACCGTGATGCTGATCACCGTGGTGATCGGCGCCTACATCGTCGGCGTGGCGCACGGCAATGCGCCGCCGCTGCTGGTGATCGCCTTCTTTGTCGGCGCGCTCACCTTCGGCGTGCTGATGACCATGCCGATCGGCGGCGCCGACATGCCGGTGGTGATCTCGCTGTACAACGCCTTCACCGGCCTCGCCGTGGGCATGGAAGGCTTCGTGCTGCAGAACCCGGCGCTGATGATCGCCGGCATGGTGGTCGGCTCCGCCGGAACCCTGCTGACCCTGCTGATGGCCAAGGCCATGAACCGCTCGGTCAGCAACGTGATCTTCTCCAACTTCGGCGTCAGCGGCGATGAGCAGCAGGGCGAGATCAAGGGCAGCCAGAAGCCGGCCGATGCCGGTGACGCCGCCATCAACATGCGCTATGCCAGCAAGGTCATCATCGCCCCCGGCTACGGCCTGGCCGTGGCCCAGGCCCAGCACAAACTGTATGAATTCGTGAAGCTGCTGCAGGATGCCGGCGTCGAGGTGAAGTTCGCCATCCATCCGGTAGCCGGCCGCATGCCCGGCCACATGAACGTGCTGCTGGCCGAAGCCGGCGTGCCCTACGACCTGATCTTCGACATGGAAGACATCAACGGCGAGTTCAAGGAAGCCGACGTCGCCGTGGTCATCGGCGCCAACGACACCGTCAATCCGGCCGCGCGCACCAACAAGTCCAGCCCGATCTACGGCATGCCGATCCTCAACGTCGACCAGGCCAAGCAGGTCTACGTGGTCAAGCGCGGCCAGGGCAAGGGCTACTCCGGCGTCGAGAACGAACTGTTCTTCGCCGACAACACCAACCTGGTCTACGGCGATGCGCAGAAAGTCATGGTCTCGATGATCCAGGCCATCAAGTCGCTGGAAGGCGGCCACTAAGCGAAACCTCGGAAACGACCAAGGCCGCCTTCGGGCGGCCTTTTTTTTGCTGAACGACGGGAGAATGGATCTTGTCGACAACCTGGACGCATGGCCGAAAAGAGACACTGTGCATGATCTCTCCAGGCGGAATACGCTATGCCACTTCCGATAAGTGGCAGATCCCGTGAAGACCCTGCGCGCGTCAATAAGGCTTGTTCTGACCGCCATCCCAGTGACGGGACTGCTCCTCGGCGTCCTGAGTCAATTCGTTCGGCCCGGGCAGGTGTGGGGCTACCTGCTGCTTGCGGTGTGTGGGTTTGCGCAATCGTTCCTGATTTTCCTGTGGTACCGGCTCGATGCCCAAAAGCGGGGTTTTCGTCGAAGCAAGATGCTGAATACTGGCATTGCCGGCATAACTACTCTGGCGCTTCCCTATTACCTCTTTCGCTCGCGTGGCTTCCTGGGGGGCCTTGCGGCCATTGTTCTTGCTTTACTGCTCTTCCTTGGAAGCTTGTTTATGATCATTGTGGGCGCCACCGGTAGCCATTTGGTGCTGCATTCGTCGAAGGTTGAACTCGGCCCAAGGGCGCAATAAGCGCAGCGCATTGCGCCCTGCGTGGCTGCGAGCTTATGCAAAGGCCGCCCTGAGAAATCCCGCGAACAGCACCAGAAAGCCGCCGATCTCGCCGGCGATCAGCAGCCACAGATAAGTATGGATGAGCGCGCCGGGCAGGGTGCCTGAACCAAGACGATGCGGCTTGCGCAACTGGTTGTCGGTATCGCGCAACACGCCGTGCACGATGTAGATGAAGATGGCCGAGGCGAAGAACAGCAGCGGCAGACCCACCGCCCACAGCGTGCCGGTCGGCGACAGCGGCGAGAACGGCACGAACTCATGCAGCAGCACCGCGGCGAAGGAATACATCAGCGCGGTGCGGTGAGCGATGTCGACGTAAACCGGGGTGCGCGCCTCGGCATCGGTGGCCATGCAGCGGTATTTCCACACGCCGGTGAGCATGCCGGTGAGGAAGAACACGCCGGCGGCGAGCAGGCACAGGTTGGCGGCGGTCATGAGCGGTTCCAGAAGCGGGCGACGTTAAACGGAAGGGTGTTTTTACGTCATACCGGCGAAAGCCGGTACCCAGAGAAGCGAAATATGCGCCCCGAATCCCTGGATACCGGCTTGCGCCGGTATGACGCCATTGCCTGGATTCAAATGGTAGGCGATGTCACGAAGCTGAGGTGGCTTCGCGGCTATGACCCGCCCGCCGGCTCCACCCGGAACCGCACTTCCCCGATCAGCTGCTCCGCATCGGTCACCACCTGCACCGTCCAGCGCCCGGCGGCATCGGCCGGAAAGCTCTGCTTGCAGCTCCAGGCACGATAACCCTGTTTGCCGCCTCCGGTGATCTGCAGCGGGACGCGTGTCACTTCCTTGCCGCGAAACAGCCAGCGATGGAACACCTGCTCGTGCAGACCCCGCGGGGCGTGGATGGCGGTGAAGGCACAGAGGCCGTCGCGGCGCAGGAGCTGATCGGTGACTGTTTTGAGTGTCGTGCCCGGTTCGCGCTTGTCGGCATCGACATCGGCGCTGATCACGCCCTGGCCCAGCCATAGCGTGGCCGGGGGCACCCAGGCCCGTGCCAGCCAGGACAGCAGCCCCAGCGCGCCGGCAGCGCCGAGCAGCAAGGCCCATCGCCCCACGCTGCGCGTGGCGATCAGGCCGGCCAGGCTGGGCAGGGACAGCAGGCCGATGGTGACCGAGGCCAGGGTCAGGCTCTGCGTAGTGGTGAGCTGCCACAGCAGCGGCGGCACGGTGAGCATGGCCAGGTACATGGCGAAGCCGTGGAAGGCCAGATGCAGTGCCGGGCGCGGCGCGATGAGGCCGTAGTAAAGCGGATCCCACATCGAGGCCAGAGCCGCAGCGATGACACTGCCGGTGAACAGCGCCTGGCCGCTGCCCCAGGTGGTGGTGGAGAGCAGGAACGGCAGGCAGAAGAAGAAAGTCTGCTGATGCACCGCCTGCATGCCGTAGCGCAGCACCAGCGGCGAGAACCGTGCCCAGCGGAAACGCGACAGCCACTGCCCCAGCGTGCTTTCCGAAACGATCAGCAGCCAGTTCAGCACCAGCAGCAGGGCGATCCACTGCGCCAGGTGCTCGTCACGCTGCACCAGCGCGAAGCTCGCCGCGCCCATGCCGAAGCTGGCCAGCGCCAGCAGCAGGCGGTAGCGCTCGATCAGGCCGAGCAGACGCTGCAGGCGTGAGTCGAGCGTGCGGCTTGGCTGTTCGGGGGTGCCTGCTTCTTGCATCGCTTATTATCGGCAAAAAGCAGAACGAAGGGCTTGGGGCCCTGAAATGGACACACCAAAGACAACGTTCAAGATCGGCCTGGCCATGGCCGGCGCGGTTTCGGCTGGCGCCTATACCGCTGGAGTTCTGGATTTCCTGATCGAGGCACTCGATGCCTGGTACGACGCCAGGGCGCGCGGCGAGAACGTGCCGCGGCACGATATCTCGCTCGATGTGGCCAGCGGCGCTTCCGCCGGCGCCATGTGCGCCACCCTGCTGGCCATCGCGCTGCCCTACCGCTTTCCGCACGCGCGCCTCAATGCCCGCCGCGAGCCGAATGCGGAAGCCGCGGATAACCCTTTCTATCGCGCCTGGGTGGAGGACATCGACATCCGGCCGATGCTCGGCACCGACGATCTTGCCGGCGGCGAGCTGCCTTCGCTGCTCAATTGCGAAGTCATCGACAAGATTCTTGCGCAAGCGCTGGAGTACCGGGCGGTGCGGCGCGAGCGGCCTTATGTCACGCGCCCCTTCGTCGCCCGCTTCACCGTCGGCAATCTGCGCGGCGTGCCTTACGACATCAGCTATCGCGGCCTGAGGAGCGCCAGCGATGCGCTCTACGCGCATGACGACTACCTCGGCTTCCTGGTCGGCGGCGCCGATGGCGCCGTGCCCCCGTCCTGCACCAGCGGCCACCAGTCCGTGACCGAGCTGGCCAGTGCGCAGGCGCCCGACTGGGGCAGGCTCGGCGCCGCCGCCGTCGCTTCCGGCGCCTTTCCCATTTTCCTCAAGCCGCGAACGCTGTCGCGCGACGGCAAGGACTACAACGCGCGCAGCTTCGGCAATCCGGATGCCGCCGACGCCAGCCAGCGCATGGTGACGATTCCGCCGGTCTGGCCCAAGGACCAGGCGCCCGCTCCCTACAACTTTGTCGCCGTCGATGGCGGCATTTTCAATAACGAGCCACTGGACCTGGCGCGCGAAGTGCTGGCCGGCGATGCGCCGGACAGTCCCGCGGACGGCGCCCGCGCCAGCAGCGCCGTGATGATGATTGCCCCCTTCGTCGGCCGGCCCGGCGACGGCAGCGAAGTGCCGCTGGGGCCGCCGCATCAGCTGATCCTGCCGATGCTGTTCTCGTTCATCGCGCAATGCCGCTTCAAGCCGGCCGATGTGGCCCTGGCGCATGACCCCACGGTCTACAACCGTTTTCTGATCGCGCCGGTGGGATCGAACTCGCCGACGGCCGCGCCGTACTGGATCGCCGGCGGACCGATGCAGGGCTTCTTCGGCTTCCTGCACAAGGAATTCCGCAAACACGACTACCAGCTCGGACGCCGCAACTGCCAGCGCTTCCTGCAACAGGATTTCCGCCTGCCCAGGGAAAACCCCATCGTCGCCTACGGCTATGCAGAGTTGTTGCCGGCGCAGGCCGCCGCCTGGATCGACCAGCACGGCGAGCTGCCGATCATCCCGCTGATCGGCGATGTGGCGAAAGAAGAGCCGCTGTGCGAATGGCCGGCAGGCCAGTTCCAGGTCGCGGAACTGGGCGATGCCATCGGCGCGCGCGTCGAGGCGATCTTCCGCTATTACCGCGACAGCATCGCCGCCGACAGCGGCAAGGGCCTGACGCGCCTGATCACGCGCGCCTATCTGCAGATCGGCTGGTGGGCGGGGCGCAAGCAGGTGCTGGCCAGCCTGCGCGGCAGCATCGAGGCCGCGCTCAAGGCGCAGCAACTGTAGACTGTCTCCATCCCATTCCGAGCACGCCGGACCGCCTATGCGCAGCTTTCGTTACTACGAATTCCTGATGGTTGGAATGGTCGTCGTTCTGCTCTGCTCCAACCTGATCGGCCCGGCCAAGGTCTGCACCGTGACCCTGCCGCTGATCGGCGCCGCCAGCTTCGGCGCCGGCAACCTGTTCTTCCCGATCAGCTACCTGTTCGACGACGTCATCACCGAGGTCTACGGCTATGCCCGCGCGCGCCGCGTCGCCTGGGCCGGCTTCGGCGCGCTGATTTTCGCCAGCGTCATGACGCAGTTCATCGTGCATGTGCCGGCCAGCCCCACCGAACCCTACAACGCCACCCTGCAGCCGGCGCTGCAGGTGGTGTTCGGCGGCACCTGGCGCATCGTCGCCGCCAGCATGTTCGCCTACCTCTGCGGCGACTTCGTCAATTCCTTCGTGCTGGCAAAGATGAAAGTCTTCACCGAGGGCCGCTGGCTGTGGACCCGCACCGTCGGCTCCACCGTCTGCGGCCAGGCGGTGGACTCGCTGCTGTTCTATCCCATCGCCTTCGCCGGCATCTGGACCAACCAGGCCCTGTTCGCGGTGATCGCGTTCAACTGGACTTTCAAGGTTGCGGTCGAGGTGTTCTCCACGCCGCTGGTGTACTGGGTGGTCGGCCGCCTCAAGCGCGCCGAGGGCGTCGACACCTTCGACCGCGACACCAATTTCACCCCGTTCTCGCTGCGCGACGAAGGCGAGACGCGCAAGTTCGGCTACCGCGTGCCGCGCCAGTAAAATCCGGGCGGGGATCTCCCCGCCCGGAAATCCTGCTGTCCTCTACTGCGATGCGCCGCCGGCAAAGTCGCTGTTGAACGCGGTCTCGATCACCGTCGCCACGCTGGAGTCGGTAAGGATGATCCCCAGTTCGCGGTTGCTGCCGAGCGAGTTGCTGGTCATGTTCATCGACCCCGCTTCTACCGTCTGCGTCGACAGGCCGTAGTCGGCGACGAGCGCCTTGGCGTGGATGTAGAAGCCGGTGCTGGAGGAGTAGCCCACCACCTTGCCACCGGCCTTCTTCACCTTGGACACCTCGGAGGAGTAGTCCGACGGGTCTTCCACGACCACACGCACGCTGACACCGCTCGAAGCGGCGTTGGCGATGGCGTCGATGAGGGCGCTGTCGCTGAATTCTTCCTCCTCGATATCGAGGGTCTTGGTGGCGCCGTTGATCACCGACAGCAGACGATCCTTTGCGGTGGTCGGCGACCACAGCAGATTGTCGCCATCGCTGGGCGTGATCGAAGTGTGGGGGTAGTCCGCGTTGAAAACCTTCTCGATCGCGGCGACGTCGGTGGCATCGTTGTCGAAGACGCCATAGTCGCGGCTGGTCGGGTAGTACTCGGAGGTGAGATTGCCGGTCAGGACCAGCGACTCCTTGCCGTCGACCGTGATGGTTTTCTGGTGCGTGTAGGTGAACGCCGAGGACGAATAGACCACCCCGACGCCGGCCGCCTTGAGCGCGTTGTAGGCCGAAGCGTTGGTCGAGGTCTCCTCCCGGTCCAGGATCACGCGCACGGCGACGCCCGCTCTTTCAAGCGCGACCAGATCCGAGACCGCGGTGGAGTCGTTCAGCTCGTACATGGTCATGTCGAGCGTCTTGGTGGCGGACTTGATGAAGCTGTAGATGGTGGGCTCGCTGCTGCCCAGGGAGAAGACGAAGGCGGAATAGGGGTCGGCGGCCTGCGCCGGGACCGCGCTGAATCCTGTGACTGCGGCAGCGAAAACAGCAGCAACTTTGCCTATGCGACCGATCCTGGTCATGTGCATGATGAACTCCGTTTCAAGTTTTTTGGGTGTTGATGGGTCTCGCTTTGGCTTGCGAAGATTGACGCCATCGCGGCCACCATAGGGTTGTTTCATGACCGGAATGTGATCGGAACGGGGATCGGATCGGGCGTCGCGGCGAGACGGCATCGCCCCTTGCTTCGTCGCTTCCGAAAGAGCCCTCGCTGCGCAGCCTCTCGCGGCTTAGCCCTTGTTTCAAAAGAAATATTCAGTGCGACCTCAGTGGCTGGTCCCAGCGCCTCGGTTGGCCTGAACCGCGCATCCGTTTACAGTGCGCCCCAGCCAGACGTTTCACTTCCAGCCAAGAAGCCCCCATGACCGCCATCAAGCAAGAAGACCTGATCCAGAGCGTTGCCGACGCTCTCCAGTACATCTCCTACTACCACCCCGTCGACTACATCAAGAACCTCGCCGCCGCCTACGAGCGCGAGCAGTCGCCGGCGTCGAAGGACGCCATCGCCCAGATCCTGATCAACTCGCGCCTCTGTGCCGAGGGCCATCGCCCGATTTGCCAGGACACCGGCATCGTCACCGTGTTTCTCAAGATCGGCATGAAGGTGCGCTGGGACGACGCCACCATGGGCGTCGAGGACATGGTCAACGAGGGCGTGCGCCGCGCCTACAACTATCCGGACAACAAGCTGCGCGCCTCGGTGCTGGCCGATCCCGCCTTCAGCCGCAAGAACACCAAGGACAACACCCCGGCCGTGGTCAACGTCTCGGTGGTACCCGGCGACCAGCTCGACGTGATCGTCGCCGCCAAGGGCGGCGGCTCCGAAGCCAAGTCCAAGTTCGTCATGCTCAATCCCTCCGACTCCATCGTCGACTGGGTGCTGAAGACCGTGCCGACCATGGGCGCCGGCTGGTGCCCGCCGGGCATGCTCGGCATCGGCATCGGCGGCACCGCCGAGAAAGCCATGCTGCTGGCCAAGGAAGCGCTGATGGAGTCGATCGACATGCCGCAGCTGATCGCGCGCGGCGCCAAGAACAAGCTGGAAGAGCTGCGCATCGAGCTGTATGAGAAGGTCAACGCCCTGGGCATCGGTGCGCAGGGCTTGGGCGGACTCACCACCGTGCTCGACATCAAGATCCTCGACTACCCTACCCACGCCGCCAACCTGCCGGTGGCGATGATCCCCAACTGCGCCGCCACCCGCCACGCCCACTTCGTGCTCGACGGCTCCGGCCCGGTGGCGCTGGACCCGCCCTCGCTGGAAGACTGGCCCAAGCTCACCTACGACACCTCCAAGGGCCGCCGCGTCAACCTCGACACCGTCAGCCGCGAGGAAGTGGCGAGTTGGAAGCCAGGCGAAACCATCCTGCTCAACGGTAAGCTGCTCACCGGCCGCGACGCCGCGCACAAGCGCATGATCGACATGCTCAACAAGGGCGAGAAGCTGCCGGTCGATTTCACCAACCGCTTCATCTACTACGTCGGCCCGGTCGACCCGGTGCGCGACGAAGTGGTCGGCCCTGCCGGCCCGACTACCGCCACCCGCATGGACAAGTTCACCCGGCAGATGCTGGAGCAGACCGGCCTGCTCGGCATGGTCGGCAAGTCCGAGCGTGGGCAGATCGCCATCGATGCGATCCGCGACAACAAGGCGGTGTACCTGATGGCCGTCGGCGGCGCCGCCTACCTCGTCTCCAAAGCGATCAAGGCCTCGCGCACCGTGGCCTTTGCCGATCTGGGCATGGAGGCAATCTACGAGTTCGAAGTGAAGGACATGCCGGTCACCGTGGCGGTCGATTCCAAGGGGACTTCGGTGCATCAGACGGGGCCGAAGGAGTGGCAGGCGAAGATCGGGAAGATTCCGGTGGTCGTGGCCTGAGGCGTCATGGCTCTCTCCCTCTCCCTACGAAGTGGGGAGAGGGCCGGGGTGAGAGGCGCTTTTTACATCCCAAACATCAAACTCCGTTCGTCCCGAGTGCCCGCCCAAGCGGGCGTATCGAGGGACCAGCACCACCCTCTCCCCCTTGTCATCCTGAGCGCAGCGAAGGATCTGGCCTCACTACTTCATCTTGAAGCTGCGCAGCGTGCGCTGGCGCGCGTGCCTGGATCCTCCTGACGCCTGGACGAAGTTTTTCG